>JACKQG010000375.1_pt1 | contig 65603 bp, 61 predicted proteins | sample 8237621 | NCBI WGS metagenome assembly JACKQG01 (sample SAMN15677084, study PRJNA649215) | marine metagenome | biome: marine; feature: Black Sea; material: saline water; isolation source: suspended particulate matter (SPM) from the Black Sea western gyre | collected 2013-06-09/2013-06-10 | depth... | reverse complement strand
GAAATGCAATAGCTATGGTGTGATAGAGCATGATTATTCTGCCTTCACGCTCTTGAGGATTCAAATCCATTCCTGTTAATTTCTCAACTATTGAACCAATACCAACCTCTTTCATAGGTCCTGATAAGGTTCCAAATACAGCAACAATCAATCCAATAATTGCTATATTTCCGAGAATTAAACCCCGTGTTGTTGTGAATAAAAATGCTAATCTATTTTGTTTCTTTCCCATGAATACCTACTTTATTAAATTGATTTATGATAACGATGTCTTAATTTAGAAAGTTTATCAAATAGCAACATAGTATTTTTTAATCCAAAAGAGGTCTAGTGTTGTGTTTTACTCTTTCGTCTTTCTTCTTTTGATCTTCTCTTAAATTTGCGCTTATCTTCGTGAACTGGGTATTTCTTCTTTCGGCGATCTTCACTTCTTCTCTCAGACTCATCCCGCCTTTCATTTGATTTACACATATTTCAACATCCTCCTTTGAATTAAGTGTCGTTTGACAATTAAATATATTAAACATTTCGTTATTGAATCAACAACAGTAAAGAAAAAATAATCGAATAATATTTACTTAATCGCAGATGATTCCCCAGCCACCCATCCTGTTGAAAACGCACCTTGAAGGTTATATCCTCCAGTATCAGCATCAATATCTAAAACTTCTCCACAAAAATAAAGTCCTTTAACTAACTTCGATTCCATTGTGCGTGGATCAACTTCCTTTAAGTCAACTCCTCCTGAAGTTACTATTGCTTCTGATATTGGGCGATATCTAGAAATTGTAAATTGAAAATCTTTTAACCAATGCAAAAGTCTTTTTCGATCTTCAGCTGTAATTTGATGTCCAACTTTGCCTTCATTAATTTTTGTTTGTTTGATGCAGGCAGGTATCAATTTTTGAGGAAGTAATCCTTTTAAAATAGTTTTGAAATACTGCTTGCCATTTTCATCAAATTCACGAAGTAATCTTTTGTCAAGTTGTAAATAATTGAGAGCTGGTTTTAGATCAATTGATAATTTAACAGTTTTGTTATTGTCTAACAGTTCAACAATTTGTTTGCTAAGAGTTAAAATAATTGGACCAGATATACATTTATCAATAAAATACATTTCTCCAGAAGCTTCTGTAATTCTGTTGTCATTCGCAAACACTGAAACTTTTACATTTTTTAAATTGAGATTACCAATATTTATGATTGAATAATCATTAGTTTCCACTGGAACCAAAGCCGGTTTTAATGGCACTATTTTATGGTGAAGTGAGATGGCCATTTTATATCCATCTCCAGTAGAACCAGTCAATGGATATGAAGCTCCTCCTGTTGCAATAATTACAGAATTAGCTTTTAGAATTTCTTTACCTGATTTTCCTAATAACTCAACTCCAACTACCTCTTTGTTTTCTACAATAACTCCCTTCACATTGGATTGATACTTTATCTGAACACCATTTGATAATGCATATTTAACTAGTGCGTCCACTACATCTTTTGATTTTCCGCTTTTTGGAAAAACTCTACCACCTCGTTCAGTAATCGTTAGTACATTTTCTGCTTCAAGAATTGATAGTATATCTTCAGAAAAGAATTTATTGAATGCTTGGTAAAGAAATTTTCCTTTTTTGCCAAAATGAGGTATGAATTCATTAACTTGTGCTATGTTGGTAATGTTACAACGCCCTTTTCCAGAAATTAGTAATTTCCTTCCAGGGCGTTTCATTTTTTCTAGTAATATTACTTTTGCACCTAATGAAGATGCGTTGCCAGCCGCAACAAGTCCTGATGCACCTGCACCAATTACGATAACTGAATTTGAGGTATTAATAATCGCAGTAAATAATTGTTAACTACTAAAAATATTCAAAATTAGAGTTAGTCCTTTTTAATTTCTTTTTTTACATCATCAATTTCATTTACTGAATCATCTACTTGAGTTTTAATTTCTTTTGTAGCTTTTTTGAATTCTCTTAGTCCTTGTCCAAGACCTTTTGCAAGTTCAGGAAGTTTCTTACCTCCAAATATTAACAAAATAACCACTAATATTATGATAATTTCCCAAGGTCCTAATCCACCCATAATTTCCTCCTAAATTAATTTTCTATTTGTTTTCTATCCACCTATGATTCTAATGGATTTACTTCGGATTTTACTCCAAACTGTATATCTTAAATTATATGACTTTTATTTCTAAAACTAACAATATTTAACTCTGCTTAGGACGATTCATTTTTTTGACGAAAAATTTTGAAATAATGATACTCACTTCATATAGCAAAAATAATGGTATTACAATTAAAATCTGACTTAAAGGATCAGGAGGTGTAAGAATAGCTGCTAAGATTAAGAAAAATACAAACGCATACTTCCGGTAACTTCGCAGAGCTTTTGGAGTTAAAAAACCTATTCTTGTGAAGAATATGGTCAGCATCGGTAACTGAAATACAAGTCCACAAGCAAACATCAACCACATTATATAACTAAGGTATCCATCTAGAGTAAAATTGTAATTTACTGAAACTGTAGCTGATGTTAAAGAAGTGAAAAATCCTAAACTAAACGGGATAATAATGTAATAACCAAAAGCTAAACCAACAAAGAATAGTAATGTAGCAAAGAATACTATTAAAATAATACTCCAACTATAGTCTTGTTCAAAAGCTGGTGAAATAAATTTCCAAGTTTGATAAATAATGATTGGGATTCCAAGTGAAATACCACCCATAACAGCTATACCAACTTTTACCATAAACATACTAGTTACTTTCAAAACTTGAAGATTAAGATCGATACTAAGATCTTTTGATGGTTGCGTTAAGAAACCGAGGATTTCATCTGAAAATATATATGAAATTATACCACCTAAAAGTACAGCGAGAAGAATTTTGATAATAGACCATCTTAATTCTTCAAGATGTTCCCAAAACGATAATTCTTTTTGAATATCAGTCAAACTTTTCTTTCTTTTAAATCGTTTTCGCTAAATACATACATACAAACTGGCGAGAGTATAACATTTATTTCTAACTCTTTCAAACTAATTTATTTAATTCTAAATTATTGATCAAGAGTATATCCATATTTTTCATGATGCCTACAATTACGGATACATTGTAAAACACCTTTAATCATTTGATTATTTACTCTATAGTAGATTTTTACACCATCTCTTCGTTTTCGTAAAATTCCATTGACATACATTTTCTTTAAATGCTGGCTGATACCAGATTGATCAATGCCAATCATATCTTGTATTGAAGTTACATTTTTTTCTTCATTCTCAAGATATTCTACAATTTTAATTCGCGTAGGATGTGCTAAAATCTTAAGAACTTTTGCTACGGAGGATACTTCTTTAATCGTTAGAGGTTCTTTCATCTTATTCCCTTTCTACCTTATTCACTGAAAATATAAATATCACGCTTATATACTAACTGATGCTCTTTTTCTCGTTATCACAGCAACGAGGTAAATTATCAATTGTCGGACTTTCACATTTTGGACACTTGGATGGTCGTTTTGGAATACAAGTAGTTTTCCACTCATGATTGCATTCATAGCAATGGAATCTACATGAAAACTCAACATTTCCTCCCTCAATATTAATTGCTTTACCATTCAGAAATGCATCTGTAATTTTCAGATAAGCTGAATTTAGTATTCTACCAACGGTTTGTCGAGAAACATCCATAATCCTTGCAGTATCTTCTTGATATAATCCTTCTAAATGACTCAAACGCATTACTTCTAATTCGTCAAGCGAAAGATTTACAGATTCTATATTTGACATTGGAATACCCTTGGGCTTAAAACAAGATGATTTAAGCTCAAAGCATACATTTCTCTTTTTATGCGGTCTCGGCATGATAATTTACTTTATTATGGGCATATGCCCTTAAATAGTTTACGATATTTATATATAATCAAACAATGAATAAATTAAGGTAATTTAATATTACGCTTATCTTGATCGGGCTGTTGTTTATACAATATTACGATGTTTCCTATTCTACCTATAATTTCTGAGTTAGTTTTATCGGAAATCAAATTTGACAGTTCTTTTTTCTTATCTTTATGCTCGTTGAATTTTGCTTTAATCAATTCATGTGCATCAAGTGCTTTTATTGTTGAAATTATAGTTCCGTCAGTAACTCCATTTTTACCTACAAAAATCATTGGAGATAAATGATGTGCTAATCCTCTTAAATATTGTTTTTGTGAACTACTTAATTTTTCCATATTTACCTTTTCTCTTTATCAATTCTCAAACAACCATTCAACCTCTAAAAATGAAAACATAGTCAAAGGTTGCATTGTATCAAACATTACATTTTGTGAATTTAAAATATTCTGGATTTTATAAGAAAATTTAAATTTAGATGTCTGAAACCCAAATGCAATATTAAGTTGACTTGCAAATCCTGCTGTTGAATTTTCTTGGTTTGTAATTCCATGGAATGAAGTAAAATCCAATATATTATTACCTTGATAATGATAATACGAACCATCAATCTCAGCAAATGTTCTGAATCTTTTTGATGGTGCAGTTGATAATAATCCAATAATTGGTAATTTCTCCAAATACTTGAATAAGCGAAACTCTGACTGAGGAGAAACTGATATTGAAGTTCTAAAATATTTGTCAATAGGTACATCATCAGATTGGACTAAATACCCACTAAATTCAAATTTAACATTATCTTCTAAATAACTTAAGTTGGAAGAAACCATCGGAATTAACTGATTATTCCACACTAAATATGAAAAATCTGAGTCAAATGAAAATTTATGATAATTCAATTTCATTGAGATAGAATTTCTTATATAATTATTTCTAGAAGTTGTATCATCTATTTCGGTATATCCTTCTAACTCTCTTGATAACTTGAAATTGATATATTTGCCTAAATATCCTAAATTTAGCAATGGGACTAAATTATTTGCTTCATCTATTCCTAGCTTCATTGTTAAAAAATAAGAACTCCTATTCCATTTTCCACCAAATTGTAAAATTCTAAATGAATAATCTTTAGTACTGTCATTTTCAATCGAAGAGTTTTTCGAGTTAAACTCCCAAAATAAATTAAAATTGTTACTAAGATTGTAATTTATTGAAGTAAAATTCCAAAATGTAAAATGCTCATAAGATTCTTCGCCTAAGTTCATTATTCCCGACTGAAATGAAGATGTAATTTTAAATTGATAAGAATCCGAATTTTGTTCATATAGAATACCATTTTGGAATGATTCAGAATACCTATCAATAACATCAGCAGATAAGGGTAATCCAGTATTTTCTAAATGGTAGAATGAACCTATTTCCATAATAGAATTATCTGTTATTTTTTTATAATTCAAGAAATAGTTCTGTAGCACATTTCCATCTCCCAAATTACCATACATTCCAGGGAAAGATCTTCCAAATCCATTAAAGGAAAGTTGACCATCAATTAACGAACCAGATTTAGCACCAATATCTATCTCACGATAATCGTAATCTCCTTGTTTCCAATTTAAAAAAGAAATAGTATTTATCGAATCAGGTAAATTATGTTCTGGAAAAGAGATAATTCTATAACTTCCAAATGGATAACCAAGTGAGCCATCAAATTTGATAGCGCCTATTGAATTATCTGCCAAAATAAAAGGATTTTTTTCTGATAGATAGAACTCAGATTGTCCGACTAAATCTAGTGAAATTGGAATCCCATTTTCTGAAACTACTACAGAGAGAGATATCAGAAATAAAAAAACACGGAGGAGAATAACATCCCAACCGTGTTTTTGGTAATTTGATTTTCTATAAATCACTTATTTTTGATTGTTATCGGTTGAAGTGCAGGAACCGTTCTTTTTAATAATTCAAAAGCTCCAAATATTACTCCTGTGTAAAGCAAACTACTGACTGAAGTATTTTTCAAAAATGGAATTCCTGCAATGTAACAAGCAATCAAACCATCGATAGTTTTAGGATACCACGCTCCAATTGCCCAAACACCAAAATTAGTGATAAGATAAAATAGGATTGCACTTCCAATTGATGCACCAATTACAGTTCCAATTTTCAATTTACTCTGCAACAATATTCCGAATCCAACAATTATGGTTAACGACAAATATACAAAAATCATTGATGTATGAAATCCCAAAAAGTAATCGGAAACAAACATCGCAACCATCGGAACGGCAATTGCTAATATCTTTCTATTGAAGTAAGCACCACCAAATAATCCAATAGCAATTACTGGTGTAAAATTAGGCGGATGTGGAATAAATCTTGATAAAACAGTTAATAATATAATTGCAATAATTGTCATTCTTCTTGGTTGCATCGATAATCCTTTCATATAAATCTAGCTACTAAATTTAAAGCGATTTTCTCTATATTTTCCACAACTCAGTGCGAAAATAATTTTTTGCATCTGTCCAATCTCCAGGATTACTATCTTCTTCAATAATCCGAAGCATCATATCTAGTTGCCCATCAATTTTATCTAGGTAATGGACAACCAACGCTTCAGGAAATTTGAATTGAGAATTGTTCATTTGATAACGATTACCTTGGTGAGAAACAATTATATGTTCCAACTTTAATCTTAATTCTTTAGGGAAATTCTTGATTTTTGATATTTCTTCTAGAAGAATTTCTCTTCCTAAAATAGTATGATCAATGAGATGACCAGTTTCGTTTTTTGTGGGTTCTAAACCGAGATCGTACTCTTTCACTCTACCAATATCGTGAAGGAGGCAACCGGCAACGAGCAAATCCTTGTCAATATCAGAATAAGAATCTGCTACTTTTTCTGCAAGAATTGCAGTCGAAACCAAATGCTTTAGAAATCCTCCTCGTTCCGGATGATGGAAATCTTCTGAGCCGTGTAAAACTATTACTTTTTCATTATATTTTTTGAAGATATTATTAAGTAATTCTGAGAGTTTCTTTGGTTTTATATCAGAAATTAAACGATCTAATTCTTTAAATAAATCATCGATTGGTTCATTTATTGTTCTAACCAAATCATCTGGATTAAAACCATACTTTTTGTATCTTTCATCGTCGGCGAAATTGATTTGAGTAATTGTTAACTGAATTTCGTTATTAAATTCATCAACTTTTCCTTTGACAGCAACGGGATCAGATTGTTCAAAGCGATTTTGAAATTTATCCACCATATCCCACATTTTAGCTGAAATTGTGCCTGTAGAATCCTGTAAAGTTAAATCTATGAAAATGTCACCGTTTCGTGTGCGACGGATGTGCTTTTGTTTGCAAAGGTAAAATCCCTGAATGGACTTGCCTACCTCAAAATCTCTAATTTGTGTTAGTTTCATAACGGTCGAAAATACAACTTTTGTATTAAAACATTGAAGGATTATTTAGATAAAGTACAACTCAATAATTAGGGTATTTTCTAATATTCTGCACTTACTTAATATTGTTTCTTCACAGATTTGAGTACTTTATTGAATTTGGCCTTACTCAATTTGCGTATAAAAACAATAGTTGAATTTCGTTTAAAAAGAAATGCTGTCTGAAGTCCGTCACTGACGGACAAGTTTATTTCTTTTAGGAATGAAAATAGTTGTTTTATAAATTGAGTGTCGCCTTGACCTTTTTGGTTCTTTTTCTCTTGACAGAAAAAGAACAAGTAACTAAACTAATAATTGAGATTAATCCAGTTATCTCTTTATGAACACATTAGACATGAAAGTCGATGGAAGTGGTATCGTTTATTGTGAAGAACCACTTAATGACTATCATTACACTTTGACTTTATCTCACAATTTTCGCATTTATTAGATTTATAAACTAATTTCCAAATATACTTTACTGAAAAAATAATTGCTCCAATAAGAATAATTGTAACTAAGATATCTGTCCAAGAATTAAACAATTGCACTACCAATCTGATAAATCAAGAATGCTAAAATCCACGCAAGAGCTAATGAGTATATCACAGAGAAACTTGCCCATTTCCACGATTGTGTTTCTCTTTTAATTGCAACAATAGTTGCGAGACACGGTGTGTAAATCAGAGTGAATATTAAAAATCCAAACGCAATTAACGGAGTCATACCTGAGCGGAGCAAAGACTCTCTTATTCCTAAATTGGTTTCATCGGCTTCGTTTCCAACACCAAATAAAACTCCGTAAGTAGAAACTACCACTTCCTTTGCTATAAATCCTGTTAATAATGCGACTCCTTCTCGCCAAGTAAATCCAAGCGGACGAATAACTGGTTCGATTGTATTTCCAATTTTGCCAATCCATTTCTGTTCAATCGTTTCGGCATCTCGTTTGAATTTTAACTCTTGAATTTTTGAAGATAAATCATCATTGGAACTGATATTAATCTGTTCTTGAATTACAGATATCTCTTTATCATAATCTTTTGAAAGTGTTACTTCTTGCGGGAAAGCCCCCAATGCCCAGATGATTATGGAACCGATAAGAATCACACCACCCATTTTCCTTATAAAAATGAATCCTCTTTCCCAAGTATGTAGAAAAATACTACTCCACTTTGGAACTAAATATGGAGGTAATTCTAGCACAAATGGAGTTGAAATTCCCTTCAAAACAGTATAGCTGAATAGTTTACCGCTCAAAATTGCCAAAACAATTCCAAGTATATACATTCCAAAAATTACAGTTCCGGCATTATTTGGGAAAAAAGCACCAGCAATTAGAATGTAAACTGGCAATCGTGCTGAACAACTCATAAATGGATTCAGTAGAATTGTCAAAATTCGGTCTCTTTTAGTTTCCAAAATTCTCGTTCCCATAATCGCAGGGACATTACAGCCAAATCCCATCATCATCGGAATAAATGCTTTTCCGTGAAGTCCAATTGTGTGCATTACTCTGTCCATAATAAACGCAACACGAGCCATATAACCAGAATCTTCGAGTATTGCTATCACAAAAAACAAAATGAATATATTTGGTAGAAATATCGCAATTCCACCAACTCCAGCGACAATTCCATCTACAACAAGACTTTGCAATAAAGTTCCGTTAGGTAGAATGTAACTCAAAAAAGCACCCAAAGCTGAAACCAATCCATCAATCCAAGCCATTGGATATTGGCCTACATCGAAAGTAAATTTAAATGTCAACCACATCAATAAGGCAAAAATTGGTAACCCAAGATATTTATTTGTTAAAACGGAATCTATTTTTTTTGAAACATCTACACGATCAATTTTATGAATTGTCACACATTCTTTAACAGCTCCTTGAATAAATCCATACCGTGCATTGGAAAATATAGCTTGAGTATTATCTTTGAACAAATTTTCAATATTCTGTCTCAAAGATTTGACTTTATTTTGTATCTGTTCTCCGATATTTACTCGCTTAAGGATTTCACTATCATTTTCCAACAATTTTATGGCCGTCCATCTATGATTGTTAGAAACATCAACTTCATCAATTTCTCTTATAATTTCTTCAATTTTAGCTTCAATATCTCTATGATAATTGATCTGGAGTTTTCGACTTTTTTGTGATTCGTGAGTAACCACTCTATCAATTTTATCGAGAATGTGTTCTACCCCTTCACCAGTTGAACCAACTACTGGAACGATTGGAGCTCCCAAAAGAGTTGATAATGTCTCAATATCAATTTCCACACCTTTCTCTTTTGCGATATCCATCATATTCAAAACAATTACCAATGGACAACCAAGTTCAATCAGTTGTGTAGTTAAATATAGATTTCTCTCGATATTTGAAGCATCAACGATATTGACAACAACATCAGGTTGTTCATCTGTAATGTAATTTCTAGCAATAATTTCTTCCTGAGAAAATGCAGAGAGAGAATATGTTCCCGGTAAATCAATAAAATTCCACCTATTTTCACCTCTATTGATATAACCAGTTTTTCGTTCTACAGTTACGCCCGGCCAATTTCCAACCCTTTGTCGAGCACCTGTAATCGCATTGAAAATAGTAGTTTTTCCACTATTTGGATTCCCTGCAATTGCGATGTTTAATCCACTATTTTTCATCAATTTCTACCTCTATATTATCCGCATCCTTTATGCGTAACGACAAATGATAACCACGCAATATTAGTTCTAATGGATCTTTTAGGGGAGCATATTTAACTACTTCAATTTCAGCACCTTTTTGCATTCCCAGTTCTAAAAGCCGGGTACGAAGTCTATTATCTCCGCCGAGTTTTACAATGAGTGCTTTATCACCTTTTCGTAGTTCAGTCAGTTTCATTTTGACAATCCTCACAAATTCCATAAAGTTGGTGTATGTGTTTGGTTAGTTTAAATCCGTATTTCTTGCCGATTTCTTCTTGCAGAACTTCAATATCATTTTCAACAAATTCAATAATATTTCCACATTCCGTACAAATCAAATGATCGTGATGTTCACCGTCAATTTTATTTTCGTAACGAGCACGACCTTCACCTATATTCAATTTTCGCACAAACTGATGCTTAACTAGTAAATCCATTGTTCTATAAATTGTTGCCAATGAAGCATCCACTCCCTTTTCTCGTAATGAAAAATAAATATCTTCGCATTCTAAATGATGATTACTACTTGCAATTTCTTTTAATATTTCAACTCGCTGAGAAGTATATCTCAAGTTCTCTTTTTTTAGAATTCGTTTAAAATCTTCCAAATAAGGTTCTGTATTCATTTTCCCTCCAATTAGAATACTAATGTAATTCCAGGCAGTAAATGATAATTGAATTCCGATTGAAAAATATCAACCCTGACTCCAAAATCAAGGTCAATTCTCTCATCTATAGAATAAATAATGCCTGTTATTGAGAATGATTAACAATAGCGTATATTACGGAATTTGGTTATCTTTTAACAAGAGATATTTTTATTGATTAATCACTTTTTGTTTTCGTTTTTCTATCTCTAAGAGTTCATATTCAAAGATGCTGTTTGACAGTTCTACATCACTTTATGTTTTTTTGCTCCAGTTGCTGTGGGGCTAACGAATGAATTCAGCTGCCGCGTTAGCGGTCGGCTGGAATGATTTGTTATCTGCTTTTACTAATTTCATTTTTTAAAGCATCATATTTTACTTTTACTGGTTCTAATTTTAGCAAACTGGATAAAGTTATGGTTTTTTGTTTCGGTATTTTTCTATTTAAAACTTCTGTGTCTAAAATATAAAAATCCCATTGGTCTAAGTTTAGTGGATTAACTGTGTCTTTATCTTTGTGTGAAAGCACACAAAACACATAAATATCAGCTTGTCGCTGTGGTTGTTGACTCCGCTTATTCATATCCTCCCAAACTAGCGTTGGTTGAATTCCAAATATGATATTTGAAAGCCTGTCTTGTCTCCAACTTTGTAAATATGAAGATGATTTTATTTCAACTTTTAGCCCTTGTTTTGTTACTAAATCGTAAGCATCCCATTCTTCTCTTGGTTTTTCCAAAACATCTATTGCTGAAGCAACAATAAATTCTGCCAAAACTCCCCTGAGTGCATTTCCTAACAATTCTGAGCTTGACCATTGCCAAAAGGAAAGAGTGCTTTCTGGTAAAGATTTTCCGTTAAAAGTAAAAGGCTCTTGTCCTGTTTTCTTTTCTGTTTTTATTGCATTTAGAATATGAAATCTCCTAGCAGATAACGAATAAACTCACCGGCGGACGGCGTGACAATTCTACTAAATTTCCTTATTACACAAGTCTTCATTTTGTCTACAAATCTCAAATTCACCGCACAAGTTTAGCCGTCCGGTGGAGTGAGGGTTAGAAAGATTAATAAAATTTATCTCTTCCCCCACTTTATATTAGTAATAACACCATCTTTATTTATGAAAACATCACGATAACGCACACCGCTACCACCACCACTATGTGAATAATAAGTTGTACCAAAGAGCGTAAATGGCGTAGTAGTAGAACTTTTTGTAAAATGTTCTTCCCAAATAAGAATTTTCCCGCCAGCACCATCATCGATTGTCCTTGTGTATGCACCCCACTGTCTTATCAATTCAGATTGATGAGAACCTATCCAAGTCTGCATAATTTCTTTAGTTGTCATTCTTGGAGTAGTTGGCGCACAAGAATAAACAACAAATAATAATAGTGTGCTGATGAGTGTTTTTTCCAGAGCCTTCATTTGTTTATCTCCTTTGTACTAACTCTTAATCTTTCTAACCGTGATTATACCGCTTAGATAATATTGTATAACCCGCCAAACAAGCGGTATAATCATTTTCTTGTTTTTGTTTGTAACTTGCTGTAATAAATTCATTTATATGAATTATTACCTCTTTTTTCAAATGTGATAACCCGCCAAAACAGCGGGATAAACATAATTGAAATTTGTCTTTCATAAATTGTCCCCGGGACTTTTCACACCCATTGGTCCTTTGTTCATTACATGCGTGTAAACCATGGTTGTTTGTAAGCTTTTATGACCTAATAAATCCTGAATGGTTCGGATATCATATCCTGCAGTAGAGTCCAGTGTTTCAACCGGCGAAATTTGGGTTTTTTGTTTCATAAGTTCTAGGTAAATATAATCATTTTACTGAAATTGCTGCAAGAATTAAAAGAGTCGTCATATTTTTTATAAACCGCTCGCTCGTGAAAACCATACTTTTTACTTTAAGAACTTCTACAGTAGAAACTTACCTATCCTATGTTGTGTTTATTTCGAGACAAGAGTCCCAATTGATATAGGTTCTTCACAGATTTGAGTACTTTATTGAATTTGGCCTTACTCAATTTGCGTATAAAAACAAAAGTTGAATTCCGTTTAAAAAGAAATGCTGTCTGAAGTCAGTCAACTGACTGACAAGTTTATTTCTTTTAGGAATGAAAGTATTTGTTTTAGCAAATTGAGTGTCACCTTGACCTTTTTGGTTCTTTTTCTGTCAAGATAAAAAGAACAATCTACTAAACTAATAATTGAGATAAATCCTGTATATCTATTAATCCTGCCTGCCCAGCTCTGCGGGGTAATCCTTCCTACCCGGTAAGGAGCTTGCGACTGTACAGGGATTCTGGCAATGTTTTAAGGTTCACAACGAAAAGTATCGTTTATTGTGAAGAACCTTAATATATTACTTTCCGTTTTTGGTCCACCCTAAAATGACTGGAATCACAAATAATGTTGCCAAAAAGCAAGTTCCAACACCAATAAATAATGCAATTCCCATACTACCAAGTCCGCGATAAGTAGCAAACCATAAAGAGCCAAATCCAAGCATTGTGGTTAATGATGTCAATAAAACTGCTTTTCCTGTTGAGCGATAAACTTCATAGAGATTTTTCTCGATTTTATACCGATGTAAAATGTGAACTCCGTCATCAATTCCAATACCGATTATAAGCGGGATAGCCATAATATTGACCATTGTAAGCATTTGCCCGAACAACTCCATTGAACCAACCATCCATATTACTCCAATAATGAGCGGTGTCATTCCGAGTAACGCATATTTTACACTTCTAAAATCAATCCACAAAATCAGAAATACAGCAAGAATTGCCAAAATGGTTGCCCTAACTCCATCTTTTGTAAATACTTCCATCAACTCTATAAAAATGAGCGGAAATCCTGTAGCTTTTTCGCTGACTTCTTTGGATTCCTCTGCAAAGATGTAAAGATAATTCACATCTTCCCATATATTTTTCTTGGGATACACGGTTACCAAAAACATCTCTCCACTATTTCCGATAAAACGATTTCTGATTTCACTCGGTAGATTTTGCAAAGTTAAAGGTTCTGTATTTGCCATTTCCAAAATTGAGGCCTTAAACTCACCTGCAAACTGTTGCTGAAAATATGTTAACGGAAGCAAAATATCTTTTTCATCTATCGATGATAACAAGGATGTCAATTTCCCTGTGTAAGTTGTATCATCAGCTTCACCAACAAGATAAATCGCTTTGTCATAAATTTTATCTTGTCCACCAATATATGCCATATCCTGCAACTCAATTATATTGAACTCTAATCTTTCAAGTTCGAGGATAAACTGCTCAACTTGTTCTGTTGTAAGTCGTTTAGCTACCTGTGTAGAATTTAGTTTTCTTCTCAAATTACGGATAAAATGAAACCGTTGTGCTTCTGTCTTATCGTCAGGGAGATAATCCGTGATACTTTCAACACTACCACCAGTTTTCATTTCTTTTGCCTTTTCTGTAACTTGTCGCATTTCGTCTAAATCATCCAATGTAAACAATACATAATCGGTTGACATATCAAACGCATCAATCATTTTGTCCTGTAATAAAATAGACTCCAAACCCTCCGGTTCCATATTTAGGTAATTATAGTCAACTTCAATGGAGCTTGCTCTATAAAAAAGAAAAATCGACAAAATCATCAAACAAATGAAACTGAATAAATATCTCATAGAAAATTTCTCAGCGATAAATCCAAGAAATCTGTATGATACATCTTTTGGTTGCACCAGTTTGTCAAATTTCTTGGTAACTCTCTCTCGAACAACTAGCAAAGTCGGAAGAATAATTATAGTTGCCAACATTGTAATTATAATCCCACATCCAGCGACGAGACCAAATTCATACATCCCACGATTATCAGAAATCATCATTGTCAAAAATGCAGAACCAGTCGTTATTCCACCTGTAATTATTCCGGGGCCAGCTTTTTGGAGAGTTTCAATCATAGATTCCAACACGGGAAACCCAGAATTTCGTTTTTCAGTATAAACCGAAATGATATGCACACTAAAGTCAATACCAAGTCCAACTAAAATAATACCCATCATTGCAGTCATCATACTCAGATATTCGATTAACAAACTCGCAAAACCTAACGCCCATATAACTCCGAGAATAATTGTCAAAATTGCAAGTATTGGGCTAATCCACATTCTAAAAGAAACTATGAACAGAATCAAAATTCCAACCAATGCAATAATCGTGATAGTAAACGAATCCTCCTCCATTGCGTGCATTTCATCTCGCTGCAAAGCTATGGAACCGGTTAATCCGGCGAATACATCAAATTTCGCTGATTCATCTTTAACCAAACTTTCGATACCATTTACTGCATCAACCACTAAATACATATCCTCCATAATATTGAATGCAGGTTCAATCATCATAAGTAGAATCTGTTTGTCAGGAGAAACCATATATGTATCCCCTACGGTAATCGCTTCTACAGCTTTTTTCCCAAATTGCTTGTCAATATCACCGCGAAACACTTCAGATTGGATATCAACAAATTCTTCAATCCCATCTAGAAAACGAACTGCTGAAGTCTCTTTTTTCTTAGTGTCAATAGATTCATCACCTTTGTATTCCTTTTCGAAACTATCGTTAAGATTTTTTAAAAAAGGTATGAGATTCGGATTGGTGAACATTTCTGTGTAATTTTCAAGTTCAGATTCGGATAATAGTTTTAATCCATTTCGCTTGAGAAACTCAGCAGGGAGTTTGTAATCCACTCGAGCTACCCAATCTTCAAGCTCAAGCAATCGAGGAGAAATATGATCGGCAAAATCTTTGATATTCTGTTCGTCTCCTTCAACAAGAACGATGATATTCAGTGCATTGTCAAATTCATCAATTATATTTTCATATTCTATTCCAATTGAACTGTCTTCAGGTAACATATCAGTAAATCCGGGATTCATTTCCAATGTGCTTGCAAGTCCACCCAAAATTATTGTTAGAGCAACAACCATCAACAGTGATAACCAAGTTTTGTTGACAGTAAATTCTGCTAATTGTTTTAATAATTTCTGACGCATATTTTATTCCTTAATTTGTTCAAATTTGACTAAAAATACACTCTCATCCGAAGTCTTCCACCAATATTTTGCACTTCAAATTCTGTTTTTTCTGACCCTACCGATTTAAAAATGCTAACCATCAAATCTAGATTATCAATGGGATTCCAATCAACTTGTGGTATAGCTATATAACTATTATCCGAATAGTTATAGATTCCACTTAAACTAATACTTGAATATTCTCCCAAGGGATGTTTTAGCATCCCGAAAACATAGTCTTTAGCAAGGGCTTTTGTATTTCCAGCTACATAATTGAGTAAGTCAATGTCGTTGTAAGCTGTATTAAATTCCGCTCCGTTATCTTGATGAAATGCTTCTAACATCACATAAGTTTGAAAATCGAAAGTATAATCTCCACCAATAACAAATTCGTTTTGTGGATTATCAAAATTAATATCCGATTTTAACAAATATTCTGACCATATTCCTAAACCAAATATTTCACCTACTGTCGAAAAACCAAGTCCTAAAACTTTTGATGACTCTTCCGAAAATTCTTCGTTTAATTCTATTTGATTCATTTGCAAACCGACCAAAGAAAGATTATGATTAAATAAATTCGTATTAAACGCTGAGTAAATGTTTGATTCTAAATTATCATTTGGTTGGATGATAATGTCAAGTTCACTTTTATTGATTGGTAAGCTGGCCCTAAAGGAGTTAATTCCTACTAGTTCGTAACTTGGATCGAGTAAATCTTTTTGAATGAAAATATTGGTTGGATTCCAGACAAAACCTCCACCCATAGAAAGCGGTTGTTTACCTATAGTTAGGTGCATCCATTCAAGATCCAATTGTGAATATAGGAAATCAATGTTAGTTGTATCTGAAATTGTATAAGTCGTAGATGCTAACTCTTCACTAACTGGCATAAAATCTCCAAAACTCCATTCGGATTTTCCCCAAAATAATTTTGAAGATATTGAAGCTTTTATTGTGAGTGCATCTGTCGGATAAGCATCCAAGTCCAACCGAAGTTTGTTATAACCAAAATACTGCGGGCTTCCGATAATAAATCCATCTCCCTCGCTTTCAACATAACCAGATATTTCGGTTAATTGTGAGAAGAGAATTGTTGATAATAAAAATAATATAACTAAATTTCTCATAATTTTCCTTTTTCTTTACACCGCCTACTGCAACTGCTTACTGCTACTGTTGCCATTCCTCCACTACTTCCCTTTCTTCAAATTTCGTTCTGTAAAAAAGTTCTCATCAAAAGTAATATTATAAGTGATATCCAAAATTTCCATTCGTGTTTCAGTTTTTTCAATGTGATTTACCATTCGCATAGCCATAGCAGTTGGAAATTCTTCAATTACTCTAATATCCTCCAAGAACAAGGTTTTATGATGAATTCCTTTATCATCGTAGTATTTCAGTTCAGTTGGATAATAATCGCTTTTACGGACTAAAATTTGCATTTTGGAATACGAAGTGATAATATCGTCTTTTGGAATAAATTCTAGTGAATACAAATTCTTGTTCGAACTTTCAAATAATTTTACAGTGTAATCCTCTTTCCAGCTTTCACTTCCTGAGAAATCCTCATACGAGAAATCACTTCCTTGCACTTTTTGTTTTTTAGCGTGTGATGCAAGCTTGCGAGTTCGTCGAGTTCTTGGGAAATATACAGTTATATCATCACCGTTATTGGCAATCAGAAATGCGTTATTCTTGACTTTCTTCGGTTTGATATATCGCATCAATAAATTTTTGCCCTTATTACCGGAATAATATTCATACTCAAAAATTCGTTCTCTACCGGATGTTGTTACAATCACCTGCTTCATTGTTGCTTTAGAGTTTTCTGGTGACATAACGGTATTCATCGAATCAAGGATTGCATCTGCTGTAAGTTCTGTTGCGAATAATTTAGTTGAACATAACATCAAGATAAATATCGTTGAATAGAATTTTCTCATTTTTCTTCTCCGCAATACAGTTGAATAACTTTATCTTTCATTAAATCAATTGGATAATGTTCTTGGTTTAAATAATAATGAATTGCCACTCCGTCAATCATAGCGCCGAGTAACTTTGCCTGATTTTCTACATCTTCTACCCCTAATTCAGATAAATGAAGTTCAAGCATTTTGAAAAGACTACTATACATTTTATCTACTTCTGAAGATAATTTTGTTATCACATCTGGTTGCGATAACAAATGGAAAAACATCTTCCAAAATTCACTATTTTCTTTTATTGAGTTGAATGTTACGGTTAACAAAGTGTCAAATTTTTGTTTTGGAGTGAGTGAAGTAGGGACGAAATTCTCAAGTTCTTTGATAAGTTTGAATCCATCTGTTACAATATCCAGCAAAATTTCTTCTTTACTGTCGAAATAATTGTAAATCAGACCTTTCGAAATTTCTGCATATTTTGCAATCGCATCTATAGAAGTTTGATGAAATCCTTTTTGAGAAAACAGCTCTAAAGCAGATTTTAAAATCTTCCCTTGACTCTTCTCCCTCATCTTTTGAAATTGTTCTCGAGTTCTAGGTGCCATATCAAATCCTTTTATTATTGACTGTGTAGTCAGTCATATATTAAAGCAGGCACCTTATTAATTCAAAATACTTTATTTTAAATTTTATTATTGTATCAATTTCAATTAATTTTGGACTAAGTTTATGAAGATAAAATACAAATGAACGCATATATTCTTACCGGTGGACAAAGCCGACGATTCGGCTCTGACAAATCAATTGCAACAATTGAGGATTTAACTTTCACCAAAATACTATATAATCGCTTAGAAACTTTGTTTGATAATGTAACAATTATCGGGAAAATACGAACTCACTCAAAACTGCCATTCTTACCTGACAAAATAGAAACTCAATGTCCGATGACAGGCATTTATACAGGATTATCTTCAACTAAATCAGATTGGAATTTATTCGTAGCAGTTGATATGCCTATGGTCGGAAAAGAAACAGTAAATTTGTTAACTCAGACTATTTCTGACAAGGTAAAAATAATAATTCCAACCGTAAAGGATAGACTTCAACCAATGTGTGCATTGTATCATAAATCACTCACCGAAGATTTGGAAAAGAATTTACAAAATGGAAATTACAAGTTGATGGATTTTATCAGTAATCATCCTTCTAGAACAGTCAATGCAGATGCATTATCATCACAATTTTTAAATGTAAATTCACCTGAAGATTTTGAGAAGTTGAATAACTATTAATCAAATTTTCTCCACTTGCGAACCAGCTTTTATTTCTCCACCGTCAATCACTTTTGCAAAAATACCCTCTTTCGGCATTATGCAATCGCCTATAATGTTCTTGATAGCACAAGCCGTATGGCATTCTTTTCCAATTTGAGTAATCTCCAAAATGGCCGAATCTCCCAATTTTAGTTGGTCACCTATTTTTAGTTCGCGTAGTTCGATATCCCGCGTGATGATATTCTCTGCAAATGCCCCCCTGGCAAGTGTGGGAAGTTTTTCCTTTGCAACATCAATACTCTCGCCTGCAAGTAACGAAACCTGACGATGCCAATCTCCAGCGTGAGCATCTCCTTCAATCCCACTATCTTTTACTAATGTAGCACTAGGAATTTCCTTCTTAACTATTCCCTTTTTTTTACTGATACAAATTGCTTCAATTGTTCCCATTATACTCTACCTGGAAATAAAATCACATTAACCAACTTATTCGCATCAAGTTTCGATTTTCCATCAACACGGATATACCCGTCAGTCTCTGCAATTGATGTCAACATATGCGATCCTTGTTTTTTTGAAACAATTACATTCTGGGTTTCTCCATCAAATTCAATTTTAACACGAACGAATTGCGTTCTGTCTTTTTTATTTTGGAATCCATCAACCAAACGACCTTCCAATATGTGAGGTTGCTCAGGTAATTTTTGAAGTTTTCGTATAATCGGGTCTATATAATGTATAAATCCCATATATGCTGAAACAGGATTCCCGGGAAGTCCAAACAACAACTTGTTTCCATTTGTTGCAAAATAAAATGGTTTACCGGGTTTTTGGCGAACTTTCCAAAATATTTCGGTAAATCCAAGTGCTTTAGATGCTTCTTTTACATAATCGTGTAACCCAACCGAAACTCCACCGGTAACAATTATAATTTGGTTAGATTTCTGAGCTTCGTCTAAAACATCAATTGTATTTTCAAGACTGTCACCCACACGATATGAGGATATATTTTCAACTCCGGTGTATCTCAGAGCTGCTTTCAGCATCGGAGTATTAGAATCCCGTAATTGATATGCTTCTGCAGATGTATCAAATTCAACTAATTCCGTGCCGGTAACAACAACGGCTACAGTTGGACTTTGATAAACTGAAATGTCCTTTACCCCAACTGATGACAAAAGTCCGATTTGAGCAGGTTCAATTATTGTATTTTTTTCGAGTAATACATCTCTTTTTTTGAACTCCTCTCCGGTATAACGAACATGCTGTCCAAGTTTTTTCGCAGAGTGAATTACAACGAATTTATCATCGGAAGAACAATCCTCAATTGGAACTACTGTGTCAACTTCTTCAGGGACAATAGCTCCTGTGTTAATCCTTATCGCTTGACCCGTATTTACATTTCCTTTGTAAGGAATTCCTGCTTGACTTTCTCCGATGATTTCGAGTTTGCAATCAATGTTATCAAAAATATTATCCCATTTTACTGCAAATCCATCCATCGCACTGTTCGTGTATGGCGGAGATGATACCGGAGATATTACATCTTCAGCCAATACTTTACCCAAAGAATCCATCAAGGCAACAACCTCGATATTAATCGTCGGTAAATTTGCATTTATTAGTCGAGTTGCTTCTTTATCTGTAATCATTTTTTTTCCTATTTAGCTTTTAGCATAGAATTTTCAATCTTAAATTCTTAATGTCCACCGCCCCACATCATAGGGAAAATGTGCAATAAGCCCGGGAATAATGCTTCCAGACTTTCTTTCGCACCCTTTGAGCTTCCCGGTAATGTGATGATTAACGAATCACCACGAATACCTGCAATTTCCCTTGACAACATTGCATAAGGAGTGCGTTCTTTTCCGTGCTTTCTTATAGTTTCTGTAATTCCTGGAGCTTCCTTATCCAGTATCGGTTTGGTAGATTCAGGAGTAAAATCTTTCGGACCAAAGCCAGTTCCCCCTGTTGTAATTATTAACTGAATTTTCTCATCATCCGCAAGTTGAGTTAATCTTTCGGTAATCATTTCAGGTTTATCAGGTAGAATTTCGTAGAATTTAACATCCACAGGTTGTTTTTCTAAAAATTCCTTAATAATCACTCCAGACTTATCTTTTCTATCACCTTTGTAAGTTGAGTCCGAAATAACTAAGACTGCTGATGTAATGGCCGGTTCAAATGAATCTGTAAATTGACTTTTCCCACCTTTCTTTTTGATTAGTTTAATTTCATTAAAAATTATTTCATCATCCAAAGGTTTGAGCATATCGTAAATATTTAACATTGCACCCATCACAGCTGACATCGCTTCCATTTCCACACCGGTTTTCCAAACAGCTTTCACCTCGGAAATTACTCGAATCTGAGTTTCTTCCACTTCAAATTTTATCCCGACCCAATCGAGTGGTAATGGATGGCAGAATACAATCCAGTCTGCTGTTCGTTTTGCCGCTTGAATTCCCGCAGCCCTTGCTACTTGAAGAACATCTCCTTTCGGAACGGTATTCTCTTTTACTCTTTGTATCACTTCAGCAGATGCCGTTAAAACACCTTCAGCTGTTGCCCATCTCAATGTATTAAATTTTGGACTTACATCTATCATATTGTTTTCTCCTTATTTAATGTTAACCCTTCTCTATTAGCTATCGGATTTTCGCTTAATTATCCATTCCAAAATAAATCCTATAACCAATGCAATAAATAAATTTCTTGTAGCAAATGCTATAATTCCAACTGTAACAGCAACTATCATTTCAGTTGTCTGAAGTAAGTTTTTCACAAAGCTGACCATTCGCAAACTATCGAAAAGTAACAACGCAGCCAAAATCGGTACAGGAATTAAAAATAAAAATATGGATGCCGACGGTATTATTGCGATAATCACTAAAATTGAGCCTATGATAATCGTAGTTCCCCCAGTTTTACCACCAAACTGAGCGTGAGCACCAATTCCCCCAGCTCCGTGACAAATTGGAAATCCTCCCATTAATCCGATAGCAACATTACTCAATCCAATAGAAGTTCCAAGTCGAGTTGGATTCACTCGTTCCGATTGCTCCTTCCACAAAATGTGGCAACTATCCGATGCTGCATAAACTGCATTTCCCAATGTCAATGGTAATTGTGGAAGCATCAGCAAAACAAAACTATTGAGTAGCAACGAAACATTCGGTTTAGTGAACAAAACAACTCTACCTAAATACTGACTGAAATCCTGATTAACTCCAAAATACAGGACTACAATAATCCCAATAACGCATAGTGGTAGAATTATCTGAATTTTTCGTTTGAACTGCAAAACCCATATTGCTAATATCACTGTAACAAAAATAGTGAAATTCAGCAATAAAGACGATTCGGATAAATTCAATATAAGACCTTTTTCCCAAACTAAAACTACTGCTTTCTTCGCAAGGATAAGTCCGATACCCATTTGAATACCTTTCACCAACGCATCGGAAAACCACTTTTGTAGCCACTTAATAGCACCTGTAGAAGATAGTATGATTAGTAAAATTCCATAAAAGAAAGCTGTAGAAGATAACATATCCGCAGAATATTCGTTGGCAATAGCAATAACTGCCATCGCTTTCAATGGCTGAACCGATATAGGCACTTTGTAAAACCAACCCGAAAGAATATATACTATTCCCCACAAAAAGAAAATTCTTTCAGGTGGAAATCCATTTATCACTATCAACGCAAACGCAATTGGTAGAGTTGTTCCAAGGTCTCCTAATGCACCGGTAATTTCTGAAAACGCAAATTTGTTTTTCAATTTGCTCATTTATCCCCCAATGTTCACCATTGCATTATAGTTTTTCGTTTTTTTCAAAGATTCAGACACAAATCCATCTTTATTTCGGTTTCCAATACTATTTTGGATTTCTCTTATAATATCACTATCCGATGCATTACTTCTCAACAAATCTTTCAAGTTTAGTATTCCATCATCGTATAAACAGGTTTTTAGCATTCCAGTTGATGTTAATCGAATTCGATTACAAGCGGAGCAAAAGGTTCGCGAGTATGCTCCTATAATTCCAACTTTTCCAGTAAACTCAGGAATTTTATACATTTTAGCTGTAGAACCATTATTCAGAATTTGCTCTATGTCTGGATATTCTTCCTCTAAAGTTTGATAAATCTGTTTCCCTGTGAACGGTTTTGAAGTAAATTTTCCAGTCCCATTAAAAGGCATTTCTTCAATAAATCGGACATCAATCGGATATTCTTTAGCTAAATTTGCTAATGGTATGATTTCATCGGTGTTGAAATCATTTTGAATAACAGCATTGATTTTTAACGGAATTTCTAACTCAATTATTTTTTGTATTGATTTCCATACATTTGCGAATAAATCTCGGCGTGTAATTTTATGGAATCTCTGTTCATCCAAAGTATCGAGGCTTAAATTAATTCCGGAAATTCCGATTTCATTTAACACATCTGCAAACTTAGATGTGCTAATTCCATTAGTTGTTATGTGTATGTTCTCAATTCCAGAAATTTGTTTAACATCTCGCAAGAACTTGATTATACCTTTTCTAACAAATGGTTCTCCTCCAGTAACTCTTATTTTGTTAACACCAAATTTTGAAGACAATCGGATTATTCTTAGATGTTCTTCAAAAGTTAAAACATTTTCGTGTGGGATTGATTGGATACCATTTTCGGGCATACAATATTTGCATCGCAAGTTACAACGGTCTGTAATTGCTACACGCAGATATGTAATCTTCCTTCCGAAGTTATCGCTGAGTTGTTTAGAAATTCCATTATAGGAATTATTTTTTGTTTGTAAAATTATTTCAAATCTCCTTTCCAAGTTCGGGAGGTAAAATCGTTTCCCATTTCACCCTATCGGTTACTTTTCCATATTCATTGAAAGTAGGAAAAATAACTCGGAGTTTTGCGGAGGTTGCATCAACAACCTCCGCATTTTTACTTATGTAATTTACTGCTGTCCAAATAATTGAACGAAGCAAAATCTACTTATCATCGTAGAATGATTTCCCCGGTAAATCTAATTTAACAGCTTGCTTGATGAATGCTTCTTTATCAATAGCATTTCTATCTTTATAAAAGTTCCAAGTTGAATCAACTTTAGCATCGTTTGTATACTTTAATCCAAGAAAATGGTCTTTGTTTTCGTAACGATTTAACCACAAATTCCATTGGTCTCTTGTGAGCAAACCTTCGTCGTATGCTTTTTTTACATTTTTATACACACGCTCCCAATAATCTGGATGATTGTTATAAACAAATGGTGTTGTATTTGCTTTTGCATTTATACCCCATTCATTTCCCGGAATATCATACAATGCATAGGGGCGAAATTTTGCAGGATCATTTGAATTAACCCATTTTTCAGCCTCGTGATCGCCGTGTTCTGCTGCCCAAGTAATTAGTTCAACCATATCTTCTTGGATTTCCCAAATTCCATGCCACTGAGTAAAGTCTGCTCCCATCATAAGTGCACCATGACGGAAACGACGACCTTCGTGATGCCACGCATAATACATCAATTCCTCTGGTTTTTCATCCCAACCACTGATAACTGGATTGGAATAGAATTTTCCATCTTTTTCAAGACGGTCAATTGTGCCGTCTGCTGTCAGTTTTTGCGTCCAATAGACAAACTCTCGACGGATTTCATTGTATTGCAAATTCACCAAGTCAGCCGTTAGAAAATATACATCCACAAAATCTGGCGCGTGACAAGAATTGCAAATAGCTTCCATTCTACCGCGTTTTACATCCCAACTACCCAAATTTTCTTCATCCCAAACCGTGCGATAACTCCACGGTGCTTGCGATTCCCATGCCAAACGAGCACTAACATCGTGCGTCATAGGTTGAGTTTCATTTCCGTCCATATGGCAAGTAACACAAACTGGTGCTTCAAAAGGTATTTCTTCATTGTTAGTAGTGTTGTAATTCATATCCCAATGTTTACCTCTCGCCTTGAAAATGTTTCCGTGTTTGGATTCATTATAAATCTCAATATGCGGATGGTCCGGACCAATATGACATTCACCACAAGTTTCCGGTTGTCTTGCAACTTCCATACTGAATGAGTGTTTACTGTGACAAGCATCGCATTCCCCAACACTACCATCAGGCCAAAGATTACCGATTTGGTGGCATTCTTCGCATCCGTGTCGAGTTGCAATCGGCATTTCAAATGTTGCTCTGTCTGCATTTGCAAATAACCAAAATTGATGTGCGTGTTTGCTATTAGCAAACTCAGCGACTTCTTTTTCGTGGCATTCCGAACAATCTTTCGGTGTGGGATGTCGTGCAACCAATAAGTCACTACTTTCGCAATAGAATGCATCAAAGTCATCTTTTTGAGCTTCGTGACATTCATAACATCCAATGCCTTTTAAAGCGTGCATACTTTCTTCCCAAGCATGTACTTGTTTAACAGCTATGTTTTCTTTTTCGTGGCACTTTATACATCTTGCTGAAATTTCATCAACATCAATTTCGTGAGAATCACCTGATGTTCTTTTAATTTCTACACTTGCGACTATCATTAGACTTCCTATAAGCAATACGCTAAATATGCCTATTAACCATTGTTGTATTTTCACATTTTTCATAGAATTTCCTTTCCTTTTTAATTTTTAAATGAGTGAAAATGATTCGATAATTGTAAATACAATCAAAATTATGATTGCTATACTTCCAACTATTCTGCTAATTACATTTCTCGTTTTCTCATTTTTAGAAAACAATGTTTCAAAAAATGGCCAGAATGTCATTAGTAAAACCGCTAAACCTGTTAACGATAACCCCACACTTAACGGTACTAATCTTAAAAATAAGAATACTGGGAAAAAGTACCATTCGGGTTTGATATGCAACGGAGTATTCGCCGGGTCTGCAGGCTCCCCTAACCCAGGAGGTAACAAGACTGCCATCAGACTCAAAAATGAAATTAGAAAAAGAGTTACGATAATAATTTTATACAAATGATTCGGATAAAATTCGTAATGTCCTTTTTCAAATTCCTTTGGTTCAGAAATACCGTGCAACCTTATCATCACAATGTGGAATACAACTATCAAAGTTATAATTATCGGAAGTAACCACACATGAAGTGTGTAAAACCGAGTTAGAGTATTTATTGTTACATCCCCACCACCTCGCATCATTTCTAAAAGAGCTGTACCAATAAATGGAACTTCCTTTACTAAATTAGTTCCTACCGTTGCAGCCCAAAATGATACTTGATTGTAAGTCAGAGAATAACCTGTAAATGAAATGGTTAAGGTTAAAAATAATAGTACAAACCCAACTACCCAATTCAATTCACGAGGTTTTCTATAGGAATGTGTAAAGAATACTCTCATCATATGCAGGAATATTGAAATCACCATTAAATTCGCTCCCCAATGATGAATTCCTCTTATCCAAAATCCCATTCTTACTTCTTCAGTAATATATCGAACACTTTCGAATGCCATTTCCGTCGACGGAATGAAATAGAAAGCAAGTAACATACCTGTAATTATCTGAAGAGGAAACAATATAAATGGCGTTGTTCCCATTGCAAATAACCACTTTTTCATATGTATAGGAATTTCTTCCTTTAAAAGTGTCTCTGTCAAAGATTTCCCTTTAATTGGAAATCGTTCGTTTATCCATTCTTTTGCACTCATACCCAAGGTCCTTTCCGTTTATCCTCAACTTGAATAAACACCAAATTCCCGTCTTCTTCTACCTCAAATTCTTTAAGTGGTTCAGGTGGTGGTCCGGAAACAACTTTCCCTGTTTTATCAAAAACTCCATTATGGCAAGGGCAAAAGAATCTGTTATTGTTTTCTTCCCATTTGATAATACATCCTAAATGAGTACATACTCCGGAAAATACTTTAAAACCTTCATCTAATCGAACCACAAAAGCAGGTTTACCCTGAATTGAAATTTCCTTAGATTTTCCTACCGATATCTCACTTTTTTTACCAACTAAATATCGATGTGTACTTTTAGTTTTACTTTCCGGAGAGACGAACACAATCAGATTCTTGACAAAACTTCCGACAGCCAAAATCAAAACACCAAATATCCCGAATTTCTTCAAGAATTCTTTTCGATTTTGCTTCTGTCCTTCTCCTTTCTTCATTGATTATTCTCCTTTATTATGGTTGTTGTTTTTATTTCTAATATTAGTTTTTTTTACTAAATTGAATGTCAATTGTAAAGCACCATTATTTTCATTACATACTGATACGCATTCAATACAATTGTTGCAAACTGGATAAATTCCTAATTCTTTTGGATTTAGATTGAACGAACAAGCTGTTTTGCAGGGATTTTGCTTCCTCTGTGGGCATTTACCACATTTTGATGAGTCACAAACAATACTCAGTGAATTTTTGAATTTAGTTAATCCAAGACTTAAACCAACGGGACAAGCATATTTACACCAAAAACGAGATAATGAAAACATCTCCAAAAGTAGAACTAAAATTATAATAAATATCTCTATTCCTAATGTTCTAATAATAACTAAATCAGCAACTTGAGAAGATATTATTCCAGGAAGAGAAACCAAAGAGAATATTGGAACTTCAGATAGAAATATGAATAATAACAATCCAAAAAATATTACTAAATTAAAATTTCGTTTTGGATTTTTGTTAGCCGTTGAAGATATCTTTTTGATTTTTTTAATTAACTTGTAAGCCCATTCAGAGAGTAAATGAAATGGACATATCCAACTGCAAAACACTTTCCCTAAGAACATTGCCAACAATAATGGAATAATCCCCGATATAAAAAATGGTAGTGAAATCTTTTTAACTAAAACCAATGTTTGCAAAATCAAACTTGGGTCAGAGAAATCGAGCGAGCCAAAACTCATACTGTATAAAGTACCAGAAACCCAATGGATACCAAGTAAATTAGAAAACGGAATAATGATTATTAATCCAATTGCGAGGACTTGAGATATCCGTCTAAAATAGTGTATATTGGAAGTGAAATTATTCATCATACAACTATCGGATGTCTGCTTTCCACAAAGATTGAACCATTTTCAGTAGGACAAACATTTTCACAAATTCCACAACCAACACAATATTCTTCTTGAACTTTAGGATAGAGTTGATTTTCCATAACAATACCTTCTCGATAAATGGGACATCGTTCAAAACAAGCTCTGCACAAAATTCCGTTAAAAGCAAAACAGGTATCTTTATCGATTTTAGCGATTCCCATTTTCACATCTTTATTTGTTTTTACTTGTCTAAGAGCGTCACTCGGACAAACATCAACACAAGGGAAATCTTCACATAGATAGCAAGGTGTTTCTCTCGATATAATTACCGGAGTTCCCATCTTAGTTCCGTGTACTCCATTTAACATTTTTATGGATTGATATGGACAAACTTCTTCACATTTTCTACAGCGAATACAGGTATCAACAAATTCATGTTCCTTTACTGCGCCGGGCGGGCGAAGTGGATTATGAAGTTTTGAAATTCTATTTATCCATTCAAAAAGCATTTAGTTTACTCGTCTATCTCTTCTTCATAATTTGCATAAGCAGGAAATATTCCTAGAATTCCATCTATTTTATCTTTTATTTGGTTAATTTTATTTTCTAGGTTTTTGGAATTTTCACCTTCAATAACTGCTACAATATTATTTTCTTTATGTAATCCATAAGTTGTTACATCATCTAAATGACTCACTTCGTATAAAATCTCTTCTGCCTTGTTTGGTTCTACTAATATCACTACTCCTGTGATTGCCATAATTCTTTCTCCTAATATGATTTAATTTTGATTGCAGATTCTTCTGCTGGACATACTTGAATACATATTCCACATCCATTACAAAGCTCATTATTGATTTCAGGATTTCCTTTTTTATTCATTGCGATTGCTTCTCCGGTTTTTGGACAGTTTGTAACACAAGTATAACAAAGTCGCTCATTGAAAGAATGACAAATTTCTTTATCAATATTCAATTCCGAAACAATATTATCTTGAAAGCTACTTGATAACGCATCAGTTTTACAAGATTCAACACATAATCTATCATCGCAAAATTGACAAGTTTCCAATCTAGGTTCAATAATTGGAAATCCTGATAATTTTTCATTTTCATCGTGTCTTACTCTTATTGATGAATGTGGACAAACCGAGACACAATCGTAACATTTGTTACACTTTTCGATATAATCTTCGACAGATTTTGCTCCTGGAGGTAATGTAACCGATTGAAACATCTCGTTGTATTGACTTGTATCTAATTTCATTTCTTCAGAAAAATGTTGAACAAATTCCTTAAAAAATGATTTACGCGAAAGAGCAGTGTGAGTTTTTTTATCCATAAAATAACTTTGGTTAATTATTAAAATTACAGGGTGTTTGACAAACAATAGGAAAAAACAAACACCCCGCAATTATCACACAAATAATATTAAGCTTTGGTTATCTTCGCAGCTGCAACTTTGTATTCAGGTTCTTTTGAACCAGGATCAAACGCATCATTACAAAGCACATTAATCGGAGATTCTGGCCAATGCCAAGGTACAAATATCGTTCCTGGAATTGGTCTGTCAATGACTCTAGCTTCAATTTCAAGTTTACCTCGTGGAGATTCAACCAAAACCATTTCTTTATTTTTGATGCCTTCTTTTTTGGCATCGCTTGGATGAATTTCCACATACGCTTTTGGCACTGCACGATTTAGTTGTGGAGAAGTTCCTGTCATCGTTAATGTATGCCAATGTTCCAATACACGACCTGTGGTCAAAGCATAAGGATATTCCTTGCTTGGTACTTCAGCAGGGTCTTTATGTGGTCTCATCCAGATAGTCGCTTTTCCATCTTTCGCTTTAGGACCGTAAAACCACATTCTTCGTCCATCACTCTTCGCTTTACTTGACCATTTAGAATCATAAATCGGGTCACCATCAGTAAATCGTTTGTAAGTTCCTGGATGGTCTTCCGTTGGCACAGGCCAAGTTAATCCACGAACTTTCTTCAAACGACTGTATGGTGCACCCATTAAGTTCATATCTTTACCTGCAGTAAGTCCTCGGTATTCGTCCCACATAATTTCAGCAGTTTCGTATTTAGCAAATTCTTTATCAAACCCCATTTTCTTTGCTAAATCACGAAGTATAAAGGCATCCCAAATAGCTTCACCTTGTGGTTCAACCACTTTAGGCATATACTGAGAGCGTCGTTCTGTACACCCGTAAACACCTTCTTTTTCCGTCCAAAATGCGGCTGGAAGCACAACATCGGCATATTCAGTTGTCATTGTTGGGAAAAATGATTCTGCAACAACTACAAACTGTTCTTTCAAACCTTTCCAATATTTACGGGAATTAGGTAATGAATGTGCAGGATTTGTACACATAATGTAGATACCTTTGATTTCACCCGCATTTAGTGCAGAAAACATCGCAATAGTATGTTTACCAGGTTTCGGTTGAATGTTGCTCGCTGGTACTCCCCAAACTTTTGCAACCTTTTTACGATGAGCTTCTTTAACAACTAAATGATGCCCCGGTAATAGATGACATAATCCACCACCTTCACGAACACCTCCGCAGGCATTGGGCTGACCAGTTAATGAAAAGGAATCACTGCCCGGTACACCAATCTTGCCGGTTAACAAATGTAAGTTATGGATTAGATTATTTGCCCAAACTCCACCAATTCGTTGATTCAAACCCATTGTCCAAAGCGACATAGAAGTCTTGGCTTTTCCAAACATTCTTGCAGCTTTGATGATTTGTTGTGCAGGAACTCCACTAATTTTCTCCGCTTTTTCAGGAGTAAAATCTTCGAGGAATTTTTTATAATCCTCAAATGTGTGAATGTTCTTTTTATTATCCTTGATAAATGTGTGTTTCTCAACAAATGATTTATCTGCGTAACCCTCATTAATTAAAACAAAAGCCATTGCATTGAAAATTGCTAGATCAAAACCAGGATTCGGAAATAGATGTAAATCTCCAACTTGGTCTGTCGGAGTTTTTCTTGGATCAATCACTACGATTTTCACATTGGGATTTTTGTTTTTATGACGCATAATTCGTTCAAAAACAATCGGATGTGCTTCAGCAGTATTCGAACCGACAAGTAAAAACATTTCCGATTTTTCTATATCTTCGTAAAGACCCGCTGGCTCATCAGCACCCAAACTTGTGAGATAACCACCTACAGCACTTGCCATGCAAAGTCGTGGATTTCCTTCTACATTATTGGTACCAATACAACCTTTGAAAAGTTTGTTAGCCATATAGGTTTCTTCAGTTTCTGCCTGACCAGAACCATAAAATGCTAACGCATTTCCTCCGTGAGCTTTACGTATTTGATTGAATTTCTTTGCAACTAAATCCAATGCTTCTTCCCAAGATGCTTTCTCCAATTTACCATTTTTGCGAATCATTGGATGAGCTAAACGAGTTTTGGAATTAATCGCTTTTGGTAGATAAAGTGACTTCACGCAAAGATGACCTTTGTTAATTGGGTTCAACTCATCACCTTTCACAGCTACAACTTTACCATCTTTTTCACCAACCATTACACCACAACCTACACCACAATAACGACAAACTGATTTATGCCAATTCATACTACTGGAATTTTTTGCATAGGTCATTCCTGGAAATAGAGAAACACCTATACCTGCGGCTGCAGAAACTGCAGCTGATGTTTTAATAAATTCTTTTCTTGATATTTTCTTCATTTTTGTCTCCTCTTTATAAACTGATTATTTTTTAATGTGCACTTAGCGTGTGTCCATCGTGGCAATCAAAACAGCCCTCATATTCCATTCGCATTAAATGTCCTTCACTTGATGAATGGCATGCTATACAATTATCTGTTTTTGGTAATACATTAAATTCAACTGAACCATCTCCGTGGCAAATATAACAACCATAATTCAATATTCCGTGACCACTTTCTACCCAATTCTCAACGATTTCTGGTGTAACTTCTTCGTGGCATTCCATACAGCTGATATCGAAATCAACTTCTTGGTGTATAGTTCTGTTTGATAAATCTAGTGAGGGTGATTCTGTTTGAACACAAGAAATAAGAAATACTACTAAACTCAACGCTAAAACACTACCGATTAAACCACTTTTAAAATATTTCATTGTAAGTTCCTCTAATAAATGATGGGGTGACGAACGCCACCCCACCGATTAACTAATTAGAATTTATAAACAACCATACCTTTAAGTTCATAAGCAGGATCTAATGAATCATTATGACCATTCACTAGATAGGCTGCTGCATCACCCGGAATAAAATATCCACCGCGAAGCATCAAAAACAAATTCTTTTGGATGTTATGTTTCAAGCGGAAGTCCACTTCCATTCCAAGATCTTGAGAACCTTCACCAGTATCAGATTTGATTTCACTTGTTGCTTGAATGTAACTACCGCTCAAAAATAATGATGTGTTACCACTGATTTTGTAGTCCACATTTCCTTGAAAAATAGTTGTATTTTCAAGTTCACGATATGCTTTTACTTTCGGCGCACCCAGACCTTGTGGTGTAATTCCTTCTTCGTCAGGCATAATGGAATCTTCCCAAATTTCTGTCATATAGAAGAAACCCGAGGTTCGGAGTTTATTCACATTGGTGAAGCCATCTGAACTTGCATCATCGCCAGAACCCATTCCAAAAATACTACCGAATTTTAGTTTGTCACTTACAGCATATCCTACCTTAGTGTACAAATTGAAACCCGTCAAATCCAAATCATTGATGCCGTCTGTGCCCATCAAATAATCAAATTCAAAATCAGCAGTCAATGCACCTTTTTTGTAATTTCCAGCAAGTCCACCAGCCATCAGTTGCGTAACAGTAGCCGCATCCTTATTGCGGAAGAATTGCAAATCGTCCAAAATATATGCTGTTGTATCGTCAGGGGTAATTGCTTCATTATAATAAAAACCAAAAGCATTCAATTCCAAATTACCAAATGCCTTTTTATAACTTCCTAAATATAAATCAGAATCACCATTGTGAGCACCAACATCCGTTGTGTTATCAGCTCCTTCGGAGACCTTTGCCCAACCGAGAGTTAGACCTTTAGCATTAAGTTGAATACCATCATAATTGTTATCAACCATTAGTTTGTTACCCAAACCAAACCATTGACGACCAATTTTAACATTTAAAGGGTGGTAAATATCCCAGTTAAAATCAACATACGCTTGGTCAATATGCATTAGATAGTTTGTATCTTTGAAGTCAAACAAACTACTTGCGCCTGTTTTCTCCCAACGCTCTACGCCACGGAGCATATTATCAACGCCCCACCAACCTTGAGCCATATCAAACCTAGTTACAAATTTCAAGTTTTCGTTTGCAATACCTTGAACTTTGAATCTTAGCATTTGAACAACATAATTCATATCGTAAGTTTCTTGGTCAAAAGTAAAACCAACTTGATTTTGTGCCCAAGCTGTGTAAACACCACCAACTTTGAAATCTGTGGCAACAGCACCACTGATAAACAAAGCTGATATTCCAATAACTATTAATCGCTTTATCATAACTGTTTATTCTCCTTTTTTATTTACAGTTTAAAAAACATACAAGATGCTTTTTACACAATATTCATTAGCAAATATCCTGCCAAACTGTTTCAATTCTTACTAACCCGTGTTATATCATATAGTTACAATTATTAGCTTTGTGATATTATCACAATACACTGACCATATACAAAACAGATGACGATATACGGTCAGATTCTCATTGGTTTGTAATTAAATTTTGCTGTAATTTTGTTTGGTTGAATCACGGAATATTTTCAATTGGTTCGGACAATTTCAGATTTCTAATTTCACATTAAAGATGATTCTATGATATTAAATTTATGCGATTAACTACAAAAATTATTTTAATTGTTGGGTTACTTGTTACAAGTATTATTTCAGTTATTTTCTCACTACTCATTTTGCGAGTAAACAGACAAAGTGAAGAGAGTATTCTCACTACTGCTCGTGCAATTAAAGAAAATGTATTGATAACAAGGAAATGGATATCTGACCACGACGGAGTTCTCGTCAAGAAAAAACCTGGTATGGAACCAAGCATATTTCTACCTCATCCTGAATTGATTACTTCGAGTGGAGATACTCTTTTATTGAAAAATCCTGCACTTGTTACAAGAGAACTCAGTGAACTGAGCGATAAACTCGATGGAGATTTTTCATATCACATGGCGAGTGAGAAATATATTAACCCGGAAAATAAACCTGATCATTTTGAGCAAGCAGCCCTCAATTTTTATAGCGATTCACTCTTGACCGACGATAGAGAATATTTTCAGATTGAGGAGATTTCCGGGAGACATTACTTCCGGTATTTCACTCCTCTTTATACTCAGCAATCCTGTTTGAGCTGTCACGCTTATCAGGGTTATGAAGTTGGAGATATCCGCGGGGGTATCAGTATTTTACTTTCAATAAATTCCTACCTTAATGCTCGATCGTCAAATGTGCTTTTCCTTATCGGCTTAGGTGGTTTATCAATTGGACTATTAGGAGTTTTGATTTTTATCGCAATCCGTAAAAGTGTAATTCATCCTTTGCGACAAATCGAAGATTCAGCTCAAGCTCTCAAGGATGATAATTATCATTTGAAATTACCAATAAGCTCAAATGATGAAATTGGTAGTTTAGCTCGTACATTAAACGATATGAGTTCAAGAATTAACACATTTACTAAAAAGCTGAAGGATTCAGAGAAAAAATATCATAGCTTGATTGAGAAATCTCTCGAAGCTGTTGCAATTACACTCCAAAATGGAACAATTATTGAGAGTAATCCAAAATTGTCTTACCTAACTGGTTATAATGAATCAGATTTACATAACTGTAACTTTTCAGATTTAATTGATATAGAAAAAATCCACCATATTTCAGATATTTCAAACTCTGATTCAGAGCATTTTGAAGCTATTTTACTTACTAAAGAATCAACTGAAAAACATGTCGAAATTTATAAAATCAAAGGGTTATCTCTTGGTGAAGCTGAGAATTTGACTTTCATCTATATTCGTGATATAAGCGAGAGAAAACAAATCGAGAAATATGCAATCCAAACTGAAAAGATGTTCGCTTTGGGACAATTATCCTCCGGAATTGCTCACGAAATTAGAAATCCACTTTTTGCTCTGAACAACAATCTCGATTATCTGAATAAAAATTTAAATTCAGACGAGTTTGATGAAATTTACCCAGAATTACAAGATAGTGTAACAAGAATTCATAAAATTGTTACTACTATTTTAGATTATTCAAAACCACATAAACCTGAGTTTAAATCTATAGACATTCGTGAATCAATCAAGAAAAGTTTGAGTCTAGTCAAAAAACAGTATGAAAAATCATCAATTCGGATTGATACAAAATTCCACGATGAAATATCACAAATTGAAGCAGATTCTCATCAGCTTGAACAAGTATTTTTAAATTTGATGATGAATGCAATGAATGCTATGGGAAATGCTGGAACTCTTACAATTGAATCCAAATTAATGAAAAACCATATTAAAATTTCAATTCAGGACACAGGAATAGGTATTGAAACAGAGGAATTAGATAGAATTTATGATCCGTTTTACTCAACTTTTACCAATGGTACTGGTCTAGGACTTGCAATTGTTCAGAGAATTTTGGAACAACACAATGCTAAATATTATGTAGAAAGTGAAAAAGACTTTGGTACAACTTTCTTTATTTTTCTACCACATAAACAGGGGTTAATTAAATGAAATTTAACATATTAATTTTTGATGATGAACAACTTGTTTGTAATTCTATAAAACGAGTTTTAGCAGATTCTGATAAAGTTATTCATACCGCAATAACTATTTGTGAAGCACGGAAAGTTATGGATAATAATGAAATTGACTTAGTTCTTCTAGATTACCAACTTGGTGAAACTGACGGACTTACGGTTTTGAAGGAATTTAACGAGAAATATCCAAACTCATCATTTATCATTTTAACTGCTTATGGAACAATTGATTTGGCTGTGGAAGCAATGAAAAACGGTGCATACGATTTTATTCAAAAGGAAGAAAATTCTGAATTTATTAAATACACTGTGCAACGGGCTTTAGATACGCTCCGTCTAAAAAAAGAAGTAAATGAACTCAAGTTAAAATGTAGTAAAGATGCTTCTTTACCCAATATTGTTGCAGAATCTTCTCTTATGAAACAAGTAGTTGAACTTTCAAAAGAATACGCAAATACGGACGCTACCATTCTATTAACAGGAGATACAGGAACAGGAAAAAGTTATTTGGCAAAATATATACACTTTTCCAGCCCGAGATTTGATGGTCCTTTCATATCAATAAATTGTGCAGCAATTCCCAGAGATTTGTTAGAAAGTGAACTATTTGGATACGAGAAAGGTGCTTTTACTGGTGCTAGTCAATCTGGGAAACAAGGATTAATCGAATTAGCAAATAACGGAACATTACTCTTAGATGAAATAAGTGATCTCAATCTAGACTTACAATCCAAACTTTTGCATTTTTTGGAAAGTAATCAGATTTACAGAGTTGGCGGAGTTAAGCCTAAAAAGGTTGATGTAAGGTTTGTTGCAGCAACTAATGCTGATTTAATTGAAAAAGTAAATAATAGAGAATTTCGTTCTGATTTATACTATAGGTTGAATGTTGCTCATATTGCTTTACCTCCACTAAAAAACCGACATGAAGATATATTGTTGTTATCTAAATATTATATTGATGAGTTTAATCAAATATTCAATAAATCTGTAAATAAAATTGACAAAGACGCAGAAACATTTTTGCTGACTTACTCGTGGAACGGCAATATAAGAGAGTTACGAAATTATATTGAACGAGCTATGTTATTGGTAAAGGGAAAAGAACTTAAATTACCTGATATTTTGCGACAAGATATGGAACTTACTCCACCAAATGATAATTCTTATTTGTTTAATGTGAAAATTAATCCAGATGATAAATTGAATATCTTACACGAAACTCAAAAACAAGTTATCGAGCAGGCCCTAGTATCTTCTGAAAATAACAGAAGCCAAGCTGCTAGAATCTTGGGAATACCACGAACTTCGCTTAATCATTATATCAAAAAATACAAGATTCAATAATAAATCTGATTTTATTTTAGTAATTATTGTAGATTTCGCGTGGTTTCATGGCCAATAAAAAGGAGATACAATGGAATTTATACTTTCTTACAAACTATATTTATTACCTCTTACTTTTATTTTATTGGGTTTTTTGTGTGCATTACTCTTTAGTAAAATAATTATTAAGCGACTAAAGATACTTGCAAAAAAAACAGATTGGGTAGGTGATGATATATTCTTAAAAATCATCAGTAGATATATGAGTATATGGTTGGTTCTAGGTGGAATTTTTCTTGCTTTTGATACAGATGCATTCCCAAATTCTATTTCTGAGCCAATTACACAGATTCTAACAGTTATTATAATTCTAACTGGATCTCTTGCGTTTGCAAATATCCTTGTTTCAATACTAAATATCTACACTTCTAAAATTAATGGGGAATTTCAAAATACAGGATTATTCAACTACCTAATTAAAGGTGTCGTTATTGGAATTGGAATTATGATGATTCTTCAAACTTTTGGAGTTTCTATCACTCCTCTTCTCGGTGCATTGGGTGTTGGAAGTATGGCTGCTGGTTTTGCATTAAAAGATACACTAGCTAATCTTTTTGCAGGTTTGCAAATCTTAATGACAAAACAACTTCATACTGGTGATTTCATTCAACTGAGTTCAGGTATGGAAGGAAATATTACAGATATCACATTAAGAAATACTACTTTAATCGACAGACAAAACAATACAATTGTTGTTCCAAACTCCGAACTAGCGATAGCCACTGTTGTGAATTTTAGCATCCCAAACAATAATCTAAAAGTAAAAGTTGATTGTGGTGTTGCTTATGACAGCGATTTAGAGAAAGTTGAATCAATCGCTTTGGAAGTCTCTGTTGATGTTGTCAATAATGTTAAAGGGGGTAATCCAGACTTTGCTCCGGTGATTCGCTTCCATACTTTCAACAATTCTAGTATTGACTTTACAGCAGTAATGCAAGCGACAGATTACAATTCACAATACATTGTAAAACACGAATTTGTGAAACGGCTAAAAAAACGATTTGATGAAGAAGGAATTGAAATTCCATTTCCAATTAGAACAATTATACAGGGTAAATAAATGAAAACTACACACACTTACAAAGACATTTCATTGGTTCCTAGAACTTTATCTAAAGTTCATTCTAGAAATCAAATTGATCTCTCCACTAATTTCAATAATCACAAATTGCGTATGCCCATTCTTCCGTCACCGATGGATACAATTTGTGGAATTAATATGTGTAAAGCATTTTGTGAAAACGATATGATCGGTATGATTCATCGGTTTTCTAGCGACGAAGAACGAATTAATGATTACAGGACACTTGTTTCAGAAAATATGGATGCAATCATCGCTGTTGGATTGGAAGAACAAAATTTGGTTTCACAGCTTCACAATATCGGAGCAAGATATTTCATTGTTGATGTCGCTAATGGATTCAATACTGCCAGCGAACCAATCATCGAGTTTATAAAAAATCTTAGCGATACTTTTCTTATTTGCGGAAATGTTGCTTCAGAAGAAGGATTTGAATATCTATCAAATCTTGGTGTTGATGCTATTCGTGTGGGAATCGGAAACGGTTCTATGTGCACAACATCAATTATGACTGGTGTTGGACAGGGGATTGTATCTGCCCTTCAAGAATGCAAATCTTTCAAAGATAAAAATAAATGCAAATCATTGATTATTGCTGATGGTGGAGTTGCTTCAGTTGGAGATATCTCTAAAGCTCTTGGACTTGGCGCAGATTTAGTTATGATGGGCAGAATGTTTGCTGGAACCAAAGAATCCGAAGGCAATATCTTGAAGTACAACGGGAACCTCTATAAAGCTTATAGAGGTTCAGCATCATTTGCAGTTCAACGAAAAAGTAAGAAAAATCCATATTATATCGAAGGTGATGAAACTATTGTGGAATATAAAGGCGGAGTCCAAAATATCATTGACCAAATCGAAGCAGGTTTACGAAGTTCATTCAGCTATATGGGTGCAACAAATATAGTAGAATTCAAATCAAACGCTGACTTCGTCCAATATCATATGGATCAAAAATTATTCAAAACTGAATAAGAGTGTTAGAATTAACCAATTATTTCCCTTAATTTTTGGTGCTTTTTGCAATAGATAATTTGGAAGGAATTCGGTGTAAGTCCGAAGCTGACCCGCAACTGTAAGTCGTTTTACCGACGAGCCAGATACTTCCTTTAACTACAAAACCTTCGAGGATTGAGGTGTAGGATTGAAAAAACCTGCATATACCCCACCTTTTAGAAGGTCGGGGTTTTTAGTATTGATAAGCATATTGTTAGGCGGAATTTTCGCTAATGAATTTTCTGGAGTTATTCTCGATGAAATTACTCATCAACCTATAATTGATGTTGTTGTAAATTCTGATACTGAAGTTATCTATTCCAATAAACATGGTCGTTTTGAAATTCTAACAAATTCCTCTGAAATATCTTTATCAAAATTAGGTTATAAATCCGAGTCATATAAAACAAATAACACAAATTTTGCTATTATTTATCTCACTCCAATTGTTTTAGTTTCCGAAGAAATTGTAGTAACAGAAACTAAACATAACAATCAACTTGATTTTCATCCACTTAAACCACTTACTCTTCACAATGTACATATTAATAATTCTTCAACCACAACACATATTGTGGGTAAATTACAAGGAATCAGTATCAAATCGTATGGCGGACCTGCATCTGTTAGCACTGTATCTTTGCACGGTGGCCAAGGTGATAGGTTTTCAATTATGTTTGATGGAGTTCAGATTAACAGCGAACAAAATGGTAATGCAGATATTTCGCAAATTCCATCTGCTTTAATTGATGAAGTTCATTTTTATCCACAAGGTTCATCTGCTCGATTTGGTTCTTCTGCAATCACAGGAGTTCTCAATTTTGCACCTCCAAATGAAAAACTGAAATATTCATATTCAACTGGAACTTTTGGTCTAAAGCAACACACATTATTTATTGGGAAGAAATTTTCTAACCTTACAATTAACGCTTCTGTTGGAAAATATAGATTTGATGGCAACTATTCATATAAAGAAGATGGCTCTTATAATCAAATACCTGTGTTTATGGATAAGATTTTTACCAATATCATCAACAAGATTGACCAACAATTTTATTATTTGAGTATAAATCATAAATTACAGAAAGGATTCTCAATTTCTACATCGGTTATGGCGGTTGATAATAATAGAATAAATTCAGAAAACATATACTCATCACCCGATTATTCAACAATGGATGATAATTTTGGCTTTCAATCAATTAAAATTGAGCGAGATTCGACAAAATATTCAATAATTAGAAAACAAAACTCCTTACATTTTGTAAGTAACCACAGCTTTCCAGTAGATGCAACGCATAAAATAGAAACCATTTCTCAACATCTTGAAACTACTTTAGGTTATAATCATTTTTCAATCCATCACGATAATATTAACAGTAAAAGTAGCAATTCAATTGATACATCCAAATCAGTTTTGGCTTTTCTTTGGGAGTTCGATTATACATCTCACCCATTCCGAATTATCTTTGCATTGAGAAATGATGTAGAGAAAAATCAAAATCCTGTTCAAGTTAGTGAACTTATCACAGAATGGAATATTTCTAAAATAATTGACAAACTATCGCTTTCAATATCAAGAAATTACAAACGCCCTAATTTTAACGATTTGTATTGGGTACCGTTTGGCAATTTAAACTTAAAAACAGAATTTTCTAGGAATATTTATCTAAGAAGTAAATTCAATTTATTTCATTCCAATCTGAATGTCTCACTTTATCATATTTCGTATGAAAATCTTATTCGTTGGAAACCCAAAAATGGCGGTATGTGGTCACCAGAAAATATCAGTTCAGCATTATCTTATGGATACGATATTAATCTAGATGCTTCACAAAATCCTCTCTTTCGTTTTTCTGTGAACTTTTCGCATAATGTGTCCAAAAACTATGATAAGTCGCTGGATTCACTACATCTTGGAAAACCATTGATGCACACTCCAAAATATATTGCTTCATTTCAACATTCAAGCCATTACAAAGGATATTCACTCTCAACTAATTGGAAATTTACATCAGAGAGGATTCGTTTATACGATTTAGAAGATCTAATGCTTCCCAAATATCACACTGTAGATTTCAGCTTTGGGAAAAGTCTGTATTCTAAGTGGTTCAAATTTGAATTGCAGATATTATTAGAAAATGTTTTTAATGAACAATATCAAACTGTTTTCGGGTACCCAAATCCTGGTCGAAGTATTTCAACTAAACTAACAATAGAAAAATAAGAAAGGTAAATCAAATGAAAAACATAATAACATACACACTCCTATTGACATTATCAATCGGATTTATATTTGCTCAACAAACTTCATATATACTTTGTGAAGGCAACTATCAAGGTGCAAATGCATCACTTTGGATGGTTGATGGTGCAAATAATCTGATTGAGGGTCCGAATAATCCTGTTGGAGACACTGGTCAATCAATGACAGTTGACGGAAATAGGTTATACATAATCAACAACGGAAGTAGTAGTATAGAAATTTACGATATTTCTGAAGATGGAACACTTTCACATTATCAATCTGTGAGTACAAATTTTTCAGGTCCTAGAGAAATGACGGTTCTGAATGAAGTTGGATATATCACTGAATGGTATTCTGAGAGTATTGCAGTTTTGGATCTAGAGACTTTTGAATTCTTCGAACCGATTTCAGTAGCTGGAATGCCAGAAGATATTGTTACAGATGGAACATATTTATATACTTCTATCATTCAAAATTCTGATTGGTCTGCTGGTAATCAAGTGCTAACAATTGATCCTTCATCAAATGAAATTGTAAATAGTTATATTGTTGGTGATGGTCCTGGACAAATGCTCATTCACGACAACTTCATTTTTGTAACCAATATGTATTACGATGACATCTGGAACACATATTCCGGTACTTCAAATATTAACCTTGAAACTGGTGAAGTACTTTCTGTTGATCACGGACTGACATTTTTATATAATGCTGATTTAGCTGTGGTAAACAATGATATTTATCGTATGTGGGAAAGTGGAATTCAACAATTAGATGATTTTCTTAACTTTGTTGATGATTCTCAAATTGGAGAGTATGCTGATGTTTATTCAATGGCATTTTTTAATGATAAAATATATTTTGGATTATCTGATTATTCTGCTCCAGATAATGTAGTTGTGTTAGATGATAATGGAACTGAATTGGCAAACTATGAAGTTGGAGCTATTCCTGGATCATTCGCATTTTTTGAAAATGAAGCAAATAATAATAACCAATTATCAACTATCAATTATCAATTGGTAAGTGCTTATCCAAACCCGTTTAATCCCAAAACAGTTATTAGTTATCAGTTGATGGTTAATAGTGACATAGCGTTGGATATCTATAATGTAAATGGTCAATTAGTTGAAACATTGGTCAATAGTAGAAAAGAATTAGGTTATCATCAAGTAATTTGGAATGCTTCGAACCAACCTAGCGGAATTTACTTTGCTAAGCTAATAATTGGAGAGAAATCACAAACTCAAAAACTAATGCTGTTGAAATAATATACTAAAATATTTATGATTGAGGAAGCAAATTTGCTTCCTCAATTTTTTTAAAATATACTGTCAATTTTGAGCACGAGTGAATTGTATTTTCTTTGATTAATTCAAATTTAGATGAATTAAGAATTTTCTTTTGTATATTTTTGGATGAATCAATACAATAAACTGAGCGTCTTTCAATAATGTTTAAATCTCTAAATTCCTTATTGTTTTCACTAAACAACGATTTTTGAATAAAAATATTTTTATATCCAACTTCTGAAAGTAATTCCCAAACTTCCTTAGGCATTATATTAAATGGCGAAGTGAAAGAAATAACTTCTTTACCTGTTAAATCCTCGAGGATATTTTTCGATTTAATTAGATCTTCTCTAATTTCGCTCAATTTTAACTTAGAGTATGCATAATGATTATGCCCGTGGCTCGCAATCTCCCAACCATTGTTGCTTAATTCTTGTATTTCTACTTTTGAAAGATGTCGATTTTTGTTAAGACCAAAGTTAATATCCCAATTGTTAATTTTACCAATAAAATTAGAACTAACAAAAATGATTCCCTTAAATTTAACTTTTTGCATAATCGGTAGGGCGTTAAGAAGTACATTTTGATATCCATCATCAAATGTAATAAACACTTTCTTTGATGAATATTCGCATTTTGTTGTAATCGCTTTATACCCTTTTTTAGAAAGTAGCTGAATATGTTTATTGAATTTACTAGGGTGAATTTTGTTTAATCCAAGTTCAAAACCAAAATCAATTTTATGATAAGTTAGTGTGGGTATCGATTGAATTTTCATATAATAAAAAATGTCCCGAAGTTAATCGGGACATTCTAATAAGTTTACTTATTTCTATTGTTACTTCTTCGAGGGGGTCTTCCTCCTCTATCTCGACGATCTTCCCGTGGTTTCTGTTCTGGTAAGTTGTCAGGTTTTGGTTCAAGTGCTTTTAAACTGAAATTATATCTTCCCATTTCATCTTTTTTAAGCAGTTTTACTCTCACTTTCTCACCGGCTTTCACAACATCTTCGACTTTGTTTACTCGTTCCCATTTAAGTTCAGATATGTGAATTAAACCAGAAACAGTAGGTGTAATACCAACAAAAGCGCCAAAATCCATTATTTTTTCAATAACTCCATCATATTCTTGTCCAGCTTCAGGTACAAGTGAATATTTATCAATTACAGATTTGAGATCCTCTAGACTTTCTTTGTCTGTTCCGTAGAGTAAAACTTTTCCATCTTCTTCGACTGATATCTCACATGCATAATCTTCAATTAGCTTTTTAATATTTTTCCCACCAGGACCAATTAATACGCCAATTAAATCAACTGGGACTTGAGTTTGTAGAATCTTCGGAGCATATTGCGATAATTCTTTTCTAGGTTCAGGAAGAGCTTCTATCATTTTATCTATGATAGCTAAGCGAGCTTCGTTTGCTTGAGCTAGAGCATTTCGCATAATTTCAACAGGCAAACCTTCTACTTTTAAATCCATCTGTATCGCAGTAATTCCATCTTTTGTTCCAGCTACTTTGAAATCCATATCACCAAGATGATCTTCAGTTCCCAAAATATCTGTGAGGATTGCATATTCATTTTCGTTTTCCATAATCAAGCCCATAGCAATTCCAGCCACAGGATTTTTTATTGGAACACCTGCATCCAACAATGACATTACTCCACCACAAACAGTTGCCATAGATGAAGATCCGTTAGACTCTAGAATTTCAGAAACTAGACGGATTGTATATGGAAAATCATCATGGTCTGGCAGAATTCTCTTGATAGATCGTTCTGCAAGATTACCGTGACCAACTTCTCTCCTTGATGTTCCAAATCTCATTGCAACTTCACCAACGCTAAATGGTGGAAAATTGTAATGCAACATATATCTTTTGTATGAAACACCTTCTAGATTATCAATCATCTGTTCATCTTTTTTACCACCCAAAGTTGCTACGCATATAGCTTGTGTTTCACCTCGAGTAAATAGTGAAGATCCGTGTGCTCTTGGTAAAACAGAAGTGTCAATTGTGATATCTCTAATATCTTTTAGTCCTCTACCATCTGCACGAACACCACCGAGAGTTTTTGTTCTTAAATCTGCAGTTATAGCATCATCTACTCTATTTCTGATTGCTTTTTCTTCTTCGGGATATTGTTCTTCTAGTTGATTAACAATATCTTGAGTGAAATCTTCAATGTCACCATATCTTTGCATTTTCTCTTTAGGTGCATTTAAAGGTTCTATTTTACCTTGTATCAACTTATCAACTGCATCTAGTAATTCCTTGTTTACTTCTTTCTCAGGAACTATCATTTTTTCTTTACCGATTTCTTTTATCAGTTCTTTTTGCAGTTTAATAATATCTTTAATAGCTTCATGGCCATATTGGATAGCAGCTAATAAATTCTCTTCAGTAATGAAATTAGATTCGCCTTCCACCATTACAATTGAATCTTCAGTTCCTGAAATAATTATTTCCATTTCACTTGATTCTAATTGAGTTTTTAGAGGATTTATAACGAATTTATCCTCAATTTTTCCAACTCGAACTGATGCTACTGGACCATTCCAGGGTATTTCAGAAATTGCAAGAGCTGCAGAAGCTCCTATTGTTCCTAATACATCTGCTTCATTTTCGCCGTCGTATGATAATACATTTATCAGTATTTGAACATCATTTCTGAAGTCATTCGGGAAAAGAGGACGAATCGGTCTGTCAGTTAGACGAGATGCAATTATCTCACCTTCAGATGGACGAGCTTCACGCTTAAAAAAACCACCGGGTATTTTCCCAGCAGCATAGTATTTTTCCCTGTAATCTACTGAAAGTGGGAAAAACCCACGATCTTCTCCAGCTTTTTTCTTTACTGTTGCAGTAACTAATACTACAGTCTCACCGTACTTCATCACAACCGATCCATTGGCTTGTTTAGCCATTTTCCCTGTCTCGATCGTCATCGTACGACCTGCAACATTTAACGATTTTTCTATCATTTTATTTCCTTATTATTATTTCCCTTATTTTCGGATATTTAACTTCTTAATAAGTTCTACATATCCATTAGGGTTTCGTTTTTTTAAGTAATCAAGTAATTTTCTTCGTTTTGATACTAATTGTATCAAACCGCGTCTGCCACTATGATCCTTTTTATTTACTTTAACATGATCAGTAATTGTGTTAATTCTCTCTGTTAAGATTGCTATTTGTGATTCAGGTGTTCCTGAATCCTCAGCATTCTTGCCAAACTGACCTATTAGTTCTTGTTTTTTTTCTTTAGTAATTGACATTAGTTTATAACTCCCTTTTCTACACTTCAATTAATTGTTTCTTGCAAAATATTTTATCAATTTGCAATTGTTCTTTCAGATTCTCTACAGAATCAAATTTCTTTTCATCTCTTACAAAATTGTGAAATTTCACAACAATGTCCTTGTAATAGATATCTCTCTGATCTTCTGAAAATAAATTTACTTCAATTATAGAAGTTTCTGAATTCTCTTCAAAAGTTGGACGATTTCCTATATTGCACATACCTCTGAAAGTATTTTCTTCTATTTCCACTGTTACGCAATAAACACCATCAGATGGAATGATTTGATTTTCATCAATTGGAACAATATTTGCAGTTGGAAAATTTAACTGTTTTCCTCTACCAAGTCCTTTTTCAACTCGGCCTATAACTTTATAAGGTCTTCCTAACATTTTGTTTACATCAATAATTTGATTAGATGCTAAACAATTTCGAATTTTTGAACTGCTAACAATCTCGTCATCAATTAAGATTGGTTTAACAATATGAAATTCGTAATTATATAATTCAGAATGTGATTTTAGAAATTCTGAATTTCCTTTACGCTCAAAACCAAAATGATGATCGTATCCTGTTACAATATCTGTTGGTTGAAATTTCTCTATAATTAAATCTCTAAGAAATTCGTCGGCAGATATCTCTGCTTGTTTTTCATCAAAAGGAATAACCAATAAATAATCAATTCCATTTTTTCCTATCAATTCCGATTTTGTTTGTAAATCTGTAATGAGATATTTATTATCTAATATTTCTGTCTCTAAAACTCGTTTTGGATGAGGATGAAAAGTAATTACTACACTCTTTAAATTCTTCTGCTTAGCAAGTTCAACCGTTTTATTTAGAATTGCTGAATGACCTAAATGAATCCCATCGAAGTTTCCTAATGTAACAACGCATCTTTCTGTAATAGAAGTTTCGTTTATGCTACGGATGACAACCATCTAGGAATATCCTCCAATTTAATAGCATTATTCTCGCAATAATTTCCAATTTTAGTTCTTGTAAGGGATGTCAAATATCCAACAGTCCCTATTTTTTTTGCAATGTCATCTGCTAATGTTCTAATATAAGTTCCTCGTCCACAAACAACACGAATTGAAATAGAATCCTCATTTGTTTCGGACAATAATTCAATTTCGTAGATATTTATCAATCGAGGTTTTCTTTCTACTACAATTCCTTTTCGTGCAAGTTTGTATAATGGCACACCATCCTTTTTTAGCGCCGAATACATCGGGGGAATTTGCTCAATTTCACCTATAAATGAACTTAAAATACTTTCTATTTCATTTCTACTCAATTTTGGGATATCTGAAGTTTCTGTAATTTTACCTTCTGTATCTAAAGTATCAGTAGTTTCTCCAAGTTTAATGGTTGCTATATACTCTTTTTTTAAGTCCATCAAACTCTCAACCTTACGAGTCATTTTACCAATACACAGGATTAAAATACCTTCTGCAAATGGATCAAGAGTTCCTGCGTGACCAACTTTTGAAGGTTTCACTTTAGATTTTACTCTTCTTACTACATCAAATGAAGTCAATCCGACAGGTTTCCAAAATGGAACTATTTTATCCATTAATCTTCATCCTTATGGATTTTCTTCATTAGTTTGTTAATTCTTTCTGCTGTAATCAAAGTATCGTCGTGAAAGAATTTCAATTTTGGTACATATTTGATACCAAGTTTATTACCAAGATAATATCTGATTTGTTTATCGTGAGATGTTAAATCCTCAATCAATTCAGAAATTTCTTTTTTCTCATTTATAAAACTTACAAACACTTTTGCATTTTGCAAATCATCAGATACTTTCACTCTGGTAACAGTCATTAATCCTGAATTAGTAAGATTAAATTCGCTAATGAAAATACCACCCAATATTTCTTTAATTTCGTCAGATAGACGATCTGCTCGTTTGTATGGTTTATGTCCGAATTGGTTTATTTCAGAGTCCTCTTAACTTTTTTAATTTCATAGAATTCAATTTTATCTCCGACTTCAAAATCAGAAAATCCATCTACAGAGATTCCACACTCAAAACCTTCTTTAACTTCGTTTACATCATCCTTAAATCTCTTTAAAGTTGTTAATTTGCCCGTATGAATAACTTCATCATCTCGAACAATCCTAAGCAGAGCATTTCTTATTGCTTTTCCAGAAGTAATATAAGATCCTGCAATAACATCTTTTCTTCCAATTTTAAATTGCGCTCTAACTTCTGCTATACCGTGAGCTGCTTCTATTTCTTCTGGTTTCAATAATCCTTCTAAAGCAAGTTTCACATCATTTACTGCATTATAAATAATAGAGTAATTTCTAATCTCCACAGCCTGAGTTTTAGAAAGGACTTTAGCTTCAGGGGAAGCGCTCACATTAAATGCTAATATTACTCCATTTGATGCTGAAGCCAAAGAAACATCAGTTTCAGTTATCATTCCGACTGATCTGTGAACTATATTAACAGCAACTTCTGGAGTTGATAATTCCATCAAAGAATCACTAAGAGCTTCAATTGAACCATCAACATCACCTTTGATAATAATATTTAAATTTTGTACTTGTCCTTCAGCAATTTGTTTACCAATCTGGTCAAGGGTTAAATGTCTGAAGCGTCTTTGTTCAGCTTCTCGCTTTAGTTGTGAGCGTTGTGTCGCAATTTTCTTTGCTTCTCGTTCGTCATCAAATACTGTAAGAATATCACCTGCTTTGGGAACTTCAGTAAAACCTAGAACCTGAATAGGATCTGACGGATAAGCTTCTTTTAATCGAACTCCTCGTTCATTCATTAGTGCTCTGATTTTGGAAAATTGTGTTCCACAAACAAAAATATCACCTTTTTTCAAAGTACCTTTTTTAACTAATAAAGTAGCAACTGGACCTAGTCCTTTGTCGAGTCTAGATTCAATGACAACTCCATTAGCTAAAGTGTCTTTATTAGCTTTTAGGTTTAATACTTCAGCTTCTAATAGGATTTTTTCGAGTAGATCGTCAATACCTTGTCCCGTTTTAGCTGATATTTCCGCAGATTGATATTTGCCACCCCAATCTTCCACAAGAATATTTCGTTCAGATAAAGTTCTTTTTACATTGTCAATATCTGCTGCTGGTCTGTCAATTTTGTTAATTGCAATAATTATTGGAACTCCAGAAGCTTGAGCGTGGTCAATTGCTTCAATAGTTTGTGGCATAACTGCATCATCAGCTGCAACAATAATAACAACAATATCAGTAACTTGAGCTCCTCTTGCTCTCATTGCTGTAAATGCAGCATGTCCGGGTGTATCCAAAAATGTTATGCGATTTCCTGCTTCTAAAACAACTTCATATGCACCAATATGCTGTGTAATTCCGCCAGATTCACCAGCTACTACATTTTCATTACGAATATAATCTAACAGAGAAGTTTTACCATGGTCCACATGACCCATTATTGTAACCACAGGAGGTCTAGGAGTAGCGTTTTCGATGTCTTCTTCAGTTTCTTCAATTTGAGTTATATCTTCTTCTAAACTAGTATCACTCTCCACCTCGAAACCAAATTCGTCAGCTATTAGGAAAATAGTTTCCATATCCAATCGTTGATTGATTGTAACCATGATACCCAAACCAACACAAGTTCTAATTACATCGTTTGAACTTACATTCATTGCTTGAGCAAGTTCATCTACGCTAGTGAATTCGACTACTTTGAGTGTATTCTTATTGGTGCTTGTTTCATCAATTATATCTTTAGATTGTTTATCTAACTTCTTGTCCTTCTTCTTTGTTTTCTTTCCAAATTGTGGAAGTGGATGCTTTAGACTTTTCTTCTTTTTATCTGCTTCTTTAGATTTTCCACCACTCTTAGTTTGAGATATTTTATCTGCAATAGAAGCAATGTTAACTTTCTTTATTTTTCTTGGTTTCTTTGGTTTATCTGTTTTTTGGGATTCAATTGCTTTCTTTTTGTCAATTGATGAATCTGGTTTTTTATTTTTATTCTTCTTTTTGTTTTGCTTATCGATTATAGCTTGTTGTTTAGCTTTTTGAATGCTATCTTTTTCTTCTTCAGTTGGACGGTGAATAATTTTCAAAGAAGATTTAGGTTTTGGTTCAACAGTTGGTTTTGTTTTTTCAGTATCTTGAACTTCGGAATCTACTTTAGAAATTTCAGTGGATATTTCTTTTTCTTTTTTTTGTTTCTTTTCTTCTTCGTCTCGTACTTTCTTAATTCTGTCAGATTCACTCTTTATTTTATTGAGGATTTCTGGTTTAGGTTCATCTTCTTTCTTGGATGCTACTATTTTATCTTTAACTTTCTTCTTTTTGTCAACTTTCTTGATATCAGATTTCCTGCGAGTATCAACCGCAACCTTGCGAGATTGTTCTTTGCGAAAACGATCAATTTGTTTTTTTTCTTTTGAAAATTCACCGAGAATCATATCATATACATCAGCATCTACAAGTGACATGAGGGTAGTAACCTCAACACCCTCATTCTTGAGAAACTTGATAATATCATCGTGAGAGATATTCAACTCTTTAGCAATATGAAAAATCCTCTTTTTTGCTGTTGTTTCAGTCATAAGCTATTTAGAAGTCTCCTCTTCAGGAATTGTATTTTCTTCAGCAGCATTCTCTGCAACCATTAGAAGATCAGTAATTCTATCAATAGTTTTCTCTCCAAAACCTTTTATTGAAAGCAGTTCACTTCTCTCAATATCAAGAAAATCACTACTTGTGTGAATATTCAAATCTGATAACTGCTCTACTTGTGATGTTGATATTCCTGCAATTTCATCAAGATAAATGACTGTATTTTTTGTACCTTCATAATCAGATTTTCTTACAGCATCAATTTTATAATTAGTTACCTCTGATGCTAACTTGATGTTTTGTCCATTACGCCCAATTGCTATTGGTAATTCTTCATCTTCGAAAACTGCAGTAACTTGCGGGCGTTCTTCATCAAGATATAGAGTGATCGGTTTTGCAGGTGCTAAAGCCCGTGAAATTAATATTTCAGGTTTGTCACTCCAACTTATGATGTCAATTTTTTCACCATTAAGTTCACGGACAATTGTCTGAATTCTGCTTCCTCTCATACCCACGCAAGCACCAACAGCATCAATTCTCTTATCAGATGAAAATACAACAATTTTACTTCTATCTCCGGGAACTCGAGCAACATTCTTTATCTCTATTATTCCATCTTCAATTTCAGGGACTTCCATCTCGAACAATCGAACTAAAAATTGATTATCAGCTCTCGACATTATTATTTCAGGACCTTTTGCGGTTAGTTCAACACTCTTTATGATTCCTCTGATGGCTTCCCCACGAAAGTATCTGTCATTTTCAATTTGTTCACTTTTTGGTAAACGCAATTCTACTTTATCCAAATTAATAAAAATACTATCCTTTTGTACTTGATGAATATAGCCCATAATTATATCCCCAACTTGATTTATATATTCATCATAAACAGATTGTTTTTCTACATCCCGAATTTTCTGGCTTAGATACTGTTTTGCTGTATGAATTAGGCGACGCCCAAAAGCCGATGGATCGACAACTTCAATAAACGGATCTCCAACCATTAAATCAGATTCAACTTTCAAAGCTTCTTCGAGACTTATCTCTATGACTGGATCTGTAACTTCTTCAACAATTAATTTCTCTTGATAAATTTCAATTTCACCCTTATCCATATTTGCAATTACACTAAAATTTTCTCGCTCTTCACCGTATTTTTTATGGATTAAAGTCATAAATAGTTCTTCTATAATCGTCCCTAAATTGGTTCGATCAAGATTTTTTTCTCTTGCTACAGTAGAAAATGCTTCAATTATCTCTTTATTTATCACGAATTAACCTCTATACTTTTCGTTTTGTCATATAAATTTTCCTATATAAGCGGAAAGTGGGTGATTAGACCCACTTTCCCGGCAACAAAATTATGATATTTTACTGTCTTATTCCAAGTATTCTTCTAATTATTTGATAGATATTCTGCTTCAGCAAGCAACATTTCAATCTCATTTTTTACAGTATACTTCAAATTATCTTTTTCAAGAAGAGATTCTAAAATCAATATAGCTTTATCAAACTGCTGATTTACGATGTAAGCTCGTATAGCATTTACTTTAAAATTGTCACTCAATGCATCCACTTGAACTAGCTTTGCAGCTTTTAAATAATGTTGGATAGCCTTATCTACTTCTCCATTATTAGAGGCAATATTTCCCAGCATATTTAAAATGTAGGATTGCAAAACAATATCATCGGTTTTAGATTTTATCTGATTTAACAATATTGAAGCTTCATTATAGTTCGCATTGTCAAAGTGTTCTTTTGCTAAATAGAATTTAGAGTAATTACCAGCTTTGGAGCTTTCATAATTATCAACTACCTCCTGAAAGTCAGCCAAAGCCACTGATCTTTTAAGAGAATCACTTCCAGCTTCGATATAAGAATTAAGAGCAATGCCAAATGAAGTTGCAGCATTTTCTTCCTTTTGTTCTGCTTGTCCTTTTAACCAATATACAGCGAACAATATCACTATAATCCCAATACTTACTTGAACAATTCTATTTTTGTAATCATTTGTAAAAGATATTGCTTTTACGATATACTCCCTAATCGGGTCATGTTTTAAGTCACTTTTTTTTGTCATTTTATTTCCTTATCTATTTTTGTACCCTCGTCCGGAATCGAACCGGAAGCCTTTCACTTAGGAGGCGAACGCTCTATCCGATTGAGCTACGAGGGCAAAAACCCCTTTTCAACCTCCAAAAAGCACGCGAAGTTATGCAAATATTCTATTTTCAAACAATAATTATTACACTTTTCATCTATTATTGTTAATATTGCTACTATTAACAGGGATGTTCATCGACAAGCTCTCGTCCCATCAAATCAAAAATAGCCTTTTTGGGATCTTTACTCTCAAAAAGTACTTGATAAACTTGCTCGCAAATTGGCATTTCGATTTGTTCACTGTTAATTAAATCATTGACTGATTTTGTTGTTTCTACACCTTCTGCAACCATTTGCATTTCATTTAATATAGTTTGTAGAGTATCCCCTTCTCCTATACGCTTTCCGACATAACGATTTCGACTATGAAGACTATTTGCTGTAACAAATAAATCTCCAATTCCGCTTAACCCCGAAAATGTTTCTCTTTTTGCTCCCATTGCAACACCAAGTCTAACAATTTCTTCAAGACCTCTCGTAATCAGTGCAGCCATTGTATTGTCACCAAAACCAACACCGTCACAAATCCCCGCAGCGATTGCAATGATATTTTTAACTGATCCACCAAGCTCTACTCCAATAATATCATTACCTGCATATACACGGAAATATGAATTTGAAAATAGTTGCTGAATTACCCTGGCATTTTCAATATTAATGCATGCAGATACTACCGCTGTAGGAAGTTTGTTACTAACTTCTTCTGCATGACTTGGACCAGAAAGTGACACAATATTTTCCTCTGATATATTGGTAACATCTTTTATCATTTCAGACATTCTCATCAATGTTGTCTTTTCTATTCCTTTTGCAACAGAAACAAGTATTGTCGAAGGATCAATATTTTGAAAATTATTCAATACAATGCGCAAATATTGACTAGGAATAGCTAAGATTACAACTTCTGATGAAGGTAGTTTTTCTATATTCTGAATTATTTTTATATTATTACTAAAACTAAATTTTTCTAAATTTGGGTGTTTCCTAGTTTTGGCTAATTGTTGTGCAAACTCAGGGATTGGTTCCCACAAGAACACTTCTTCTCCATTATCAGCCAAAACACCAGATAGAGCACTTCCCCAAGTTCCAGCACCTAGAATAGTTACAGACATTTACTTTATAGTTCCTAATTTAATAAATTGTTCTTTTTTTAATTCAAGATGTGTTACAAGTTGTTGAAGTCCTTCAGGTTTAACAACTAGAATCATTCCAATCCCAAGATTCATACTATTTCGCATATCAGCAGTAGGAACATTCCCTAATTTTTGTATCAACTTGAATATTGGAAGCCATTCCCAAGCACTCCAATCTAGAGCTAATTCTTGCCCATCCTGCAAAATCCTTTTAGTATTTCCAATGATACCTCCTCCAGTAATATGACTAATTCCAGTTAACCACTCTTTGTCAATAATATCTTTTACAATTGGTAAATATGATTTATGTACTGATAATAACTCATCACCAAGGGTATTATCTAATTGGTCAACAAAATCCTCAACATCAAAATGGGAAAGTAAAACCTTTCGAGCAAGAGAATATCCATTTGTATGAAGACCAGTGGAAGGTAATCCAATTAAAATATCTCCTGATGATGTTTTTCTGTTGGTTATTAAATTTTCTTTGTCAACAACACCAACGATAGTACCTGAAATATCGTAATCACCGAATTGATAAAAATCGGGCATTTCTGCTGTTTCTCCGCCGATTAGAGCACAATTATTTTCCTTGCAAGCAACGGAAAATCCATCAACAACATTCTCAAAGACATCAACGACTAACTTCCCACAAGCAAAATAATCCAAAAAGAATAGTGGTTGCGCACCAAGGGCAAGGATATCATTTACACAATGATTTACTAAACATTGCCCTACAGTATTGTGTTTATTAGATAAAATTGCTATTTTCAATTTGGTTCCAACTCCATCTGCACTAGAAACCAAAACTGGATTTTTATATTGATCTTGAGGAAATTGAAAACAACCACCAAATGAACCAATATCGGTTAAAACATTCTTTGTAAATGTTGATTGTACACTATTTTTAATTCGTTTTACAGCTTCTTGCCCAGCGTCAATATCAACCCCTGCATCCTTATAAGTAATCTGTGACAATTCTCTATTCCTTAATTGTTATAAATATTTTCTATAAGTTCATCATGATTCGATTCTACTACTTTGCGAACTACTTTTAGTGTTGGAGTTAATTCTCCACTTTCAATTGTAAATGGTTCAGATAATAATTCAAAATGTTTTACTTTTTCATAGTCTGAAAAGTTCTGCATACCTTTTTCGATTTCAGAGTTGATTAGTTCTCTAGCTGCAGAATGTTCTATTATTGCATTATTATCGGTCAAAGAAATATCTTTTGATTCTAGATATTTAACTACGCTTTCAAACGCTGGAACAACTAATGCACTTAAGAATTTTCTTTTATCTCCAATAATTATAATTTGATCTATATACACTGAATTTAGAATTGAATTTTCAATTGGAGCCGGAGCAACATTTTTCCCACCTGAAGTTATGAGAATATTCTTCTTTCTATCTGTAATTTTCAAAAATCCCTCTTCGTCGAATTCTCCAATATCTCCTGTATGAAACCAACCATCTTTGTCAATTACTTCCTTTGTTGCTTCTGGACTTTTGTAATAACCTTTCATTATATTAGGTCCTTTGGCTAGAATCTCGCCGTCATCTGCAATTTTAATATCAACACTCGACATTGCTTTACCTACAGTCCCAAAACGAATTTCTTCCTCTGTATTTGCAGTTAGTATAGGACTTGTTTCAGTGAGTCCATAACCTTCGAGAATTGTGATATTAGCTGCTGAAAAAAATTCTGCTACTTCTTTAGAAAGTGGAGCTCCTCCAGATACAAAAAATCTCAGTCTCCCACCAACTTTCTCTTTGATTTTTGAAAATACTAATTTATTAGCTAAGCCAAATTTTTTGTTTAACATAAATGGAATTGAATTCTTAGCTAATTTTAAAGTCGATACTTTAGTACCAACTCCAAGTGCCCACCAAAATAATTTCTGTTTTATTGAAGGAGCAGATTTAATACCATCTAGTACTTTCGCATACATTTTATCATACAATCTTGGGACACTAATCATAAGTGTTGGTTTAACTTCTGTCATATTCTGTGGTACTGTTTCAATGCTCTCTGCATAATAAATTTTCGCGCCTTTACTGAATGCTGTAAAGTGTCCAGACATCCTTTCGAAGACATGACTAAGAGGTAAGAAAGATAATAATGTATCTTTACTTGTAATACTAATTTTATCAAGAATATCAAGCATATTAGATACTAAATTTTGATGAGTAAGCATAACACCCTTTGGTGTACCAGTCGTTCCAGATGTATAAATCAATGTTAACAAATCTTCAGGATTTGCGTCTTCAACTAATTCTTTAAGTGTTTTGCCGTATGTCTTAGCATATTCAGTACCTTTGTCTAGCATTTCTTTAAAATTAATTACTCGCTTATCATCAGATTGATCTGAATCGTCCATTACTACAACTAAATCTAAATCAGGACAATTACTCCATACATTATTAACTTTGTCGAATTGTTCTTTATCTTCAACAAAAGCTACTTTAGAACCAGAATCTTTAAGAATATATTCTACTTGTTTATCGATAAGAGTTGGATAAACGCTAACTGTGGCAGCTCCAGAGCAAATTATGCCGTAATCAGTCATTGCCCATCGTGGAGAATTATTTGATAGGATTGCAATTTTGTTTCCAGCATCAATACCAATTGATTTTAGAGCAAAAGAAATATCATTTACGGTAACTTCAATATCTTTACCTGTAAGTCCTATCCACTCGTTTTTACACTTGTAATACAAGATATGGTTGTGTGCAAATTGCTCAACTGTATTTAAAAACATTTTGGAAATTGTATTATACTTCATCATTATCCCTTTCTTTTCTTTTTGGAAAACAGAGTTAATAATACCCAAACTCTACTGGATAATCCAACATAAATATTCACGAATATTTTTATTTGGAATAAGAACTATGAATGTGTCAAATATTTGTTTTTGTTACGATTTTATACCGTTTAACCAAGCTATTATAAAATCAGCAACTGATTGCCACTCTGATTCTAGCATCATATCGTGTGCCATATTTGCAAATACTTTAACATCTTTAGCATTTAGATATTTTGCAGTTTGTTTGATATCATTTTGGGATGTGATTTTATCGTTTTCCCCTCCGATGACCAATATCGGCAGATCCTCAAAACTTGATTTAGGTACTCTAGTAAATAACATGTCCAAAAATGCCATATAAGATTCGTCTTGAAGTAAATGATTGTATTTATTTACAATATGTTTGGGAGTATCTTTTGTAAAGTATAAATCTCTAAATATCCTAGGATTTGTAAGATATGAAGATATATTAAAAGTTAAAGTAGATTTTAAGAATTTAAGAGGATGTCTCCTTGCTAATTTTAAAAGTGTTTTGTAAAACCCTATAGGTGCTACTGAATTCATTAAAACTAGTGCAGATGCTTTGTGATCTTTAGCATATTTCTGTGCAATATAGCCACCCATTGAATGTCCAATTAATATCGGTGGTTTATCAAATTTTGATGCAATATATCGAACATCATTCACATAGTCTGATATTCTTTTTAATTTAATATTCTTACAACTGTAACTATTACCGTGCCCGCTCAAACTAATAGCGTGCGATTCAAATTTCTTATCAGCGAAATAGTTTTGAAAATGTTCTGCCCAACACCAAGCAGAATGACAAGCACCATGTATAAAAATAATAGGTGTATCATTTGCATCCTGCTCTGGTTTATTTATAAATACTTCAAGACGCATTAATTTAAAATTCCTCCATTTTTAGAATGTTCGTTCAAATCTCTGTATATAATTTAATCAACCAACTATCATTAATTTAGATAAAATATTTTAATATCCAATTTATGTGATATAAATCACAAAACTATCATTTCTAATTTTTGTATTGCCATAAATAAAATTGATTATCTTTAATATCTTTTGTTTTTGCAATAATGTCTTTACAATTCCCATCACTAAATTCCTCAATTTCTTTAGTATTTTCCTTTAGATAATTATCCATAACTAAGAGTGGGTAATTGCTACAATCCATGGTTTTATTTCTTATATATTTAGCTTCAGTTTCCAACCTTTTTGCAGTCCCTGCTGTTTCACTAGTAATTGTAGTTTTCTTAAGTTTTCGTGGTCCTTGTAAACCGAGTAACCCCATCCCACTAGCCAGTCCAATATCATATTTTAGTTCTACTTCAATTTCTGATACAACACGATCATATACTTTACTCGCTAGTGTTTGAGCAAATCTTAAAGCATTAAGTAGAGTTTCTCTTTTGTCGTCTGTTTCACTATAGAAAATAATAAATAATTCGTCAGCTGTCCAATCTGCGTAATAATTACCATCTGGTATATTAATATCAAGTTCCTCAAATACGATGTCATAAAAATGCTCAAACAATTTACCAATATATTTCGGATCATATTTTGAAGCCAAACTTTGATAATCTCTCCAGTCAGAACATAAACAAACAGTAAATCGTTCTTTAACATCAAATATTCCTTCGAGTGATAAATCGCTATCAGAAATTGCTATAATACTTGCTATTTTTCTAGGTACTAGCGACGATGTTAAGTTAAATTTTTCAAAAACAGATTCAATGAATTTTCTACGATAGAATAATGCTGTGATAAATGAAACTCCATGAAAACCTGCCAACAATAGGCAATCATGAGAAATACTAGGTTTTAAATAACCTGCAACACCCAATAGCAAAATAGATACAAAATTAATAGTATATTGTTCTCTCCAATAACGATACAAAAATAAAGTGGAAATAATTATAACCAAGAAATTTGCAAGAAGTACAATCGTATAGTCTTCTCCAGTAGTGGAATATAAGTAAAAAGTGTAAATAATATTCCAAATTATTCCTGGTAAAAACAAGGATAGTTTAAAACTATCTTTCTTTACAAATTGTTGTTTCCAGCTAAACTTATAAAAGATAACTAAATTAATAAAAATAACTGATATTGCAAGAAACCGGATGCGAGTGTAAATCAATCCTTTTTCAAAGAGAAGAAAATCAAAAGGTATCAAAAGGGCTAACAATACTATACCAAGTATATTGTAATATTTAGTATGTAAAGGTTTATTAGCTATCAGCCACTTATTATAAATTTTTGATAGTTCTAACTTTCTTCTGAAAAATTTGAAAAAAGTTAAATATTCCTTTATTTGCTGTTTCATCTCCACAATTGTAATAACATTTATCAATTCTATTCCCAATTTTACCTCATTAAAATGGTAAATCGGATTTATTTCAATACTTTACCTTTCAATTTACTTACTACAGGATTCTATCCTCTGCAACTATCTCTAAATTTAGGTAATTTATCACTTATTAAAAGACACTTTTTTGGGAAACAAAAAAGGGACAAATCAATGACTCGCCCCTACTAGTAACTTTATGAACTTATTAACTTTTCACAACGAAACCATATAATTTACGAATATATTTTCGCCTGACTGTCTTCTACTAATTCTTACTAATTCCTAAGTGGTTTCCCCTTTTTTAGCATATACTGAATTCTGTCAATAGTTTTACTTTCACCGCATAAACTGACAAACTTCTCTCGCTCTATATCCAATAAATATTGTTCATCAATTGGAGAAAGACTACCTCCTTTGTCACCTCCTGTCAAAACATAAGCGAGTTTTGTTGCAATTAGAGCATCATGTTCACTTATTTTTCCGGTTTTCAAAAAATCATTTATAGATGATTCCATCACCAATCGCCCATCTTCTCCAGGCAGAATAATGTCTTCTCGATATTCCGGTGGAGTATAGTCTTTAGCCATTTTCAAAACTTCAGATTTAGCTTCTGATAGAATATAATCACGATTGATAACGATTTTGTCATTTTTTGTTAAATATCCGAGAGCTTGTGCTTCTTTTGCTGAACTTGATACTTTAGCAAATCCGACTGCTTCAAATGTTTTCATTGCAATGGGAAATGGCCCAGGTCGTGCCGGTGCCATCTTGTCGGTAAGATTTAGTATCATCCTAAGGTTTCCGCCTCCACCTGGAATCAATCCAACACCAACTTCTACCAGCCCGCAATAAAGTTCAGCTGCTGAAACTCTTTTATCACAGGCACCGATAGTTTCGTAACCTCCACCAAGAACCATTCCAAAAGGAGCTGCAATTACAGGAAATGGAGCAAATCGTAATTCTTGTAGAATGTCTTGCATACTCTTACTCAATTGTTCAACTTCATCCCAAGCTCTTCGCATAGCAGAATTTAGTATCAAATTCAAATTAGCACCTGCTGAAAAATGTGTGCTGTCACTGGAAATAACTAATCCTTTATATCTATTTTCTTTTACCCAGTTTGTTGCCCATTGCAAAGTTTCCATAATCGAGCCATCAATTGGATTCAAATCAGAATTCAAAACAGAATGAAACTCAACTCCTGCTACTTCATTACCTAAATCTACGACTGATGCAGACCAATTCTGTTTAATCAGCTTACCAGATTTCCTTAACATTTTGAATGTTTTACTTTTTGGGTGAACTGGAATTGGTTTATACATTTTTTCAGTTGGGCAATAAAGACACTCAATCCCATCTATAAAATCATAAAACTTGGTGATTCCATCGTCAATCATTTGCTTTATCCAAGATGGAATATGTTTGCCCTCTTCTTTCATTTTGGTAACTGATTTTTCAAGACCTAGAATATCCCAAAGTTCAAATGGACCTCTTTCCCAACCAAATCCCCAACGCATTCCTCTATCGATATTGACAATATTATCAGTAATTTCAATCAAACGATTTGCGGAATATATCAAAGTTCCGGATAGCACATCCCAAGTGAATTTTCCAGCAGTATCAGTTGCATACGCCAAATCGTGAATTTTGCCATCCAGTTTTGTGTTTTCGCGAGCAAGGCGAACTCCATGATATCGTTTCTTGTTTTGTGGAGAATACTCTAAAGAATCCAGCTCAAGAGAATGGATATTCCCTTTACTTATTTTTTTATAAAATCCTTGACCTGATTTTTGCCCTAACCATTTATTCTCAAGCATCTTTCTAAGATAATCCGGAAGTTCAAAGATTTTTCTTTGTTCATCATCTTCACATTTGTCAAATGCATTTTGAGCAACAAACGCTAATGTATCCAAACCAACTACATCCGCAGTTCTGAAAGTTGCACTCTTTGGCCTTCCGATAAGTGTTCCGGTAAGAGCATCAACATCTTCAATTGATAAATTAAATTTTCTAGCAGCGTTTAGTGTTGCCATTAATCCAAATACGCCAATTCTATTAGCAACAAAATTAGGAGTATCCTTTGCATACACAACTCCTTTGCCTAAAACCTCTTCGAGAAATTTAACAGAAAATGCAATAATTTCAGGATCATTATCTGAAGATTGAATAATCTCTAATAATTTCATATATCGAGGAGGATTGAAAAAATGAGTAATGAAAAATCGTTTTCTTACATCCTCATTCAACTCAGAGGTTAGCTCAGATAATGATATTCCAGATGTATTTGATGTTACAATTGCATCTTTTTTAAGATGAGGAGTAATCCTTTGATAAACCAATTGTTTTAAGTCCAACCGTTCAGCAATTACTTCAATAATCCAATCGCATTCAGCTATTTTTTCAATATGGTCATCATAATTCATTGGAGTTATCAATCCGATAGATTTTGGATTGTAATAAGGATTTGGTTTTAATTTTTTGCTGAACGCTATTCCTTTTTCTGCTGTTTCTTGATTTATATCAAAAGCATAAACAGGAATTTTGGCATTAGTAAAATGTGCCGCTATCTGACTTCCCATCACACCGCAACCCAAAATGGCTACTTTGTTAATTTGAAATTTGTCCATAACTATATTCTTTCAATAATTGTCGCTATTCCTTGTCCACTACCTATACACATTGTTGCCAAACCATATCGAGATGATTGCTGTTTCATAACATTCATTAGCGTAACCAATATTCTAGTTCCCGAACATCCAAGTGGATGGCCAATTGCAATTGCGCCACCGTTCAGATTGATTTTACTGCTGTCCCATCCACCTTTACGAATTACATACAACGACTGTGCTGCAAATGCTTCGTTGAGTTCTATAACATCAATATCTTCCATAGTTAATCTAGCTTTTGCTAGGGCTTTTTCGGTTGCAGGAAGTGGACCTGCCCCCATTCGAGTCCAATCAACTCCAGCAATAGCTCGGCTTACAATTCTAAATTCAGGTTTCAAATTTAATTTATCAGCTTTTGTGTTACTCATAACAATTACCGCTGATGCTCCAATTGAAATAGGACTGGAAGTCGCCGGTGTGATAGTGCCATTAGCATCGAATGCTGGAGATAACGATTTAATTTTTTCTACATCTGGTTCACGAGGTCCCTCATCCTTCTTAACCAAGTGACCATTGTATTCAATTGGAACAACCTCGTTGTCGTATCGTCCGTTTTGAATTGCGTCTAAAGCTTTTTTATGAGATTGAATGGCAAATTCTTCTTGGTCATCTCTAGAAATATCTAAATCCTTTGCAAGATTCTCTGCTGTCTCGCCCATACCCATATACAAACCCATTTTGTACAATTCAGGATGAAATGTAGGATTATATCCTCCCATTGGAACTCCAAACATATCTTCAACTCCGCAAGCAATTCCAGCGTCAATATCTCCACTGTTTATTGCCTGACTTAGTTGGTGAAGAGCATCCATAGAAGACCCGCAAAATCTATTAACTACCTTAGCTCCAGATTCTTTTGGAATTCCAGACAAAACTGAGATTCCCCTCGCAGCAAGCATCCCTTGATTCCCCTCGGGAAATGCACAACCTAATACAACATCTTCTATTATTTCAGGTTTTACATTAGGATTTCTTTCAAGTAACCCTTTGATTACTTGAGCTGTTAAATCGACTGGACGAATTCCAATTAGGTTACCATTTTTAATTCCAACTGGACTTCTTAAACCATCTATAATTACTGAATATTTTTCCATTGTTATTTTCTCCTAATCTAAAAAGTAATGTTTTAATTGAACCAATTTATCAGCTATTCTCTGTTTGGCTGAAATAGTTTGCGGACAATATTTCAATTCTTCCATTTTATTTTGTATTCTACTAAATTTAATTTGTGCATCATTTTCATCAAATATCCAATTGTAGATTTCTTTTATGCATTGTTGAATATTGTTAGAATGATAACTGATTGAAGCTACTAAAATGTCTATAACGATATCTTTATGTTGATATTCATTTGGTAAATTGAAATATCTCTTTAAACCACTATCCATTATAGCTAATGAAATTACCAAATTTGATAAGTGTTCTAACGCCCATTGTTCGTTCTTCAAATCTTGACCAAATTTCAAGATTAGTTCATTGAGTGTCTGTATTAATAAAGTTCGTGAAAATTCAACGATATGTGCTTCTTTGTAAAGTGGATCATTCTCTGCTATATCCAATTTTGGAATCCAATTCTCTTCTCGTTCTGAAATCATTTCACGAATTGGTATTTCTTCCAATATTGCTTTTTTGAGCAAAGTTCCACCAATAAGTAAACGGTTGATTTCGCTAGTGCCTTCGAAAATTCTGTTGATTCTCTCATCACGATACATCCCAGCAATTGCGTAATCCTCTATAAAGCCAGCTCCTCCAAAAATTTGAACTCCTTCATCAACATTATGAGCTAGAGCTTCTGAACCAACAATTTTAGATATGGAAGCTTCAATACCATGATCTTCAATCACTTTCTGAAGAATTTTGTAGTAAGATTTATTGCTTCGAGGAATTTCCTGCATAGCTTCATCAATGGCTCCAGCTGTCATATATGTTACTGTATCTGCTTCCCAGGATTTAATAACCATATCCGCAAATTTTCTACGAATCATTCCAAAATCGGTTATTTTATGGTTAAATTGTTCTCGTTCAAGTGCATATTCAATAGCTATATCAATTACATATTTAGAACCACCCATTGTAGTAGCTCCAAGTTTGTATCTACCAGTATAAAGAACATCAAAAGCAATAGCCGCTCCTTGACCAACCTTACCTAATACATTTTCTACCGGTACTTTGCAATCCTCAAAGAAGAATGTACAAGTAGATGACCCTTTGATGCCCAATTTATGTTCTTCGGGACCAACTACCCAACCGGGACAATCTTTATCGATGATAAAAGCTGTAAATTTTTCATCCACTTTTGCAAATGTAACGCAAACTTCTGACCAACTTCCGTTTGTAACAAATATTTTAGTTCCGTTAAGAATGTAATGCGTACCTTTTTTATTTAGTGTTGCGGTCATTTTCCCAGCAAGGGCATCAGAACCTGCTTCAGATTCTGTTAAAGCAAAAGATCCCATCCATTCGCCTGAAGCTAATTTTGGGAGATACTTTTCTTTCTGAGTTGGACTTCCATACCAAATAATGGGTAAAGTTCCAATACCAGTATGATCTGACACAGTAACTAGAATTGAAGCACTTCCACCTGTCATTAATTTTTCAGCAACAATTAGAGTTGTAACTTTATCCAAAGCTAATCCACCATATTCTTCTGGAAAATCCACAGCAAGAAAGCCCAATTCACCCATTTCAGAAAATATTTCACGAGTAAGTTCTGTGTTGAATACATTTAGTTCTTTAACAACTGGTAAAATTCTATCTCTACCGAATTCACTTACAGCTTCTTCAAACATTTTGTGTTCTTCCGTAAACTGTTCTTTAGAGAATACACTCCCTTTATCTACATTAGTTACTATAAAACTTGCGCCTTTTTTCATTTTAACTCCAATTTTTTCAATGGTTGTTTGAAACCTAATATCATTTGATCCATCACATCGTTTAAGTATTCTTCTACTGTGAAATCTTGGTGTTCAAAAATTGTGAACCAAATTACTCCTTGTAATGAAGTCATAATTACTAGTGCTGATTTTTTTGGATCAATAATATCAAATTCTCCGTCGCTAATTCCTTTTTGTATTACTTTTTCGAATAGTGACAAAATTTTAGCATATAATTGCTTCGTTCGACTGCGAATTTCTTCATCTCGATTTGATAATGCCCAAAACTCTAATTCGGCAAGAAATACATATTTTCGGTTTTGGAATGTATCAATTATTTCAGAGACAAAACCTCTAAGAATTTCAGATGCAGATTTTTCGTCGTCTTTTGAATAGAAATCTGGAAATGTATGCGTTTCCCAATGATCGATTAGAGATAGAAATAAATCTCGTTTGCTGTTGTAATAATGGTAGATTGCTCCCTTACTCAGACCGGACTTATCTACTATGTCACTCATTCTAGTTTCAGAATAGCCCTTTTTCACGAAGACTTCTAACGCTGCTTCGAGTATTTGATGCTGTCTTTCTTCTTTTGATTTATTTGCTGCCATACATTTCCTTTAAATATTATACCGACCAGTCGGTCTAATTTAATATAAAATAATTTATTTTGAAATATAAAAATGCAACATAATCGACAAATCAACACAAATAGTATCCACTTTCGTGTAAGTTAAAGTCTTAATTGTCATCTATAATCGTAAATAGCATTTGCGACGATTTTGGGTGGCACTCCAGAGTGTTTTATTCGTTGGTAGGACAAATTTACAAGTTCAATAATCTACTACAATGTACCAAGAATCGTTAATCGATGTTCGGTGTTCAAAAAATAAGGGCAAGTTTGCACTCGCCCTTACGATTAGTTTTGAAACCTTCACA
>JACKQG010000374.1_pt1 | contig 65761 bp, 63 predicted proteins | sample 8237621 | NCBI WGS metagenome assembly JACKQG01 (sample SAMN15677084, study PRJNA649215) | marine metagenome | biome: marine; feature: Black Sea; material: saline water; isolation source: suspended particulate matter (SPM) from the Black Sea western gyre | collected 2013-06-09/2013-06-10 | depth... | reverse complement strand
TTGAATCAGATATTGGTGATGGTTGGGAAGATGCAGAAGTACATAATGACAGTGAGCAAATCCGGCTAAAAGCCCTGCAAATGGGCGCTAATATTTTGGAGTATGTTTTTGGAAGTTAATAAACCTATTCAGCAGTGGCACTATTCTTTCTGATGCTTAGCATAGCCCCTCCACTTTTCAATTAGTAGTTGCATATCCTCTGCAATTTCCGAATCAAAATTCATTTGCTTTTTAGTAGTGGGATGAGAAAAACCAAGTGACTTAGCATGTAATGCTTGCCTTTGGCAAATTTTGAAACAATTAAGCACAAATTGTTTGTATTTGGTAAAAGTAGTGCCTTTCAAAATTTGATTTCCACCATATTCTTCATCATTAAAAAGAGTATAACCTATATGTTTAAAATGCACCCTTATTTGATGGGTTCTTCCTGTTTCTAATTTGCATTCCACCAAAGTAGTATAGCCAAAACGCTCCAAAACTTTATAGTGCGTTACGGCATGTTTTCCATAATCCCCTTCTGGAAAAACAGTCATAACTTTTCTATTTTTTAAACTTCTACCAATATGCCCTGTAATGGTGCCTTCATCTTCTTTTACATCTCCCCATACAAGGGCTATGTATTTTCGGTTTAGTTCTCTATCAGCAAAATTTTTCGCTAATACCGTCATGCTTTTCTCGGTTTTGGCAATCACCAAAATACCAGAAGTATTTTTATCAATTCTGTGTACTAGCCCTGGCCTATCATTTTCTCCCATATTTGGCAAATTCTTAAAATGAAAAGCAAGTGCATTCACCAAGGTGCCAGAATAATTTCCAAAACCTGGATGCACCACCATTCCAGCATCTTTGTTTACAATAAGGAAATCATCATCTTCATACATAATATTCAAAGGAATGTCTTCTGGAATTAACTCAAACTCTTTTTTTGGAGTAGCATATTCTACTGTTACCACATCTCCGGGCTTTACTTTATAGTTGGATTTTACCACATTTCCGTTTACCTTAATATTTCCCTCTGAGGCAGCTTTTTGAATTTTTGTCCGTGTAGCGTGCTCAATAAAGTTGATAAGGAATTTATCTACCCTTAAAGGCGATTGCCCTTTGTCGGCTACAAATTTATAGTGCTCGAAAAGTTCGTTGTTTTCTTGCATTACTCAATAACAAGTTTCTTTCTAAATACTCCTTTTTTATTTTGGATTTGAAGAAGATATATTCCAGATTTTAAATTGTTTCTGAAAAGCTGAAATCTGTTTTCAGTTGTAACATTTTTTCTTAGTAACCTTCCGCTTATATCGAAAAGTTGAATAATATTTTTAGTTTCATTATTTAACAAAACAGTCGTAAAATTGAAGAATGGATTTGGAAAAATTTTAATCTCATTTTGTATAATTACAGAATTTGTTGATGAAATGATAGGAGTAGTTCTGAGTACTGGACGAATCATCCAAGCTCCAGGAAATTGAGAATAATTCCAGCCACCGCCTACATTGTAAAACATATAATTATTGGAAGGAGAATTCCTGTCCAAGCCCACATTTAACATATCGTTAGTGGTTTGCTCAATACCCACATAAAAAGTGCCATCCAATCCAATTATGGAATCCAGATAGTAATTATGAAATTTTACTCTATCTTCATAAACAGGATATACAAAATTGCTTTTGAGCAAAACATTTCCAGGTACTCCATTATTATCTTCCCACACCACCAAATGAAAAGGAATATTACTTACATTATTTTGCATTGGCGCAAAATAAATTTGGATAATTCGCAAACTATCTGCCTTATTTAAATGAAACTGATAAGCCATTTTTGCCCCTTGCACATTAATGCCATAAGCAAACTCGGCTACTCCATCATCATAAGCAAAATGGGAATTGAATTTTTGAAAATGAGTGAGCGTATCATTGTTTTTATTGTCAGATGGAGCAGTTTTAATTACATTTTTAAAAAGGAATGTCGCACTATCAGTTGTGCCAGATTTAAAGATGGTATCGCTTAAAAAAACAGGGGGTTGCACAAATTCAAAATTTCCTATAGAATCATATACACTTATTTGCACATTTCTTGTAGAACTCAAATTTCCTAAGTAAGGGTAGTGTTCTACTTGACTACTGCTTTCAAAAACATCATATTTATAATCTACACTTAGTCCTGCATTATTATTACGCAAAATAATATCCAGAGTATCTCTTAATTCGCCTGCTGTATTTTCTTGATATTGTACCCAAGGCATTTCTCTGTACCTTTTTAAGAGTTGCGGATTTTCATACACAAAAGCTACATCATTTAAATTTGGTATTTGTCCAGTTGAATATTCATCTACCTTTACATAATCTATATGCCAATGATCAAAATTTCCAGAAAGTGTAGCATAATTTCTAAAGCGAAATTGAAAGCTAGCATGTAAGTAATTTACTCCTTTAATATTGAACTCCATTCTCTGAAATTCTTGTGTGCTATGTCCAGCAATACTCCAAATATGTTGCCAAATAGGAAATCCTAAAGGATCTATTCCTGAAAGAAACTCCAAAACCAAAGAGTCTTCTGTTTGCGGATTATCTCCCAAACCTTCTGCTTGATAATAAAAAAGCAAATAAGCAGAATCCACTGCCGATAAATCAATTGCCCTAGAAGTAAGAGAATCCGCTCTTTGTGCTTGGGTAGAAGCCGAAATGTCATAAGCCATACCATTAGCATCTAATCCGTCAAAAGTAGCCACTCCAATTGTTACAGGATTTATAGGATAAGATCGATTGACAAAAACCGCACTATCTTCCCAAAGTAAATTGTCAGGGAAATACGAATTGTATGAAAAATCATCTAAAAAAGGTAAAGCGACAGCACTACTTGTTCGCATTTTTTGCACTTGTTTTTGATTTGTTTTTAGTAAAGGATTACTCTCCAAAACCGAAATATGTTCTTGTGCTTGCAAAACAAATACACCCATCATTAAAATACCAATACAAACTTTTCTCATTGTAAATATATATCTATTGAAGCTCCTAACTTTACTCTACTTTTCTCATTTACTTTCGGATTTTGCCTATAAACCACAGCAGTTGAAGAATCTGTTATCCCTTCATTAAAAATTACAGCACCTAAATTTAAGGAGGCAACCTTTATTTCTGTTTTTGCTTTTTGTAAATTAAGACCAAGCAAGTTAGGAATATTAGTTGTTTTATCGCTTAAACCGCTCCCAATTACCAAATCCACAGCTGTGCCAACAAAAAGCTCTTGTCCCGCTTGTATTTTTATGCCATTTACTGTCTGGTTTAACACCACATTTTTTGCCAAATCGGGTTTATATTCTAAATTTCCTACCACTAAACCTATGTTCTCTAACTTCCTTACCGTTTGCCTTAAAGATAAATCAGTAATATATGGAAAGATTACAATCTTGTTTTGCAAAGCGTTAATAGTAAAGTACACTCTTCTATTTTCTTTCACCTTTGTTCCTGCAATTGGGTCTTGTTCCAAAACACACCCTTTTTCTATCGTTTTATTAAATACAGAATCAATAATAACATATCTTAAATCAAGCTCCATGCAAACAGAATCCAAATCATGGATATCCACACCATAAAAATCGGGTAATACAATGTACTCATCATGTAGAGTATAAAAATCAATATACTTTAACCATAAATAAAAACAAAGAAATACAGTAACAATTGCAAAAATAATCTGCTTATAAAAAACCCTATTTTTAAACATAGAAAAAAATGAAGATTTACTTTGCATATTCTGTTCCAATATTGCTTATTTTATTAGCTAAACGAAATACAAATATAAAAATTATGATGCCTTTGAAGGATATTATTTAATACAATAAATATTTTACTTTTGCTGTTTAAGATTAATAGATGAAAACAATAGCTATAATAACAGGGGGGAACTCTGCCGAATACGAAATATCTTTGCAATCTGCTAAGGTAGTAGAAGCAAATCTTTCTAAGGATAAATATAAAGCAATAATCGTGCATATAAAAGAAGATAAGTGGGAGGTAATAATGGATAAAACACGATTAGTAATTGATAAAAATGATTTTTCGTTTCAGAATAAAAACAGAAAAATTAATTTTGATTTGGCTTTTATGGCTTTGCACGGACCACCTGCCGAAAATGGAGAGTTACAAATTTATTTTGATAGTATAGGATTGCCCTACAACTGCTCTGGAGCAAAAGAATCTGCATTAACTTTTGATAAATATAAATGTAATGAAACTTTGAAAGGGATGGGTTTTAGATGTGCTAAATCTTATTTTTATAAAAAGGGAGATAAAATCAACACAAGAGAAATTATCCAGAAAGTTGATTTGCCTTGTTTTGTAAAGCCAAATAGTGCAGGGTCTAGTTTTGGTATTAGTAAAGTAATGAAAAAGGAAGAATTAATAGATGCCATTCAGTTAGCTCTAGAACATGATGACCAAGTACTAATTGAACAATTTATTGATGGATCAGAAGTAAGTTGCGGTGTTTTTACAGATGAAAAAATTAAAGTTTTTCCGCTTACTGAAATTGTAAGCCATAACGACTTTTTTGACTATGAAGCAAAATATAAAGGGCTTTCTGATGAAATAACCCCTGCGAGAATCAGCAAAGAAGAAACTAAAAAAATACAAAGTATTACAAAAAAAATCTATCAAAAACTAGGGTTAAAAGGAATCGTAAGAATCGATTATATTATCATAAAAGGAAAGGTATATCTTATAGAAATAAATACTATTCCAGGACTCTCTACCGAAAGCATAATTCCAAAGCAAGCAAAACAGGCGGGATACAAACTTTCAGAACTTTTTGAGATTACTATTGAAAACACGCTTAATAAGTAATATATTTACAGCCGTAAAAAATAACACATTATGGAACACAATGACAATGAACAAAGGTTAAGAATTCTGCAAGAAAGACTTGGGCAAATAAAAAGCAAACAAGAATCTCAGCAAACGCAACAACCAAGAGTTGAGAACACCCCTGCTTATCCTACTTATAATCCTAAGGCTACACAAAGTTCAGATGAGGATGTTATCCTAGTAAATGAAGACATAAAAGAAAAAAAACCTTCTGGTTTTTCATCTAAAGTTTTTGTAAGACTTTTAATTTTAGTCATCTTAATTGGTGGCGGATATTATCTTTACACAAATTTTGACCTGAGTGCATTTATCCCAAAAAACAATGAAGTTTCTGAGCAAATAACCTCAGAAGAAGCAGCTCCACTGCAATATTCCCTTGATTTTGGAGAAGCAAAACACCTTGTAATATTATCTTCATTTGAAGATGAAAATGCTGCTATTGAACTGATGAATAAGAAAACTAATGAAGGTTATGCTGCTAATTATTTCTTTTTGCCTTCTGTATCCAATTCGAACGAACAAATTTATAGAGTATATCTTGGTCCATACTTCTCAGAAGCAGAAGCAAAACAATGGGCAGGCACATTAGAAAGCAAATCTGAAATATTGAATTTGTAAATAGACCCTGTACTACAAAAAAACGAGAAACTCCGCTTTTTCATTCTTCAATCTAATAAATTTAATTCTTATTCCACCTTTCTAATTTTGGAATACCAATAGTGTAAAACCATCTTTTAACTTTTCCTACACCTTGTTTTTTGAGTTGAGTTTTTACCATTTCCTGCATGTCTTTAGCAGTTTTTATAGTGTCTGGCATGGAGAATTCTCCAAAACTATAACAGTAATTACAATAGTTAGTGTTTAATGTTCCATCTTTTTCAGTAGAGGCTTTAAACATTGTACTTTCTTTTGGCATCATGCAGCTTTGGCAAAATTTATCTAATTTCATAATTTCTTGTTAATGCACAAAGTTAGTAAAAAAATAATAAATGCAAAAAACCCTCCAAATTGGTGGGCTTTAAGTCTAACTTCTAAAATCTAAAAAACATTTAAAACGAGATCCTTCATTTCATTCAGGATGACAAAAACCCTTCCCTTAATCCCCTCCCAAGAGGGAAAGAGAGATCTTTGGTTTCACCGAATAAACTACATTTCAACAAGCTCAAGATGACAAATTAATCTACTTTAATCTCTTCTTCTAAGATGGCTTTATCGATTATTGCTCTCAATTTTAATAATTCAGAATAAGTGAAATTATTTGTTTCTTTCCACTGGTTTCCTTTCTTGTAGATTTTATTTACTTCATAATTTCTTTCAGTATAATCTCCATTAACACCTGTTTTTTGGTTTTCCCAAACGGTTATAGTTGCCTTACCTGATTTGTAAGTTTTAGAAGTGCTTTGTGAGAATGCAGAAACAGAAATAATCATTAGCCCGGATACAATTAGTTTTTTCATGATAAAAATTATAGGTTATTATTAAGCAATATTACAAAAAATAAATTTTAGTATACACTCCCCTCTAAAAAGAGGGGTTGGGGGTGTGTAATCCTTTACAAAAACACCCCTCTCCCAATGCTTGGGTTCTCCCCTTATTAAGGGAGAGATTTATAAAAGAAAAGCCCACCAAATTGGTGGGCTTTAAGTCTAACTTCTAATATCTCAATACTAAAATCTAAAAAACATTTAAAGCGAGATCCTTCATTTCATTCAGGATGACAAATGTTTTTTAAATATGTATCACCTCATCATAAGCATCAGCAACTGCTTCCATCACAGCTTCACTCATAGTTGGGTGAGGGTGAACAGCCTTTAATACTTCATGTCCTGTAGTTTCCAACTTACGAGCAACCACTGCCTCAGCAATCATTTCTGTAACATTGTATCCTATCATATGGCAACCTAACCACTCCCCATATTTTGCATCAAAAATAACTTTTACAAAACCATCCTTATGTCCTGCTGCAGATGCTTTACCTGATGCTGTAAATGGGAACTTCCCTACTTTAATTTCATATCCTGCTTCTTTTGCAGCAGCCTCTGTCATTCCTACTGATGCAATCTCTGGACTAGCATAAGTACATGCAGGAATATTTCCGTAATCAATTGGCTCAGGATTATGTCCTGCAATTTTTTCTACACAAGTAATTCCTTCAGCTGAAGCAACATGTGCCAAAGCTTGAGTTGGCAATACATCACCAATTGCATAGTATCCGTTTACATTTGTGTTGTAGTAATCATCCACTAAAATTCTACCTCTATCCGTTTTAATTCCTACTTCTTCTAATCCGATATTCTCAATATTAGCAGCAATACCAACAGCTGATAATACCACATCACATTCAATAGTTTCTTCTCCTTTTTTCGTTTTAACTAATACTTTACAACCCGTTCCTTTAGTATCTACTTTCTCAACTGATGATTTAGTCTTTACTTTAATTCCTGATTTTTTGAATGATCTTTGTAATTGCTTAGAAACATCAACATCCTCAACAGGTACAATGTTTGGCATAAACTCAACCACAGTAACATCAACACCCATTGCATTATAGAAATAAGCGAACTCAACACCAATCGCTCCTGACCCAACAATCACCATTTTTTTAGGTGCAGTTGGCAGGCTAAGTGCCTCACGGTAACCAATTACTTTTTTACCATCTTGTGGTAAGTTAGGTAATTCTCTACTTCTTGCTCCTGTTGCTATAATAATGTGTTTTGCTGTGTAATCAGCCACTTTTCCATCAGCAGTAACACTTACTTTATTTCCTGGTTTTACTTTTCCAAAACCATTGATAACCTCAACTTTATTTTTCTTTAAAAGGTAAGCAATTCCTTTACTCATTCCTTCAGCAACATCTCTACTTCTTTTAATGATAGATGGGAAGTCAGCATTTGCATCTTTTACCGTAATTCCGTAATCTTCAGCATGGCTAATGTATTCAAAAACCTGTGCTGATTTTAACAATGCTTTAGTCGGGATACATCCCCAGTTTAAGCAAATACCACCTAAGTGTTCTTTTTCAACAACTGCTACTTTTAATCCTAATTGTGAAGCACGGATAGCCGTTACATATCCTCCAGGACCACTTCCTAATACGATAACATCAAAGTTCATATTTTCTTATTTTTTTAAGTTTTTATTTAAGTCTGCAATATTACTTAAAACATCTTGCACAGAAATATCATACATACATCTTTTTTCTCTGCTACAACTATTCCCAAAATAGCAGTCGCAACCACTAGTAGGCTCAATAATAATCCCTCTTCCGTAGAGTTCAAATTCATGCACATTAAATATGTTATGAAACAACATCAATTGTTTTTTAAGTGCTAATGCAATGTGCATCATCATGCTTACTGGAGTTACAATTATATCTGTATTATCTGTGATAGAAATAAATTCCTCTAAAGAGAAAGTTCCTAAATAAGTTGCTTTTGTTTGCTTTGCATAATGGTTGTTCATTTCATCTTCATCAGGGCCTCCCATCAACAAACAGAAATAGCCCTGTTTTTCCAAATCCTTAATGAGTTCCACCCAGTATTCTTTTGGCCAAAGGCGAGTTTTCCATCTTAATCCACAGCCGGTATTTAAACCAATTATGGTTTTTCCATTTGCCAATTTCTCAAACTTAGCTTTCCATTTTTCACTTAAACTTTCATTTAAGTTAATCATGTATTCTTCTTTATTAAACTCAAAATGACAGATTTCAAAAATCTCCTCTAAATAATTTTTAGTATTCTTCTTTGAGATATGATCAAAAAGCCCAGTAATCAATTTGTGTTCTGCTTTTTCAGTTGCAGTATTTATGTGATTATCCTTCCAAGTAAATCCGAATTTTTCTTTAGCAATAACATTGGAAAGTAGCATACAAGCTTCCTTATCTTTATCTAGGTTAATGGCAATATCAAACTGCTCATTTTCTAAAATATATAATGAGGTAGCATCCCATTTATAAACTACATCAACTTTATCCTTTGGCAAAACTTGAGGGCTTAATGTAATCCATGTGAAATGGCAATTTGGGTACTTTTCCTTGTACTTAGTAAGTAGCGGAGTAGTTCTAATCACATCCCCAATAGCACCTAATTTTATAAATAAAATTTTAGTTTCAACCTTGTCATAATGTGTACAATCATCACATTGCACATCATGCAATTTATTAGGTTTACACGGAATATGCCCCTGAAAATACCTGCAATCATACTTTACATCTTCTTTCTTCATTTCTTTACTTTTCGTTTGACTGCAAATGTAGTAAAAATGTAGTTCTTTCAATTAAACTATATCCTCCTTAAAATTTGTATTTTCGCACCTTTATAAAAACAAATGATACATTACAACATTTCATATAACAATCCGCATAGACATTATGTTGATTTTGAATTTACTACCTCAACTTTAGGGAAAGAAAAAATGCGCTTTCAACTTTCGGCATGGAGACCAGGAAGATATGAATTGGCAAATTTTTCTCAGAACATTCAAAAATGGGGTGCCTTTGATGAGAATAATAATCCACTAGCATTCAAAAAAATCACAAAAGATTTATGGGAAGTAGAAACCAAAGATGCAATGGAAATTACGGTTGTCTATAATTTTTATGCCAACCAATTAGATGCTGGAGCTTGCTATTTAGACGAGCACCAACTCTACCTAAACCCTGTACATTGTATGTTTTATATTGTGGATAGAATGGAGGAAGAATATACTTTAAACTTAGACATTCCAAAGCACTATAAAATTGCTTCCTCAATGGAGCAAAAAGGGAATACGCTAAGCATAAAAGGTTATGATTTACTAGCCGAATCTCCAATCATTTGTTCGGACTCACTTCAACACGGAACTTATGAGGTAGATGGAATTACATTTCATTTATGGTTTCAAGGAGAATGCAAACCTGATTGGGACAAGTTAAATACAGATTTTATTGCCTATACTAAAAGTCAAATAAAGCACTTTGGAGGTTTTCCTGTTGATGAGTACCATTTCTTTTTTCAGATTACACCTTATAGAAGTTACCATGGTGTAGAACATACCAAAAATACGGTTTTACTTTTAGGTCCAGGAAACGAAATAATGGACAAGCGTTATGAAGATTTATTGGGAGTTTGTTCACATGAATTATACCATACTTGGAACATAAAAGCAATTCGCCCAGTAGAAATGTATCCTTATAATTATACCGGTGAAAATTACTTTAGAACAGGATTTGTAGCAGAAGGAGTTACAACCTACATGGGAGACATGATGCTATACAACTCGGGAGTATTTAATTGGGAATCATTTGCAAAAACACAAAACCAAAATATTGAAAGACACCTCACAAACTATGGGAGATTCAATCTTTCAGTTGCAGATAGTGGTTTTGACAATTGGTTAGATGGATATAAATTGGGTGCACCTGATCGTAAAACTTCAATTTACCCAGATGCAGCACTTTGTATGCTTATGATTGATTTAGAGATTATCAGTAACTCAGATGGAAAAGGCAGCCTACATTCTGTAATGAAAGAATTGTATGAAGATTTTGCTTTAAAAGGAAAAGGATATTCAGAAGATGATTTCAGAAATATATGTGTAAGATTTGGAGGACTGAAAGTTGCAGAAATTTTTGAAAACCATATTTATGGAACTATGGACTACATTCCTACTTTAAAATCTGCTTTGGATACAGTTGGTATTGAACTAAAAGAAAAGAAAAATACAAATCTATCTGCTCAGTATTTTGGTTTTGTTGCTGTAAAAGAAGATGGAAAGGTAGTTATCAAAAAAGTAGAGCCAAATTCCGTAACCGACAAAAATGGTATTGCTCCTGAAGATGAAATTACAAAAGTAAATGGAAATAAAATAGAAGGAAAATTATCCGATATCTTAAAAGATTGCAAAAAGGAAGTTGTATTTACAATTAAGAAGAAATTCTCAGAAAAAGATATTACTCTAAAAGTTGGAAATCATTACCAATTATTGGAATTAGTAAAACAAGACAATGCAACTGATGAGCAAATTGTTTTAAGAAAAGTTTGGAGTAATAATTGAACATGACTGACAAAAAATATTTAAATAATTTAAGAGTTCCTACAATTGAGAATCCATTACGCATTTTAACAAGTGCTTGTTTAATTGGGACAATGTGTGGTTGGGAAGGGGGTCATTATTCCAAATTAGAAATTTTAAATTTGTCAAAATGCAAGAATGTTAAAATAATTCCTTTTTGCCCTGAGGATTATTCTTATGGAACACCAAGAGAAATATCTGATATTCACGGAGGAGAAGGGATAGATGTATTAAATGGAAATGCAAAAGTGATTACAGAATCTGGAATTGATTGGACGGATGGAATGATTAATTCATCATTAAAAATGTTAGATATTGCTAAAAAAGAGAAAGTTGAATTAGCAATATTGATGGATATAAGTGCTGCATGCGGAAGTCAAGTGATTTATGATGGAAATAGAAAATCAGAAAATCCGATTTATCAAATAGGAATGGGGGTTTGTGCTGCACAACTCCATAAAAATGGATTTAAAGTAATAAGCCAAAGAGATTTTGAATCATTAGAAATTCTATATTCTAAAATAATTAAAAACTAAACAATTAAAGATAGCGTTAAAGACCATGACAAACATGAGTGGTATGTAAATTATTTTAAAAAATGAACAGTTTAAAACTACACGATAAAACATTTGAGATTTTTATTTCTGAAAAAGAAATACAGCAAATTGTTGCTAAAATTGCTAATGACATCAATAAAAGCAAGATAGAAAACCCCTTATTTATTGCCGTAATGAATGGGGCTTTTTTGTTTGCAGCAGATGTAATGCGACAAATTACACTTGCAAATGCAGAAATCTCATTTATTAAACTTGCTTCCTATGAAGGCACTGAATCTACTGGAAAAGTAAACGAACTTATTGGTATCGGTGAGGATATAACAGGAAGAAATGTAATTGTTTTGGAAGATATTATTGATACGGGAAACACTTTGGTGAAAATTACTGATTTGCTAAAAAATGAAAATATTAAATCCTTAAAAATTGTAACGCTTCTGCATAAAGCGGAGGTGTATGATAAAGATATTCCTATCGATTTAATCGGAAAAAATATTCCTAATGATTTTGTAGTAGGATATGGATTGGATTATGACGAAATTGGTCGTAATTTGCCGCACATTTATAAACTCAAAAACGAATAAAAACAATGTTAAACTTAGTATTATTTGGCCCTCCGGGTGCCGGAAAAGGAACACAATCGAACCTACTGATTGACAAATACAATTTAGTGCATTTATCCACTGGCGATATTTTAAGAGGAGAAATTGCAGCAGGAACTGCACTGGGGATGAAGGCAAAAACACTAATGGACAGAGGAGATTTAGTTCCGGATGAAGTAGTGATTGGTATGATATCTTCCAAGTTAGACAATAACCCAACAGCAAAGGGATTTATTTTTGATGGATTCCCAAGAACAGCCGCACAAGCAACTGCTTTGGATAATTTGCTAGCAGAAAAAGGAACGGCAATTTCGGCTATGTTGTCTTTAAAAGTAGAAGATGAAGAACTCATTAGAAGATTATTGGAAAGAGGAAAAAACTCTGGGCGTGAGGACGATAAAAATGAGGAAATCATTGCCAACAGAATTCAGGAATACAACAACAAAACGGCACCACTTAAAGAGTTTTATGCAGCACAAAATAAACTCAGTGAAATAGAAGGCATTGGCAGTATTTCTGATATTGCCGAAAAACTAAATGAAGTAATTGATAGTATCTAATGAAAGTCAAAAATTCCAACTTTGTAGATTATGTAAAAATCTTTTGCCGTTCTGGAAAAGGAGGAGCAGGCTCTGCTCATTTTTTAAGGGATAAAACTACTGCAAAAGGAGGTCCTGATGGTGGAGATGGAGGTGATGGTGGGCATATCATCATTAAAGGAAATGAGCAAATGTGGACCTTGCTGCATCTTAAATACAAAAAACATATTTTTGCCGAGCACGGTGGAGTCGGAAGCGGCAATCACAAGCACGGAAAAGATGGAGCAAGTAGTTATTTAGAAGTGCCATTAGGCACCATTGGAAAAGATGCAGCAAGCGGAGAAATTTTATTTGAAATAACAGAAAATGGACAGGAGCACATCCTAGTGAAAGGCGGTATGGGCGGTAGAGGAAATTCTCATTTCAAATCGCCCACAAATCAATCTCCTAGATATGCACAGCCTGGAATAGATGTTACGGAGGGATGGTTTATTTTAGAGTTAAAAGTATTGGCTGATATTGGTTTGGTAGGATTTCCGAATGCAGGAAAATCAACTTTACTTTCAGTCGTTTCGGCTGCAAAACCAGAAATTGCAAATTATCCATTTACTACTTTGGTTCCCAATTTAGGGATTGTTTCTTATAGAGGAGATAAATCTTTTATTATGGCAGATATTCCAGGAATTATTGAAGGAGCTGCTGAAGGAAAAGGATTAGGATTACGATTTTTACGCCACATTGAACGAAATTCAACTTTGCTATTTATGGTTCCTGCTGATTCGGATGATATTGCAAAAGAGTATGAAATACTTTTAGGGGAATTACAAAAATACAATCCTGAATTACTTGATAAAGACAGGATATTGGCCATTAGTAAATCCGATATGTTAGATGATGAACTGAAAGCAGAAATAGCAAAAGAATTACCGAAAGATTTACCTTCCCTTTTCATTTCCTCAGTTGCTCAACAAGGGCTAACGGAACTTAAAGATTTAATCTGGAAAAAACTGAATGACTAAATGGAATGCTTGCAGCAAATAGATGAATTTTTATTCAGATTAATCAATGCTTATGGCTGGGAACAAATGGATGGAGTGATGAGTGTCATCTCTTCCAAATGGCTTTGGATTCCATTATACCTTTACATTTTATACGCATTTTATAAGAAGTTTCCAAAGGACTTCTTAAAGATTATTTTCTCTTTAGGGTTATTAATCTTTCTTGCAGACTTTGGATCTGTCAATTTATTTAAAGAAGTTTTTGAAAGATCAAGACCATGTCATTTTTTAGATGGAATAAGAGTTGTTGATGGCTGTGGAGGCCCTTTTGGTTTTATATCTTCTCATGCTTCTAATTCTTTTGCAATTGCCTTTTTTGTTTCTTTACTGTTTAGGAATTTTTGGGGATTTGTCCACCTGTTTTCTTGGGCTGTATTAGTTGGTTTCTCTAGAGTATATTTGGGAGTGCATTACCCATTTGATATTTTGGGAGGTATGTTCTGGGGACTTTTCGTAAGTTTGCTTGTATATTATATATATAATATGAAAATAAAAGAATTAGATTGGCTGTGGTTTGTTTGGTTGGCACTTGTATGTGTATGGAACTTTGTATGGCCAACTGTACCACCAATTGCGGATGTAATTGTGGCAGTGCTTCTTTCACTAGGAGTAATTGTAATTAAAACTAGAAAGCAATGAGAAAATTAAGTCTTATAGGGTTACTATTCTGTTGTGCTTTTAGTGTAAAAGCACAACAGAACTTAGTACTTAATGGAAGTTTTGAGTTGAATAGTGCTTTAGACTGCTGGGCAACTGTAGATAATAAAGTTGAATATGAAAGTACTATATTAAATTCTTATTATTTTGGAGATGATTATACTACAACACTTTTCAAACTACCTTGTTTTGCTTGTTCTCCTCCAGTATTATGGGGGGGGCAAGCCAAACATGGAGATTGGGCGTTGATATTAATTGGACAAGATAAAACAGTCGTATTACCCCCGCCAACTGGAATTATACACCTTATCAAACAAGGTAAAATCTCGTTATCCCTAGATGCTCCTTTATTAAATACAAAGCGATATAAGCTCAGTTTTTGGATTAAAGACCCACCCCCTGAACCTATTTGCATAACTGCTAAGAATAATTATGTCAATGTAGGCATCTCTAATTATGAAGATTCATTGGGCAGACACTTAATTACTAGCAATTATGGAGATACTGAATGGCAAGAGTACACTTATGTATTTGAAACCCAAAATGCAGAAGAGTACATTACTGTAACGGTTGGTGTAAATGGTATGATTGATTACAGTGTATTTATAGATAATTTTGTACTAACAGAAACAGAAGAACCTTTAAGTGTAGGTATTGATGAAATATCACAACAAGAAAAAACCCTCCTTAAAATAGTAGATATTTTAGGAAAAGAAAGTAATCCTAATGCAACAGGTTTGCTCTTTTATATTTATAGTGATGGTACAGTGGAGAAAAAGATAATAATTGAATAAAACATCTGTCATTCTGAATGTAATGAAGAATCTCATGATTTAAAAAAGAGATGTTTCGACTAACGCTCAACATGACAAAATAAAAAATAAATAAAAATGAAGAAACTAATAATTATCACATTAATAAACTGTTGCATTGTTACCTTATCCTTTGCCCAAGAAAAACCAAAATTGGTGGTGGGCATTGTAGTAGACCAAATGCGTTACGATTATATCTATCGTTTTTGGGATGATTTTGGCAAAGATGGCTTCAAACGATTAGTCAATGAAGGGCACTTTTTCAGAAATACACAATTTGGCTATATGCCTACTTACACTGGGCCTGGGCATGCCTCTATTTATACTGGCACCACCCCATCCGTTCATGGGATAATTGCTAATGATTGGTACGATAAAAACTCTGGGGAATATATTTATTGTGCAGGAGATGGGGCTATGCACACGGTTTGTAATTGTGAACAAAAGAATGTAGATGTGCAATCTGCTGATGGAAAAATGTCACCTCATCATATGCTTACTACAACTTTTTCGGATGAGTTGCAATTGTTTAATAATGGAAAAGTAATCGGAATTTCCTTAAAAGACAGAGGCGCTATTTTGCCTGCTGGGCATTCTGGGGATGCTGCTTATTGGATGAGTAGTGATGGTAAATGGATTACATCATCCTACTATATGGATGCATTACCCAATTGGCTTGAAGAGGAAAACACAAAAGATAAGGTTACAAAATACATGAGTGGAATATGGAAAGTGAAAAATAAATTCACCCATAATTTGGATACCCTTTTAAAGATAAACGGAAGGGCTTCTATCAAGAAAACACCTTTTGGAAATACTATTTTGAACGATTTGGCTATTCGCATATTGAAAGAAGAAAAGTTGGGAAAAAACAAAACAACCGATTGTTTGTTTGTCAGTTATTCTTCCACCGATTATATCGGGCATCAATACGGCCCGCATGCGCCAGAACTTGTGGATACTTATATTCGTTTGGACAAAGACATTGCCCAACTTTTAAAAACCATTGACAGCAAAGTGGGCTTTGAAGATGTAGTCGTTTTTATAACTGCCGATCATGGTGTGGTTTCTGAACCTCATGAATTATTAGAAAGAAAAATTCCAGCAGGATATTTTGAAAGTACAGTAATGATTGACGGCTTAAAACTGCACTTATCCCAAAAATTTGGGGAAGGAGAATGGGTGAAAAATTATTCCAACAACCAACTGTTTTTGAATCATGATTTAATAGTTGAAAAGGGATTTGAACTGGATAAAATGCAACAAATCTGTGCAGATTTCTTATTAAATATTGAAGGGGTAAAAAACACTTTTACCGCCAAGCAAATGCATAATAATGAATATCAAAATTCATTTCACGCCCTTATTCAAAGAGGATATAACCAAAAAAGATCAGGGGATGTAATGGTGGCTTTGCAAACAGGTTGGATCAGCAAGTATTGGGAAAATGGCGGTACCACTCACGGCTCGTCTTATAGTTACGATACCCATGTTCCGCTTATTTTTTGGGGCGGAAATATCCCACAAGGACAAACCGACAGAAAAGTAAACATCAGAGATATTGCACCAACTATTTCAACCATTTTGGGCACAGCATATCCTAATGGGTGCACAGGGAATCCTTTAGCTGAAGTAACACAGTGAAAGAAATAATTGCATCTGATTATTCTATTTGGATAGGAGAAAACTCCCTTTCCAAACTAAATATTTCTTCTTACTCAAAAGTTGCAATTTTAGTAGATGAAAACACAAAAAAAGATTGCTTACATAAATTACCAAAAATTGATAATTCAATACTAATTGAGATACAATCAGGTGAAGAAAAGAAGAATATTACTACTTGTAATTTTATTTGGGAACAGCTTACAAAAAATAATTTTGACAGAAATTCATTGCTAATAAATTTAGGTGGTGGAGTAATTGGAGATATGGGAGGATTTTGTGCAAGCACCTATAAAAGAGGTATTGATTTTATACAAATCCCAACAACTTTACTTGCAATGGTAGATGCATCAGTTGGCGGTAAACTAGGAGTTGATTTTAATGGATTAAAAAATCAAATTGGTATTTTCAATTATCCTAATTCTGTAATAATAAACCCTGAATTTTTAAGCACTCTCCCTGAAAATGAATTAAAATCTGGATTTGCAGAAGTAGTTAAACACACCCTTATTGCCGATAAAAATTTATGGAATAAAATTATTTCCACTTCTTTTAATGAGTTAATTTGGGAAGAAATAATTGAGACCTCTATTCAAATAAAAAACAAGATTGTTGAATCTGATCCTTTTGAAAAAGGAGAACGAAAAAAACTAAATTTTGGACATACTTTTGGTCATGCAATAGAAAGTTATTATCTGGAAAAAGGAACTCCAATCCTACATGGAGAGGCAATAGCTTTAGGAATGATGTTAGAGTCAGATTTGTCGGATTTAACAGTTATTGAAAAAGAAACAATCAATATATTTCTCTATAATTTTTTTCAAATTCCAGAATTACCACCAAAGCATGAAATCATTGATTTAATGAAAGGAGATAAAAAAAATAAAGACGGAAAAATCAATTTTTCTCTATTAAATGGAATAGGAAATTGCAGCATAGATAATTTATTTTTAGCAGATGACTTATAAAATTTCACACCCAACAAAAGTGGTGGAATGTGAAATTGACTTACCTTCTTCTAAAAGTATTTCTAACAGATTATTAATCATACAATCACTTTGCAAAAATAATTTTGAGATTAAAAACTTATCTGCTTCTGATGATACAAGAAGTTTAGAAGAAGCTTTAAACTCTTCAAAAACTACCATAGATATTGGTGCTGCAGGAACTTCCTTTCGTTTTTTAACCGCCTTTCTTTCTTCCCAAAAAGGAAAAGAATTTATTTTGACCGGTACAGAAAGAATGAAAGAACGACCAATCAAAATATTGGTAGATGTTTTAAGAAAAATGGGAGCTCAGATTGAGTATTTAGAAAAGGAAGGCTTTCCACCATTAAATATAGAAGGAAGTGAATTAAAGGGCGATAAAATAGAAATTGACGGAGGTATTAGTTCACAATTTATTTCTGCATTATTATTAATTGCTCCTACTTTAACAGAAGGTTTAAACCTTTCCATTATAGGAGAATTAGTATCTAAACCTTATGTAAAAATGACCTTGAGTTTAATGGAAGAATTTGGTATTACCCATTCTTGGAATAACAATACAATCAGTATTAAACATCAAAAATATATTGCACAAAATTATACTGTTGAATCGGATTGGTCAGCAGCTTCTTTTTGGTTTGAAATTGCAGCTCTATCAGATAATTGCAATATTAAGTTAAACGGTCTTACTGAAAACTCAATTCAAGGCGATAAAAAAGTAATGGAGTTATTTAAAGAATTGGGAGTGCGATCAACATTTGAAAATGGCACTTTAACTTTAACAAAAAATAAAATACTCAATTTCCCAAACACTCTTGATTTACTAGAAACTCCAGATTTATACCAACCTTTAAAATGTGCTCTTTTCGGATTGAATAAAAGCTCCAATTTTTCAGGACTTACTACTTTAAAAAACAAGGAAACGGATAGAATTATTGCAGTAGAAAATGAATTTCAAAAACTAAGTTCAACTAAAATTATTGAAACATATAAGGACCACAGAATGGCAATGAGTTTTGCTCCACTTTGTTTAAAATTTGAAGAACTACAAATAAATAACCCAGAGGTTGTAAGTAAATCCTATCCTAACTATTGGCAAGATTTAGAGAAAGGAGGGTTTAAAATATCTTCTTAAGTTCGCTTAAACAAGAAATTTCAAATTTTGGACATTCTGAATGTTTTGTTTTTTCAGGGTTAAAATACACTCCATCAATTCCAAAATTTTGACACCCTAAAATATCCACAATAAGATCATCTCCAATATAAACACTCTCATTCTTTGATGCAGTTGCTAAACTAATTGCTTGAGAAAAAATCAAAGGATTTGGCTTCTTTACTCCTGTCTTTTCTGAGGTTATTATCTGCTTGAAATAAGGCTTCAGATTGGAATGTTCTAATTTAATATGTTGTGTTTTATCAAATCCGTTAGTGATAATATGAAGTTCATATCTTTCTTTTAAGTAATCCAAAACTTCAAATGCATAAGGATATAATTTATTCTTCCTTGGACAAACATTAATATAATCTTCTCCAATTTTTTCTGCTAAAAGTGAATCTTTAATATTATAATCTGCAAGTGTCCTTTGAAATCTTTCTCTCCTTAAATCTTCTTGAGAAATTTTATCTACTCTGTATAAATCCCAAAGTTTGGCATTATGATTCTTATAAGTTCTTATGAAATTTTCATAATCATCTACTCCTATTTTTTTCAAATTGTAATTACTACAAAGTTCCAATAAAGTTTCATGAGAGTTTACTTCAAAATCCCAAAGGGTGCGATCTAAATCAAAAAAAATATGCTTGTATTTCATTTATTCTTTCTCCCCAAAAGCCAAATCCCCAGCATCACCTAACCCTGGAACGATATAAGATTGGGCAGTCATTTCAGCATCTTCTGCTCCAAGCCAAAGTGTGCAATCTTGCATGGGGATATTTTCTTTTACATAATCCACCCCCTCAGCAGAAGCAATAATTGCAACAATATGAATGTGCTTTGGCTTTGCTTTACTTAAAATTGCTTCCATAGCCAAAATCATGGAAGAACCACTCGCCAGCATTGGATCGCACAAAATTACCGTTTTTCCTTCCAAATCAGGAGAGGACATGTATTCAATCTTGATTTCAAAATCTCCCGATTTTTTATGTTTTCTATAAGCAGAAATAAAACAGTTATCTGACTTGTCGAAATAATTTAAAAATCCTTGATGAAGTGGTAATCCTGCTCTAAGTATAGTTGCTAAAACAGGATTTTCTGTCATTAAACTTTCTGTAGATATTCCTAATGGAGTGGTAATATCTTTATTTTCATAATCCATTACTTTACTTATTTCATAAGCAAAAATCTCTCCAATTCTTTCTATATTTCTTCTAAAACGCATGGAGTCATTTTGAATTTTCATATCTCTTATCTCTCTGATAAAGTGATTAAAAATGGAATTTTGTTTTCCTAAGTGGATTGTTTTCATACTTATCTTTTATTAATTAAAAAGTAGTGCTTTTTTTCTGCCCCAAAAGAAGCATAAAATCGAGCTAATGATGGAATCATAGAACCTTCAAAGTCCAAAATTAAGGAATCTTTCTTAAAATTTTCAATATAAGTGTCAATTAAAAAATGGTTTGCACCTATTTCTTTGGCAATACTATTAGATGCCGAAAAAAGATAAATGGACCTTTCTAAACAATTGCTAAAAAAAGCCGCACTAATTAATTTATCATATTTATAAACCCCAAAACAATTTCCTTTTTGTTTCTGCTTTATTTTATCTAGTAATTCAGATAATATGGAATATGCTTTTTTGTTCATTTCTTTCACTTCCCTCCCTTTATTTTGCTTAAAAAGTTGAATCAGTAAATCATGAGAACAAGTTTTTATATCCAAATTGTGTTCTGCTGATTTTTTCAAATTTCTTTTCACATTTTGAGAATATTTTTTTCTAATCACTTCAATATCAGACGAAATATTCAATTCAAAATTATCTTTGGTTTTAGCATTATCTAATTCATTATGAATTTGTAAACTTCTTAGCCAAACTTTTTTTGGTATTGCTTTTAGAAAAGAAGACAATGCTATTTCTTTATCAGAAGAAAACAAGCCCAATTGCTGTGTAAAGAGTGGTTGTGATATATAAGAAATTCCCAATTTCTTTTTTATAGGCAAAGGGAAAACTGCCCTATAATCATCCAAAATTAAAGCAGTCCAATTAGGAGAAACAATATCCAAATACCAAGCGTAAGCGTAAATTAATCCATTTTGGGAACTCGCCACACAGCTATCCCATTTTTGCTTATCAATCTCATTATTTGCATAAAACTTAATCACTATTTTGCTACTTTTACCATTTCCTTATAAACGCTTTGCCAACCCTCCCATTGTTTGTAATTGCTAAAAGTATCATTATGCCAAAGAGAAATGAAAGTGCCATTTACATTTTTCACCTGCTCAATTAGCTGATTGATTTGCTTAATAGATTGCTCAGGAGACAAATTTAGATAATACAAAAGGGTAGCATCCATTACTGCAAAAGGATGAATTTTTATGGGAAGAATAGTCTCTGTATCTAAGTTATAAAAGGTGAAAGATGAGCAAATACTAGCACGAAAACCGATTGCAGAAGCAAAGCCCATAGTGTAATCATCAGTGATGCCTAAATCGGCTAATTGATTATAAGTTTCAGGCAATGTGAGTTTTAAAAAATGTTGTCTGCTTTTAGTAACCTCTCTTTTTGTAATCCCTTCCAGTCGCTTTATTTCTTTTGGCAACTTTTCAAAATTGGTATTTGAACCATAAGATGGATGAATACCGATTTGGGCATAATCCGCCAAGTGCTTTATAAGCAGTTGAAATTTTCTTTTTGTAAAAGAAATATTCTTATCGTTTAAACCATAATCTGCCAAAAGGATGAAATAAATAACTTCTAAATCATACTCTTTTTGCAATTTTAGCTGGGCTGCATAAGTATCATAAGGGTCTTTTTCTTTGCCAAAAAGAACAGCTGTTCTTTCTTTTATTGCTTTAAAATCAACACTAAAAAGAGATCTAAAAAGCCCTGCAATTGAGCGAACAAATCCTTTTTCAAGATAATAAAAAGCATTGTCAATATCAATAGTAGAAATGTAGTTGTAAGTAGGATGAACTATTTTTAAACTAGGATATTTCTGCTTAATTTCTTCTATTAAAGTCTTTGTCCAGATATTAACCATTGGTTTTTGTAGAAAATCATTTTTATATGCCAAAGAACTTTCCGCTTGAAACCTTTGATACTTATCTTTTACAAAAGGCAGATATTCTTCATATCGACTTACTAAATAAAAACTTGCTGAGAAAACATCAAAGGGCATGCTTGCTTTTGATTGGGATTGAAAAAATATAGGAATATCATTTTCCAATATAACACTTATTTCTTGCTGGTTGATTCCTTTTTCATTTAATAATCCTATACTTTCAATGAAAATTTCATCCTCAAAACAATTGTTGGAATAATTTAGTTTTGCTCCATCAAAGGCTTTAAATTCATCTACATTTTCTGTAAGTTGAAATTTTATTTTATAAATCTCACAAAAAAAAAGATTAAAAATATACTTATGCCTTTGAGTTATTTTGGGTATGTAAATAAGTATCATTAGTATTTTGAAAAATTAACCGATTTTCTATCAGTCAATAAAAATAACAAAAAAAGGCCTAACCCAGTAAGGGAAGACCTTTTTTGTTTGAATTTAAGCATTCTTACTTAGAAAGTGAATTTAGGTGTTTAGCTAATTTTGATTTCAAATTAGCTGCTTTATTCTTATGAATAATGTTTCTTTTTGCTAATTTATCAAGCATTGCCACTACCTTAGGGAAAAGCTCTGTTACTTCCTTTTTGGAAGTTAATGCTTTTAACTTTCTTACTGCATTTCTTGCAGTTTTATGATAGTATTTATTAAACAGTCTTCTTTTCTCGGATTGTCTAATTCGTTTGATTGCAGATTTATGATTTGCCATAGTTAAAATGTTTTAGTAGCCCGTAGGGGATTCGAACCCCTGTTACCAGGATGAAAACCTGGCGTCCTGACCTGACTAGACGAACGGGCCATTTTTCAAAAAAATGAGTTTGCAAATCTATACTATTTTTCATTTTTAGCAAATAGTTAGATGTCTTTATTTTTCAAAAGAAAATTTGTAACCCAAACGCTTTGCCGTTCTTGTTTTTTGGAGAGCACTCATTTCTATAATTTGATGAACAGAAACAACATTAATATCATTAATATTTGGCGTTTGTAAATCAAAATTTAAAGAATATATCATTGCTGAATCAATAATTTTATCAATTTGATCCTTGTTTATTTCTTGTTTTACAAAATCGTTAAATAAAAACCCTAACTGCTTCTCCCCTTCCACTAAAAAATGAGAATCTTTGTTGATGAAAACTCTCCCTATCAGAAGTCCCTCATCATTCATTCTGTTATATTTTAAGGAATCAGAAAGAAAATTGTAAATATGAATCACTCCGCAAAAACTTCTTAATTTATCCTGTTTTACATATTTTGTCTTGTGAATTGCATGAGTAGATGGAAAATCAAAAACATTAGAATGCATATTAAAAAGCAGTGTATCACCAGAGAATTTTATTTGTGCTTCAAATTTTCCTTTTGAGGAATATGCAATCTCCACACAATTGTCTTTTGCTGTAACTTCCTTAGTTAATCTCTCTGCTTTTTTCTTTAATATTTTTTGAAAATCTGCAAATACCGCTTGTGTATTTCTGTAAACCGCCTGCTTTGTGCACGATTTTTGTAATAATAAATTTATTATTTCATTTTCCATATTAATAAGCTTTTGCAAATAATACTCTTTGATTAGACGCCTTTCCACTAAAAATACATTTTCCCAATTCTTTAGTTTTTTCTAATGGAATACATCTAATGGTAGCTTTTGTCTGTTGCTTTATTTTCTCCTCTGTTTCGCTCGTTCCATCCCAATGTGCCCAGATAAACCCACCCTTTTTAACCAAATCTTTAAACTCATCAAATGTATCTGCTTTATAAGTTTCTTCTTCTTTTCTTGTAAGTGCTTTCTTGTACAAATTCAATTGAATTTGCTCTAAAAGGTGTTCTATTTTATTTTCAATATCAGTAATCTGATAAGTCTCTTTCTCCATTGTATCTCTTCTTGCAATTTCTATTGTTCCATTTTCTAAATCCCTTTGTCCAATAGCCAAGCGAACTGGCACACCTTTTAGTTCGTATTCTGCAAATTTCCACCCTGGCTTATGCGTATCTCTATCATCATATTTTACTGAAATCCCTTTTCTTTTAAGCAATTCCTTTATTTTTAACGCTTGCTTTGATACTAATTTTAATTGTTCCTCTCCTTTGTAAATGGGAACAATTACTACTTGAAAAGGTGCTAAATTTGGAGGAAGAACCAATCCATTATCATCAGAGTGTGTCATAATTAAAGCACCCATTAAACGAGTAGAAACCCCCCAAGAAGAAGCCCAAACATATTCTTGTTTACCCTCTTTTGTAGCAAATTTCACATCAAAAGCTTTTGCAAAATTTTGTCCTAAAAAATGAGATGTTCCTGCTTGAAGTGCTTTTCCATCTTGCATTAGCGCTTCTATACAATAAGTTTCTATTGCCCCTGCAAACCTTTCTCCTTCTGTTTTTGTACCTTTTTCCACTGGCATTGCCATAAATCTCTCTGCAAAATCAGCATAAATATCTAATATAGTTTTTGTTTCTTGAATAGCTTCATCTTTTGTTGCATGAGCAGTATGCCCTTCCTGCCATAAGAATTCAGTGGTACGCAAAAATAATCTTGTACGCATTTCCCAACGCACTACATTAGCCCATTGATTTATAAGTAGTGGTAAATCTCTATATGATTGAATCCACTTTCGATAAGTATCCCAAATAATTGTTTCAGAAGTTGGGCGTACAATAAGTTCTTCTTCCAATTTTGCAGTTTCATCTACAACAATACCATTGCCATCTTCTGCATTTTTAAGTCGATAATGAGTTACTACAGCACATTCTTTTGCAAATCCATCTACATGACTTGCCTCTTTACTAAAATAGGATTTTGGAATAAATAGTGGAAAATAAGCATTTTGATGCCCAGTTTCTTTAAACATTCTATCCAGTTCTGCTTGCATTTTCTCCCAAATAGCATAGCCATAAGGCTTTATAACCATACAACCTCTTACTCCTGAATTCTCTGCCAAATCAGCTTGCTGCACAATATCGTTATACCATTTGGAGTAATCAGTATCTCTTGATGTAATCTTCTTTGCCATTTAATTATAAAATTGTAATTTTATTGACGATATTTCGTTCTTCTAATTAAGATGCCAAAATTAAATAAATTAAACTATCTTTGTTTGGTTTAGTCAAATTAAAAAATAAAGTCATGAAAACAACAACAATCCTTTCGTTTTTAGCCGCATTTTTACTTAGTTCGTGTACCACTGTTTATTATACGCAAAGCTATGAAGACGCAAATTATTTAAACCAAAATGAGTTTGAAGATTTTAATGATTATACATCCATAGAAAATGAACCAACGGATGAAGATAATGTTGTGCTAACTGACACTTCAGAAGATGGTACAATTGTAAACAATTATTATGGCGATTATTATCAAGCGGATGATTATTATGATTTTTCTTATTCTGCCAGAATAAGAAGATTCCACCGACCACTTTGGAGCATGGGATATTATGGAGGGCTTTATACCGATTATTATTGGTATTCGCACAATCCTTATCATTGCGGCACAAGTATTTATTTTGGCTATAATTATTACGATCCATTTTATTCTCCTTATTATAGTTGGGGATATTCGTATTACACTCCTTATTATGGCTATTACAACCATCATAATTATAGCTACAATCATCATTATGGATATAATAATTACAATAATGATTACATCTACAGCAATAGCTATGATGCAAATTCTTATCATTATGGTCCAAGGGGATCCATGTCATCAAAAACAAATACGAACCGATCGGTAAAATCGGTGGTAAAATCTCCTAATAACAAAAACAACAATTCTTCTTACAATAAATTTGATAGAGTAATAAATAATAAAATTACTACAAGACAAGTAAAAAACAATTCTAATCAAAGTGTAAAAAGTAATATTAATAGGTCAAGTATAAAACATAATACTACAAAACCCACCACTAATAGAGCTGTAAAAACAAATACCTACAAAAACAATAGAACAAATTCAAGAAACAACACTTATAAGAGCGGAAATTCAAATAGAGGAAATTCCAACAGAACTTATACAACTCCTAAATCAAATTCTAGAGGAAGCTCTACAAGGAGTAGCGGCAGTTCTAATAGAAGTAGTGGCAGTTCGAATAGGTCAGGAAACAGAAGTGTGAAACCAAGAAATTAAAAAAATGCAAAAACTATTTTTAACTTTACTAAGCGTATCGCTTTTTTATTATTCCAATGCTCAAACTGAAATTGATGCATTAAGATACTCTCAGAATGATATTGTAGGAACTGCCAGGTTTTCGGCAATGGCTGGGGCCTATGGAGCATTGGGTGCGGATTTTACTACATTAAGTTATAATCCAGCAGGAATTGGATTTTATCAATTTAGCGAACTTACTTTTACACCCTCTTTTGGTAATATTGTAACTACTTCTTATTTCGGCGGCAGCAGAAATGTAGATGAAAAACTAAATACTAATTTTTCTAATTTTGGATATGTGGTTTCATCACCAAGAAATGATGAGCAGTGGAAACGCATTAATCTTGCTTTTGGATATAATAGAACTGCTAATTATAAAAAAAGAACTTATATAAGTGGAGAAAATAGTAGTAGTTCTATGATTGATAATTTTGTAGCAAATGCGCAAGGAAATACAATAAACAATCTAAATAGCTTTACGGAACTATTAGCTTGGAATACCTATCTTTTTGATCCTTTGGACACCATTGATAATGGTAATTATATTTCAAATCTTAATGCCAATTTAAGTAAGAAACAAGAAAAAGTAATTAACAGCAGTGGCTCAGCTGGAGAATATGTTTTCTCAGTTGGCACATCTTATGAAGACAGAATATATTTGGGTGCAACTATCGGTATGCCAAGCTTGGATTATTATGAAAAATCGACTTATACCGAAAGTGAATTTGCCGATACTGCCGCACATTTGCAATACTTTGATTATTCGGAAGAACTAACTACAACAGGAAAAGGTGTTAATCTCAAAGTTGGTGCTATTGTTCGTCTAAACGATTGGGTTCGAGTTGGTGGTGCTTTGCACTCTCCTACTTTTTATGATATGGAAGATGAATATAGCACTGCAATTACTGCTGTTTGGAGTGATAGTTTAGGAACAATATATGAAACATCCCCTTTTGGTTATTTTAATTATGAGCTTAGAACCCCTTGGAAAACAATTGGAAGTATTGCAATTAACATTCAGAAGAAAGGGCTTATTACTGCTGATATTGAGATGATAGATTATTCCTCAACTAAATTCAATTCTGATTCTTATAAATTTTCAGATGAAAATGAAATAATCAATTCTTTATATACAAAAGCGACAAACATTCGTTTGGGTGGAGAAATGAAATACAAGCCATTTAGGATTAGAGCTGGATACGCTCTTTATGGAAGCCCGTACAAAGAAAATACAGAACTAACAAATCAAAGTTTTTCCTTTGGTTTAGGAATTGATAGAGGGCATTTTATTGCTGATTTTGCTTATGTATTCTCAGAAGGAAGTAGTGAACATTATACATATTCTGCTGATTTAGTACAACCGGCAGCAATTACTACAACTTATCACAATTTCTTATTTACTTTGGGCTTGCGTTACTAGTTAGAAACTCTTTCTAAACCTGCTTTTGCTTTTTGATGAATTCCTCTTTGGTAATCAAAATTTTTCATGCTTAAACATTTGTTGTAATAGGATTTTGCTTTTTTACTTTCACCATTTTTTTCGTATTCAATAGCAATTTGTAAACAGGACATTGGTGCATAATAAGAATTAGAATTTATCCCAACAGTTATTGCTTTCTCAAAAAATAAAATAGTTTCTTTTTGTAGTTTTTTCATCTTTTGAAAAACCCTTCCCATTCTGTACCAATATTCTATGATGTTTTCTGTATTGAAAAAAAGATCTGGACTTTCAACCGATTCTAATTCTTTAAGTGTTTTCTTATAATAGCCCCCATCATAAAACAATCTACTTCTTAGCAAAATAGGATGGGATATCATTCTGCTTTCAGCTTGTCTCTGAGCTTGTTTATCTTCATCTAAATAGGTATTTCCGTTTTGTTTTACTTTTTCAAAATAAACATCTTTCAATATAGAATCATTATCCAAATAAGCAATCCAAGCTAATTTTTGATATGCCGATTTAATATAATTCTGCCCTTTGAAATTTTGTATAAAAGAAAGGAAATTCTTTTTTGCAGATGGTTGCAATTCATAAAGTTCTGACATGGCAAGCAAATAATCCAAATAAGCAAATTCAAATTGCCCCAGCTTTTTTTGGCGATTTTTTAGAATTTGAAGCGTCAGGTCATTTTTCCCTAGTTTACTAGAAAGTCGAGCTGACGCAAAAGTTAGCAGAATATGTTGCTGATGTTTTTCGCCAATTGCATCTAATGTTTTTTGAAATTGACTTTTATCAATCGTTAAATTCATTTCCAAAAACGAAATTAAAAAAAGTAACTCTGTATTATAGATTTTATAATTTTCATCTTTTTCGGTAAGTAAAAGCAATTCACGCAACTCATTAAGTCCTTTATCAATTCCACCATTTATCCCTATTGCACTTACAATCCACTTATAATTTTCAGGGATTGAACCAATAAGGCAATGCAAAAAACCCATCCCTTTTTTATTAAGATGAAAATTCGGAAATTTCTTTTGGTTTTCTTCTAAAAGAAAATAGGCCTTTTGTATTTCATAAGCTGCTAGAAAATACTCTTGAAATTTCAATCGAGCAAATGCCCATTGCAAATTTATCTCTGCTTTGGCATACAAATAATAGGGAGAGTTTTTATCGCATTTCTCAATTGCTGATAGTCGCTTATTTTTATTTGCTGAAATTTTTTCAAAAAACTGCTTATCCTCTCCTATTATTAACTCTAAAAAATCTTTGTAATTTTCATTTAGAAGAATAAGCCCATTATAAGGATTTTGTTTTTTCTCTAGTTCAATATAGCTCTGTCCTTTTTCAAATTGTAAATCAATTATTGCAGTATAAGCGTTTTGCATATTGTTATTCATATCGAATGAAGCCGATACAAAAAGGCAAGAAAAAGCAATTACTAAAAAGGGAAATATTTTTCTCATGGCATAAAAAATGAGATTTCAAAGATATGAAACCCCATTTAAATGATAATATTTTTTAAATCTTAATTCTCAAACATCTCAGCATCAATCAGAATTCTTCCACAATGCTCGCAAACAATTACTTTTTTGTGCATTCTAATATCTATTTGTCTTTGCGGTGGAATTTTATTAAAACACCCTCCACAAGCATCTCTATCTACCGAAACTACAGCCAATCCGTTCTTTACATTTGTACGAATTCTAGCATAAGCATTTAATAATCTGTCTTCAATTACTTTTTGGGCTTTATCTGATTTTCCCATTAAGCTTTTTTCCTCTTTTTCGGTATCTTTAATTATTTCATCCAATTCTCCATTTTTTATTTTCAGCTCTTTCTTTCTTTCTTTTAGAGTATCCTTTGTTCCTAAAACCACCTCATCCTTCATTATTTTTTTTGCCTTAATTTCTTTTTCTTTTTTCTCACATAGTTCAATTTCTAAAGTTTGAAACTCAATTTCTTTAGAAAGAGATTCGTATTCTCTATTGTTTTTGATGTTGGTTATTTGCTTATCGTATTTTTTAATTAGCGCTTTTGCATTTTTTTTCTTTAATCTAGATGCTGATAAAGAGTCATCTAATGTTAGTAATTCCTCATTTAGTTTATCAATTCTGGTATTTAACCCAGTAATATCATCTTCCAAATCTTGAATTTCTAAAGGAAGTTCTCCTCTTGTCACCCTAATGCTATCAATATCAGAATCAACACATTGTAGTTGGTATAATGCTTTTAATTTATCTTCTACTGAAATGCTAAGGGTTTTTGCGGTAGATTTTTTTGTGGTTTTTGCCATCTTTTTAAAGGTAGTTTATTGGGTTTGTATTTACTTTTGATAATCGGACGGCAAATTTACTAAATTTTTTGCTAAGCAAATCATAAATTAAGTCCTTTGTAAATTGTTCACTTTCAAAGTGTCCAATATCTGCAATAATTATGTCATTTTCTGCATCAAAAAATTCGTGATATTTAAAATCGGATGTAATAAAAACATCTGCTTTTTCACATATAGCATTAGAGAGTAAAAAACTACCACTACCTCCACAAATAGCCACTCTTTTTATCTGATTTTTTACTAATTTTGTATGGCGAATGCAATCGGTTTTCATATTGCTTTTAAGTATTTCTAAAAACTGATTTGCATCTACTTTATTAGGCAAATCTCCAACAATTCCGGCACCAACATTGTTGTAAATATTGTCTAAAATATATATTTGATAGGCAACTTCTTCATAAGGATGTTCGCTTTTCAATGCTGAAATAATTGCATTTTCCTTATATTTAGGAAAAATTACTTCTATTTTCTCCTCCTTTTCTCTGTGTCTTTCTCCAATATTTCCAATATGAGGATCACAACCCTCATTTGCCCTAAAAGTTCCTTCTCCTTTTGCAGAAAAACTACACTCATCATAATTTCCTATTGCCCCTGCTCCTGCCTGAAAAAGTACTGTTTTTACTTTTTCGACATCAGAGGTTGGGCAATAAACAGCCAATTGCCTTAGCAAATCTTTTTTAGGTGCAAGCACTTTAGAGTTTTCTAGTCCAATTTTTTCAGCAATTTTTGCACTTACACCATTATGGACATTATCCAAGTTGGTGTGGATAGCATAAATAGCAATATCATTTTTGATTGCCTTTATAACCGTACGCTCAATATAATTACTCCCATTTAGTTTTTTAAGCCCTCCAAAAACAATAGGATGATGAGCAATAACTAGATTACATTCTGTTGCTATCGCCTCATCAATTATTACTTCAGTACAATCCAAAGTGATAAGCGCACCCTTAACTTTAGCTTTAGCATCTCCAACAATTAAACCACAATTATCATAGCTTTCTTGATATTGTAAAGGCGCATAGCTTTCTAAAAAATTAGTTACTTCTTTTATATTCATTTTTCAAAAGTACAAAACAAAAGTACAATCCCTAAAAAATTACCTACCAAAAACCAATAGTAAACAATCAAAAATCTCACATCTAATATCTATTCTAATATCTAAATTCTATCTTTGCAGTATGCAATTAGTCCTTTACCCCTTTTCTGTTTTGTATGCTATTGTTACAAATTTGAGAAATTTACTTTTTGACATGGGTATTTTTCCTTCTAAAACATTTGATATTCCTATTATTTGCATTGGCAATTTATCGGTTGGCGGCACAGGGAAAACCCCCCTTACCGATTATATTATTACATTATTAAAAAACGAAAAAAATATAGCTGTACTTAGTAGAGGGTATGGCAGAAATACAAGCGGATTCCAAGAAGTCAGTACAGAAAGTACAGCAAAAAAAGTGGGGGATGAGTCATTACTTATTAAACAAAAACATCCAAACTGCTTGGTAGTTGTGGATGAAAATAGAAAAAGAGGGATTGAAAATATAATGAAAAAACATCCTGAAATAGAGCTTATTCTTTTAGATGATGGTTTTCAGCATAGATGGGTAAAAGCAGGTTTCAATATCTTAATTACAGATTATAGTTTACCTTATTATAAGGACTATTTACTACCAATGGGAACCCTCAGAGAAAGTAAAGAATCAAGTAAAAGAGCTGAAATAATTGTGGTAAGCAAATCGCCAAAAGATATAAACCCCACCGAGAAAAAAGGTATTATTCAGCAATTGGGGGTCTTTATTACCCAAAAATGTTATTTCAGCCATATTAATTACAAAAGTTGGAAATGTATTACTACAAATAAGGATTTTTTAGTAGAAGAAAAATACAGTATTACTTTGGTTACAGGAATTGCAAATGCCTCCACTCTTGTAGAAAATTTGAAAAATAATAATCATACTGTTTCCCATTTAGAATATGCCGACCATCATAATTATACCTTAAATGATATTGAGGATATCTTAAATAAATACAATCAGGATAACTCTACAAAAAAACTTATCTTGACCACCGAAAAAGATGCAGTAAAATTAAGGAAATTTGAAAATAAATTTGGAGATGCAAATATTTATTTTGCTCCTATTGAAACTGGATTTGAGGAAAAAGAAAATTTTGAAAAACAAATATTAAACTATGTTACAGCAAATAAAAGAAACAGCTAATTTTCTAAAAGAGAAAGTAAATGAAAAGCCAGCAGTTGGCATTATTTTAGGGACAGGATTGGGTGGTTTAGTGCAAGAAATTGAGATTGAACATTCCATTTCGTATGAGGATATTCCTAATTTTCCTATCTCTACTGTGGAAGGTCATTCTGGCAGACTAATTTTTGGAAAATTGGGAGGAAAAGTTGTAGTTGCCATGCAAGGCAGATTTCATTTTTATGAAGGCTACCCAATGGAAAAAGTAACTTTTCCTGTAAGAGTAATGAAGTATTTAGGCATAAAAAATCTAATCGTTTCCAATGCAAGTGGCGGGGTAAATCCTGATTTTGAAATTGGCGATTTAATGATTATTTCTGACCACATTAACCTTATTCCTAATCCTTTAATTGGACATAATGATAATGAACTTGGACCAAGATTCCCAGATATGAGTGAGCCATATTGTCCAAATATGATAGCCTCTGCTGAGCAGATTGCAAGTGCAAACAGCATTAAAATTCAAAAAGGAGTTTATGTAGCCGTAACTGGCCCTACCCTAGAAACCCCTGCTGAATATTTCTATTTCAGAAAAATTGGAGGCGATACTGTTGGTATGTCCACCGTTCCGGAAGTGGTAGTAGCACGGCACATGGATATTCCCTCATTTGCTATTTCGGTAATTACCGATTTGGGCGTTCCTGGAAAAATAAAGAAAGTAACCCATGAAGATGTGCAAGCGGTAGCAGAAGTTACAGAACCCAAACTCACCTTAATAATAAAAGAACTAATTTCAAACTTATAAAAATGAAGAAATCAATAATTTTTACATTAGCAAATTGTTTCATTGCAACATTATCTTTCGCACAATTTAATACCAATTTACTCTTTCATTGGGAAGATACAACTTTAGTTGGATCTTCAGCATTCAATAATACTTATAACGAAATATGGGGAGTGGAGATAAATGGAGCAGAAATTGCTATTATTGGCTCAACAGCTGGCACACACTTTTTTGATGTGAGCAATCCTGCCACTGCCACAGAAGTTGCTTTTGTTGCTGGAGCTTATTTTGGAAGTGGTGTAATCCATAGAGATTATCATGATTTTGATAATTATTTGTATGTAGTTTGTGATGAAGGTAATACTAGCACACTTCAGATTATGGATATTAGCAATTTACCAAATTCTGTAAGTATAGTTTATGATTCGAATATACTTTTTACTAAATCCCACAATATATTTATTGATACTGCTACCGCCAAACTTTATGTTTGTGCCGTGAAACACACCAATCCTAATAATTTTAATTCAGCAATGGAAGTTTATTCTTTAGCAAATCCTGTAAGTCCTACCCTTTTACATACTTACAATGATGTTGGACATGTGCATGATGCTTATGTTCGAAATGACACAGCTTACCTTAATTGCGGAAATGAAGGACTAAGAATTATAGATTTTTCTATGATAGGAACACCTTCTCCTGTACAGCCCAATTTATTGGCTTCACTTACCTCTTATCCTGATGCCGGTTATAATCATTCGGGTTGGTTGAATGATGACGGTACAGTATATGTTATGTTAGATGAAAATCATGGATACGACATCAAACTTTTAGATGTAAGTGATTTTAATAATATTTCTGTTTTATCTACTTTTAATTCTGGGGTTGATTCTCAATCTATGGCACATAATGCTATTATAAAAGAGGGGCTTTTGTTTGTTTCCTATTATCATGATGGTTTGAGGGTTTTTAATATTGTTGACCCTACAAGCCCTTTTGAGGTATTACATTACGATACATATCTACCAAATAGTCATGCTTCATATAAAGGAGCCTGGGGTGTATACCCTTTCTGGGATGCTCAAAGTCATGCTTTTTCAAGTATTCTAGTATCTGATATGCAAACAGGACTTTATGTTTTTAGCGGTTCATTTCCTCTTGCTATAAATAATTTAGAACCAGTAACAAGTTTAGTTTTTCCAAATCCTGCTGAAAATCAATTTACAATTGGAAATAAAAAAACGACTTCTATTGTGCTTTATGATGTGTTTGGGAAAAAAGTATTAGAAAAAGATGTATCAAATAATAAAACTATTAAAAGAGGAAATATTTCAAGCGGCATGTATTTTTACTCACTTAAAACAAAAGAAGAAATAATAGAAAACGGTAAAATAATTTTTGAGTAAATGAATGTAAGTAATAAATATGAAGTTGTAATTGGCTTGGAAGTGCATGCGCAACTTTTAACCAAAACCAAAGCCTATTCTTCTGATGAGAATATTTATGGAGCAACTCCTAATACTAAAACCTCTGTCATCACTTTAGGGCATCCTGGCACGCTTCCAAAAGCAAATAAAAAGGTAATAGAATATGCAGTGAAATTAGGGGTTGCAGTTGGGGCTAAAATCCGTGAGAGAAATGAATATGCCAGAAAAAATTATTTTTATGCCGACCTGCCAAAGGGCTATCAAATTACCCAAGACAAAACCCCAATTTGCAGTGGAGGAACAATTGAGATAAAAGATGATAATGGCAAAATGAAAGAAATTAAACTCACAAGAATTCACATGGAAGAAGATGCTGGAAAAAGTATACATGACTTAGACCCTTTTAATACACTAATTGACCTTAATCGAGCTGGTGTTCCACTAGTGGAGGTTGTTTCTGAACCAGATATTCGATCTGCCAATCAGGCCTACAATTACATTAATGAAGTGCGAAAATTGGTGCGTTATTTAGAGATTTGTGATGGAAATATGGAAGAAGGAAGTTTAAGGTGTGATGCCAATATTTCGGTAAGGTTAAAAGGGGCAAAAGAGTTTGGTACCAAGGTAGAAGTAAAAAATATGAATTCTACCAGAAATGTAAAAAAAGCCATTGAATTTGAAGTAAAAAGACAAATTGCCTTACTTGAAAATGGAGAGAAAATAAAGCACGAAACAAGAAGTTTTAATGCAGCAAACAACTCCACCATCAGTATGCGTCACAAAGAGGAAGCAAACGATTATCGTTACTTTCCGGAACCAGATTTGCAGCCGGTAATTATTACGCAAAATTACATTGAAAAAGTAAAAAAGGCACTGCCTCCATTACCAAAAGAATTATTCCAAAAATTTACCAAAGAATTTGATTTGTCGGATTATGATGCGAATATTTTGGTAGATGAAAAAGGAATCGCCCTTTATTTTAACTCCCTTTGTAACTGCACCAAAAACTATAAAATGGCGGCAAATTTTGTAATGGGAAGTGTAAAATCATACCTCAACGAAACCGCCACTGATATTGCTGATTTTACTATTCTTCCTGAGCGATTAGCCCAGCTTATTACATTAGTTGATAGTGGAAAAGTGAGTAATACGCTAGCAACATCTAAGGTGTTTGCTGCTATGCTTAAAAGCAATGATTCAGCTGATAAGATTGCAACAAAAAATAATTGGATACAAGAAAGTGATAGTAGCGCTTTAAGTGAATTTATAAGACAAGCCATTGTAAAATATCCAGAAAAAGTGGAAGAATACAAAAATGGGAAAAAAGGACTTATTGGGCTTTTTATGGGGGAAGTAATGAAACTATCAAAGGGAAAAGCTGACCCCAAACTTTGTAACCAAATGCTAAGGGAAATATTAGATAAATGATAAAAAACAAAATATATTTTGCTTCTGATTTTCATTTAGGCGTTCCAACACATAAAGATAGTTTGGTGCGTGAGAGGTTAATTGTAAGTTGGCTCGATAGCATCAAAGAAGATGCCAAAAGCATTTATCTTTTGGGAGATATTTTTGACTTTTGGTTTGAATACAAAACAGTAGTTCCAAAGGGATTTGTTCGCCTATTGGGAAAGCTTGCCCAGCTTACTGATAGTGGCACGGAAATTTATATTCTAAAAGGAAATCATGACATGTGGATGTACGATTACTTGCCAAAAGAAATAGGTGTAAAAATAATTAACGATAGAACCTTACTAGAAGAAAATGGGAGAAAAATATTCTTAGCGCATGGAGATGGATTAGGACCTGGCGATATAGGCTATAAACTTATCAAGAAAATATTTGCATCTAAATTTTGTCAATGGTTTTTTTCCCGCTTGCACCCCAATTTTGGTATTGGAATTGCACAATTTTGGTCACAAAGAAGCAGAATTGCAAACCAAGAAAATCCTGAACCATTTTTGGGAGAAGACAAAGAATGGCTGGTAAGTTATTGTAAGGAAAAACAAAAAGAAAATCCAGTAGATTATTATGTATTTGGTCACCGGCATTTAGCATTAGAAATTGATATTGATTCAGCTAGCAAATACATCAATTTGGGCGATTGGATTCACTATAACTCTTATGCAGTTTTTGATGGAGAAAAACTAGAACTCAAATATTTCACAAACAACTAAGGCTAAATTTTAGCAAATAAAAAAAGCCCTCCATGAGGGCTTTTCTTTATTTTAAAACTTCTTATATTATTTACTGTATAAAATAATTTTATCTGTTACAACCGACTTCCCATCTGAGAAAACATTTACAAAGTAAATGCCGTTTTCCAAATTGCTTAAATTGGCATCAATAGCATGATATTTATTAACTACTGTTCCTGTATATAGTAGCATAACCTCAGCTCCTAAAATGTTTACTAATTCCACCTGAACATTCATATCATTTAAATTCTCTAATACAATTGTTGCTTCTCCATTAGTTGGATTTGGGAAAATTTCTAATCTCGCATTATTTTCATTAACATTTTGTAATAATGATGATTCCTCACCAATCTGAATATTATCTAAGTAAAAATTATTGCTCGAGCCATTTGTAACATACTCAAATTTGAATCTAATATTTTCGCTTTTTAAAGCATTTGTTCCTATTCTATCATACATAATACTATCATTCCATTCATAATTTTTTGGCATAAAACTGCTATTATATAAACCCGCACTTGCTACTTGATAAGGAGTAAGTGAGCCAAGAGATTTCCAACTCCAACCGCAATTATCAGAGTAATACACATTCAACTCATTTACTGGAGATGTATTGGCTGCCGCTCCTGCCCATGAAAATTTAATAGCAGGATTAGTAAGTCCGCTTAAATCATAAGCAGCAGAACTAATAGATGAGGTACTTAATATCGCACCATCTTTTGCCGGCATCATCACAGATGAATTTCCTTCAGATGCAGCTCTATTAGTATTCTCCCAAGTTTTATCTTCAAAAGTTGTAAAATTCCAAATATTCTCGCCATCCACTGAAGCATTAATTATCCAGTCCGTACCAAGCTCAGAAGCATTTTCAAAACTATAATTATAAGAAGAAGCATTATTACTACCAACTGACGGCATAACAGTTATAAAATTAGATTTTGTAATTGTAGAGGAACAGCTATTAATATAATAAGCAACATAAATAGTTTCATCTAATTCTCCTCTGTAAAAAGTAGAGTCCTGCATATCATAGTAAACACCCAAACTATCAATAGTATGTGGAGAAATATTGGAAGCACCCATTGTATTTAGTTCTGCTTGTGTACCTTGTACTATCAGAGTTGAAATAATTGAATCGTAAGATGAGGCATTTGTTAAATCCAAATCTGATAAATTATATGCTTTTGCCTCTGTAGTTTCACTATATTCAACCTTTAAACTAAGATTATAAGAACCCTCAACAGCATAAGTATGCTGTGGAGAATTATTCCCAGTAACATCCGTATTTCCATCTCCAAAATCCCATTCCCATTTTGTAATATTATTCCCAAAAATTGATTTATTTCCTTTAAGTACAGAGGGAGAACCAACACAAATTGTGTAATGCGATAGGTCTTCATCAAAAGAAACTTCTTTATCACAAGATGGTGATAAAAAACCATCAATAGTACCAGTTGCTGCAATGTTATCATCTGACCAAATATGAATTCTGAAACCAAAATCTGCCGTATCGCCCTCAAGAGTTTCATTCATAACTTCTACTTGTCCTTTAGAAAACATTGTGCAAAAATTATCATTTGTATAATCCATATAATTCATATACATCTCTCCAGCCCAATTTAAAGAATCTGCTTCACAACCATAAATAACACCAGAAGGAACACCAACATGCCATGGGAATTTAGATGGATCTGGCACACCAGGATCTGCTCCAGGATCAGTAGTAAAACCATTTGACGTATGTTGTGGAGGTGTATCTAGCACATTATCTGTTCCACATGAGCCTCCTCCACAATCCCAAGTGTGGCAAAGGCCCAACCAATGCCCTGCTTCATGTGTTAAGGTAGTAGATTGAGGATCATTCATTTCATTCCATAGAATGACTACCCCATCAGTGGACATAAAACCACCCTGAGGAAATTGAGCATAACCCAAAGTTATTCCGCCATCACCTGAATTGATAGTTCTTACCACCCAAATATTAAAATATTGGTATGAATTCCAATAACTAAGCGTTTTTACCAAATTGTTTGGATCTGTTCCATTAGTAAAATCAGATTGCACTCTAAGCACACCATTAGTAGGATTGCCTTGTGGATCCAACTTTGCCAAACGAAACTCTACATTTGCTTCACCTCTTACGGCAGCAAACACATCCGGAGTAAGTGGAAATTGATTTTGGTATTTATCCAAAAATTTATCCGATTGCCCATTTATATTTTTATTAAGGGCATCCAATGCATTTTGTATATCAGAAACAGGAATGTTTTCATTACCCATTTCATGAATTACATGCACCACAACAGGTATAATTCTTTTTCCCTGCTCAATAGATTTTGCTCTATTGATGTTTTTCAAGAATCCTTCATTTGCTTTTTCTAATTCAGCATTTTGTTGCTGCAAATTTTGATAAAATTCAGGATGTTTTTTAATGTCATCTTGCAAATAACCTTTGTATGAACCACAAGTACCTTGTGCATACGATAGGTTTGCAAAAAACAAAGTACTTAAAATAATAGGTAAAATTCTTTTTTTCATTTGACTTAATTATTTGTTAATTTTCAAGGAAACAAATATAGTAATTATCCATTAAAAACATAAATGCAGCTTTATAATAAAAAAAATTAAAGAAGATGCTTTTCTGCATGATAAGAAGAGCGAACTAATGGCCCGCTTTCCACCACTTGAAAACCCATCTTCAAACCAATTCCTTTTAGTTTTTGGAATTGTTTTGGCTTTATAAACTCCACAACAGTCAAGTGTTTGCTTGTTGGTTGCAAATATTGCCCCATAGTAAGTATTGATACGCCAACATTTCTTAAATCGTACATTGTTTCTATTATCTCTTTCTCTGTTTCTCCAAGACCAAGCATTATACCAGATTTTGTTTTCATCCCCCCTTTTTTTAATATTTCAAGTGTTTTCAAACTTCTTTCGTATTTTGCTTGAATGCGCACTTTTTTAGTTAATCGTTTTACTGTTTCCATATTGTGCGATACAATTTCTGGTTTTACATCAATTATTTTCTGAATTTGGCTTGAGTGAGCTTTAAAATCAGGAATTAAAGTTTCAATAGTAGTATTAGAATTTTGTTTTCTAATCTCATTTATTGTCATTGCCCAAATCTCTGCCCCACCATCAGGCAAATCATCTCTATCTACAGAGGTAATTACTGCATGTTTTACTTTCATTAAACAAACGGATTCTGCTACTCTTTTGGGCTCATTGTAATCTACTGGAAGTGGTCTTCCAGTTTGCACATTACAAAACCCACAAGAACGAGTACAAATATTTCCCAGAATCATAAAAGTGGCAGTACCCTCACCCCAACATTCACCTATATTAGGGCAATGACCACTTTCGCAAATAGTATGCAAACTATACCCTTTCACCAAAGATTTTACTTGCTTGTAAGCTTTTCCTGTTGGAAGTTTTACTTTTAGCCAAGTCGGCTTTCGTATTTTACTTTGTTTTACCATTTCTTCCCAAAGAAAAAATTCATATTAATATAAAATGTAAGGAAGTTATTTTTATTATTGGTAAAAGCCATAATTGGAAGCTCTTTACCAATTGCATTTTTTAGTATTGCATTTTCCCCTACTTTAAAAGCATCAATTATCACTCCTGTTTCTATAGAGCGTATTGCATTATCCTTTTTAGAGAATTCAAAGTTAAACCCTGCTTTAAAATAGCCACCAAATTGCAATTTCATCTCATTAAAACCTTTAAAATAGGAAGCACGACCAAAAATATTATAAGGAGTGTGGTTAGGATTAATTGGATCATATTTTTCTGTTTCAACATAAAACTCTTTTGTAATATCATCTTGATAAAGTATCTCTAAATAAACTGGGTTTAAAAACGCCAAACTAACTCCTGCTGCACCAATTACACTAATAGTAATCCCTCCAAAATCTGGCTTATCAAAAAGAATTCTTTCCTTTCCAAAACCGCTTCTAAATAAAAAAGTAGAGTTTTGTTTTCCGTAATCATAGCCTTTTGCATCACTAAAAAAAGTATTGATAGTCTTTATTTGTTTAGGATGTTTCAAGCTCACAATATCCACCTCCAAAAAATGTTGCCATCTAACATTATCATTCCAAACCCTTCTACCATGCAAACCCCAACCCAGAGAATGCACATTCACTCCAAAATTTCTTTGATGTTTGTAAAGAATTTTTTCAGCTCGTTTTAGTGGTTCTTGCGAAAAAACAAAAAATGGGAAAAGAAATAATATGAAGCTTATTTTCTTCATATTTTTATAATAAATTAAGCGTTTGACTCAGTATGTTTTTCCGTACTTCCTGCACCAGGGCATTGCTCATACACACCACAAGAAGAAAGAACAAGTACAAAAAGTAAAACAACTGATATAAGGATATATTTTTTATTCATGGCAAGTTCGATTTTTTAATTAAACGCAAAAATACGAATTTTGTTTTTCATTACTTACTGTTTTTAAAATTAGATTATTTATCTTTGAATACTCTTTTTTTAATAACAAATGTCCATAATCAAGCCACAAATAGAAACTAGTTGGAAAACAATTCTCTCAGATGAGTTTAACAAAAATTATTTTTTGGAGTTAAAGCAATTTTTACTTGATGAAAAAAAACAACACACCATTTTCCCAAAAGGGAAAGACATCTTTAATGCTTTTAATTACACCCCTCTTAACAAGGTAAAAGTGGTGATTCTAGGGCAAGATCCTTATCATGGAATAGGGCAAGCGCATGGCTTATCCTTTTCAGTCCCAGATGGAATGAAACAACCCCCCTCACTGAAAAACATTTTTAAAGAAATTGCCTCTGATTTAAAGCTCCCTATTCCTGAAACTGGAAATTTGTCTACTTGGGCAAAGCAAGGCGTTCTACTTTTGAATGCTACCTTAACCGTTAGAGCAAAAGAAGCCGGATCACACCAGAAAAAAGGCTGGGAACAGTTTACAAATAGCGTAATTCAGGAGATTTCAGAAAAAAAAGAAGGGGTTATTTTCCTGCTTTGGGGAAGATTTGCACAGGATAAAGCAGAGCTGATTGATAAAAACAAACATTATATTTTAACTTCCCCTCACCCCTCCCCTTTCTCTGCTTATTCTGGATTTTTTGGTTGTAAGCATTTTTCGAAAACCAATAAATTATTGACCGAGCAAGGATTAAAAGAAATCGATTGGAAAATATGATAAAAAGAATTTTACTTATAACATTTTTATTTTTTGCATTGGCTTGTTTTGGACAAGAGCAGATAATAGAAACCGCTAAAAACTACATTGAAAACAAATGCAATAAAAGCTTTGATGAAGTTTTGTTTGTAAGTATTGCTAAGCAGAAAATGTATCATATTAAAAAAAATAAAATTGTAAAAACCTTTGTGATTTCGTCCTCTGAATATGGGACAGGAAGCAAAGCAGGAAGCAACAAAACGCCTCTTGGCCTACATAAAGTAAAACAAAAATATGGAGAAGAAACACCTATAAATGGCAGAATGATTGGTAGGGTTTTTTATGGAGAAATTGCTACCATATATAAGGACGACAGCAAAAGTAAAACAGATGATGTGACAAGTAGAATACTTTGGTTAGAGGGTTTAGAAAAAGGTAAAAATAAAGGAGAAGGAATTGATTCCTACAAACGCTACATTTACATTCATGGCACCTCAGAAGAAGGAAGATTAGGAAAGCCCGCTTCACACGGCTGTATAAGAATGAAAAATAAAGCCGTAATTGAACTCTTTGATAAAGTAAAAATCGGTACATTAGTGCTCATTTTATAATCTAAAAAAAAATACTTATGGAATACATGGGATACATTATTTTAGCAATATTAATTATTGGAGGATTTACTGCTCTTTACCTGAAAAAAGAGATTGTCACCAATGACAATACGGAAGATGATAAAAAAAGAATTTCGGAATTAGAAAAAGACCTAGCAACAAGAGATGAGAAGATTAATAATTTAGAACAAAACACAGATATTGTAAATGCTAAAATGAGTTCATTTGAGCAAATAAAAACTGAAAAAACACAAGCTGAAGAACGCTTAAAATCAGTAGAACAAGAACGAAACATATTAAAAACAAAAGTAACAACACTTGAAAATAAGGAGGATGCTAGAAATGAAGCATTAAGAAAATCACTAGACAAAAGTAATGCGCTACAAGAATCATTAGAAAAAGAAAAAGAACGATTAAATGATGAAAGAGTAGCAGAAAAAGAAGCCCAATTTGAAAGCATGAAAAAACAATGGGGAGAACACGAAAAAGATATAGAGAATCACATTCAAATGATTTGCAAAAATCATATTTTAACTTACATCCCTCAAGAAGATTTTCCTTATCCCAGAAACAAACCTGACAATACAGTTAAAATTTCAGAACAATATATAATCTTTGACTCCAAAAGCCCATCAAATGATGATTTGAGTAATTTCCCAAATTACATAAAAAACCAAACAGACAACCTTAAAAAATATGCCAAACACAAAGATGTAAAAAAGGAATTATTCTTGGTAATTCCAACAAACACATTGCATACAATTAAGCAATTCACTTACAATATGGGAGACTATAATGTATATGTAATTACAAAAGATGCGATTGAACCAATTATTATTAGTTTAAGAAAAATACAAGAATTCCAATTGGTTGAAAAATTAAGTCCTGAAGAAAGAGATGATATTTGCAGAATAATTGGGAAATTTGCACATACAACAAAAAGAAGAATTCAAATTGACCAATACTTTGCTGAAGAATTTTTAGATACCTTGAAAAAAGCGAGCAACCAATTACCTAGAGAAATACTAAAAAGTGTAATAGAATTTGAAGGTGCGGAAAAATTAAACCCACCTATGGAAAAAAGAAATAAGCAAATATTAACTCAAGAATTGATTGACAAAAGAATTCAACTTAATAAAGAAATAGAAATTAGAGAAATTCCTGAAATTGATGCAAAAATCAGTTTTAAAGACAAAAAAAATGATGAGGAGTAAATTCTTCATTTTCATCCTTCTGCTTAGCGCCTGCACCTTTGGAAAGAAAAATAATCTGCAAAATCGTGCTTTTATTTATACTGAAAGTATAAAAAAGACACTGCCATTATTCAAAGTATATAACGATAGTAAAACTTCAAGTACCCTTTATTGTAAAATAAAAACTGGCGATTTTTTGAGTGTCTATTCTGCAAGCAAAAAAGAAAATAAAATTAGCTATTCATTAGCAGGGATTTTGTGTTTTCAAGGAGAAGATATTGCTGTGGATAGTTTCAGCATAAGCAAAAATATCGCAACCGATACCATTGCAGAAATAAACGAAAAAATAAGTTTGCAAACAAAGGAGGGAGAAAAATATGTACTGAAAATAAAATTAACAGACAATCATAAAATAAGCACAACAAATCATAGTATTATTGTCGACAAAACCAATATCAATAAAGGTGATTTTTTGGTTTATGATAAGGAAAATCAATTACAATTTAATAACTATTTTAACATTTCGGACACACTTTTTATCCAAAACAATACAAAGCAAAAAACCATCTTTGTAAAATATTATAAAGAAATATTTCCTCTGGCAAAACCGCCATTTATTGTGGGTGAAATAAAATCAAAAAAAATAAAAGCGGCAAATATTTTCTCGCTTACCACTGATACTACTTTCTTTATTTTACCAATAAATGAAAAGGGGATTTATCAAATTTTAGACAAGGAAGAAGCTGAAAATGGAATGAGTATTTTATCATTTGAAAATGATTTTCCAAAAATAAATACTGCAAACGATATGATATCTCCTTTGCAATATATTAGCAGTAATGAGGAGCTTTTTCAACTGCAAGAAATCAAAAACCCAAAAATAGCCATTGATGAATTTTGGCTAGGCAGAACAAAAGGCGATAAAGAGCAAGCCAAAAAAATTATCAGCACTTTTTACAAAAGAGTAGAAAATGCCAATACTTTTTTCACCTCATATAAAGCGGGCTGGAAAACCGATAGAGGCATGATAATGATTATCTTTGGGCCGCCAAATATTATTTATCAAAGCGAGCAAGGAGAGAGTTGGATTTATGGGGAAAAGAATAATGTTTATTCATTAAATTTTACTTTTACAAAAATGGAAAACAAATTTACAGATAATGACTATCAGCTGAATCGTTCTGTCTATTTTAAAAGCATTTGGAATACGGCACAAAACGCTTGGAGAGATGGACACATTTATTCGGATATTGACATAAAAGAAAAAATATATGAACAGGAAAGACGACAAAGACAAAGCCAACTTTATTTTTGGTATTAGGCCAATAATTGAAGCAGTAGAAGCCGGAAAAACAATTGACAAACTATTTATCCAAAAAGGATTGCACAATGATTTATTTGCTGAACTCTGGAAATTAGTCCGTGAAAAAAGAATAAATTACAAGCATGTTCCTCTAGAGAAAATCAATCGTTTGACAAGAAAAAATCACCAAGGAGTTTTTGCTTTCATCTCCCCTATCGACTTTCATAATATTGAGGATGTAGTCCCAAATTTATACGAACAAGGGAAAAATCCTCTTGTTTTAGTTTTAGATAGAATTACAGATGTAAGAAACTTTGGGGCGATTGCTCGTACTGCCGAATGTGCCGGAGTAGATGCAATTATAATTCCTGAACAAAATGCGGCTGCCATTAATGCTGATGCGATAAAAACCTCAGCTGGAGCCTTGCATAAAATTACAGTTTGCCGTACTTGGAATTTGAAATTGGCTTTGCAATTCATGAAAGATAGCGGAATACAATTGGTTGGCTGTACTGAAAAAACACAGGACAATATGTATAAGCCGGACTACATCCCACCTACTGCAATTATTATGGGGTCGGAGGAAGATGGAGTATCTCCTGAGTTTTTAAAAATGTGTGATGCGAGAGCAAAAATCCCTATGGCTGGAAAAATTGCTTCCTTAAATGTATCGGTTGCTACTGGTGTTATTTTATATGAAGCCTTAAGGCAGAGAGGGTAGTATTAGCATTTATAAGATGCTTCCGCACGATTGTATCCTGTGGGAACAATAAAAGGTAGTATAAGCATTTATAAGATGCTTCCGAACGATTGTATCGTGTGGGAACAATAAAAGGTAGTATTAGCATTTATTAAAATGCTTCCGAACGATTGTATCGTGTGGGAACAATAAAAAGTTAAATAGTTAAAAATGAGCCGCAATTACAAATTTCATAATCCAGAAGGAACTTATTTTATAAGCTTTGCAGTTGTTAATTGGCTTGATGTTTTTACAAGAAATAAATACAAAAATATCATTATTGAAAGTTTACATTATTGTCAAAAAGAAAAAGGAATGGAGATCTTTGCTTGGTGTATTATGACAAATCATATTCATCTTATTTTTAGAAGCGTTAATTCTTATAAACCAGAGCTTCTTATTGGTGATATGAAAAGGTTTACTAGTAAAGCAATCGTAAAAGCAATTGAAGAAAACCCACAAGAAAGCAGAAAAAAATGGTTATTATCTGAGTTCTTAAAAGCTGGAAAAGAAAGTTCCAATGTAAAAAAATATCAATTTTGGAGGCATGATAATAAACCAATTGAATTATGGAGTAATAAAGTGATTGATGAAAAAATTAATTACATTCATAATAACCCAGTTGAAGCGGGTTTTGTTTTTAGAGCAGAAGACTATGTATATAGTAGTGCAGGAGATTATAGCGGTAGAAAAGGAATATTAAATAATGTTATTATTGTTAGATAAACTACAAAACCACACGATAAAATCGTGCGGGAGCTGGGTGAATATTAAATGATGTTATTATTATTAGATAAACTACAAAACCACACGATAAAATCGTGCGGGAGCTGGGTAGTTACCAATTATTCTTGAACCAAAATATACCTAGCAACAATAAACTGTACACAATAAACTCTGTATAATCATAATCAGGGAATAGACCTCTTATTATTACATTTTGAGACCGTTCATTTATCGACCCAAAAGGTTACCTTCTCTTACAAAATTAACAAAAGGATAAAATTGATTAGGTTTTATTTCTATGAAATAATCAATATTATTAAATTTCCTTCTTCCTCTAGAATTCCAATCATTAGTAGATTGATCTCCTACATATATATCCGTTAAAATATAACATTTATAAATCTTTTCTAAATCTATTCTTTCAATTTTCCATTCTTGTCTTTCAATTAAATCTTCTAACTCAATAAATCTATCATAAACTTTTTTTAGAGAGTCTGAAATATCATAACAATATTCACATTTTCCAGTCTGCTTATGTTGCCACTTATCAACTTCTGTAAAATCAAAACCACCTGATTTTGACTTGAAATTTGGCATTAAGGTTTTACATATTCCTTCCTTTTCGATTAAATAAAAATCTGAATTAAATTCTTTATATTTACTAGTTAATTTATCTTTTTCTATTAAAGCAAGTTTTTTTTCAATCATCAATTGATCATATTTAGCTTTTTCTTCTTTGTCAATTTTTGTAAACTTAAATGAAGGGCTAAGGCTAAATAGGTTTATTATTAGTATAATGAAATTAATACTAATGAATATCATAAATACTCGCTTCTGTTTATTTGTTAATCTAAAATTCATCTTTTTATATTTTATTGTTTAATTATTATTGAAAATTAAATCCTAGCTCCCGCACGATTGTATCGTGTGGTTCTTATAAAAATCTATCAAAATAGTTTCTAATTAATTACATAAAGAACTTATATTTGCCCTTATGACCCTTGACCATTTCAGAGAATATTGCCTTTCACTTAAAGGAACAACTGAGGAATAAGACTAGCCCTTAAAGGGTTTAAGTTTAAATTAATTTTTATTTGTTAATAATTATACAATTCTTAATTTTCTGTTTACACGCTTCTTTAAGTTGAGTTACAAAATTTCTATACTCTCTATTGTTAATAGTATTTAATATTTCTAAACTTTTCTCATACTCCTCTTGGTATCTATAAAGTTCTGCAAGAAAAAGAATTTTAGAGCTTTCACTTTTACCAACTACTTCTTTACTTTCTAAAATCTCAATAGTTCTATCAATAGAATTATAATAAATCTCTTTCTGGTAGTTATATAGTTTGCCATTACTCAAAAATACTTGATTTAAGCATTGAATAATATATTTATACAAATTAAAAGCATCTTTAATAAATTTTGAATTTTTACTCTCTAGCAACTTATAAATATCTGTAACCCTTGCAGCATACATAGAGCCTACTTCAGACTCATTTATTTCTTCATCTGATTCATCAACAGAATTAAACCATACAGAAAATATATCTCCCTCAAAAAAATACTCTTTACAATTGAAACAACTAACTATGGGTGATGCAAAATCTAAATCCTCTCCTCCCTGCTTATTTCCATCAGAATATAAGTTCGTATTTGAATAGTTAAAACTCATAAAACCTGATTTTTCTACAACTTTACCACAACTTGGACAGTTGCTTCTCATTTTCTTGATTATCGTCATAAACTCATTATTATTTAAAATTTTTACCCTATTTGCTTGGTTAAGATGTTAAAATTTTGCGTTTCAAAGTACAAAGAATATTTTAAATATAACCAAAAAAATTGATTTAACTACATTTGCAACTATGACCTAGCTCCCGCACGATTGTATCGTGTGGTTCTTATAAAAATCTATCAAAATAGTTTCTAATTAATTACATAAAGACCTTATATTTGCCCTTATGACCCTTGACCATTTCAGAAAATATTGCTTATCATTCAAAGGAACAACAGAAGAATTGCCTTTTGATGAAGACACCTTAGTATTTAAAGTGGTCGGTAAAATGTTTGCACTTTGTAATATGATGTCGTTTGAGTTTTGCAACTTAAAATGTGATCCTGAAAAAGCAATAAATTTAAGAGAAGAACACACGGAAGTAACTCCTGCTTGGCACATGAACAAAAAACATTGGAATTCCGTAAGTTTTACTGGGGATTTAAGCGACAAACAAATTGAAGAGTGGATTGCCGATTCTTACAAATTGGTGGTAAAAAATATGCCTAAAAAATTAAGAGAACAATTATGAGTTGGTTTACAAGCTGGTTTGATTCCCTCTACTACCATACCCTCTATAAAAATAGAGATGAAAAAGAAGCGCAAGCATTTATTGACAATTTAGTTGCTCACTTACAGATTAAAAAGGGGAGTAAACTCATTGATATTGCCTGTGGAAAAGGAAGGCATGCAAAATACTTTAATCAAAAAGGAATGGATGTTGTTGGGGTTGATTTATCGCCTAACAGTATAAGTGCTGCCAAAAAAGATAAAAATACAACTCTGAATTTTGCAGTACACGATATGCGTGAGGTATATCAAAAAAACAACTTTGATGTTGTTACTAATTTATTTACCTCTTTTGGTTATTTTGAGGATACTAAAGATGAACAAAAAGCCATAAATGCTATGGCTAGTAATTTAAAATTAGAAGGAATTTTGATTATTGATTTTATGAATGTGAAAAAGGTAATTACTAATTTAGTACTAGAAGAACAAAAGAGTATTGATGATATACTATTTAAGATTACAAGGAAAGTAGAGAACGGACATATTATTAAAGATATTGAAATTATTAACGGAACTGAAAAACAACATTTTCAAGAAAAAGTAAAGACAATCACTTTGGCTGATTTTTCTACATTTATAAGTAATGCAGGGCTAAGAATTATTGATATCTTTGGCAACTATAAATTGGAAGATTTTAACGCTACTTCTTCTGATAGATTAATCTTAATTTGCAAAAAGTGAATGCTTTAACAATCATATTATTATTTAGCTCAGTAATTGCCGGAGCAATAATTGTTGAAATTTTCAACATCAAAAAAAGCAAGAATATTCAATTGCTTTTAACTTTTAGTGGCGCATATCTTCTTGCTGTAAGTTTACTTCATTTACTACCTGAATTATTTAAGCACGATACTACTGAAAATATTGGGCTATATATACTTGGAGGTTTCTTAATCCAAATTCTTTTAGAATACTTTTCTCAGGGGATAGAACACGGTCATTTCCACAAGAGTAATGTAATTCCATTCTCAGTTTTAACTAGCCTTTGTTTACATGCTTTACTAGAAGGTGTTCCCCTTGGAGGGCATTTGCACAATCATACACATAACGCCTTACTTACAGGAATTGTGCTACACAAAATGCCAGTTGCTATCGTACTGATGACTTTCTTTTTACAATCAAACATGAAGAAATCGAAAGCATATTTATTACTCTTTTTATTTGCACTTATGGCGCCTTTAGGAGTTTTTGCAGGAAGTTTATTTACAACTCTTGCTGATTATCACAATGAGATTATGGCAATTGTAATTGGTGTTTTCTTACATATTTCTACTACTATTTTATTTGAAAGTACTGAGGGGCACAGATTCAGTTTTACTAAAATAATTACTATAATAGTTGGTGTATTATTAGCTGTTTTAAGTTTTTAAATGGAAAAGAAAATCGTAATAACAGGTGCTCCAGGAACTGGAAAAACAGCTATTATTGATTGTTTAAAAAAACTTGGATATAGTTGCAGTAAAGAAATTTCAAGGGAAATAATTGCAGAACAATTAGCAAGTGGAGGTGATATTCTACCATGGAAAAATCTTCAAGCTTTTTCTGAAAGAGTTGCAGCTTTAAGAAAAGTTCAGTTTGACAATGCACCAAACAATAAAATTCATTTTTTTGATAGAGGAATTGTAGATGTAATTGCATATATGCGTATAGATAATCTAGAAATAGATAATTATTTGATAAAAAAATGTAAAGAAATGAAATATTCAAAATCGGTTTTTTACACCCCAATTTGGGAAGAAATTTACATAAAAGATAAAGAAAGGAAAGAAGATATTTTTCAGGCAAAGCTAATTGAGAAAGAACTAATTACTGCTTATAAAGAGTTTGATTATAATTTAATAGAAATCCCAAAATCAAATATTAAAGAAAGAGTAAAATTTATCCTTTCCAAAAGATAACTTAAGAGGGTTGACTTGAGCCATGCTTTTTATTATAATACCACTGTAGAAGATAGTTACATTAAATAAAAAGCAGTATTAGAGGCAGATTCAATTGATAATGTAAGCTTTTATTTTTCAGGGTATGATTCATATTTAACAAGCTTATAAATAAAAATCAAAAAGTTAGTTAGTATTTACTAACTTTTATATCTTTGCCGCATGAATTTCACAAAAAGACAAATAGAAATTATTGATGCTTCAAAAGATTTGATTGGTGAAAAGGGCGTACAAAACCTTACTATAAAGAATCTAGCAAATAAAATGTCTTTTTCTGAACCTGCTCTTTTATCGTCATTTTAAAGACAAAACTGAGATACTAAAAGCATTATTGTTGTTTCACAGAGAAAAGATTATTCAAAAACTTTCAGATATACATAGTAGCGACAAAACTGCTTTAGAAAAATTCAGACTCATCTTAAAATTTAAATTTGCACATATCGAGAAAAATCCGGCACTAGTAATGGTTATTTTCTCTGAAACATCTTTTCAATATTGCTCTGTTTTATCAGGGGTAGTAAATAAAATTTTAGAACAAAGGGCAAAAAAAATTACTACACTAATAAAGAGCGGACAACAAGAAGGAAGTATCCGAAATGATTTAGATGTAGAACAATTAGCTATTATTGTACTTGGAGGAATAAGAAGTACAATTTTAACTTGGAAACTTTCTGGCTTTAAAGGAGGTTTGAAAGATGATGGAAAGAAACTATGGAAAACATTAGAAATATTATTAAAAAAACCAACAAATGAATAAAATTATAGCAATACTTCTAAGTGTGTTTTTGTTATCCTGCACAGAAAATAAAATAGAAATTGAAAACCTAACTCTTAACAATGGAGATAAATGGGAAGCAAATATTGAAACAACTAACGGTATAACCCAAATGCAAACTCTCATTTCAAAGTTTAATGGAATTTCTATTGAAGATTATCATAATCTAAATTCAGAATTAAAAAGGGAATTTAATAAAATTATTAAGGCTTGTAATATGGAAGGTGATGCGCACGACCAATTACATCATTATATTAAACCTATATTGCTTGACTATTTTAAAAAAATAGATTCAAAAGATATTGAAGAGGTAAAAGATGGCTTAAACCAATTGAACATACATTTGAACGAATACACAACTTATTTTAAATAATCATGAACATTAGAAAAACATTAATCATTATTGCAAGTGCAATAATCTTACTCTTATTCGGCTTTGTTTCTTCCGTAAGCTATAACATGGGAATGTCTTATGGAGCAGATAATGCAGAATCTATTAGAGCATCTAAAGCTAAGGCAGAAGAAACGCATGAACAACTTGTAAAATCGGTACTTGTTGCAAAAATTACAAATTCTCAAATCAAAAATGAAATTAACAGTTCAGGTAGAGTTGTTTCTTTAAATAATATTACCATTTCATCAGAAGTTCAAGGAAGATTGATTGGAGTTAATGCCTTTAAAAAAGGAACTGAGATTAAAAAAGGTGAGGTAATTTTTTCTGTTAAAAACACAGATTTAAAACATCTAATTGATGCAAAGAAAAGCAGATTTATGAGTTTGGTTTCATCAAATTTGGCTGATATTAAACTTGATTATAATACGGAATACGCTAAGTGGGAGCGTTTTTTCAATGCAATTAATATTGATAAAAGTTTACCTGATTTTCCGGAAATGAGTAGTACAAAAGAGAAAAATTATATTGTTTCTCGTTCTATTTTGGCTGAGTATTTGTCTGTAAAATCTGATGAAGAAAAGCTAAGTAAATACACTGTTTTTGCTCCTTTTGATGGAATCATAACAAAATCATATTCTGATGTTGGCGGAAATGTAAATCCAGGTAGCCCTGTTGTTGATTTTATCCGTAAAGGGAAAATGGAAATTGAGCTTACTGTAAATACTTCAGAAATTCAATTTATTAATGTTGGAGATAAAGTAAGTTTTTCTGAAAACGGGAATACTTATAATGGAAAAGTTATCAGAAAAGGAAACTTTGTAAATCCAAGTACTCAAAATATATCAGTATTTACATCTATAAATATTAATGAAAATTCATTATTTAATGGAATGTACTTAAATGCTACAATTACTACCAATGGAACTGATGATGTTTGTAAATTACCTAGAAGAGCAATCTTTGAAGAAAATAAAGTTTTTACAGTAAACAATGATAATAAATTAAAAATTACTGAAGTGAATATTATCGCCTACCAAGGTGATGATGTAATAGTTGATAATTTATCAGACAACACATTAATAGTAAGTGAACCACTAGTTAATATTTCTGAGGGCACAATTGTAAAACCAATAAGCAACTAAAATGAGAAAATTAATTGCCTATTTTATAAAGTACCCTATCTATGCCAATGCAGTAATAATTATTACTGCTATTGCTGGATTCCTTAGTCTAGCAATGATGCCTCAGTCGTTTTTCCCTGAGTTGCCACCAAATAAAGTGTATGTAAATGTTGCTTATCCTGGTGCTTCACCTGAAGAGATAGAAGAAGGAATTACTACCCGAATTGAAGAATCCTTAAATGGAATTGAAGGGATAGAGGAAGTTACTTCTACATCATCTGAAAATGTATCAGCAGTTACTATTGAAGTCTATGAAGGTTTTGATATAGATGATGTACTTACTGATGTAAAAAACTCTGTTGATGCAATCTATTCCTTTCCTTCAGGAGCTGAGAAGCCAACTGTTCAAAAGCAGAAAAGCAGAGGAATGGGCGGGATGGGTAATATGGTTGGTTACTATGCTTTAAACGGGCCAGATGACCTTTGGCAACTAAAAGAAAAAGCGGATAAAATTGAGCAAGATTTATTGAATGATGATGAAATAAGTCAGATTCAAGTGATTGGTTATGCGCCAATTATTATTTCTGTAGAGATAGATGAATCCTCACTTTTAAGGCATAATATCAATTTTGATGCAATCAGCACTGCAATCAAGTTAAGTAATATTGATATATCAGGAGGGAGTATTAAAACTCAAAAAGATGAGATAATTATACGGTCAAATAACAGAAATACTACAACTGCAGGAGTAGAGAATATTGTTATTTTTTCTGATAGAAATGGGGATATTGTCAGACTTAAAGATATTGCAAAAGTAGCTTTAGAGTTTTCTGATATTCCAATGAAATCTTTTGTAAATGGAGAGCGATCAATTAGTTTTTTGATTAAGAAAACTCCTGAAGAGGATATTAAAAAAATAGCAAACTCTTTAGAAAAATACATTGCAAAGTTTAATGCAGAAAATCCTGAATTTGAAATAATAACACTATTTCAGTTTGCAGATATGCTTGATCAAAGAATAGAAACATTAAGTAATAATTTACTTATTGGTTTGTTTTTAGTGGTGGTTATTCTTGGGTTGTTCTTAAGTTTTAGGCTTTCATCATGGGTTGCATTTGGTATTCCGTTCTCCTTTATAGGAATGATTTCTTTCGGTTTGCTTTATGGAATGACTATAAACATGATTTCATTATTTGGTATGATATTAGTTGTAGGTATACTTGTTGATGATGGTATTGTAATTGCAGAAAATATTTACAACCACTTTGAAAAAGGTAAATCTCCAATGAAAGCAGCACTTGATGGAACTATGGAAGTTGTAACTCCTGTATTAACATCAGTACTTACAACTGTATTTGCTTTCTCTACTTTGTTATTTGTTGGTGGGCAAATGGAAATGATGCAGGAAATGGCGTTTAGTGTGATAGCAGCCTTACTCTTTTCTTTGATAGAAGCATTTTTAGTGTTGCCATCTCACTTAGCTTCAAGAGCTGTATTAACTGAAGATACTGATTCTAGAATAGGAAAAATAAAAAAAGTAGTTGAGAGTAAGGTGGTAAAGCTTAGGAATTGGTACACAAAAGTAAATACCTCTTTTGTAAAGAATTACCGAAAGCATGTTTGGACTCCAGTTGCAATTATAGTAATAGTAGTTATTATGCTAGCAACTGGTGTTATTAGATGGACTTTCTTCCCGTCAGTTCCCTTTAATGAAGTAAAGATTGAGTTCGCTTACAAACCTGGTGAAAGAGAATTTAGAACTGAAAATTTCTTGTGGTATATTGATGGTATTATTCAAGATTATCATAAAGAGTTAATAGAAGAATTTAATGATAGTATATTTACAGATGTTTCTTTAACTGTAGGTTTTACTGAGAATTTAGGAGTTTCTGGTTCTCATGTAGGAAGTTTAAGACTTGCTATTGAGGAGAACGAACTTATATCTACTATTGATATTTCTAACGAGATTCAAAGGAGAATACACTCTGATTCCTTAGCGGTAATGAAAAAGATTTCAGTAGGTGGTTTTCAGCAATTTGGTAAAGCAGTATCTATTTCTTTACAATCAGAAGATGATGAGCAATTAAAAAATGCAGTAAATTGGCTTAAAGAAAGAATAAGCTCAATAAACATGGTAAAAGAAGTGATGGATAATGGTGGAGTTGGAAACCGTGAAATTCACATTAATTTAAAAGAAAAAGCTTATGCTTTAGGACTGAATGAAGCAACAGTAATGAAGCAAATAAGACAAGGGTTTTTCGGAGAAGAAGTGCAAAGACTTATTGTAGGTAGAGATGAGGTTAAAATTTGGTTAAGATACCCTGAGAGTGACAGAAATAGCATAGAAGATTTGAATAAAGTGAAAATCAAAACTATGAGTGGGGAAATGTATCCGCTTGAAGCTATTGCTAATTATGAGTACAAAAGAGGTAGAGTAAAAATAAACCACATTAACGGAACTAAAGAAATAAGAGTTGATGCTAATCTTTATAATGCAGAATTTTCAGGAGATGTAAATGCTGAAATTGAAAGGGAATATTTAGGAATTATGAGAAATGAATTTCCTGAAGTTAGTTATAAGATAATGGGACAAGCTGAAGAAGCAGCAGATAGTGGTAAAAGACTAGGAATCGCATTTCTTATTAGTATTATATTGATTGTACTTACAATTTCCCTAAACTTTAAGTCATTCTATCAGGCAAGATTAATCTTGATGGTAGTCCCAATAGGTATTTTCTCGGCAATTTTAGGACATGGTATTATCGGAAAACCATTCTCAATAATGAGTGTATGGGGTGTAATTGCACTTATTGGAATACTAGTAAATGATGCAGTAGTAATGCTTGATAAATACAATAGAAATATTGCAGAAGGAATGAATATGGATGATGCTGTAATTGCTGCTGGTACAAGCAGATTTAGAGCAATTATACTTACAACAATTACAACTTTTGTAGGGTTATTTCCTTTAATTTTAGAAAAAAGTTTCCAAGCACAATTCCTAATTCCTATGGCAATATCAGTAGCATTTGGTGTGCTATTTGGTACTGTTATATTGCTTCTTTATTTCCCGTCATTAATACTTTATTTTAATGATATGAGACGCGCAAGATGGTGGCTATGGATAGGAGGTCAAACTCCACCAACTAAGATGGAGGTAGAGCCTTATACTAAATTACAAAAAAGACTAAACGAAAGAGAGGACTAATGAAAAAGTACATTATATTATTGCTGTTTCCAAACTTACTTTTTGCTCAAACTGAGCTGAGTTTAATGGATGCTATTAAAATTGGAATGCAAGAAAATTACGATATCCAATTGAGTAGTAAAAATAAAAAAATTAGTGAAATAAATAACAATTGGGCTAATGCAGGAGCTTTGCCTACTATCAATCTATCAGCTAAAAAAGAAGAGGCTTTATCAGATCAAACCAATAACCCAACTTCTTTTATGCCTTATGAATTACGATCAACTGCATTAAATGGTAACGCCAATGTAAGTTGGACGCTTTTTAACGGATTTGCAATTAGGGCCAATAAAGCAAAACTCAAAAATCTTGAAGAAATAAGTGATAATAATGCAACACTAACTATTGAAAATACAATACAAGGAATAATCCTTCAGTACTATAACTGTGTGTTGCAAAAGCAAAGGTTAGAATTGTTGCAAAAAGTTGTGCGATTGGCAAATAACCGTTTGGAATATCAGCAAACGAAATATGAGATTGGCGTAAGTAGTAAAATTGATTTATTACAAATTGAAAATGCTATGCTCACGGATAGTTCAAATCTAATAATGCAAGAACTTAATTATAATAATGCAATCAAAAACCTTAATTTAACTCTAGGAAAAGAAATTGAAACAACTTGGGTTTTTACAGATGAAATTGATACTGAAATACAATTATTCTCTTATGAAAATCTAAAAGCTAGTACTCTTGCTGATAATACAAACATTAAAAATCAGTATTACAATATTCAATTAGCCAAACAAGATATTCGTTTATCCAAAGCAGCTTTTTACCCTATTATTTCGGTAAATTCTGGGGCTGCTTATAATGAGAGTACCTATGATATAGGTGAGCTTAGTAATAGTATAGATAATACTGGTGAGAGCTTAAATTATTTTGCAAATTTCTCAGTAAACTTTAGGTTGTTTGATGGAGGAAAATTGTACAATACTTTAAGAAAAGTAAAAGTACAAAAGGAAGTAAATGACTTGCAGTATGAGAAGATTAAAAGAGAAGTGTTGCATCAATTATCCTTGACTAATGATCAATATAACAGCCGTATTACAGCATTTAGTTTAAATCAAAAGGCATTTAAGATTGCTGCAACTAATTATACTTTAGCTACCGATAAACAAAACAGAGGAGTTATCAATTCTTTTATGCTTAGGGATATTGAAATTGCTTATATTACATCTGGTATTAATGCTCAGCAGGCGGCTTATAATTTGATGGAAAGTAAAGTTGCATTGCTGAAAATTACTGGTGGGATTATTCAAGGTTTTTAATAAATTGATAAAAATCCTTAATACTATTTGTATTTTTTGTAATATTGGAAAAGTTAAAATGGGGCAGCCGAAAATCAAATATTAAAGAAAGAGTAAAATTTATCCTTTCCAAAATATGACTTTTATGCTTTTTATTAATATTTTTGCAAAAATTAATAACAATAAAAAATAAAAAATTATGTCAGTATTAGTAGGTAAAAAAGCTCCAGTATTTTCTGCTCAAGCAGTAGTTAACGGAGGGGAATTTGTAAAAGGATATTCATTAGAGCAATTTGTAGGAGAAAAGCCAGTTTTGTTTTTCTTTTACCCAAAAGATTTTACTTTTGTGTGCCCAACAGAATTATTTGCATTTCAAAATAAATTAGCTGAATTTGAAGCAAGAGGATGTGCTGTAGTTGCTTGTTCAACTGATACAGAGCAGTCGCATTGGGGCTGGTTGCAAATGCCAAAATCTGAAGGTGGTATTCAAAGAATTACTTACCCAATTGTTGCAGATACTGATAAAACAATTTCAATGAACTTTGGTGTTTTAGCTGGAGAGTATGAGTTAGATGAAAACGACAACATGGTTGCTAACGGACCAATGATTGCTTTTAGAGGGCTTTTCTTAATCGATAAGAATGGTGTAGTACAACACCAAGTAGTTAATAATTTTCCATTAGGAAGAAATGTTGATGAAGCGCTAAGAATGGTAGATGCATTGCAACACTTTGAAGAAAATGGTGAAGTTTGTCCAGCAAACTGGAGTAAAGGACAAGATGCAATGAAAGAATCACATGAAGGAGTAGCTGATTATTTATCAAAGCACTAAAGAAATAAAAATCTAAACTTTCAAACCCTGCTCTTTTTGAGTGGGGTTTTTTTATTTTTGCAATATGCAAGTTCCTAAATTTTTACTCAAATTTGTTTTAAATATCTTTCCTCCATTATTATTCAACCGAATAGTATTAAAGGAAATTTCTGATGATTTCTTGGAAATGAAAGTAGTTATTAGAAGAGCATTATTCAATATAAATTTTCATAAAACTATTTTTGGCGGCAGTATCTTCTCAGCTTGCGACCCTTATTTCCCAACCATGTACTACCACATTTTTGCAAATAAAAACCGTAAACTTATTATTTGGTTAAAATCTGCTGAAATACAATATTTACACCCTGCTGACAGCTCTCTTAAATTACATTTCAAGATTACTGAGAAAGATATCAATCTAGCTGAAAAAACCTTAAACGAGAAAGGAAAGTTTGAAATTTGGCACACAGTGGAGGGCATTAACAAAAAAGGAATTGTTTGTGCTAGAGCAAAAATGCAAGTCTATTTAAGGGATGATGTAAAAACAGATGTTAGATTTTAGATGTCTAATATCTTAATACTAAAAGGAAAGCGGTCTAAAATCTATTTTTGAATAAGCACAGTGGCATAAGCAGAAACGCCTTCTTCTCTGCCAACAAAACTTAGTTTTTCAGTAGTGGTGGCTTTAATAGAAACTAAATCCGTATCCACCCCCATACAGCCTGCTAATACTTTTTGCATCTCAGGAATATAAGGACCTATTTTAGGAGTTTGTAAACAAATAGTAGAATCGATATTACCTATTTCATAGCCCTTTTCTCTAATCAAAACCATTACTTCTTTCAGCAAAATTTTACTATCAATTCCTTTGTACTCTGCTGCAGTATCAGGGAAATGCTTTCCAATATCTCCCAAATTAGCAGCTCCTAAAAGCGCATCACAAATAGTATGAATTAATACATCAGCATCAGAATGACCGAGAGCCCCTTTATTATGAGGAACCAAAATCCCCCCAAGCCAAAAGTCAAGTCCCTCTTGCAACTGATGAACATCAAATCCGAAACCTATTCTAAAATTCATGATTAATTTGCAACCTCTCCAAGATTCCAAGTCATAGAAAAGCGAATTGTATTTGCAAGTGGATTACTTCCATTTATAGAGCTACTCGCATCAATTAAATAAGAGAAATCCAAAACAAAAACATTGTATTTTACACCCGCTCCCATGGTGAAATATTGCCTGTCTCCTTTTGTAGGATGCTCATAAAAATACCCTGCTCGTATGGCAAATTGCTCGGCATACCAATATTCTAACCCTGTTGAATAATTCAATTCTCTAAACTCTTCTTTTGTTCCTCCTGGTGCATCCCAAAAAGACTGAAATACCCCATTTACTACCGACACATCTGGATCCATTCCTCCATTTATTTCACCATCACCATTTCTTGAAGGCGGTGTTGGAACCAACAATTTATTGACATCAAACTCTATACTCATTCTATTATAGTCATCAAAATCGGTTCCAATGGAAGTTCCAAAACGCATATTGATAGGAATAAAATCTCTTACTGCTGTCTCGGTATAGGATATTTTATTTCCCAGATTAGAAATATTTAAGCCCATTGCCCAATCAAAATCTTTTTTTGCTATTCGTACTTCTTTAGTAAAATAAGAAGATATATCGGCAGCAATGGATTGTCCTGCATGTGTTGACATATTTCCTGACCCAGTAAGTGTTTGCCCTCCAGTAAGATCTGAACGAATATATCTTGCTGCAATTGCAATAGAATAATGCTCGGAAAGCTTACGGGCATAAGCCCCAGAGAAAGCGAATTCATTTGGGTTGTATTGCCCAATTTCACCTCCAGTATTATTTGTAAATGTAATATCTCCTAAGGAAAAATATCTAAGGGAAAAGCCAATAGTTTCATTATCGTTTCTTTTAAAATATCCGGAAAGATAAGAAAGAGAAATATCAGGAACCAATGACCTAAGCCATGGCACATAATTCATAGCGATTCCCATATCATCTTTAACAAAAGCATATTTTGCAGGATTCCAATGCATTGAATTTGCATCAGGCGTAGAAGCCACCCCCACATCTCCCATACCACCGCTTCTGGAATCCGGCCCTATTATAAGGAAAGGAACAGAAGTAGTAATAGTGTTCAATTGATCCGTTCTGTGCATTGCATTATCTTGCCCAAAGGTTTGCACACAAAATGCAAAGGCAATAACTATCAAAAAAATCTTTCTCATTCTTAAATTAATTTTAGGTTGGCAAATATATATCTTTTTATTGAGGGCTATAACGCTTTTGTTATCTTAATATTATTAGTTTTTCTGCTTTACTTTCTAAAGTGCCATCTTCCGCTTTAACATTAAAGCGATAAACATAAATTCCAGCACCCAATTTTTCACCAGAATTTGTAGTTCCATCCCAATTTATAGGGCCAACTCTATATCCCTCATCATACTTATTTTCTTTTATAGAAGCTACCATTCTACCCGATAAATCAAAAATTTGCAACTCTACTTCTAAAATTTCTCCTGCCCTATTATGTTGAAAATAAAAATTGGTATATTCTTTAAAAGGATTTGGGTAATTCAAAAGTTCTGACAAAGTAAAATCAATGGCATCCGTTACATAAAAATCTATTTCTTGTTCGGCAGAATTATTAAAAACATCCCACACTTTTAGATGCAAAGTATGATGCCCTTTCTCCAAATCGTAAAAAGGATAAGCTACACTTCCACTTTTATAATTATCAATATCGGCAGTGTAATAATCATTCAAAGAAATAGATTGGTTAGTCTCATTATCCAAAACTGCAATAATATCGTGCCCTATTCCATTTCCTACCGTGTTAATACCACTAAAATCATTAAGTATTGCAAAAAGTAGTGGGTCTTCATTGGTCATTCCTCCAGAAACAAATTGCTCATTATTAATAAAAAGTTCAATTTCTGGTCCGTCAAAATCGGCTGTAATATTGCTAGATGTTCCGCCAATAGTAAAACTCTCATCATAGCCACTTGCATCTTGCAAACTATCGGCTGAAACAGCATAATAGGATATTCTTCCGCTACCAAAATTGTATGCAATATCCTTTGGCACTATAAAGGAAAAGCTGAAAGTTCCATTTGTTACTGATGCTTTTCCTTTATATAGTATGTTATTCTGACTTCTATAAGGCATTTGAGTGCTACTTTCTTGCCCCAAAGTTTTTAGTATCTCCTGTTTATCATAAACTGTTGGAAAAACCACACCATTAAAATTGCTTGCTAAAGTTCCATTCTCATCCTCAATTTTTCCTGAAATTGTTACTTCTCCCAAAGCAGAAATTGTATCGGAAATTGCTGTTGTACTTACATTCAAATCCGGATAAGCCAAGCAAAGTGCAGGATCGCCCAAAAGCGTAAAGTTTCTATTGTTAAGTGCCGTGCCGCTATTTACTTTTGTTTGCCGGAATAAATCGCCTAATCTTGGAGATTCTCCATTTTCTTTTTCAAAAAGTACTTTTACAAATTGTTTGTTAAGAAAATAATTTGGGCTAGCATAAACCAAGCGTGTGGTGGAAAGCAGTGCAATAGCACCTCCATTTTTATTAAGCAAAGTGTATTCGCCAGCAGAAATTCTATCCGGATCATCAAAGCGGGAAAACTCGCAAGTTGCCGTTACAAAAAGTGGTAAATTATTTTCATTTTCCCATTTGTTTATTTGTCCTACTTCCAAAATCCTTTCTTTTGTCCAGCCCAACTCTCCTCCATGTCCAGAATAATTGATAAGCAAACTTCCTTTTTCTACACTTTCGGTAATGGCTTTTTGTGCATCAGGCGATCTTGGTCCGCCAGGGGTAGATTCTTGTGTAAAAGCATCTAAATATATTTTTTTAATGTTGATGTTTTTGTAATTATCATCAATTATATTTGCCAAACTATCGGCTTGCCACATGTGGGTATTTCCATCAGCCGCATCCCCATCATCCGCAATAAAAGTGACTTTATTTCGCCAATCACCAAAAGACATTTTTCCATTATATCTTTTTACCTTATCTACCATATTATTAGCTTCCGTAAGGGTCTGTACTGGAAATCTTCCAATACCAATATCTACCAAATCGTTAGCAAAATTACCTTCCGAATCATCTAAAAGCCCGAAATAATCATCCGTTACATAGCTTTGTGTTGGGGAAACCGAGTTGTTGGATTGAAAAGATGGGATAAAATTTGTATTTGAAGAAATACGATTAAGAGGATCGTAAGAGCCATCTCCAAATAATAAAAGATATTTAATTTTGCTGTTTGGTTTTTTGTAAAACATCCTCATAAAATCACGAATTGCACTAATATCTTGTGCCCCTGATGAAAACTCATTATAAATTTGCTGAGGCGTTACTACAATGGTATTTATCCCATCTTGTTGCTCATGGTATGCGGCTAAATCATTTGCTGCTGATAAAAAATTAGGGTGAGATACAATTACATATTCTACATCATCAGAACTACCATGTAGATTTTGATTACTTATTTTACCAATAAGCTCTGTGGAATAAAAAGAATTTCCATTAAAAGCCAAATACTCTTTTAAGGAATCAGTTGATGATATAAAAGTAGTTTTACTGGAAGAAAATGAAGCAACTCTTTCTTTTATATTAACAGAATTTGTTACATCCCAAACTATTAAATTTGAAGTAGCATTTGAAATAACAAACTTTGCATTTACACTGTCCGCTACCGACTGCACATCTCTAAAAAGCATTTGATTGCCACTCATTTTTAATTGTCTTCTTGCATTTAGTTCTAAAAAATTTAGCCAACCAACAGAAGTATTTTGTGGCTGATTATAAGAAACAGAAATCTCCATATTAGGTTGCCCTGTAAATGTGGCGGAACTAGAAGATAGTTTAGCATAATCAGCAGTATAATGTGGATCAGCTTGTGCTACTGAAATACTTTGAATATTAGTTGAATTTGTTTTTACTAAAAATGAAGAAGCTGAAAAAGAACGAGCCGCAACTGATGTTTTAATATATACAGGAGTTGAATCATCAATATTTGGAAAACTAAAACTAAAATTATAGGTATTTGTTAAATCAAATTTTTCGCCATACCATTGAGCACCTGATTTTATAAAGTTCTCCAAATCCTGCTCATGAAAAGCAAAATCATCAAATTCACTTACGCTCACATCAAAATTAGGAGTGCTTTTACTTTGTATTCTTTTGCCTCCATTCCCCATATCAGTAGTAATAAAATAGTAGGTTTTTCGGCTAAATAAGTTCTTCTGATGATGAAATCGATTGTCGGTTTCATTATAGTTCCATCTGTCAGGCGATTGTCCAAAAAATAAGATGTAATCCCCACTTTCAAAAACACCATTATTGTTGTTGTCAACTACTTTTATGGCATTTTCTTGTAGTCCATCATGCCTAAAATCATTGTTTAATTTAGGCAACATGCCGCCTCCATTACCAAAAATACGGATTTTATCACAAGATAAATTACTAGTATTTATGCCTAAATCAGATAAATTCGAATAGCTAATTTTATAAACACCATCTTGCTGCACAGCAATTTTATACCAATTACCATTGGCTAAAACAGAATTAATATTTTCTTCTGATTTGCTAGATAAAGAAAAGCAAAATATAAAGAGTAAAAAAAGAAGGTTTTTCATAATGGCAAAGTTAGTATTTGTAAATAAACTGATAATGCTTTTTTGGATTTAACTGACTTATTAACGACTATTTGTTGTTATTTATTACATCAATTTTTTACTGTTTAAATAAGATAACAAATAAAATTTATATCTTTGTAAAATTGAAATTCGGAATGATTGATAAAAACAAAGGAAAATGATAAAACAAATTATGAAGATATTAGGGGTGCTTTGCTTAGGTTTACTTTTTGCAAACACTGCAAATGCACAAGACCCAGCATTTAGTCAGTTTTATGCAAACCCGCTTTATTTGAATCCGGCTTTTGCTGGCGCTTCACCAGGTGGATGCCCACGAACGACTTTAAATTACAGAGATCAATGGCCAGGAATTGGGAGGACTTATGTAACTACATCTGTTGCTTACGATCAACATGTCAACTCTTTAGGAGGTGGTTTAGGTATTATTGTTTCTCAGGACAGAAGTGGTGCTGGAAATTTAAAAACATTAAATGCTTCTCTTTTATATTCGTATCATTTAGAAGTAAGTAGAAAATTTTCTGTAAAAGCTGGCTTTGAAGCATCATACAGGTCAATAAGTCTGGATTGGTCAGATTTAACTTTTGGAGATATGATTGACCCTCAATATGGGTTTATTTTTCCAACGAATGAAGATATTGGAAACAATCCTACTGCTGTTAATTTTCCTGATTTTTCAGCTGGTTTTATTGGTTATTCCGAGAATTTGTTCTTTGGATTTGCAGCACACCACCTTACCCAACCTAACCAAGGGTTTATAAGTGAAAGCCAATTACCAACAAAACTTACAGCTCATATTGGAGGTAATATTCCACTTAGTAGATACAGAAATAATGTAACTACTATTTCTCCTAATTTTCTTTACCAAAAACAACAAGATTTTCAGCAATTTAACTATGGAGTATATGTAAATAGAGGTCCTATTGTTGGTGGACTTTGGGCAAGACATAGCGTGAAAAATGTTGATTCTTTCATTTTGATGGTTGGGCTTATTCAAGATGCTTTCAAATTTGGATATAGTTACGATATCACATTAAGTAATTTAAAAAATAGTAATACTTTGGGCGCACATGAGCTTTCCTTTACTTTGTTTATGCCTTGTAGAAACAAAAGCAAATCATTCAATACAATAAGTTGCCCATCCTTTTAGTTATTAATATCATCTTAAAAAAAACAAATACAATAATGAAAACTATTAAATTTATTTCCACTATTACAGTAGCAAGTTTCTTAATTGCTGGATGCTCTAACAAGCATCATTCTCCAACTACTGGTTGGGACTATAACAACCCAAAAAATGGCGGATTTGAAACCAATTCAAGATACACTGAGCAAGTAACAGGTCCTGGACTATTATTTGTTGAAGGGGGGTCTTTCACTATGGGAAGAACAGAGCAAGATGTTTTTTCCGATTGGAATAATGTACCTAAAACAGTTACTGTTTCTTCTTTTTATTTGGACGAAACTGAAGTAAGTAATGTTGATTATTTAGAATACTTATACTGGATTAACAGGGTTTATGGACAATCTTATCCTGAAGTATATAAAAAAGCACTTCCAGATACTTTGGTTTGGAGAGATAAATTAGGCTACAATGAGCCTTTTGTTGAGTCTTATTTACGACATCCTGCTTACAGGAACTATCCTGTTGTTGGAGTGAGTTGGACACAAGCAAACGATTTTTGTGTTTGGAGAACAGACAGAGTAAACGAAAGAATTTTGATTGAAGCATGTATAATTAAAGAAGACATGGAGCAAATGGATGATAACGTATTCACTACTAAAGGGTATTTAGCGGGACAATATGAAGGGATTGTAATTAAACCTAAAAAGAATCTCACAAATAAAAACTATGGAAGTGGTGAGGATACAAGACTTGTAA
>JACKQG010000276.1_pt1 | contig 65781 bp, 48 predicted proteins | sample 8237621 | NCBI WGS metagenome assembly JACKQG01 (sample SAMN15677084, study PRJNA649215) | marine metagenome | biome: marine; feature: Black Sea; material: saline water; isolation source: suspended particulate matter (SPM) from the Black Sea western gyre | collected 2013-06-09/2013-06-10 | depth... | reverse complement strand
TTTGGGTTGTGCGCCCTTTCTGGGAGCGCAGTTTTGCAGCGGCTACATCCATAGCCATCACAGGTTGCCAAAGTTGAATGCAAGTCTTGTGCCAACATAAAAATGCGTGTTTTCCACTTAAAATTGATTTTAATTGGGTTTAATTGGGTTTGCGCAGGGATGAAAGGCGTGAATTTTCCGCAATTGTCCCAAAATTCACGCACGATGTGAAAAACGATGATGAGCCCACAAAACAAGGGTTCAATGAGGGGATGGCTCTCGAGGCCCGCCATATTTCGGGGCAGGAAATCAGGGGGGTGGGTCAGGATTATTGAGAATGACAAACCCGAAGCTCGAAGGGCGGCTGTTTTTCGGGTAGGGTCTCGCTTTAATAGGCCGGAAAGAAGCGGGCGAAAACGCTGATTTTTTGAATCCCTTTGGCCATTTTTTGCGTCTCTTATAGGGGCCCACATAGAGTAAAAGTATTTTGAGCCAAAGGATTGGCCACAACGGTGTCTCATAAACGATGTTTCGCGATGTTTCGACTAGGATTTAGAATTAAGCTGCTGCTGGCGATGTTGACGGTGGTGGCGCTGTGCACCGCAGTGATGCTGCACGTGTCGCTGCGGCGCGTGGAGGCGGCGCATGACCAGCTTTTTCGCGATCGCGTGAACGAACAGCTCACGTATTTACCGCGGGAACAGGGGGCGCGGCTGGGCGTGGTCCGCCAAAAAGCAATCGATTTCGCTGCCCGCCCGCAGGTGCAAACCGCGCTGGAAGGCCGCGAAACCACACGCCTCTATCAGCTCGCCCGTCATCAGCTACAGCGGATGTTGGCCGAGGAATTTCGCAAACTGGCCGAGGAAATGGAGACGGAAGAAAATACCGCCGCCCGCCTCGCCATGAGCCGTCAAATGCGCGGCGCCATCAACCAGTTCGCCGCTCAACTTGATGACCCCCTTCGTGGCCAGCGCAAGTCCTTCGCGCCCTCACCCTTGCGCTCTGCATTAGAAAAACAGCCGAGCATCATCGCGGAGATTTATGATCGCGCTGTGGCCGAAACCCGGCGCGGCATTGCGGATCAATTACGCGGCATTTCCGCCGGCATCCAACGCGCCGGCAATTTACCCCCCACTGCCCGCCCGCGGGAGGCAACCTCCAATGCCGCCAACACCGAAGTGCCGCCCGGTCTCCGCCACACCATAGGCATTGATGGCCGCGAGCGGGCGCAAGCCATTACCGCTTCATTCCTCGTTTTCCTCGGTGAACAGGGCGAATTACTCCTGCCCGAGGCGCGGTTTGGAGGGTTTTTCGACAACGCAAACCGTCGCCAATTTCGCGAACGTCTTGAGGAGTTTGTGCCCGATTTAGTCGCGCTCGATAAACAGAGCGTCGGCTATCTCGCGCTGGAGGAGGACGGCGAAGGCGGCCTCATCGAGCTGGTGTGCACACCCGTCCTGCAAGCGGACGGCAGACGCAAAGTGGGCACCTTGGTGCTCGGCTTTCCGCTCAACACCCGCGGCGAACAAACGCTCAGCGACATCAGCGACCTCATGACCGGTATGTGGGTGGACGGACATCTGCACTCCCGTGCCATTCCCGACGAAGCCACCGGGCCCCTCGCCACTTGGCTGCGGCGTAACGTGCGCGGCGAGCAACCGGAAAACCGCATCGACCTCGTCAACCTCAACGGCATTCCATACCGCGTTTTTTATTCGCCTATGAAAAATGACGCCGGCACCACCGGCGGGTTGCCCACCGCCTATAAAATCGGCCTCTATTCCTGGTCCGCACCACTCGCGATGCGCGCGGAATTGCGCGATCAAATTCTGCTGCTCGGCGGCCTCATGGGCCTGGCCACCATGGCCTTGAGCTGGCTCATTTCACTCGGCCTCTTCAAGCCCCTGCGCCGCCTTTACAAAGCCACCATGCGCCTGCGCCAGGGCGATTATGACGTGCGGATTCCTGTGAGAAATAACGATGAATTTGGCAAATTATCCCACGCATTCAACGAAACAGCGCAAGAGTTATCGTTAAAGAATAAATATCGGGATTTGTTGGAAAAGGTGGCGGACAAGGAAGTGGCCGATCGGTTGCTGGAGGGCAATGTGGCGCTTGGCGGTGAAACGCACGGGATGACGGTGCTCTTTTGTGATATTCGGAAATACACTGAGCTGACCCAGCATATGCAACCCGAGGAAGTTGTTTCGCTGCTCAATGAGCATATGACTGCGATGACGTGGGTCATCCACGAGCACAGCGGTATGGTGGACAAATTTGTGGGTGATATGATTATGGCCGTTTTCGGCGCCACAGGCAAAGACTCCACCGCGCCTGAGCGCGCCGTGGCGTGTGCGCGGCACATGTTGCAGGAGCGCAAAGTGCTGAATATGCTGCGCGGTAACGAGATTGAGGTGGGTATCGGCATCGCCACGGGCGAAATGCTCGCGGGCTTTATGGGCTCGGAGGATCGGCTAAACTTCACAGTCATCGGCCAAGGCGCCAATCTCGCCAGCCGACTTTGCACGGTGGCCAGTCCGATGGATATTTTGGTCGATGAAGCCACCTGCGAAGCCGCCCGCGAAGGGCGCACTGCAGAGCCCTTGCCGCCCATGGAAATCAAAGGCTTCAGCGACCTCCAAGCCGTGTATCGCCTAAGCCCCGAACCGACCTCAAAAAATGAATCGGTGGAGGCGCCGGTTTCCACTTCGTAAACGCTCGTTGATGTAACTCGGCTCGGGCTCTCGAAAAGCCCCAAAATCCCTCTGTTTTACGGTCAAATTTTTATGACATTTTGGCGGCAACTGTATGAATGGCCGCCCTGTCCGCGACGTCGAATTTTCCAGCCGAAAGGGCTTTTGAATATGATCAAAATACTTGGAGACGAATATCGGTTCTGCGATGGGGTTTCGCGGCGCAGTTTTTTGCAAATAGGCGGCCTCACTTTGGGCGGCCTTTCGTTGCCGCAAATTCTTCAGGCGGAGCAAAATCAAGGCATCAAGCGCGGGCACAAAGCCATCATAAACATCTTCCTGCCCGGCGGCCCGTCGCACCAGGACATGTGGGATTTGAAACCCAACGCGCCTAAGGAGATTCGCGGCGAGCTGAATGAAATTTCTACAAATGTCCCCGGTATTCGTATCGGCGAACTCTTCCCGCGCATGGCGAAGATGATGGATAAGTTTACCGTCATTCGTTCGATGGTCGGCGCGGAAGGTGGGCACGATGCGTGGCAATGCCAAACCGGTCGCGGTCGGAAGGCTAACCAACCTGCAGGCGGTTGGCCGAGCATGGGCGCGGTGCTTTCGAAATTACACGGCACGGTGAAGCCGGGCGTGCCGTCCTTCGTCGGCCTCGCGCCGAACACCGGCCACAAGCCATGGGGCGATCCGGGCACCCCGGGGTTCCTCGGCCCGGCGCATAGTCCGTTCCTGCCCAACAAGGCGGGTAACGCGCGTGAGGACATGAATCTGAACGGGTTAACCCTCGACCGCCTTGGGAACCGCAAGACGTTGCTCGATAGTTTTGATACACTCCGCCGTGACGTGGACAACACCCGCGCCATCGAAGGCCTCGACGCTTTTAATCAACAAGCACTCTCGATGCTCACCAGCAGTCGGCTGGGCGAGGCGCTGAATCTCGAGAAGGAAGATTCAAAAGTGCGCGACCGTTACGGGCGCGGCACAACCAAGAAAGCCGCCGACGGTTCGCACAAACTGCTCGATGATTTTCTGATGGCCCGTCGCCTCGTGGAGGCCGGCGCGCGTTGTGTGACCCTCGCCTTCAGCCGGTGGGATTGGCACAGCGGAAATTTCAATCGCGCGCGGCAGGATATGCCGATGTTGGATCAGGGCCTCACCGCGTTGGTCGAGGATTTGCATCAACGCGGTATGGACAGAGACGTCAGCGTGGTTGTGTGGGGCGAATTCGGACGCACGCCAAAGGTCAACACCAAAGCCGGCCGTGATCACTGGCCGAAGCTGTCCACCGCTGTGCTCGCCTGCGGCCAAATGAATCACGGCCAGGTCATCGGCGCCAGCGACAAGCACGCCGGCGAGGCCGTCGATCGGCCGGTACGGTTCGGCGATGTGTTCGCCACGCTATACGCTTCGATGGGCATCAACGTCGAGACCACCACCGTGCCCGATCTCTCCGGTCGCCCGCGGTACTTGGTGGATCACGGCCGCAAGCCGTTGAAGGAATTAATTAGTTAAAAATTAACACAATGTAAAAACCAACAAAGGGACAAAAAATGATCACGTTCAACGGAACCTCATCCGGAATCACTTGCGACGGACAGTCGCGCCGTAACTTTTTACAGGTCGGCTCACTTGGAATTGCCGGCCTCACGCTCCCGAACCTTTTGCGCGCCAAAGAAGCGGGCGCCGCGTTGAACAACAAATCCGTCATTTGGGTTTGGCTCGGCGGCGGGCCGACCCACGTGGAAACCTTTGATCCCAAAATGGATGCGCCGAGCGAGTACCGCAGCACCACCGGCGAATGCAAAACCACCATCCCCGGCGTCAGCATTGGCGGCACCTACCCGAAGCTCGCCCAGCAAATGAAAAACATGGCCATCGTGCGCTCCTTCGCCCACGGCAACAGCAGTCACGGCTCTGGGACCACGTGGGTGATGACCGGCTACAATGACCGCACCAAAATGCGCCCCTCGATGGGCTCCATCATCGCCAAGGCCAAGGGCACCGCGCATCCCGTGACCGGGCTGCCCTCTTTCGTACGCATCGGCGGCATCGGCAGCGATGGCCCTGGCTGGCTGGGCACGCGTTATCAGGCGCTCAGCCCCAGCGGACAGGCGCGCAAGAATATGGAACTCGCCGTCGACGCCAGTCGTTTCGAGAGCCGCCACGCGCTGCTCGACAGCATCGACGTCATCAACCGCAAGGTTGACCGTACTGGCCAAATGGAAGGCCTCGACGGTTTTGAGCAACAGGCATTTGAGCTTGTGCTTGGCAGCGCCAAGGACGCGTTTGATATTAAAAAGGAAGACCCGAAAGTCCGCGCGCGCTACGGCAAGGGATTGGGCGAACAACTCCTGCTCGCCCGCCGCCTCACTGCCGCCGGCAGCCGGTTCGTCAACATTCAATACGGCGGCTGGGATATGCACGGCAAAATTCAGAACGCGATGAAGAGCCGCTCACCACAAATGGATCAGGGCCTCTCCGCGCTCATTGAGGATCTCAAAGGCAGCGGCCAGCTCGACAACACGCTGCTCGTTGTCACCGGCGAATTCGGCCGCACCCCGCGCGTCAACAAAAACGCCGGCCGCGATCACTGGGGCCGGCTCTGCACCTTGATGCTCGCCGGCGGTGGGCTGAATATGGGCCAGGTCATCGGCAAATCTTCCCCCAAACTGGAGGATCCCGCCGAGCGCCATATCACCCCGCAGGACATGCTCGCCACCGTGATACAAATGTTCGGCCTCGATCCCAAGCTACAGTTCCTCAACCACCAAGGCCGCCCCACTTACGTTGTGGAAAACGGTCGACCCATCAAAGAACTGTTTTAAACTGTCAACTATCAGCTAGAAAGATAAACACATGATTAAAATTCAAGGCGAATCAAGCGGCGGTTTTTGCGACGGAGTGTCGCGCCGCAATTTTCTGCAAATCGGCTCGCTCGCGATGGGCGGCATGGCGTTGCCGGAGTTGCTGCGCGCGGAGGAGGCACTCGGCTCCAAGGCGCAAAAGCAGAAGAGCATCATCATGATTTACCTGCCGGGCGGCCCGAGCCACACGGATATGTGGGACATCAAGGACCGCGCCACCAAGGAATACCGCGGCGAGTTCACCTCCATCCCCACCAGCGTGCCCGGCGTGCGCGTGTGCGAGCATTTCCCGCAACTGGCCAAGATGTGGCAGGACTGCACGTCCATCCGCTCCACCGTCGGCCAGGCCAATGACCACAATTCCTTTCACTGCTTGACCGGCCGCACGCGGCGCAGCCCGCAGCCCACCGGCGGCTGGCCCAGCATTGGCTCGGTCATTGCCAAGACGCAGGGCGAAGGCCCCAACGGCACGCCGCCCTTTGTCGGGTTCGACAGCCGCGCGCAAGGGCCGGGTTTCCTCGGTGCGCCGTACAAATATTTCGCGCCCAACGGCAAGGGCAAACAGGACCTCACCCTCAACGGCATCGACACCAGTCGGCTGGACGACCGCAAGGCGCTCCTCGGCAGCTTCGATTCCTTCCGGCGCGACGTAGATAACAGCCGCAAGATGGAGGGCCTCGACAAGTTCAACCAGCAAGCCTTCGGCGTCATCACCAGCAGCACGCTCGTCGATGCGCTGGATCTCAAGAAGGAAGACCCCAAACGCCTCGCCAAGTACATCGTGCCCAAGGGCTATCGCGATGTGAAAAGTTTCTGCACCGCCCGCCGCCTGGTCGAGGCCGGCGCGCGCTTTGTCACCCTCAGCTGGGGCAGCTGGGACACGCACGGCAACAACTTTGTCACCCTCGGCAAGCAATTGCCCTCGCTGGACATCGGACTCGCCGCACTCATCAGCGACCTCAAGGAATCCGGGCGACTGGACGACACCACCATTTGTGTGTGGGGCGAGTTTGGCCGCACGCCGCGCGTGAACAAGAACAAGCAACCCGGGCGCGACCATTGGCCGCGCGTGATGGGCACCTTCCTTGCCGGCGGCGGCATGCGCAACGGCCAAGCCATCGGCGAAACCGACTGGCGCACCGGCGGTGAAGCCAGCTCGCGCCCCGTGCACATCCAGGAAATTTTGGCCACGCTCTATCACAACGTCGGCATCAACCCGATGAAGGAAATGCTGAGCGACCTCAACGGCCGCCCGCAGTTCCTCACCGACGCCGGCCGCGGCCCGCTGCCGGAGCTGGTGTAAACGGAAACGCCGGGCTCGGGGACTCGGACTCGCAGGCTCGTCCCTCCACGGGACGCGCCAGAAAATGGAGGGACGAGCCCGCGAGTCCGCAAACTTGGGAAAAGCCAATATTTGGCTAAAAAACAGAAAATTTCGGCCGGTGGACCGTTCCGCCGGCCGTTGCACTATATAATAGTATGCTGAAAATCGAAGGACAGGCCCAAGGTGGCTTTTGTGACGGGCTCGGTCGGCGGGATTTCCTGCGGATTGGGGCGTTTGGCGGGTTGGCATTGCCGCAACTGCTGCAGGCGGAGGCCGCCGCGGGCATCGGCAAAAGCCACAAGGCGCTCATCATGATTTACATGGCCGGCGCGCCGCCGCATCAGGACCTCGTCGACCCCAAGCCCAACGCACCCAAGGAATATCGGGGCGACCTGTCGCCCTTGCGCACCAATGTGCCGGGCATCCACGTGACCGAGCTGCTGCCGCGGCTCGCGCGCATCATGGACAAGTGGACCGCCATCCGGTCCATTGTCGGCGCGCCCAACGGCAGCCACGATTCGTTCATGTGCTACAGCGGACGCAAAGGATCCACCTTCAACACCAACGGGCAAGCGCCCGGCGGTTGGCCGAGCATTGGCGCGGCGCTTTCGAAATTGCAGGGGGCCAATGTGCCGGGCATCCCGCCCTTTATCGGGCTGGCGCCCAAGGCGGGGCATCCGCCCTACGGCGCGAGCGGCAAGCCGGGCTTCCTCGGCGTGGGCCACGGGCCGTTCAAGCCCACCAACCACAGCCGCGGCGACATGACGCTTAACGACGTGAGCGTCGGCCGCTTTGGCGCGCGGCGCAGTTTGCTGGAGAGCTTCGACAGCTTCCGGCGCGAGGCCGACAGCTCCGGCGCGGTACGCGGCATGGACGCCTTCACGCAACAGGCGATGGGCGTGCTCACCAGCAGCAAGCTCGCCGACGCGATGAATCTCGAGAAGGAAGACCCAAAAATCCGCGAGCGTTACGGCAAGGGCGACGCGAAGAATTATGGCGACGGCGCCCCGCGCGACAACACACATTTCCTGATGGCCCGCCGTCTCGTCGAGGCGGGCGCGCGTTGTGTGACGTTGAACTTCGGCCGCTGGGATTTTCACAGCAAAATTTACGACCAGAAAAGCGGTGTCAACGGACACGCGCCGATTTTTGACCAGGGCCTCTCGGCGCTCATTGAGGATTTGCACGCGCGCGGCTTGGACAAGGACGTGAGCGTGATTGCGTGGGGCGAATTTGGCCGCACGCCGCGCATCAACAAGAACGCCGGGCGCGATCATTGGCCGCAAGTGAGCTGCGCGTTCATGGCTGGCGGCGGCCTGCGCCACGGGCAAGTCATCGGCGCGAGCGACAAACACGCCGCCGAACCGGCCGACCGCCCCGTGCACATGGGCGAAGTCCACGCCACGCTGTATCAAGCCATGGGCCTTGACCCGAACGCGACGACATTGCCTGACCTCACCGGCCGCCCGCAATACCTCGTCGACGGCTGGCAGCCGATGAAGGAGTTGATTTAGGGGGCGCTATTTTTGCCCAACCACGGACTAGTAAGCTACCTCGCGGCCTGACGACAAACGCAAAAAACCCACGGATTCTACCCTTTCGCATTACCGGATGGCCCCACAGATGAGCCCCCTTCCTGACTCTCGATTTTTAAAATCGCCATTTTCGCGCGTCCAGAAACTAAAGTACTATGACGAATAGTTGTAAATTTTTTAATATGAGGTATTGCCTTGATTGCTTTTGGCCCCATTGCGCCAAGTCTGCTGATTGCCAGAATGGGCATATTGTAAGACCAAAGCTCCCATTCGTTTTCAAAGTCATGAAAAGGTGATTTAAAATTCTTATGCGCATTCAGCGCTCTACCGTATTCGTGTGTCTATTCCTGGGGCGTTGCCCCGGGCAAATATATATGGCCGCACCTTCGGTGCTTCGACCACAGCCGAGGTCAAGTCAAGATAAGCTGAGTCAATCATGCTCCGGTTCATTCGAGGCGTGGAGGTGCGCGCCAGCAAGTCTGCCGGGCTGAAATATTCCTGAAGGTTTTACCGTACTGGCGCGTCGAAGAAAGGCAGGCAAGATTGGCATTCGATGCAGAATTGCACGGAGGCGTGAATTTGTGTAAACCGGAAGAACTCACAAGCTTATGAAAAAAATTGGAACTTTGATGGCGTTGGCGTTGATTGCTGGTGCACTAACCGTAGCCGCGAAGCCAAGCGCGTTGGATTTAACGGCGCAGGTGGGCAAGGGAGCGAAAGCGTTTTCACTGAAGGGCAAGCATAGCCGACAACAGCTCGTGGCTTCGGCGGCGGACGCGGGCAAGCTGGGCGATGTAAGCCGCGTGGTGAAATATTCCGCCACGCCGAACAATGTGGTAGTGATCAACGCCAATGGAATGGTCACGCCGTTGGGTGACGGGGTGGCAACGATTACGGCGACGCTCGCGGGCGGGTTGAAATCGACGGTGACGGTGACGGTCACGGAGTTTGGTGTCACACAGCCGATTAATTTTGCGAACGAAATTTCGCCCATTTTCACCAAGGCCGGTTGTAACTCGGGTGGTTGCCACGGCAAGAGCGGCGGCCAGAATGGCTTCCGTCTTTCGCTGCTCGGCTTTGAGCCGCAGGAGGATTACGAATATCTCGTGAAAGAATCGCGAGGGCGGCGTTTGAGCCCGGCGGCGCCGGAGAACAGTTTGTTGCTGCTTAAAGGTGCGGCGATTTTGCCGCACGGTGGTGGTGCGCGGCTGGATACAAAGAGTTACGATTGGGATTTGATGGTGCGCTGGATTAAACAGGGCATGCCGCGCGGCAGCGAAGAAGATCCGACGGTGGTTGGGTTGGAGGTGTACCCGAAACAGCGATTGGTCAGTGCGAATGCCGCGCAGCAGTTGTCGGTGACGGCAATTTACAGCGACGGTCACACGGAGGACGCCTCGCACATCGCGACGTATGAATCAAACGACAAAGAAATTGCCGAGGTGGATCAGACCGGCCGCGTGACGTTTTTCGAGCAGCCGGGTGATGTGTCGGTGATGATTCGGTATCTCGGGCAGGTGAGTGTGTATCAGGCGAGCGTGCCGTTGGGCGCGCCGGTGGCGAAGGTGCCGCAGCCTCGCAACTTTATTGACAACCTCGTGTTCGACAAGCTCAAGCGCGTAGGTATGCCGCCTTCAGCGGTTTGTGATGACGCGACGTTTATCCGGCGCGTGAGCATCGACATCGCGGGGCGTCTACCGACCGACGCGGAGGCTGAGGCATTTTTGAAAAGCACCGACCCTGCCAAGCGCGACAAGCTTATTGACCGCCTGCTGGCGAGTAGCGATTACGCTGATTATTTCGCCAACAAATGGGGCGCGTTGTTGCGGAACAAGCGTTCCAGCACTGCGGCGCTGCGCGGCAACTACGCCTTCCACGGGTGGATTCGCGACAGTCTCCACAAGAATATGCGCTACGACGAGTTCACCCGCAACGTTCTCGCCGCCTCGGGCGATATGGCGCGGAACCCCGGCGCGTTTTGGTATCGCGAGGTGAAAACGATGCAAACGCAAATGGAAGATACCGCCCAACTTTTCCTTGGCACCCGAATGCAATGTGCGCAGTGCCACCATCATCCCTTTGAGAAATGGAGCCAAAAGGATTATTACAGCTTCAGTGCATTCTTCTCAACCGTCGGCCGCAAAGCGGGCCGCAACCCCGGCGAGGAGGTCATTTATCACACCCGCAAGGTAGCGCAGACTGCCAATAAAAAAGACGGCGGCACCGTGAAAGCCACCGGACTCGGCGACGAGCCGCTGGATCTCACGGCGGATGATGATCCCCGGCACGCGCTGGTGGATTGGTTGTCAAAGCCGACGAATCCTTTCTTCGCACAAACTTTGGTGAATCGTTATTGGAAACATTTCTTCAGCCGCGGCCTCGTGGAGCCTGAAGATGATATGCGCGAAACCAATCCTGCCGTGAACCCTGAATTGCTCGAGGCGTTGGCGCAGCATTTCATTAAGAGCGGGTTTGACATGAAACAGCTCATCCGGACCATTTGCCAGTCGCGGACCTATCAGCTCAGCTCGATCCCCAACGACTTCAACGCGAAGGACAAAACTTATTTCAGCCGCTACTATCCTAAGCGCCTGAACGCCGAGGTGCTCTACGATGCGATCAACGAGATGACGGATTCGGAGGCGAACTTTAGCGGGTTGCCGGTGGGCACCCGTGCGGTGCAATTGCCGGATAACTCGTTCAACAGCCAGTCGTATTTTCTGACAGTATTCGGTCGGCCGGATAGCTCCAGCTCCTGCGAGTGTGAGCGTTCCAGCGATGCGAGTCTTGCGCAGAGTTTGCATCTGCTTAACTCGAAAGACATCCAAGGCAAACTCGCAAGTGGCAACGGCCGTGCGGCAACATTAGCCAACGCCAAGACGCCCGTCAGCGAGGCGTTCACCAAGGCGCAAAATGAAAAAAACGCCGCTGACAAAGCGCTGACGACAGCAAACACCCAAATCGAGAAAGCCACTGCCGCCGCTAAGACTGAAGCGGCCAAGAAAGCGCTGGTCGACCTCATTGCCAATATGCAAAAACCCGCGCAAGACAAGGCCGTCTCCGCGAAAGCTGCGTTCGAAAAGGCGCAAGTGGCGATGTCGGCCGAAGAGGAAAAGAAAATCCGCAGCTTGTTCCTGCTGGCTTTTTCCCGTGAACCCAGCGGCAGCGAGGTGCTGCTCGCCCGCGCACATCTGGACCGCATCATCAAGGACAAAGATGGCAAGGAAACGCCGGCCGTCCGGAAAAATTCCTACGAAGACATCATTTGGGCGCTCTTTAACACGAAGGAGTTTCTCTTCAACCATTAGCCCCGAGGCTCGATGAGCGAAGGCAAACGAGCAGACCGCGTCGGGTGCGCGGAGTTCCGGCGCAACCTCGCAAAGGATGCGATGGATCGTCGCGGCTTCGTTAAGGCCGGCGCGCTGGGACTCGGGGGATTGTCGCTCGCCGGTTTGATGAAGCTCGAGGCGGCAGCCCAAGACCGCAAAAAAGTTTCGCGCGACAAATCGGTTATCATTCTCTGGAAACGGGGTGGCCCGAGCCAGCACGAAACATGGGACCCCAAGCCCGACGCCCCCAAGGAATACCGCGGTGCGTTTGGCGCGATGCCGACCAGGGTGCCGGGCACGCACATCTGCGATTTGCTGCCCAAGTGCGCGAAGATGACCGATAAATTCGCCATCATCCGCAGTCTCCATCACCAGAACGCCGGCCACTCTGCAGGCGATCAGATTCTATTTACCGGCTATCCGCCTGGAAAAAATCCGAACGAAAACATTTATCCCAGCTGCGGTTCGATCGTCGCCAAGCAGCTTGGCCATTTGAGTCCCGAGCTGCCGCCCTACGTGATGATTCCCCGCACATTGCCGGGAGTGGAGCCTGCGTATCTTGGGAAAAAATACGGACCGTTTTACACTCAGGCCGACCCCGCCAACGACAGCACGTGGCCGAAGAACGGCGGCAAATTTGAGGTGCCGAATTTTGAACTGACCGACGGCCTCGATTTCAACCGGCTCGACACCCGCCGCAATCTGCTCAGTGGGTTTGACAAGATTCGTCGTGACATCGACAACTCCGGCAATGCAGAGGCCATCGATAAATTTCAACAACAGGCATTGGATATTGTCACCAGCCCGAAGGCGCGCGACGCCTTCGACCTTGATGCGGAACCAATGGCTATCCGCGAGCGGTATGGGTTCATGGAGCGTTACAACGCGCCCACGCCCGATCGCTGTGGCGTGCCCGCATGGAGCCAGCGAATCTTGCTCGCCCGCCGTTTGGTGGAAGCGGGCGTGCGGTTGGTCACCGTGGACCTTCGTTGGTGGGACACGCATGTGAAAGGCTACGAGAGTATGCGGGACGGTTTTCTGCCGCGCTGGGATCAGGCGTACACCGCGTTATTGGCCGATCTCGAGCAACGCGGTCTTATGGACAGCGTGATGGTCGTTGCTTGGGGCGAGTTTGGCCGCTCGCCTAAGGTTAACGCCACCGGCGGTCGAGACCATTATCCCGGCGTGTTCAGCGCGGCGATATCCGGCGGTGGTATTCGCGGCGGCACCGTGGTCGGTTCGTCCGATGACAAAGGCGCGTTGCCGAAAGATCGGCCCGTGCGTCCGCAGGATGTTCTTGCGACGATGTACCGTCATCTGGGTGTGGACACCGCTGAGCAATATAAAGATTTCGCCGGTCGTCCGCATCCCGTGTTACCGTTTGGCGAACCGATAGAAGAATTATTTTAACCACTCCACAATCAAATATAATCATAGCACAGACATGAAAAAGGTACTCCCCCTCCTTGGCATGTTCGCGGCGCTTGTGGCCGCGTTCGACACCTCAGCGCAGCAGCTTCCGCGCGCGCGCATGAACAGCATCTTCCCCGCTGGCGGCCAACAGGGCTCTCGCATCGATGTCACCATTACGGGGGGCGACCTCGACGATTCTAACGCCCTGTTGTTTTCGCACAAGGGCATCACTGCCGCGCAAAAAAAAGATGATAAAGGCAACGTGGTGGCCAACCAATACACCATCACCATCGCCAAGGATGTGCCCGTGGGAATTTTTGATGTGCAAGTCGGCGGCGGCCTGTTTGGGATCTCAAACGTGCGTGCCTTTGCCGTCGGCGATTTGCCGGAGGAACAATCCACCGGCGGCAGCTCGGTAGAGAAGGCGATGGAAATCAAACTTGGCACCACCATCAATGGTCAGGCCAGCGCGCGTAATTACAGTTATTTTAAAGTAGCGCTCAAAAAGGGCCAGCGGGTGTTGGTCAATTGCCAAGCCAATGAGCTCGATTCAAAAATGGCCCCCGTGCTCATCCTCAAGGACGCCAGCGGACTGGAATTGGAGCGCAATCGCTTCGGCGAGTTGCTTGATTTCACACCGACTAGCGACGGCGATTTCTACGTCGCGATGCACGACTTCACTTACGGCGGCGGCGCAGAGCACGTTTTTCGCCTTACCATCTCGCAGCGTCCACACATTGATTTCATCATCCCGCCCGTCGGCAAACCCGGCAGCAACGGCAAGTACACCGTTTACGGCCGTAACCTCCCCGGGGGTCAGGATGCCGGCATGGAGTTGGGGGGCAAGCCGTTGCAGAAAACAACCGTGACCATCGCCCTGCCCGGTGATGCAGCGGCGCGCCTGAACATTTCCAGCAGCATGCCTGTCGGCCCCGTGGCGGCGGGGTTTGATGGCATCGACTATCGCCTGCCTAGTCCCGCTGGCGCGTCGAACCCCGTCCGCATTCATTTCGCGGATAGCACCGTCATCGCTGAGGCCGCCACGGACAACAACAAACCGGAGGCCGCGCAGAAGATTTCCGTGCCGTGCGAATACGTCGGCCAATTTTTCCCGCAGCGCGACCGCGACTGGGTGACCTTTGACGCTAAGAAAGACGACACCTATTGGGTTGAAGTCATCAGTGAACGCCTCGGCGCACCGACCAATCCGTTCTTCCGCATTCAGCGCGTGACGAAGGATGACAAGGGCGTTGAGAAAGTCAGCACCGTGAAGGAAGTGCAGGACACCCCCGTCAACATCGGCGGTGCGACCTTCAATACCACAACGAGCGACCCCTCCTTCCGTTTTGTCGCGCCCGACGACGGCACCTACCGCATTCTCCTTTACGACCTTTACAGCCGCGGCAGCGCCGACAGTCTTTACCGGCTGTCCATCCACAAAGAGGCTCCCGACTTTAGGATCGTGGCGATGCCTGAGGGCGCGCTCGCCATCGCCAACCAACCCGTGCCCATGCCCACCGGCTTCCTACGGCGCGGCCAGGTACTGCCCATCAAGGTCATGGCATTCAAGCGCGATAATTTTAACGAACCGATCGAGCTCGCCATCGCCGGTTTGCCTGCGACCATTACCGCCAGCAAAGCCGTCATCCCCGCCGGCCAAAACAACGCTTATTTGATGCTCAAAGCAAAGGCTGACGCTCCCAACTGGGTCGGCAAGATCACCATCACTGGCAAAAGCATGATCGCTGATAAACCCGTTATCCGGACCGCGCGCAACGCCGCCGTATCCACGATCGCTTATGACAGCACTACCAAGCTCAGCAAAGTCCGCGCGCGCTTGACCAACACCTTGCAGCTCCAAGTTACCGCCGAGGATACCATCCCCGTCGCCCTTTCGTTCAAGGAAAACAAGGTGTATGAACACTCGCGTTTCGGGCAGTTGAAAATCCCAGTGACGGTGGTTCATTCCGATGGCTTCAAAGGCATCGACAAAAAAGTTAAATGCCTCGGACACAGCACCCTGTCCAAGTTCAAGGATTTCACCATCGCCAAAAATAAAACCGATGGCACGCTCGACCTCAACCTCAACACCTACAAACTCCCCGTCGGGGATCACGTCCTCTATTTGCGGTCGCAGGTCAAAGGCAAATATAGTCGAATCCCGAAAGTCAAACTTGACGCTGCCAAAGCCGACCAAAAAAAGGCAGACGAGGCTGCCGCCGCTGCCGACAAGCTCGCCAAGGCCGCTGCTACCGAATTAACCGCCGCCAAAGCCGCAGCGACTCAAACCAACACCGCCAAGACCGCCGCCGATCAGGCAGTGGCCACCGCCAAGACCACCCAAACCAACGCACAAAAGGCATTTGACGACGCCGACAAGGCCGCCAAAGCTGCTGAGGTAAATTCTAAAAAAATCGCGGATGACACCAATAAAAAGCCCGCCGAAAAACAAGCTGCCGCCAAAGCTGCCACCGATAAACGCAACGCGGCCACTACCGCCAAGGCCGCCCTCGACAAGGCTGTTGCCGCCACCAAGGCCGCGGAGGCTAAAGTCGCCGCCACCACCAAAGCCGCTGCTGACACCAAAACGAAACAGGACGCTGCGCAAAAGAAAAACGATGATCTGATCGCAAAAAAGAAAACCACCGACACCGCCAAGGCCGGCGCGGCTGCCAAGGTGAAAAGCCTCACCGCCGCCGCCAAGCCAAATGATATTACCGCGACGTTTTTCAGCCAGCCGATCACCGTGCGCGTCACCGAGGCCCCCGTCGAGCTCAAACCCGTAGCCGCCAGTCAATTGAATCAGGGTGCCAAGCTCGAGTGCACCGTGAACCTCACGCGTAAGTATGCCTTCGCTGACCCCGTCACCATCGGCGTTGCGCTGCCCAAGGGCACCAAAGGGTTGACCATCGGCAAACTCACCATTGCCAAAGACCAAATCACCGGCAAATTCACCATCACCGCCACCGACCAAGCAACCGTTGGCGACCTTGCCCTGAATGTAGAGGCCACCCTGAAATTACAAAACCAAACCATCAAGGTCACCCAACCGTTCAAGCTCAAAGTCATTGAGGTAAAAAAAGAAGCAAATAAAAAATAGCGATTCTGCGGTCACAATTTAACCAGACAAATTTAAAAATGAGGCACCACAAAATGCAACAAACCAAATCCCTGCTCGCGATCATCACAACGGCCCTCTTGGCCCAGAGTGCTGATGCCGCCAAGCAGGGCCCCCTGCCCGTCGCCGAAATCAGTCGCGCCAAGCCCGTCGATTTCCAAAACGAGATTCTTCCCTTCCTCCGCGCCAATTGCCTCGCCTGCCACAACCAAACCAAAGCCAAAGCAGACCTTATCCTCGAAACTCCGCAGGACATCCTTGAGGCCGATGCCGTCGTCCCCGGGAAGCCAAACGAAAGCATTCTCTTCCAACTTGCCGCGCACCTGGATGACCCCCCCATGCCGCCGCCGGAGAACAAAGCTTCCGCCAAAAACCTCACCCCTCAGCAACTCGGCCTGCTTAAGCTATGGATAGCCCAGGGCGCGAAAGGTGTCGTGAAGGCGGCTCGCACCGTCAACTGGCAACCGTTACCCGAGGGGCTCAATCCAATATATTCCGTCGCCATCACACCCGACGGCCAGTACGCCGCCGCCGGCCGTGCTAACCAGATTTTCCTTTACCACGTTCCGAGCAAAAAACTCATCACGCGCCTCACAGACCCCACGTTGTTAAAAGACAACAAATATAAAAACGGGGTCAGCCATCGTGACCTTGTTCACTCGCTTACCTTCAACCAAACCGGCGACCTCCTTGCCAGCGGCGGTTACCGCGAAGTAAAATTTTGGCGCCGTCAACCCGTCAAAGCTCTCCGCAATATTCCGCTCAACACCGCTGCCGCGATCATCGCGCTCAGCCCCGATGGCCAATCGCTCGCCGTCGCCGAGGGCAACAACATCCGTCTCATCAACCCCAACACCGGCGCCGCCATCAAGACCCTCACCGGCCACAAGATGCCCGTCAGCTACGTCGCCTTCTCGCCGGACAACCAGCAACTCCTCTCCGGCGCCGCCGATGGCACCTACCACATTTGGACCCTTGCCGACGGCAAATTCACCGCTCCCAAGCTCGAGCTGGAGAAGCCCAGCAAAATCACCGCCGTGACCTGGACCACGGACGGCAAGCTCCTCGTCACCGCCCATGAAGACAACGTCATCCGCTCCTGGGATCTCGCCACCGCGCAGGCCATCAACGCCACCATTGCCAAGGCGCTGGCCGATGCCAAGAAAGCCGCTGCCGACAAATTGAAACTCTTCACCGACGCCGATCAGGCCGCCAAGAACGCCATCACCAAGGACGCCACCGCCAAGGCCAACGCCACCAAGGCCGCCACGGCGTTGACCGCCGCCACCAAGGCCAACACCGATGCCGCCACGGCTGTCACCACCGCCAAGGCCGCCACCACCAAGGCGCAAGCCGCCTTCACCGCTGCCGACAACGCCGCCAAGGCTGCTGAAGCCAACGCCAAGAATATTGCTGGTGACGCCAACAAGCAAAAGCCCGAGAAAGACGCCGCCGCCAAGGCTGCCGCTGACAAGCGCAAGCTCGCCGAAACGGCCAAGGCAGCCTTAACCAAGGCCCAAGCCACCGAGGCCGCAGCCGTGAAGACCGCCGCCGACAAGGCCAAGGCCCTCACCACCGCCCAGACCGCCGACACCAAGGCCAAGGCCGACGCCATCGCCGCCGCCAAGGCGATTGTCGATACCAAGAAAATCGCCGACGCCGCCAAGGTGGAATCCGACAAGGCCAAGATCGCCGAGGAAGCCGCCGCCAAGGCCGGCCTCAAGCCGCACAAGGAATTGAAGGGCCACAGCCAGCCCATCCTCGCCCTCACGCGACTGCCGAATCATCCGACTCAAATTCTCTCCGGCAGCCACGACGGCACCGTGCGCCATTGGGACGCCAACACCGCGCAGGCCGTCCGCAGCATGTCCCACGGCGGGCCGGTCTTTGCCGTGTCAATCAGCCCGGACGCCACCAAGTTTGCCTCCGCTAGCGAGAACAACACCGCCAAGATTTGGAATGCCGCCAACGGCCAGCAAATCGCCGAGCTGCGCGGCCAACGCGACCTCAAGCTCGATCAGGCCAAGAAAGAGCGCGAACTTGCTTTCGCCAAGCGCGAGGTCACCTACCACACCAATAATCTCAAGGCCAAGACCGACGAGCAGAAAAAGGCCGATGACCGTCTCAAGAAAGCCGATGAAGCCAAGAAAAAGGCTGAAGCCATGCCAATCGCCGAGAAGAAGAAGATTCTCGATACCGCCAATGCGGAAAAGAAAACCAACGAGGACAAGTTCAACAAGCTCAAGGCCGATTACGACACGGAGGTGAAAACGTTTACAGACGCCGATGCCGCCGCCAAGACCGCCGAAGCCGCAGCCGCCAAGGCCAAGACCGATGCAACCAAGCCCATCGCCGACCTCGCCGCCAAGGAAAAGGACGCCACCGCCAAGAAGACGGCCGCGGCTGCCGCCAAGAAAAAGGCGGATGACACCATTGCCCAGCAGCAGAAACCGGCCGAGACCAAGTTGACCGCCGCGAAGAAGGTCGTTACCGATGCCACCACGGCCAAGGCCAACGCAGATAAGGCGTTGACCACCACCAAGGCAGCCGCCGCCGCCGCGCAAAAGGCATTCACCGCCGCTGACACCGCGGCCAAGGCAGCCGAAGACAATTCCAAGAAAATCGCCGGCGACGCCAACAAGAAGCCCGAAGAGAAACAAGCCGCCGCCAAGGCCGCCACGGGCAAACGCAATCTCGCCAATACTGCGAAAACAAAACTGACGCAGGAACAGGCCAAGGAGAAAACCGCGCAAACAGCCGTGACCACTGCGGCCACCAAGCTGACGCAGGCGCAGGCGGCGCAAAAGACCGCCGAGACCGCACTGGCCACCGCCAAAACCAACGTCGCCAACGCGCAAAAGGCCCACACCACCGCCGAGAAGGCCAGCAGCGACGCCGCCCAGGCCGCCGTCGCCGCCAAGCCCATCGCCGACAAGGTAAAGGCCGCCCAAGCCGCCGCCGAGAAGGTAGCCACCGACAAGCGGAAGATTGCCAATGATTCCAAGACCAAGCGCGACCAGTTAAACAAGGATCAAGCCGCGGCCAAGAAGGCGTTCGACGATTCCACCAAAAAGGTCACCACCGCCGAGACTGAGTACAAAAAACTGGAGGAGCCACGCGTGCAAGCGGTCAACGAGTTTAACCTCGCCACCAAGGCCAAGGCAAAATCCGACACCGAGGTCGCCAAGGCTGACGTTGGTAAAAAGGCTGCCGACACCAATTCCAAGGCACTCGAAACCGCCGTCGCCACCAGCAAAGGGACTGTCACCCAAGCTGAAAAACCTATCCGCGCGATTGCATTTTCTGCCGACAGCCAAATGGTGTTCACCGGCGGGGACGACATGAAAGTCCACACGTGGTCCGCCATCACCGGCCAGCCCCTCGAATCCTTCACGGGCCACACAGGCGCGGTGATGGCGCTGGTTTTTAATGGCGAGAAATTCATCTCCGCCAGCGCCGACAAAACTGCGCGCGTCTGGAGCCCCGGTATCGAGTGGAAACTCGAGCGCACTCTCGGCACCGGCGACAACAACTCACCGCTCACCGACCGCGTGAACACCATCGACTTCAGCCCCGACGGCAAACAAATTGCCACCGGCAGCGGTGAACCCAGTCGCGGCGGCGAGGTGCAACTCTGGAACATCGCCGATGGCAAACTTGCGAAAAACTTCGCCGAGGTCCACAGCGACAGCGTGCTCGGCCTCGAGTTTTCCAAGGACGGCAAATACATTGCCAGCGCCAGCGCCGACAAGTTCGTAAAAGTCACCGACCTCGCCACCGGCAAAATTGTCCACAGCTTTGAAGGCCATACCCATCACGCGCTCGGCGTCAGCTGGCTGCCGCACGGCCGCCAACTCGTCAGCGTCGGTGCCGACAAGAGCATTCGCCACTGGAATTTCGAAGCCGGCGAACGCATTCGTCAGCGCACCAATTTTGGCAAAGAAGTCACCTCCATCCACTACGTCGGCCTCAGTGAACAGGCGGTTATCACCTCCGGCGACAAGACGGTGCGCCTCATCAACAGTAGCAATCTCAACGACGCCCGCAGCTTTAGTGGAGGGACTGACTATATGTACGCCAGCGCCGCCACTCCCGACGGCACAGTCATCCTCGCCGGCGGCCAAGACAGTACCCTCCGCATTTGGAATCTAACCAACGGCCAATCTTTAGCCACCTTCGAGGCGCCTAAGCCACCGGAAGTGGAAGAGAAAAAATGATGCCATAACACAGCATTTCTAGGCCCGCCTTTAAGGCGGGTTTTTTTGTGCGGAACATAAAAGCACAGCGGGCTGGAAGCTGCGGTGCAGAGAGATTTGCCTGGCGGGCATTTTCCGCAAGCTTGGATCAATAATTGTAATGTTTTGCGGTGAGGCGCGTGTTGTTAAGCGCGGTGGAAGAGGCTGCAGGGATTCACAGCTTGGCTGTATTTGCGCGTGAAGAATTGACGCGTAGATCAATTTGATGTAGCTTGATTTTATCACGAGATTAAAAAATGTTTGATGAAATTCCAGATTGGGTTTGGTGGGTGGCGGCGATTTTTGCGGCGGGCGTAATTGGCCAGTTCGGCAAGTCGTTGACACTGAAATTTCTCGGCCTATTTTCTAAAGATAATACGGATCCAAAAGTTATGTCCGCTATCGTGACGGGGAAACCAGCGGAACTCGGCGCTGATTTTGACATGAAGCAACAAAAAAAAATCTTTAAGGTAGAAGTAAAGCGTGCGAAAAAGGAGATCAAGTCCCAAGCTAAGTCTGGCGGTTAAACCACTTTAAATAACTTCAACAGGATGATGATTTGCAAAATCAGTGTGCACAAGGCCAGGCACGTCCGCAGTAATTCCATCAGGTGATTGCACCGGTCCAAGTTTTTTTCGAGATTTTTCAAGGTCATCTTAGAGCCTTCCGTGTGGGTTTGTTCTTACTACAATATACCAGATTATCAGGAAAATGAAACCGCCTCTGTTCATCAAAACCGGCCAAAAACGCCATTTGTTCAGCAATTGTGCAGATTTTATTCCCATAAAAAAACAGGTAGGTTTGAGCTATAACCACGCAAAAACAGGCCTAAAATGTTTCTCAGCATTTCTGCCTGCGATTTATCCGCACATTATCCACATATAAAAAAGAAAAATGGGAGCTTTCCCTGTTTTCCTCCATCCATTAGGCTTCCCCTATGCGGTATTTGTTAATCCTCCTGATTTGGGCAAACAGCATTTTAGGGGAAGATTGGCCGAACTGGCGGGGGCCGAGGCACGATGGTATCTCGCGTGAGGCGGTGCCCAAAGGAGACTTTAGCAACATCGCGTGGCGCGCGAAAATTGGCGTGGGTTTTTCCAGTATGGCCGTGGCCGATGGGCGCGTGTTTGCGCTGGGCTGCACCGGCCAGCGTCGCGGTAATCTCGAAACGTTCACCTGCCTCGATGCTGTGACCGGCAAAAAAATCTGGAGCGATTCGTATCCTGCGGCGCTTGTTGATTATTTGCATGAAGGCGGTCCGTGTGCTTCGCCTACGGTGGATGGCAAACGTGTATTTGGCCTTAGCAAATCCGGTCGGCTAGCTTGCTACGATGTTGCAGATGGCAAAATACAATGGACCGTTGAATTGATGGCCAAGGCCGGATTGCCCAAGCCGCCCGAATGGGGCTTCGCCGCTTCGCCGTTGGTGCTCGGCAATAGGCTCATCGTCGAAGCCACCTTCACTTGCGCATTGGACAAAACTACCGGCAAAGAAATCTGGCGCAGCAAAGAGTACAAACCCGCTTATGGCACGCCTGCCGCGTTTCAATTCAAGGGTCGATTATATCTCGCCACGCTCAAGACAGACGGTCTTGTTATCCTCGATGCCCAAACCGGCAAGACCATCGCCTTTCAGGATTGGCGGACTTCCTTCCGTACCAACTCCACCACGCCCATCATTCTCGGCAATAAAATTTTTATCTCCACCGGCTACCAACGCGGCTGCGCCCTATTTGAATTCACCGGCACCGGATTGAAACAAATCTACACCAACAAAAATCTCAGCAATCACATGAACAACTCCGTAGTACTCGGTGATTTTGTGTATGGCTTTGACGGCAACACACACGGCAGAACCCCAAAGCAAATCGTTTGCATGCGCCTCGCCGATGGCGCTGTGCAATGGCGTAAGCAGGGATACCTCTGCGGCTCATTGATGGCGGTGCAAAACCGATTGCTCATCCTCGGTGAAAAAGGAAAACTCGCCATTGGCTCCGCCTCACCCAAAGGCTTCACCCCCACCGCCGAAGCTCAAATTCTTCAGGGCCGTTGCTGGACCGTGCCGGTTTATGCCAATGGCCGCATTTACGCCCGCAACGCCGCCGGCACACTTGTGTGTGTCGACGTCCGCAAGTAGATTGAAAAATGCCCCGCCCTGCGGCAGGATGCCTTCGTGCTCCCGTAGCTCAGCTGGATAGAGCGAGGGTTTCCTAAACCTTAGGTCGAAGGTTCGAATCCTTCCGGGAGTGCCAATGTTTTAGGTGGGAGGCTAAGCCAAGAATCGCATTTCGCCGTCTAGCCAGACGCCTTTGACTTGGTAGCGGTTGTCGAACCAGATGAGGTCGGCGCGTTTGCCGGTTTCGAGTGAACCGAATTCGTTGTCGCGGCCGAGTTGGCGGGCGGGGTTGAGGGTGGCCATGAGCACGGCGTCGACCAGCGGGACGTTGGCTTGTTCCACGGCGGTTTGCACAGCGCGGATCATCGTGAGCGTGCTGCCAGCCAGGCCTCGGCCATCAAATACCTCGGCGGTGGTGGGGGTGACTTTGGCTTTGATGCCGCAGAGCTCAAATTTTGTGCCGGGCTTGAGGCCGGCGCCTTTGGTCGCGTCGGTGATGATGACCACTTGTTCACGTGGTTTGGCATTGAAGAGCATGCGCATTAACACCGGTGGCACGTGTTGCCCGTCGCTGATGATTTCGCAAACCAAATCGTCCACCGCCAACCCAAACTCCAGCATACCCGCAATGCGGTAGGGGCCTTTTTTGGTGAGGCCGCTCATGGCATTGAATGTGTGGGTGACCTGGTTTAGGCCGGCTTTGACCGCGGGAAATAGTTCTTTTTCGGTGGCATCGGTGTGGCCGGCGCTGGCGATGGTGCCGTTTTTGCGCAGGGCTTTGATGAGATTCAGGGCGCGGGGGAGCTCGGGCGCGAGGGTCATTTGCGTGATGAGCTTGCCGTGTTTAAGGATGGGTTGCCATTCCTTGGCGGTGGGTGCGCGGCAGTATTCGGGGTTCTGCGCGCCCGCGCGTACTTGATTAATGAACGGCCCTTCCACGTGAACGCCAACGATGCGCGAGCCGCCGAGGGAACGGTTATGAATGGGAGCGATGGCATCAAGGGCTTTTTCGATTTCACTTTGCGCGGCGGATAGCGTGGTGAGTGTCAACGAAGTGGTGCCGCCTTTGATATGGAAATCAGTAATTTCCTTAAAGGCATCGAGCCGCGCCTCCATCGTGTCGCGCCCGAGCGCGCCGTGGATGTGGAGATCAATAAACCCCGGCGCAAGAAAACCGCCACGCAGGTCGAAAACATTGTCTCCGCCTTTACTTGCGGGCTTGGCGTCGTTGGAAATTTTATGGATTTTCCCGTCGCGCACGCTCAACGAGCCTCGTTGAATTTCATCCGGCAAAATCAGCCGTGCGTTGATAAATTCCATGCGCAGATGATGGGGGCAGCGGCTTATCAGTTCAAGCGTTTACGCCAAAACACCATGCAACGGTTTGCCCTTGCCATCCTTGGTGGCGAAAAATGGCCGCTGCTCGACGGTGACATGGTGCGTGGGCGGAATGCCCATAGCGTGAAAAATGGTGGCGTGCAGGTCGGTGATGGTGGCGGGGTTTTCGATGGTTGTGCAGGGGCGTTCATCGGCGGTTTTGCCAAAAAGATGGCCGCGTTGTACGCCGCCGCCAAACATCAGCACGCTGCCGGCCGCGGTAAAGTGGCGGTGCATGCCGTAAAATTTTAATTCGTTAATAACGTTCGGTTGGGCGACTTGGCCGCGCACGGTTTTGTCTGGCTTACCTTCCACCAGCATGTCGCGACTGAACTCGCTGGCCAGTACAATGAGCGTGCGTTTGAGCAGACCGCGTTGTTCGAGGTCGCGCACGAGTTGGGCGAACGGTTGGTCAATTTGTTTTTTCAATTTCCGCAATCGCGTGTGGCCGTTTTCGTGGGTGTCCCATCGGAGGAAGGGCCCATAGTCGCTGGTGACCTCGATGAAGCGTGCGCCGACTTCGCACAAGCGGCGGGCGAGCAGGCAGCCCCGGCCGAATTTCCCGTTGCCGTACGGAGCCGAATTTTTTTCCGGTTCCAGCGAAAGGTCGAATGCTTTTGCGGCGGGACTGCTGAGCAGTGTGAACGCTTCGTCCATTGATTTCATCAACGCTTCGCGTTTGGGCGAATCGCCCTTTTGAAAATCCGGGCTGGCCTTGAGCAGGCGCAGGTAATTTTGGTAACGCGCTTTAAACCTCACCGGGCTCATCCCCGCAGGCGGGCGCACGGCTTTGATGGCGTTGGCGGGGTCATCGATGGTAAACGGGCCGTGCTCGGTGCCGAGACAGCCGCCGGTTTGGAAGGCTCTGATTTCCTCGCTCTCGCCGTTGGGGGTTTGGCCGATGTCGATGAACGCCGGTAGCGCGGGATGATTGCGTCCGCGCGCATGGGCAATCCATGCGCCAAGATGGGGTGCCGCCACCGTGAGCGGCGGCTCGTAGCCGGTGTGCCAATGATACTGATGACGTGAGTGCAAAATGTGGCCGAGGTCTGCGCCCACCTGCGTGCGGATGAGCGTGCCGCGATTCATCACCTGCGCCACGTGCTCGAAGCCCTGGCAAACCTTGATGTCATCCACCATCGTGTCGATGGCGGGAAACGTGCTCAGCACCTGGTCGCTCTTCAGTCCGCGCTTGAACGGCGTGTACCGCTTCGGGTCAAACGTCTCCGTCGACGCCATCCCGCCGGCCATCCAGCAAAGAATCACCGTGTCCGCCGTCGCTTTCGGTTTTGCGTTCGGCGCGGTTAACGCGGGCAACGCGCTGGCTCCCAGTGCGGCGGCGCTTCCTCCTAAAAATTTACGACGATTCATGTTCATTTGATTTTAATAGATGAGTTGAAATTCAGGTAACATCACGACAATCCACAAAAGATCGGCGGCGGTCTCGAGCGAGGGTTTTTCGCCTAGGATGTCTCGGGCGATGGCGAGCTCGGCGCGAGTGGGCAGCCTGCCGAGGGCGGTCTCGTACATCACGTTGGCCATCGCGATGGGATGCGGCTCATCGCGCAGCCACTGCGCGGCGGCCCGCTTTAGACAGGCGTCGAGCGTGTTGCCGTTGGTCATCTCCAGCGCCTGCAAGAGTGTGGGGAGGGTGTCGCGCGCGGTCACGACTTGGTCGCGATTGGGTCTGCCGAGCGCGAGTTGCAGCGGGTCCAGCCGGGCGAGCACGGCGCGAATGTCTTCGACCGTTCCCACGGGGGCATTGCCACCGAAACTGCCGGCGAGTTTCCACGGGCCAAGACCGGCGTTGCCGAGCACGGCGGCGTGTTTCCAGCCTTGGGTCTTGAAGCCGGGCTTTTCCCAGCCGTTGTGCTTTTGCTTCGTGACGAGCCACGTGTTGTCAGTCAGCAGAAATGTGTCGCCCAGTTGCACGCGGAAAATGAATCCAGCGGGGCCGGGAGCGATGTTGGTGGCTTGGACGGCGATGGTGTTGGCGCCGGGGCGCAGGTGCTGGGCGAGGTTGAACCGCGCGGGCGCACTCCAATTTTTGCTCGCGTCGGCGCGTTGACCGTTCACGAACAACACATACTCATTGTCGCACGTGGCGACGGCGGGTGCGGACTTGGGCGGTTTCGTGAGCGTGAAAGTCTTGCGCAGATAAATCGTCTCGAGCGGCGCGGATTGGGCGGCGTTTTTTTGGTCCCAAATCCAAGCCGGCAACGGAACCTTGAGCGGCTTGGCGGGTGGCTGCTGGGCGGCGAGCACTTTGCCGACCGCGCCGACTTGACCGCCTTGCTTGCGTCCATCCGGTCGCTGGAAACCGTTCGGCTGCCAATCGCCGCCGAGCGTGGAGAGTGCATCAATGAACTGCTCCGCCTGCAGCCGCTTGATTGACGGACCGCGAAAGACGAATTGCTTTTCGTTGGTCGGCGCGACGGATGGCAGCTGATAGGCGCGGCTGGTGCAAATGAGTCGGAGGGTGTGCTTCAGGTCGTGCTTGTTCGCGGCGAGGTCGTTGGCGAGCCAATCGAGGAGGTCCGGATGCCATGCCGGCTGGTCGAGGTCATCGAGCGGTTCCACGAGCCCGCGCCCCATCAGCCGCGACCAGAGGCGATTGACGATGACGCGCCGCAGCCGCCCGTTTTTGGGGCTGGTCACGAGGCCGGCCAGCTGATTGAGGCGAGCCGCGCGCGGCGCCTTGGCGTTGATGCTGCCCAGTTCGGGGAAAATAAACCGCGGCGTGGCGGTCTTGCCGGTCGGCAGGTCGCAGCGATGCAGCTCGAGATTGCCGTTGGCAAAAATCGCCGCGAGCGAATAGCTGTCCTCGAGCGTCCAGTAATTCACAAAACTATTGTGGCACGAGGCGCACTTGAGGTTCGTGCCCATGAACACCTGCGCGAGATTTTGCGCCGCCTGCATTTCGCGCCGCTGGCTGGCGTTCACCGCGCCGCGCCACTTGATGCCCGAGAGAAACCCCTCCGCGCCTGGGGCGCCCGCCACCAGCTCGTGCACAAACTGGTCATACGGCTTGTTCGTGAACAGCGACTCGAACAGCCAGCCGGTGATTTGCTTGCGCCCGCCATCGATGAAGCCCGGCCCAAAGTACGCATTGCGCAAGTGGTCGTTCCAAAACGTCATCCAGTGGTCGGCATACTTTCGATTGTCCGCGAGCAATCGGCCCACCAATTTCGCCCGCTTGTCCGGCGCCTTGTCGCGCACAAACTTTTTCAGCTCATCCACCGGCGGCAGCAACCCCACGAGGTCCAGCCAAACCCGCCGCGCAAACACGCGATCATCAATGAGCTTGGACCCATCCACCTTGTTCGCCGCCAAGTACGGCGCCAACAACTGATCCACCGGATTCCCCTTCCCCGGAGCCAGCTTCACCTCCCGGGGCCCGAGCGGGGCTCGGTGCCATTCGGCGAAGTTGTAGCCCTCGGGCCACGCGATGCCGTCGTCGATCCACGCCTTGATGAGCGCGATTTCCTTCGCCGCCAATGGTTTGCCCTTCGAGGGCATCCGCTCATCGGGATCGGCTGAAGTGATGCGCTTGAAAATCTCGCTCGCCGCACTGTCCCCCGCCTTCGCCCCCTCGAGCAGCGTCTTGCGTGTGTTGATGGAAAACCCACCTTTCGCCTGATGCCCTGAGTGGCAGCGTGAACATTTGTTTTTAAGCAACGGCTGGATGTCTTTTTTGAAATCGTCGGCATCAGCAGAAAACAAAAGGCCTGAAAACAAAATGGCAATCCATACGCGCATGTAGGAAATGTGCAATGCGGAGGGCTGTTTGTCAGTTTTTTTCCGTGTGCTGACGGCGTGTTCGCCCAGCTAAAATCGGTTTTAGTGCCCACACGATGAGAACGGTTGCGGCAGAAGCGGCGGCGGTTTTCCAATTTTGCGTGATCGCGGAGAGGGCCATCCAAATGGAAAGGCTAATGAAAATCAGTGGTGTGATTGGATAAAGCGGCACGCGAAATGGCCGCTCGGTTTTCGGTTCGCGGTGGCGCAGCACAAATACGCCGGCCACCGTCGCACCCATGATGAGCGTGAGCGGCAGGCCGATGTAATTGAGAACTGTGCCCACGCTGCCCACAGAGTTGGCGGCGAAAATGAAAATAAGGGTGAGTGCGGCTTGCAGGATAAGTGCGTTTTGCGGGGCGCGCGTGGGGCTGGGTTCGCCCAGAGCCGCGGGCAATTGATCGTCCTTTGCCATAGCGGCCATGATGCGGGAGCCTACCATTAGAATCGTGCTGGTGGTGGAGATGAGCAAAACAACCACCATCCAGTTGAACCATTGTCCGCCGCCGGCGCCGAATAAAATTTTGGTGGCGTGCAGGCCGATGCTTTCGATTTCACCGGTCATCGTGGAGGCGGATTGCGCGCGCAAAAAAACTGAGTTGAGCAAAAGGTACAGGATCGTGACAAACACTGTGCCGGCGATGAGCGAACGCGGCAGGTTACGTTTGGGATCGCGGATGTCACCGGCAATCCACGAGGACGTTTCCCAGCCGAGATACGCGAAGCTCGCCGTCAACATCGCGCTGGCGAAGGGCGCGGAAAAAACGCCAGGGTTTGTGGCAGCGGGATTGACTTGCGATTCCACATTTGCCTGAAACCCCGCCACGATGAAGGCAAGGATGACGCCCACTTTGAAAATCGTAAAAAAATTGTTTACGCAATTGCCTTCGCGCAAGCCGATGCAGTGGATGAGCGTGAAAACCAAAATCACCGCCGTGGCCGTGGCGGCGGGCGGGATGCCGGGAATAATTTCCTGCACGTACACGCCGAGCAACAGCGTGATGAACGCCGCCGCACCCACGAAGGCGAGCAGGAAGCTGAGCACGCCGCTCAGGTAACCGGCGGTGTCTCCGTACAAATGCCGATTGTAAGTGTAGCAACCGCCGCTGCGGGGCATCATCGCGCCGAGTTCGCCGAGGGACAGTGCGCCGGTCAAGGCGAGCCCGCCGCAGAAAAGCCAGACGAGCAGCACGTTGGTGTCCGTACCCAGCTCATGGGCGAAGCCGCCGGTGGCGCCAAAGATACCCGCGCCGATCATCGTGGCGATGACGGCTCCGGTGGCGGACCAAAAGCCCAGCGGACGGTCAGGATTTTTTTCGCTCACTACGGGTTGGCGAAATAGACGATGGTGCCGATGATGGCAATGCCCAACAACACGGCGAGGGTGATCTTGATCCAACTGTACGGACGCTCGCCCTGCACTTCGCCGGTGCGGGCGTTGACGAGGAATTGAAAATTACGATCCTTGAATCGATACGCGCTGATCCACACGGGCAGCAGGATGTACTTGAAGGTGATGTCGGAGTAATACGTGGATTTGCTGAGGATGCGTTGTTCATCGCCGCCGATGTCCCAACGGATTTTTTCGTCGATTTCCGGCACCATTTTTTCCTTGGCAATGTTGAACCCAGCGCGCAGATCGGTGGTGTAACTTTCGCTTTGGAATCCGCTGAGGTACGCGTCGTCGTACGGCGTGAGCTGCGGGAGATCCCACGGCTCGAGTTCATCCACGTATTCGCGCGGCAACGTGTCGCTGGCGGGCACAAGGATATCATCAAAGGTCACCCACACCCGACCGCTGGCGGGGTACCAGCGGATGCGCCGTTCTTGACGGGTCTGCGATCTTCCCTCGCTGTCGGTGTAGGACACGGTCACGTAGTAGGCCTCACCCCGTTGGCCCATATAATCGGTGGTGGTACTGCTGTCGTACGTCCAGTGCGGAATGTACAGGCCCTTGAGTTTGCTGATGTCGCGCGCGAATTGCTTCAGCTTGTTGGGCGCAAACCACAGGCCATTGATCCACTCGCGAAAATGGCCGAGGCCTTCGTCGCGCGTGACGGCAAAGGGCAGCACCGCCTGTGGTCGCAGCACGTTGGCGGTTTGGGGTTGTTGCACAAACGGCGTGCCGCAGAAGGCGCATTCGCCGGAAGTTTGATTGGCCTCGAGTTGGTTTTGTGCGCCGCACGCTTCACAGTTAACTTCAGCCACAGTGGTGGTGGTGGCACCGGATTCCAGCGCGGCGAGTTGGCTTTCGAAATCGTGCTCCAACACTTCGCCTGTGGGGGCGGGGCAATCTACCTCCGCGCCGCAGTACGGACATTCCATTTTGGCTGCGCCGGGCTTGAAAACCAAATCGCCGCCGCAACCGGTGCAAGGAAACGTGGACGGGCCGGATTTCTTTTCAGTCGCCGCCGCAGTCGAATCGGGCGCGGCATTTTCATTGAGCCCGGGCACATCCTTCAGCGGCAACCAATCCGCCGCGCCCTCGTAATGGGCCAGATCGTTTTCCTGCAACGTGCCGTTGGCGAGCAGTTCGCGGGTTTGCTCGATGGAATAAGGGCCGTGATTTTCACCGCCGCGGTTGATGGTGATTTGCATCGTGCTTTTATGGCAGTGGCGGCGGGCCATCATCCGCTGCGGCAGGCAATGGCGGCGGGCCAAAGAGGCCGGACAATTCCGCCACTTCGCCGGCCTTTGTCCAAGCGCCCATCCCTTTGGCCCAAACGAGCATATCGGTTTTGAAGCTGCCGTCATCGGCCATCTTTTGGAGATGAGCTAAATTGTACGGGCCGTACTTTTCGTTATTGATCGCCACGGTATATTCCGTGCCTGCAGCGGCGGCCGCGCCGGGGAGCGGCGGGGCTGCTTGGGGAGCGGCCGCCGGTTGTGCCGCTCCAACTGCAGCGGCGCCCATTTGGTTGCCCATCATCATCCCCATCCCCATTCCCATACCTGCACCGGCAACGCCTCCGGCGCCGGGGTTGTTGGCGAGGTCGCCCATCGCGCGGCTGGCGCGGAGGGCGGTGAGATTTTGCATCGCATTCGGATCGGCATTGGCGAGCTTGCCCGCGCTGAGGCGGCTCATCTCCATCAGCTCTTTGCGGACATCGTCCGGCATGGAAATGCTGCCCACGCGGAAGCGCGTAATCTCAAGGCCGAGCGTGCCGAAATATTCCTGCAAGGGCGCCTGCAGTTCCTCGGAGATATCCTTCATTTTGCCCGTGAGCTTCGCGGGATCCAGCTCCATCTCGCCGAGGCGATCGCTGACGTTCATCAGGATTTCCTCGCGCAGATCGTTGGAGATTTCGTCGACCTCAAAGTTGCCGTCCGTGCCCACCTTCTCGGTCAAAAATTTTGCCGGATTAGCAATTTGGATCACATAACTACCATTGGCACGCAGGTCGAACATCCCGTACCCCGCACACTCGACCGTCACCGGTGCGCGCGTGCCCCACTTGAGGTCGGTGATTTTGGTGGTCTTAAAAAAATAAACCTCCGCCTTGAACGGACTTTCAAAGCCGTGCTTCCAGCCCATCAACGTGGAAAGAATCGGCAAGTTCGCCGTCGTCAACTCGTGCGTGCCCGGCTCGAACACATCGGCCACGCTCGTGCTGCCTTCGTTGACAAATACCGCCGCCTGCCCGGGCCGCACCACCAGCTTGGCGCCGTTTTTGATTTCGTTATTATGCCGCTCGAAGCGGTACACCATCGTGTCCTGCCCGTCATCGAGCCACTCGATAATGTCTATGAATTGTCCGGATAACCATCCCATGATAAATGCCTTTCAGTTTGGATCGCTGCGTTGGTGTGCGCAGTATCGCCCAATCCAGGAGAACGCGCAACCTTGATGTGCCTGCCATTGAGACTGGCAGAATTGTCATCGATTTTATCGATTTCCACTCGTGGGGTTCTTCCGGTAGAGTCCGCCGGACCGATGAATATTTGGGCGAACCGATTTTTTTTGAAACTAATGCGTTGCGGGCTGCGGGTGTGGTTTCGTTTTCGTGCGATCAATGAGGAGGTCACGTGCGGTAAAGGGCCGATGCTGCTGATCCCAAATCATCTTTCGTGGATCGATTGGTTGTTCGTGGGGCTGTGTTTGGAGCCGGACTGGAAGTTTGCGGCGTCCGAGATGCCAGCGCGCACGAGCAAGCTGCACGCGTGGATTCTCAATAATCCGCGCATCATTTCCATTGGCGTGGATCCGGCGCCGGCGTTAAAAAAAATGGCAACGCATCTCGAGGGCGGGGGCAAGTTGCTGCTTTTCGCCGAAGGACGGATGAGCCGCACGGGCAGTTTGCAGCGGCTCTTTGATGGCACGGGATTTCTCATCCAAAAAACGCAGGCGAAGGTGATCACCTGTTATCTGCGCGGGGCCAGCCGGGTGTTGGGCAGCCCGCACGGCGGCTGGACAAAGTGGTTCCCGAAAGTGACAGCGCATTTCAGCGATCCCATCGAGCCGCCGGAGTATGAAGGCAAACCGGCCGAGCAACGGGCGAAGCTCAATCAATGGCTGCGAGATCGGATGGTGCGGCAGCAGTTCGAAACGGAGATGGAGCACGGCGCACAAACGATCATTACCGCGCTGGCGGCATTGGCCAAACACATCCCACACAAAATCGCGCTGGAGGATACGACGTTTCAAACGCTGACCTATCGGAGGCTGCTCGTTGGTACTGATTTATTGGCGGCGCAGTGGGAACGGTTGCTGGACAAACAAGCCGAGCGCGTGGGAGTGCTGCTGCCGAATGTGAATAGTAAGGTGGCCACGCTCACCAGCCTGTGGGCCGCGGGTAAGGTGCCGGCGGTTTTGAATTACACCGCCGGCGCGGCCACGATGCTGCAGTGCACGGAGCTGGCGGGCATCAAACAAATCATTACGTCCAAGGCGTTTCTCGAAAAAGCCAAGCTGGAAGCGGAACCCTTCGAGGCAGCGGGCGTGGAGTTGATTTATCTGGAGGACGTGCGCGAAAATATTTCCGGACTCAGTAAACTGGGCGCGTTGTTGAATCATAAGCTCAACCCACTCGCGGGACATTACACGCCGTTCACCGACACGGCGGTGGTCCTCTTCACCAGCGGCTCGGAGGGGGTGCCCAAGGGCGTGGAGTTGACGCATCGCAATCTGCTCGCCAACGCGCGCCAATGCGCCTCGGTGATTGACCTCAAAGAATCCGATCGCTTCTTCACTTGCCTGCCGCTCTTCCACAGCTTCGGGCTCACGGCGGGTTTGTTGCTGCCGCTGTTGCGCGGCAATTTTGTTTATCTATTTCCATCACCGTTGATGTACCGGCAAATCCCGGCGGTGTTTTACGATCGCGACTGCACGGTGATGCTGGCCACCAATACATTTCTCAATGGCTACGCGCGCTTTGGCCAACCATCGGATTTTGCCGAACTGCGCTACGTGATTTGTGGCGCGGAAAAAATTCAGGAAGCCACGCGCGACACGTGGGCGCGGAAGTTTGGCGTGAGCCTCATGGAAGGCTACGGCGCCACCGAAACCGGCCCCGTGCTCAGCACCAGCACCATCCTCGAAAGCCGCGAAGGCGCGGTGGGTCGTTTGTTCCCCGGCGTGGACTATCGGCTGGAGAAAATCGATGGCGTGGACGATGGCGGCAAGTTATTGGTCAAAGGCCCGAACATCATGAAGGGCTACCTCAACCCTGAGCCCAACGCGGAATTTCAAAAACTCGGCGGCTGGTACGACACCGGCGACATCGTCACCGTGGATGCCGATCGCTACATCACCATCAAAGGCCGCGCCAAGCGCTTTGCGAAAATCAGTGGCGAAATGGTGAGCCTCACCGCCGTGGAAAACGCCCTCGCCGGAGCCTTCCCCCAACACGGCGAAGATTGCGCCATTGCCGTCGTGGCCCGTCCCGATGCCGACAAAGGCGAGCAACTCATCGCCGCCACCAACAAAGCCGCGCTCGAGCTAACCGAAATCCGTGAAGCCATCACCGCCGCCGGATTGCCAAACCTCGCCGCGCCGCGCGAAATCAAAGTGCTCGAAGAAATCCCAGTGCTCGGTTCCGGTAAAACGAATTATCCTGAATTGAATAAACTGGTGGTGGATTAAGGTAGGGCGGTTTCTCCGAAACCGCCGTGGCGCGCTCGGGGAGCACGCCCTACCCGCTTTTGTGTTCCCTGTACTTCTGTGGTGGGAAAATCACCCTTCCAATTTCTCGAAGCTTTCTTCGATGAAGGTGGTGTTTTGGATGCGGGCGAGCTTGGCGTAGAGGCCGTTTTGGTCGAGGAGGGTTTCGTGTGTGCCGCGTTCGATGATTTCGCCGTTTTTTAGAACTAAGATTTGGGTGGCTTTGCGGATGGTGCTGAGGCGATGGGCGATGACAAAACTGGTGCGGCCTTCCATGAGGTGTTCGAGGGCTTCCTGAATTAAACGCTCGGTGGCGGTGTCTACACTGGCGGTGGCTTCATCGAGGATGAGCAGCGGGGCGTCGGCGAGCAATGCGCGCGCGACGCTGACGCGTTGCTTTTCGCCGACGCTGAGTTTCACGCCGCGTTCGCCCACGCGGGCGTCGTAACTTTCGGGAAGTGCGGTGATAAATTCGTGGCAGTTGGCGGCTTTGGCGGCGGCGATGAGTTCGTCTTCGGTGGCATCGAGTTTGCCGTATTGGATATTCTCGCGGATGGTGCCGTTGAAGAGAAAGGGTTCCTGACTGACAATGGCGATGTGTTGGCGCAGCGAAGCGAGCGAGGTGTCGGCCACGCTTTGGCCATCAATAGTAACGCGGCCGGAACTGATTTCGTAAAACGCCGGCAACAAATTCACGAGCGTGCTCTTGCCCGCGCCGGTGGGGCCGACGAGTGCGATCATCTCGCCGGGCTTGGCGTGCAGCGAAATGTGTTTCAAAATGGGCCGGTCGGATTCGTATTCAAAACCGACGTCTTCATAAACCACCTCGCCACGCACGGGTTCGGGCAATTGGGTTTTGCTGGTCTCGTCGCGTTCGGTGTCGTGGTCGAGAATATCGAACACGCGCTCGCCTGCGGCGCGGGCGCTTTGGAGCATTTGGTTTAGCCCGTGCAACCGCGCGACGGGTTCATAAAAAAGCATCAGATAAAAAAGAAACCCGACTAATTCGCCGGTGGTCATTTCGCCGGCCATCACTTCCTGTCCACCAAACCACAGCACGAGCACGGTGCCCAGCGCCGCGAAAAAATTCATCGCCGGATTGTAATTCGCCCAGGCGCGCATAATGCCGAGGTTGCCTTGGCGGAGCGCGTCGGAGCGATCGGCGAAGCGCGCGTCCTCGTGGTCCTGCCGGCCGTACGCCTTGATTTGCCGGATGCCCTGCAGGTCGTCCATTAAGAGCGCGTTCATTGCGCTGGCGGCTTCGCGTTGGCGGCGGTAACGGCGGTGCGCGGTGAGCGTGTACCACAACGCGCCCGCGGCCAGCAGCGGCAGGGGCGAGAGGGCGATGGCGGCCAGAAATGGATTGGTATAAAACAAAATGCCGCTGATGCCGCCGATGCAAAGGACGGCAACGGTGCCTTGTTCAGTGCCATCGATGAGCACGCGCTCGACGTTGTTGATGTCTTCGACGACCCGCGTCATCAGGTCGCCGCTGGCGCGTTTGTCGAAATAATTGACCGGTAACCGCTGCAGTTTGCCGAACACGTCACGCCGCATATCGTAGATGACGTTTTGCTCAAAATGATTGTTGATGCGAATGCGCAGGCTGTTGAACAAATCACGCAGCAGAAACGCGCCGCCCATTGCGAGTACCGCCCATTTGAGGCGTTGGGTGCCGCCGTCATTTTCAATGATGCCGTCGATGATGTATTGGGTGAGCTTCGGATAGGTGAGCGCGCAAAGGAGCGACAGCACCGCGCAGCCGACCGTCGCCATCGCGAGGCCTTTGTAGGGCAGCAGATATTTCCACACGCGCCCGAGGACTTCCATCGTGGAACGTTTGCGCGCGGTGAAGGTGGGATCGCCCGCCGGGGCGGAGTGATCTGCGTGGCTGTGACTGGACATCGCGGGAATGGAACCGCCAAGACGCCAAGACGCCAAGGTTTATTTGAAACGAAGGGAGATCAAATCGGCACGCCGTCTTTATCCCAATGTTGGGCTTGGGCGCACTCGCCGTTGGTGATGAAAAATTCTTCGCGCTTTTGGCCGTTATTGTACCAACGCGTCCAATGGCCCTCAGGGCGGCCTTCGTGAAAGTAGCCTTCGGCCGTCACGCGCCCGCGCAAATCCACCGCCTGCGCGCGGCCGGTGTAGGCGGTGCGTTCGTTTTGGAAATAGGAAAGGCAGTCGAAAAAGTCCCGTGATGTGGGCAAATCCTGTACGGCACCGCCGGCATCGCGCAGTTCCAAATCCGCAAAGCGAACCAAACGCACGCAGCGCGGTGTGAATGTGTGATGTCCCGAATCCGGCATAACCTCCTCCTGCACGAAGAATAGTGAGTGAACGGGGCGGCGCGATGATAAGTTATTCGCGAGAGGGAAATTAGGGGTGAGTGGGGAATTGGGTGTAGGGAATTGGGAGTAGGGATTAGTGGGTTGTGACCCGGAGGGCTATTTTCATTCGTCCCGCTGGGACGATTGCGCGGCCTGCGATTCTCGCCAACCGCACTCTACTCCCAATTCCCCACTCACTAAAAACTTCTTCCCTCGCCCTAGTGCCTTTCCGCCCTTACCGTAGCCCGCGTGCCACGGGAGTACACTTTGCAGCCTTATCGCGACTCGGTTGATTTACACATCGACTACGAGGCGGAGCTGAACGAATCGCAGCGCGCGGCGGTGACCGCCCTGCCGGGGCCGGCGTTGGTGATTGCCGGCGCGGGCTCAGGCAAGACGCGCACGCTCACTTATCGCGTGGCGTATTTGCTGGAACAAGGCGTGCCGGCGGATCGCATTTTGCTGCTGACGTTCACCAATAAAGCCGCCAAAGAAATGATGGGGCGCGTGACGGATTTGATTGGGCGCGATATGAGCGAGCTGTGGGGCGGCACCTTCCATTCCATCGGCCATCGCGTGTTGCGGCGGCACGCGGAGGCGCTGGGGTTCACGCGGTCGTTTACCATCCAAGATCGCGAGGACGCCAAGGGGCTCGTCACCGCGTGCATCGTGGAGGCGGAGATCGACGTGAAGGCCACGCGCTTTCCCAAGCCGGATGTGGTGGGCGACATCGGCTCGCTGGCGATTAACAAGCAAGTGCCGGTGAGCGAAATTATTGAGGACCGCTACCCGTGGTTCGAGCCGTTGACGGAGCAAATCACTGATGTGCTCGGCCGTTACACCGAGCGAAAGCTCGCCAATGGATTGATGGATTTTGATGATTTGCTGGTGCTGTGGCTGCGCTTGATGAAGGAACACGAGGACGTGCGCACCATGTATCAGCAACGGTTTCAGTTTGTGCTCGTGGATGAGTATCAGGACACGAATTTGCTGCAGGCGGAGCTGATCGACTTGCTCGGCGCGCGTTACAAAAACGTGATGGTGGTGGGCGATGATTCGCAAAGCATCTACTCGTGGCGCGGTGCGAATTACGCAAATATAATGGAATTCCCCAAGCGTTATCCCGGCGCTGCAGTCTACAAAATCGAAACGAACTACCGCAGCACCCCGGAAATCCTGAACCTCGCCAATGCGGCCATCGCCGCCAACACCCGGCAGTTTGCCAAGGAACTGGCCGCGTGTCGTGACTCGGGCGAGAAGCCCGCGAAAGTGGTGTGCAGCGCCGCCGACGAACAAGCGGCCTTCATCGCCCAACGCGCGCTGGAGCTGCGCGAGGAGGGCATCGAGCTCGATGAAATGGCAGTGCTGTATCGTTCGCATTTTCACGCGCTGGAATTGCAACTGGAATTAACGCGGCGCAACATTCCATTTTCGATCACCAGCGGCGTGCGGTTTTTTGAACAAGCGCACATCAAGGACGTGACGTCCTACCTCAAATGGCTGGCCAATCCGCGCGACGAACAGGCCTTCAAGCGGCTCGTGCTGATGCTGCCCGGCGTGGGCGGCAAAACGGCGCTGAAGTTGTGGGGCCAATTTCTGGCCACACACGCGGGCAGCCGACCGTTGGCGGAGGCGGTGCAGCTCTGCGCCGGTGTGCCCAAAAAAGCCAAAGTGCCGTGGGCACAATTTTCCGCAACGGTCGCCCAGCTGGAAGCTCCACCGGTGGCCGGTGATGCGGGCGAAATGATTTCATTGATTTTGGAGGCGGGCTATTCGGATTATCTGGAGGCGAATTACGATAAAGCGCCGCAACGAAGAGATGATATCGAGCAACTCAGTGTGTTTGCGCGCCAATACGAATCGCTGGAAAATTTTCTGGCTGAGCTGGCACTGCTCACCAACGTGGAGGCCGAACAGGAGCGTTCTGAAAATGAGGACGACGAAAAGCTCCGCCTCACCACCATCCACCAAGCCAAAGGGCTGGAGTTCAAAGTGGTGTTTGTCATTATGCTGTGCGACGGAATGTTCCCGAGCAATCGCTCGCTCGATTCTCTGGACGGCGAGGAGGAAGAGCGCCGCCTCTTTTACGTCGCCATCACCCGCGCAAAGGATGAGCTGTACCTGTGCCATCCACTCATCCGCACCGTCGCCGCCGGCAGCAGCGAGGATATGATCCAGCTCCCATCACGTTTCCTCAAGGAATTGCCCGATGAATTAATCGACGAATGGAAGATTGGATCGTTCGACCCCTATCAACAGGGGGCGTTTTAAAGATCGTTCACAGGCAGGGCGTGCTCTCCGAGCGCGCCAAGGCGGTTTTGGAGAAACCGCTCTACCTCAAAACCCGCATCCCCTCCGGCACTTCCAACTTCGGGTCCACCAAAAACGCAGTTGCCCACGCGTCGCTTTCGGTGGCGGGTTCGCACACCACCGCGGCCACGCGTGCGGCTTGGGAGGGGCGGCCGGTGCGGGGATTGATGACGTGGCCTTGCTCGATGCCTTCGGCATCGATGAATGATTTGCCGCCGATACCAGAAACGGACAGCGATTCATTTTTCAAATCAACGATGTGCAGCGGAGGTTGATTATCGTCGGGGTTTTCCACCGCCACACGCCACGGGCTGTCATCGGCTTGGGCACCGCGTGCGCATACGGTGCTGGTGCCGCCGTGAATGAGAAAATTTTCAAATTCATTTTCACGCAACCACGCGGCGGCTTGTTCGAGCGCGTAGCCTTTGCCGATGGAGCCCAAGTCGAGCATCACGCCTTCGCACGTAAATTGCACGGTGGTGTCATCGGGGTTGAGTTGGAGGCGTTGCATTCCAGTGCAAGCGAGCGCCTCGGCGATCGCATCGTCGGTGGGCACCGCGCCGGTGTCATTCATAAACCGCCAGCACCGCATCAATGGCGCGAGGGTGATGTCGAATGCGCCTTGGGTTTGTTGGTTTAATTCCACGCAGCGTTCGAGCAATGCGAAGACTTCGGCGGACACACGCACCGGCTCGTACGCGGCACGTTGATTGAGGTGGGCGATTTCGCTGGTGGGCCGGTAGAGGCTGAGCATCGCCTCGAGCCGTGTGATTTCCGCCAGAGCTTCTTCTGCCGCCGCGCGCAATGTGGCTTCGGGCGCACCGTGCAAGGCGACCTCAAAGCGAGTGGCCATCGCCTCGGCGGCAACGGTGATGGTTTCGTTTGGAGTCATCGCACTGTCGGCGCCCCTCTCAAAAACTTGGCGTCTTTGTGTTTTGGCGGTTCATAAAAAAAGGCTCCGCGGTCGCCCGCGGAGCCCGTGAATTTTCAATGGCCTCAGCCGCCGATTTCTTTGATGGGGCCGTACGGACCTTGGTCGAGCTTGGCTTCCTCGGCGTAATCGTAGGCTTTGATCTCGCGGCCGGTGCCGTCGGTGATCTTGCGGGTTTTGGGATCGAAATGCGCCATCGTGCCGCGTCGATCGGCGATTTCCGCGAGGGAAATCACGGTTTGCACTTTGATGGCGAGGTCGATTCCAGCCACCGGTTCGCCGCCGTTGCGGATGCAGTCGAGCCAGTTTTTGTGGTGCTGCGGGGTGGTGTTGCCGCTGGGGGCGAGGTTGGTGAAGCTTTCGGGATCAAACTCCTCAGCAAAGGGGCGCTCGGGTTTGTACTCGAGGCTGCTGCCGTTGGTGCTGAGATACATCGTGCCGTATTGGCCGCGGATGGTTTCATTGAGGCCCTGTTCATTGACCGACGAGCTGGTGACGATCAGCGTCATTCCGTTCGGGAACTCGGCGAGCACTTGCGTGTTGTCGCTCACGTCGCGGTCCGGCGTGATCTTGCGGGTGCCGAGGCAGACGACGCGGCTCGGGAATTCCGGTTTGCCGGTGGCGCGCATCAGCGGGAAGAGGCGATGCGGAATGAGATCACCCAATAATCCGGCGCAGTACGGAAGGTATTTGCGCCAGCGGAAATAATGGTCGGCGTTGAACCCGATTTGTTTCATGTCTTCACGCAGCCAGCCGATCTTGCCTTTCTCGGTGGTCCATTGGATGTCGCCCTTGGTGGCCCACGGTTGCAGGCGGTAGTTCCATTCGCCCTTGGGGTTGTTGCGCATGTACGACCCTTGCGCGAGCACGAGCGGGCCCATCTTACCCTGGGCAATGAGCTCGGCGGCTTTGGCGAAGTTGCCGCAACTGGTGATCTGCGAGCCGACTTGCACCTTGCGTTTGGTGCGCTTCACGGCGTCGTACAATTTAAACGCTTCGCCGAGATAACGCGTCATTGGTTTCTCAACATAAATATCTTTGCCGCTCTCCATCGCCTCGATGCAAATGCGCGTGTGCCAGTGATCCACCGTGGCGCACACTACCGCGTCGATGTCCTTGCGCTCGATCACTTTGCGGTAATCGGTGTATGCTTCCACAGTGTCTTTGGAACTTTTGGTGACAAAATCCTTCGCCGCATTGGCGCGGTGCTTGGACACGTCGCACATCGCCGCTTGTGCGATATTGTTGCCCTCGGCGTGTTGGCGCATTTGGCGCACGTGTGCACCGAACCCGCGCCCGCCGACGCCGACATAGCCAACCACGATTTTTTCATTCGCGCCCTTGACATTGGCTGAGGGCGCTTTGTTGCCCGCGTACACCGGCACCTTTAACGCGGCGGCCGCGGCGGCCACTGTGCCGGTCGTTTTGAGGAATTTGCGCCGGGTTTCGCCGACCTTGGGGGATAGATTTTTGTTACTCATAAAATACCTTTTGTTTGTGTTGCCCAATTGGTGTTTCGAAGGATAGCCCCAAGCGGCCAAGCGTCAACCCTGAATCTTATCGTTTTGCAACCTGTGAATTGGATTTGGTTGCCCTAGCCCGCTGCCTCCGGACAATGCCCCGATGTTAGCCGGCGCGTCGCAGATTTCATCAATCGATTGGGCGGTCATTTTTGTTTATCTCATCGGCATCATTGTGCTGGGCATTTGGTTGGGGCGCGGGCAGAAAACCACGCGCGACTATTTCCTCGGCGGACGCGAGCTGCCTTGGTGGGCCGTGGCATTTTCCATTGTGGCCACCGAGACGAGCGCACTGACATTCATCGGTGTGCCTGCGATGGCGTATGGCGGCAATTTGATGTTCATCCAAATCGTGATCGGCTACGTGATCGGCCGCATCGTGTTGGCGGTGGTGATGGTGCCGTTGTATTTCAAAAAAGAAATTTATTCGCCTTACGCGCTCATCGGCAACGCCTTCGGCAGCGGCGCGCACAAGACGGCGGCGGTTATGTTTCTCATTGTCGGCACGCTCGCCGCGGGCGTGCGCGTGTTTGTCACGTGCATCCCCTTGCAGCTGATGCTCGATTGGCCGGTGCTGCCGGCCATCCTGCTCTTTGTCGGCTTGTCGCTCGTGTACACGTTTGTGGGTGGATTAAAAGCCGTGGTGTGGACCGATGCGGCGCAGTTTATTTTGTTTGTGGCCGGCGGATTGTTCGCGCTGTTTTATATTCCAACGCTCATTGACGGTGGTTGGGGTAGTGCGATTGTAACCGCGCGTGCCGAAGGCAAACTGGAGTGGCTCAACACGCAATTCGCGCTCGCTGCGCCGTTTAATCTTTGGATGGGGGTTCTCGGCGCGGGCGTGTTTGTGCTGTTCACGCACGGCGTGGATCAACTTGTGGCACAGCGCGTGCTCGCGTGCCGTTCCATCGCCGATGGCCGCAAGGCGCTGGTGTTTTGTGCCGTGGTGATTCTGCCGATGATGCTGCTTTTCCTGATGGTCGGCGTGTTGCTTTGGGTGCTCTATCAGCAAACGCCCATTCCCATTGACATCCCGGAAAATTCATTTGGCAAAAAACAAACCGATTTTGTGTTTCCCATCTTTATGCTCGCCCAAGCGCCGGTGGGCGTGAAAGGACTCCTGCTCGTCGGCATCTTAGCCGCCGCAATGTCGTCAGTGAGCTCGGCGCTGAGCGCCTTGTCATCGGTCACCGTGATGGATCTTGGCTTCGCCAAAAAAGAAAGCAGCGACGGGCATAAACTGAAACTTAGCCGTTGGACCACGCTGTTTTGGGGGGCAATGCTCATTGTGGTGGCCTTCGCCAGCCGAGAAGTGGAATCGGTAATGGACGCCGCCTTCAGCCTCGTCGGCCTCGCCAGCGGCGGTCTGCTCGGCGGTGTGCTGCTGGCACTCACTATTAAGAAAGGCAACGGCACGCCTGTCATTCTCGGAATGGCCGTTTCGTTAATCGCGATGATCGCCATCAAGTACGGATTGAAAGACGCCATCCATTGGCCGTGGTACACGGTGATTGGCTGCGGGATCACCATCGGAGTGGCGCTGTTGGCCCGAGCAGTCCAAAATAAATAAACCCAGAAACACGGGGAGCACAGATCAAATCAATCCCTGTGGCCTCTGTGTCTCCGTGGGAAAATGAACATCGAATCCAGTTCACCCGTTCATTTTCAAATGCCCCAGCGCGAGCAATCCGTAGAAGGTATATTCGCAATCGAGAAAGTCATCCGACCAATGGCCGTGGAAACCGCCGGTGGCATTCCAGAGGGTGTCCACAAAATCCAAGCAGCGTTCGGTTTCGTCTTCGGTGAGGCGCACGTCTAACGCGGCCAGCGCGTGGAGGGCGGTAGCGGTGGAGAGGAGGTCAGGCATGGGAGCACCGGGCACGGCAACGAAGCCGCCTTGCGGATGCAGTCGCGCGCGCAGCCATTGGCCGACCTCGGCGTTGATGGGCAGGTGCAAATTGTTCAGCAGTACGACGGCGCCGGCGGTGGGGTTGGTGGAGCCGACCGGGAGGTTGGGATGATTGTTCCAGGCTTGATCGGGCGTCTCCAGTTTTTTGAGGCTCTGCAAAATGCGCAGCGGCTTGGGCGGCAGCTTGCCCATGTCCTGATACGCCCCGAGGGCAAGAAAGGAACCGTACGCGGTGCCGTATTCGCGTTTCAGATTATTGTCCCAACCGCCACACGGTTTGCGGAAGGCTTCGAGTCGTTTGAGTAGTGCCGCGCGCAAGCCTTTCGGCATGCGGTCTTTTCCAAGTGAGCCCCAACAGCGCGTGAGGCAACTGAGGTGCACCAGATCAAGGCCATCGCCTTCGCCGTGGGTGAGGAGGAATTGTTCGACAGCGGCCATGTTCGGCTCGGCCTGAAACACCGCCAGAGCGTCCAGGCCGAACACGGTGTAGTAGAGATCGCTTTCGCCATCGCGATCACGAAACCCGCCATCCGGATTTTGTTGGGAAGCGAGAAAGGTGCGGACGAGTTCGGCGGCGTCGCCGAGCACCTTGGGCGCCACACGCGCCACTTGCAGCATTTCGAGGCGGAGGCTCATGCAAAAAGTTTACGCAAGGTCTCCGCCGATTCAGCTTCGTCCATTACTTGGCGAGCTTCTTTATGAGGTCGGCGTGCTCGCCGAAGACCTTCTTCTTCGCCGTACACACATTGGCTTTATCGATTTTTGCTGGCCCCGGTTTGGAAGGGGTTTCAACGGGGTCTGCCTTCATATTGAAAATGTAAAGCAATCCGGGGATTTTGGCAAGCCCCTCAGGGACTCACAGTCGCCGTGCCATTGCTGTTTTGGGCGCGGACTTTTTCCAGTTCGCTGATTTCCTGGACTTCGCTGCACCAGCCTTTGACGACGGTGTCGTTGAAAATTTTGCCGATCACTCGGCGGAGAAGGCCTTTGAGGTTGGCGTTTTCCAGATCGGTCAGTGAACGGATGGCCAGTTCTTTGTAAGTGAGCTGCAAATCCTCGGCGCGTTTCACGGCTTTGAGGTCGAGGTACCATTGCTCGATTTGCGCGAAGGTGACGCCCTCGGGCAACTGCCGCCGCCACACTTCAGCGAGCTGCGCCTTTTGCTCGCCCTTGGCTTTTTCGTGCGCGACGGCGAGCAGCAGTGTGGGGCGCAGGCTGGCGAGGTCGTTGGTGTCGCCGGACTCGCCGAGGTCGGAGAGGTCGTCACGGATTTGATAGGCGATGCCGAGGTTTTTGCTGTACTCGCCGAGCACTTCGGAAACTTCCCCGTACTTGCCGAGGTCGGCGGCAATGGAGCCGAGCCGGAGGGCAACCTCAAATGCGGGCGCAGTTTTTTGGCGGAAAATTTCGAGCACCTGCACGGACTTGAGCGGCTCGGGATTGCGCTGCCAAACCAGTTCGGCGCCTTGGCCGCGGCAGAGATGGCGCTGGCCGTTGGCGGCTACTTGCAGCATCGCGGCGCGTTGTTCGGCGGAAAGTTTCGTTTCACCGATGAGGCGGTAGCCTTCGCCGATGAGTAAATCGCCGACGTTGAGCGCCACGGCGAGGCCGTATTCTTCGTGCAATGTTTTTTCGCCGTAACGTTCGGCGTCTTCATCCTCGATGTCGTCGTGGATGAGCGAGGCTTTGTGGAAACACTCGACGGCAATGGCGATTTTTTTGAGGTCATCGGAAACGGATTCCGTGGCATCATCGCGCAGTGCTTGATACGCCGCCACGCTGAGGAAAGGCCGCCAGCGTTTGCCGGCGCGCGCGAGCCAAGCGCGGCCGATGGCTTCGGTTTCGCCTTCGCTCTCGCCCATAATGGCGGCGAGCGATTCGGGTGTGAACCACGTTTCCACTTCGTCGTGCAGCCCGCTCAAATCCAACCGGCGCGTTTGGTCGTCGCTGGTGAGGTAAATGTAATCCCAAATCCAATCCTCATCGACTGCGGTGTCGATGCAATCATCCTGCAGCAACGGAATGGCCACGCCCGGCACGGCCGCCGCTTCCATGTACGGGAACGCGCGCTCGAGCACGGGGATGCACGCCACGCCGACGATGGCGTCAATCTTGCCGGTTTGAATGAGGCTCATCACGATTGCGCTGCCCTCGGCGACGAGCGCCGCGTAGCCGAGCTTCTCCGCCTCGTATTCCAAATCCTGAATGCTGCACAGTCCGCAGCTTTTGCAAAGCAACCCAAACTCATCAAAAGGCGCGGGGCACTTGGCTTCCACGCGGAGGCATTTGGGAACCATCAACAGGCGGCGTTCGAAGGGCACGGCGGCGAGCGTTTCGCGCCAGAGTTCGTTGTTGATGAGGATGCCGATGTAGTCGCGGTAAATTTCCTTGGTGCCGAGCGCGGCGACCAATTCGTCCGCGTGCACTTTGAGGTCGTTCATCGGCACCGGTGGCACGAGGGTTTGCTCGGCCACATAATGCCGCACCTCGCGCAGGATGGTTTCGCGTTCCTCGCGGGTTTGGGGGATATTCTCGCGCGGCGTCCGCGGCTTTCGCTGCGGAACGACTCGAGGAATTTTCAATGGCGCGCTGGCGGTGGTCATGCAAATAAATGCCGGCGAAACCGGCGGCGTTGTGCGTGCTGCAGTTTCGCGAATGTGAGACGCCAATGCGAGCGGAATGTTTCAAGGAAGTTAACCAGACTCCCGCGCATCAAGCACCGCTTGCGCCTTAGCATTGGCGGCGGCGGATTTCTGGGCGATCTCATCGGCACTGGGGAGGCTTTGCAAAACTTCGAGCGGGATGTCGATGTCGGCTTCGGCGGCGAGTTTGGTGAGGCATTTGGTGCGTTCACCGAGCGCTTTGTCCGAGCTGCGTTCCTTTGAGAAGCGACTGCGCGAGCGTTGGCTTCGGTCGCGGAGCATTTGATACACATCCCCGCCAAGCAGCGCCGAGATGTCGATTTTCATCTTCTCGCGATTGAGTTCGCCATCGCTCACCACATCGCCATTGATGGGGCCGCTTTTGTATTTCGGAAACATGATGGCCGCCTCGGGGCACACGCGGCTGCAGGCGGGGCAGTTGGTTTTGCAGTTGTCGTTGTTCTGTACCTGGATTTCCTGCTCATCATCCACGCCGTACACATCGAACAAACAAAACGAAAGACACTGCATGCAGTTGGTGCAGCGGTCGTAATCGATGACCGGAAACCAAGGCTTCCACTCGCCGTGCTGCGCGGCATTGGAGGACGCGCGTTCCGTCTCCACCAACGCCGTGATGCCTTCCGAGTCGAGCCCATCAATATCGCGAAACCGGATCGCAACATTACCGTTGGCATCCTCCGCCTCCGGTGCCTGGCCATTTTCAAAACGCCCGAGCACCAACAGCGCGCTGTCATCCGCCGGCGCCACCGCGCCCTCGCCCGCGCAAGTGACCGCATAGCCCTTCCCTAACAACGCCGTCAATGTCGAGCCACGTTCCGCCGCATCCAAAGTCGCCGCACCCTCGCCCTCATAAAGGACGATGCGCAAAGTGGTTTCGTCAGCAATCGCCATCGTTAAATTTTTTTCTCACCTTCCACCGCCGCCACCGAGCCATCTTCAGGCAAATTCGGCGTCACCGTTTCATCGAGCATCGCGGCCGCTGCGTCTTCGACGGACAGTTCGCGCATATTTACCACCTCCGTGCGTCCGGCATTCAGGGGTGCCTGGCAACCGCCGAAAAGCCATTTCACGGCGCGCGGATAACACGCTGCAATTTTCACCGGCTCATCCCCGGCCGCCAATCGCTTTAGCGCGGGATCACGCCGCGCCGCCATCTCGCACAAATCCGCCACCGCCTCGAAGGCTTGCCCCGATTTGCAAAGCGACTGCAGTACTCCGGTTTTCACCTCATCCGGCACCACTTGAGCGTAGTTGCAATGGCAGAAAAGAATACGCGGTTTGTCAGCCATGAATGCGGGGAGGGTACGGGGGTGTCGCGGTTTTGCCAATGCGGAAGTCAGGTGAGGTCGGTGATGCGATGCGTGGGTTCGGGTTTGCCGGGGCGGAAGTGTTCGAGATGGTCGAGGGTGGCGGTGAGGGTTTTTGGGGCGTTGGTGAGGGCGGTTTCGACAGCGGCTTTTAGTGTGTTGGGGTCGGCTTCGGCGCGGAGGTTGATGATGAGTTGGGCGCTGTCGATGGGGGCATCGAGGTCAGCGGAGAGTTCGGGGACGAAATCATTGCGGACGAGGTTGATGATGGCGACTTGGCCATCGAGGCTCGCATCGGGGCTGAGGGTCATTTTGAGGTGGGCGATTTCGGCTGAGGCTTTGCTGAGTTGCCTTTGGATGTCCGCCGCGAATTGTTGCAGCACGGACTGGGCTTCGAAGGAGTCGGTCGCGCGGAGCTGCACGGTGGCGTTGAGCCAGCCGAGCAGAGCTTCGCCTTCGGCGTAGCGTTCGTAGTCCACTTCCATCACGGCGCGGGCAATTTGCTCGGCGTCGGTGATGCGGGCGAACCATTCCTCCAAGCCCTCGCCAGTGCGGGCGGAGATGTGAAGGACTTCGGCGTTGGGGAATTCTTCGGTGAGTTTTTTGGTGAGCGCAACGAGTGTGTCCGGCTCGAGCAGATCGGTTTTGTTGATGACGATGAGGTCGGCTTCCTCGAGTTGTTTGCGGTAAATGTAAATGACCTTTTCAGAAAACTGGCCACCTTCTTTGAAACGATTGAGGCCGAAAATACGCGAGGCGCGGATGGGGTCCACCAAAACGCTCAACGGCGCGATGCTGAATTCATCACCATAAATTCGGCTCAACGGATAAGTGACCGTGGCCACTAAATCGGTGCAACTGCCGACGGGTTCGGCGATGAATACATCCGGCCGGGTGCTTTCGGTGAGTTTGGCGGCGGCATCGACGAGTGAATTGAACCGGCAACAAAAACAGCCGCCGGGAATTTCCTCTGTCGCAAACCCCTTCGCACGCAGCATCGCGGTATCGACCAGCTCGCGGCCTTGGTCATTGGTGATGAGGCCGACGGTGCGGCTGGCGTCAGTTAAATGCTGCGCCAGCGCAGCCACGCTGGTGGTTTTCCCCGCACCGAGGAATCCGCCAATCATAATGTAGCGCGCGCGGCTCATTCGCCTGCCTTTTGTTGCTCGAGCATTTTGTCGATGGTTTGGTTGAGGATAGCGGCGTAGCCCTCGGCGTCCACGCATTTGTTATCGAGCGTGCCGCGTGCCTCATAAAGCCAGCCGTTGGCGTAAGGCTTTTTGTTAATGAGCGCGATGTTGGTTTGCAGCGCGGGGTTGGTGCCAATCAATTCCCCCGCGCAAAATCCATACACATCCGAGATCGCCTTGAAGCCCTCGACCCATCCAAGAATTTGCCCCGGCTCAATCGGCGCACCGGCCTTCACCTCGAAACCGTGGTCCACCATTTCACCGAGCATCCGCGTGGCAAATTTTGTAAATCCCACGCGCCACACGCCCTCACCCGTTTCCCGCGCCCAGAAATGCGATGGGCTGTAAACACAGTCCACCGGCAAACGCGTTGCAAAATGGACGCGCTTGAACAGCAGAGTTTTGTTTTCCGGAGCCATCGGTGCCGTGAAGGTTTCCGAAACCAACGGTCGAGGCAAGCCACAAAAGGCTCGAATGCCAACAGTCGGTACGTATCCTGTCCGTCCGTATGATTATCTTCGACCATAATGCTACTACGCCACTGAGCGCGGCCGCGCGTGAGGCGTGGCTGGAGGCGAGTAGGCGGTTTATCGGGAACCCTTCCAGCCCGCATCGGTTGGGGGCGCGGGCGGAGAAAGCGTTGGCGGATGCGCGGGAGGCGTTGGCGAATTTTTTGGGGTGTAGGGCGATGGATCTTGTTTGGACTTCGGGCGCAACGGAATCCGCCAATTTGGTGATGCATCATTTTGCGGAAACGCTGGGGGTGGAGGCTGAGGTTTGGGTTTCAGCAATTGAGCATCCGTGTGTGTTGGAGGCCGCGAAATTACAATTTGACGGCCGGTTGAAAACGCTGTCGGTGACAGAATCCGGCGTTTTGGATTTGGAAGCGTTGCGCGAACGATTGGTGAAGCAGCGGCCCGGGCTCATCGCGATGATGGCGGCGAATAATGAAACCGGCGTGCTGCAGCCATGGCGTGAAGCGCGGGAGCTTTGCGCGGAATACGGCATTCCGTTTTTTTGCGATGCGGCGCAATGGATTGGCAAATTGCCATCGGCGGGTTTGGGTGAATGCGATTTTGTGAGTGGGTGCGCGCACAAGTTCGGCGGCCCGATGGGTGTGGGTTTTTTGAAGTGCCCGTCGGCGGGTGCGGTGCGGCCGCAATTGGTCGGCGGGCCGCAGGAGGAAGGGCGGCGTGCGGGCACGGAGAATGTCGCCGGCGTGCTCTCGATGATGGCGGCGCTGACCGAGCGCGAAACTGCTTTGGCGGAGGACACGATTATTGAGAGGGAAGCTTGGCGGAATGCATTTGTGGCGAGCCTTGGCGATGCTCGGGTTTTAGGCGCGGGTGAAGGGCGTCTTTGGAACACGGTATCCGCGCTATTGCCGGGCGATTGCCGGGCGCGCTGGGTGGTGAAGCTGGACAAGGCGGGCTTTGCAGTGTCCACCGGCAGCGCCTGCGCCAGCGGCAAGGAAGCCCCGAGCCACGTGCTCACGGCGATGGGATTGGCGGCAGCGGACACCGATCGCGTGGTGCGTTTCAGTAGCGGCTGGGAAACGACGGCGGATGATTGGCAAGATTTGGCCAAAGGCGTTGCCGAAGTGGCGGCCAATTTTTCACGCGACCATTGATCCGCGGCTTTCGGCTAATCTTCTTTTTTTGCAGGCGGCGCAATGGAGCCGCCGATGCCACCACCACCTTCTCCCTCAATCCCGTTGGGCGGGAACATTGAGTTGGTTTCGCTCTCGCTTGGGATACCCGGCACGGGCGAATCCAGCGGGGTGTCCGGATGAAACGGATTAGGCTTGGAGACCATTTTCTGGCTGACCCACAAAATGACAACGGGCAATAGCACCCCCAACGCCAGCGAAATGTAAATGGGTCGTTTGTCTTTGCTGCTGCGGATGGCCAGCACGATGCCCAGCGCCATCGTGGCCACGGCACCGATGACCATAATGTAAACCAGAATTTTGAACGCCCGCGTGTCCGCTTCCCAATCGGTGATCGTGCGCGGCTGGTTTTCAGCTTCGAGATCCAGCGGTGCGGTGGTGCGCGGGTATTCCTGCGCGGTGTGCACCCACCAGATTTTTTGCAGAAACGTCTGCGCCTCACCGTCATCTTTTTGTCGCGCGGGCTTCAGTATAAAATAAAAACCCGACAGCAAATACAGCAACAACAGCGGCGTGAAAAAACAGCCGAGAAACAGGTGAATGCGGCGGATGAGCTTCACCTATTTAATTTCCCCGGGAAGCGGGATCTTGATTTTTTGGCCGACCAGCAATCGGTTGGGATCGAGGCCGGGGTTGGCCTTGAGCACTTGGCTTTGAGTCACAGTGCCGAGGCCCTCTTCTTTGTATGCCGTATTGTAAGCGACAATGATGTTGCTGAGAAATTCACCCGTCTCCACCTTGTGCGTGTTGAACTTAAAATTCTTTGCCACGACGCGCGGATTCGGCTCCACGGGCGCGACTTTTTGCTCGGCGACTTTCGCAATGAGTTTACCAAGGTCGGCGAGGGCTTTTTGAACGATGGCGCGATCCTGAAGCCGATTGGCATCCAATTCTTTTAACGCAGACTGAAGCGCCTTCACCTCGTCAGCTGTGGCAAAATTACCGGCGAGTTTGCGGGTGAGCATTTGATTTTCGTTCTTCAGATTCCTGATTTGAATTTTTAATTTATCGGTCTGTTGCTGTTGCAACGCGTGGGCACCCTTCAGCTCTTCAATCTCGCCGCGCAACCGCCGAAATTGTTCGGCATAATATCGCGATTGCGCACCGGTGGGCGCAGCGGGGGTGGCCGCAGGGGTAGGGTTGACCGCTGGTGCCGGCGATTTGGCGGGCTCCACCGGAACGGGGACCGGCGTTGGCTTGGGCGGATCTTGGGCAAACGCAATAACGGTTACGGCGCTCAGCATCAAAATGGAAAAACGTGTATCACTCCTCATGGCGGCAAGGTAACCGCTCAAGGCCGATTATTCAAGCCCCAAGCAAGGATTGGACGGTTTTGGGCTTGCGCCGCTTCAGTGATTTTTCAAGCATACGCCATGACCGTCGCTGAGGCATTGCAAACCGCTACTGTTACACTGGCCGCCGCAGGTGTGGACTCGCCGCGCGTGGATGCCGAGTGGCTGCTGGCGCATATTTTGGACTGCCCGCGGGCGGAGCTGGCATTAGGTCATTCGAAATTATTGACCGATGCTCAGCAGGTCGAATGGGATTTGTTGATCGTCCAACGCGGCGAGCGCATTCCGTTGCAGCATCTGTTGGGCACGGCGGTTTTTTGTGGATTGGAAATGGAGGTGAACGGGCGAGTGCTCGTGCCGCGTCCGGAAACGGAATTACTGGCCGAACAAGCGTGGGGATTTGCCAGCGGATTGCCTGCTCCCGTGGTTTTGGATTTCGGCACGGGCAGCGGTTGCCTCGCCATTGTGGTGGCCGCGCATTGCCCGGATGCGCGGGTGATGGCGCTGGATGTTTCCCCATCAGCGCTGGCGGTGGCTCGCGCGAATGCGGAGCGCCACGGCGTGGCAGGGCACATTGAGTTTCACGAAGGCGATGGCCGCGAGGGATTACCCGGCGATGAGGCGTTTGATTTGGTGCTGTCTAATCCGCCGTACATTCCCACCGGCGATTTACCCTCGTTGCAAACGGAAGTGCGAGAGCACGACCCCGCGCTGGCGCTGGATGGCGGCGCGGATGGGCTGGAATTTTACCGTGTGCTGGCAAAGCTAGTCCTGCCGCGCCTGAAGCCGGCCGGCCGATTGATGCTTGAGGTGGGCGATGGCCAGGCCGAGCCGGTGGCCGCGTTGCTCGCCGAAGCCGGCTGGGGCGAATGCGATTTGTTGCCCGACCTGAATAACGTTTTGCGGATGGTGATTGCCTCTCCCGCTAATCCGTGAACAATGCGGGCGAGGAGTTTCCCCCTGAATGGATAGTTTAGAAATCAAAGGAGGCGCCCCGCTGCACGGCGAGGTGGAAATCAGTGGCGCAAAAAACGCCGTGTTGCCGATCCTTGCCGCCACGCTGCTGACGCGCGAGACGTGCGTTCTTCGCCGCGTGCCGGATTTGGCCGACGTGAAAACGATGTGCCAGATTTTGGAAAGCCTCGGCGCAAAAACTAAAATCGATGGAGACACCGTCACCGTGCGCGCCGAAAAAGTGCGCGACTTCGTCGATTACGATTTGGTGCGTAAAATGCGCGGTTCGCTTTGCGTGCTCGGGCCGTTGCTGGCGCGTTTGAAAAAAGCCACCGTGTCGTTGCCGGGCGGTTGCCTCATCGGCACGCGCCCCGTGGATCTTCACCGCAAGGCGATGGAAGCGCTCGGCGCCAAAGTGGAAATCGAAAACGGCTACATCATCGCCAAAGCACGCAAGCTTGTTGGCGGCGAAATGTTCCTCGGCGGTCGCGCGGGGCCCACGGTGCTTGGCACGGCCAACGCAATGATGGCCGCCACTTTGGCTGAAGGCATCACGGTCATCGAACACGCCGCGTGCGAGCCGGAGGTGGTCGACCTCGGCAAGTTTCTCAACAGCATCGGCGCGCAAATCCAGGGGCTCGGTTCGCCCACACTTACCATCACAGGCGTTAAAGAACTGGGTGGTGCGGAGCACGAAGTCATCCCCGACCGTATCGAGGCCGCCACGTACGCCATCGCCGGCGTGGCGACGAAAGGCGAAGTGACTCTCAAAGGCGCGCGGCCCGAGCATATGAAAGCCGTCATTGAAAAACTCCGCGAGAGCGGAGTGAAGGTTGAGCAATCCAAAGGAAAACTCACCTTCAAACGCGGGCGCGGCCTGCACAGTGTTCACATTACCACCCTGCCCCACCCCGGTTTTCCGACCGATGTGCAGGCGCAGATGATGGCGTTTATGACGCAAACCCCCGGCATCAGCATTATCACCGAACGCATTTTCGAAAGCCGCTTCACGCACGTGCAGGAATTGGAACGGCTTGGCGCGGAGATTTCCATCGAAGGCCCGAGCGCCATTGTGCACGGCGTGCAAAAGCTTTCCGGCGCGGAACTAATGGCCAGCGATTTGCGTGCGAGCGCCGCGCTCGTCATTGCCGGGATGGTGGCCAAAGGCACCACACGCATCAACCGCATTTACCATCTCGACCGCGGCTACGAGCGCATGGACGCCAAGCTGAAAAAACTCGGCGCCAAAGTCCGGCGCGTGAAGTAGGACATAAAAGCTGGCCTCCAGCGGATGCGTGATTTAGCGTGGGCGAAGTGATTGGCCGACTATGAAACACGAAAACCCCAGCTTCGCCAACGGGATGTTCAAGTTCAACTGCCCCCACTGCAAGGGCGAGATTGAAATCGACGCCGAACAACTTTCACAGGTGAACACCGGTTACGCAGGCGAATACCCTTGCCCACTTGAGAATTGTGGTCAGGTCATTTTATTTCCCACGGCTGAAGAAGCCGAGGCTTTGCAGGCCACCGCTGCCGCGCTCGCCGCGCCGCCTGTGGGAGGTGCCGCACCCGCGCCGCCGCCGCAAGGCAACCCCGCTGCTACGCCAACTGCCGCGCCGCCCTCCGGAGCTGCTGCATCTCCCGCTGCGCCACCGTCGCCAAAGGTTGCGCCGCAGGAAATTGTGATGGGGTTTCACGGCAGCAAAATGGCATCGCTCGAACGCGAGGCGATGTCCGCCCATCGGTTGTGCGTGAAAACCATTTTGCACGGTGATTGTGTGAAGGGTAAAAAAGATAACTTCGACGAAACGGTTTCAAAATTTCTCAGTTCCCTCGAGGAAGACAACCTCATCGGCGTGCATCCCGTGCAGTATGTGGCTGTGGCCGATGAAAAGAAGGGCTCGGATTTTGGCGTGTTGGTGGTGTACCGAACCACGCCGGAGGAATAAATAGCAAGAGCCCGGGAGCTTTGTTCTCCCATCACGCTATTCAAACAAATCCAATTGCGGTGATGGCGTGAGGTCGCGGAGTTTTTTGCGTTCGGCTTTGGGATTGGTCGTTCCCTGGGTGCCGCCCGCGGCGGTGAGGTCGGTTTCTTCAAGGTTGGCGAGGATTTCTTTGGCGCGCGTAAGCACCGGTTGCGGCACGCCGGCGAGGCGCGCGACTTGAATGCCGTAGCTTTGATCCGCCGCGCCGTCGATAATCTGCCGCAGGAAAACGACTTGTTCGTTGTACTCTTTCACCGCCACGTTGAGGTTGAACACGCGCGGCAGGCGTTGCGATAGTTCGGTGAGTTCGTGATAGTGCGTGGCAAAAAGCGTCTTCGCGCCGAGTTGTTGATGGAGGTGCTCGACGATGGACCACGCTAGGCTAAGCCCATCGAAGGTGCTTGTTCCGCGCCCAATTTCGTCGAGGATCACAAGGCTGCGATCGGTGGCGTGATGCAGAATGTTGGCCGTCTCGCTCATTTCCACCATAAATGTCGATTGCCCGCGCGCGAGATTGTCGCTGGCGCCGATGCGTGTAAAGATGCGGTCCAGCAAATCCACTCGCGCTTCCGCCGCCGGCACGAAGCTGCCCGTATGCGCGATCAACGCGATCAACGCTACCTGCCTTATATAAGTACTCTTGCCCGCCATATTGGGGCCGGTGATGAGCGCAACCTGTTTTTCCCCACTATGCCCGCCCAATTCCGTTCGATTCGGCACAAACCGCTCGTCCAGCAGCGTTTGCTCCAGCACCGGATGCCGCCCTTCGCGGATTTCCAGCGTGCCCTCGCTGCCGACGTGCGGCCGGCAATAGCCGTGTAAACGGGCGGTTTCGGCAAAACCCGCCAGCACATCGAGCTGCGCCAGCGCGGCAGCGGCGGTTTGGATGGCGCGCAAATGCTCCAGCACCGCCTCGCGCACTTGGAGGTACAGCTCGTACTCCAGCTTCTCGCTGCGTTCCTGCGCGCCGAGCACTTTATCCTCCATCTGCTTGAGCTCATCGGTGATGTACCGCTCGGCGTTGGCGACGGTTTGTTTGCGGACGTAATGCGCAGGCACTTTGTCGAGATGCGTTTTGGTGACTTCAATGAAGTAGCCAAACACATTATTGAACCGCACCTTCAACGAAGGGATGCGGGTGCTTTCCAATTCGCGTTGTTGCAACTGTGCGATCCATGCCTTGCCTTCGCTGGCGCCGCCGCGCAGTTCGTCCAACTCCGCACTGAACTTTTCCCGAATGATGCCGCCTTCGCGTAAAGCCAGCGGCGGCTCATCCACAATCGCGCCTGCGATCAGCGCCACCACTTCCGGCAGCTCCGTCAACTGCGCGGCCAGTTGCGTGAGCAACGGGACATCCTCCGCATCGTGCAATTCCAGTTCGGCCGCTTCGCCGTGCGCTTCATCAATGAGCGAACGTAAGCCGGGAAATTGTTCGATCGCAAAACGCAGGTTCAATAAATCGCGGCCATTGCCGGTGCCGACCGACAACCGAGTGAGCGTGCGTTCCAAGTCGCGCACTTCGCGCAGTCGGTTGCGGAGTTGCTCCAAGCGCGGGCCGTCTTCCACCCACGTTTGCACCGCGAGCTGTCGCGCGTGGATGGCGTCTGCATTGGCGAGCGGTTGTGTCAGCCAATCGCGCAAACGCCGCGCACCCATCGGCGTTACGGTTTGGTTGATGGCGTGATAAAGACACGCGACACTTGGCGCATCGCGTGTGAGCGGTTCGAGAATTTCCAGGTTGCGAAGCGTGGTGGCATCGAGCGTGAGAAAGTCGTGGTCCTCATAAAAATTCAACTGCCGCAAATGCGCCACATCGCGGCGCAGCGTGTTCACTAAATAATGCAACGCGCCCCCGGCCGCACCCGTGGCGGCGGGGCGATTTTTGAGGCCAAATCCGTCGAGCGATTGCACGCCAAAATGATCGCGCAACGTGTACTCCGCCGAGTCGCTGGCGAAGACCCAACCCTCGTGTTCATTCACCACCGCGCGGCTGACGGCGATGGCGGCAGCGAGGCTCGAATCGCCCGCTGGATGCACGATTTCCGAGGGTTTCAGGCGTTCCAGCTCTGCTTGAACTGCGGCGGTGCCGGCCATTTCCGTGGCCTTAAAATCGCCGGTGGTCAGGTCGATGACCGCTAACCCGAAGGCTTTGCCTTCACGACTGAGCGCGGCAAGAAAGTTGTTTCGCCCGGCCGTGAGCATCTTCTCGTCGAAGTGCGTTCCGGGGCTAAGAATTTGTGTCACCTCGCGGTTCACCAACTTGCCGGGAACCGCCTCTTCCGTCTGTTCGCACATCGCCACTTTGCGACCGGCGGCGAGGAGTTTGCCGATGTAATTATCTGCCGCGTGATGAGGGATGCCGCACATCGGCGTGGCGCCGCGTTGGGTGAGCGTGATATTTAAAATTTCCGCGCACACTTTCGCGTCGTCGAAAAACATTTCATAAAAATCTCCAAGCCGAAACAACAACACCGCGCCTTCAGGCAGATCGCTTTTCAAGCGATGGTATTGCGCCATCATTGGCGTCTGTTTTGTTTTCGCGGCCATCGCGTTGACGCTAACTGAAAAAAAAAAATAGGCGAAGGGAAATTTTTTAGCGCGCGTGCAGTGCGTAACGTGTGAATACTTTTTCCAATCTGTTGAAAAAAATGCTATGCAAATAGGGTGAAACTATTGTATACGAAAAGCCGAATCGCTTGCGGTTCCCTACAATAACCACTGAAGGAGGTAAACTTCATGGCCAAGAAAAAAGCTAAGAAAAAAGCAGTGAAGAAAACAGTTGCCAAGAACAAGGCAGCAAAGAAGAAGCCGGCGAAGAAGAAAGCTGCCAAAAAGAAAAAGCCAGCTAAGAAAAAAGCGGCTAAGAAAAAGCCAGCGAAGAAGGCCGCTAAGAAAAAACCGGCCAAGAAGAAGGCGGCTAAGAAAAAGCCAGCGAAGAAGGCCGCTAAGAAAAAACCGGCCAAGAAGAAGGCGGCTAAGAAAAAGCCAGCGAAGAAGGCCGCTAAGAAAAAACCGGCCAAGAAGAAGGCGGCTAAGAAAAAGCCAGCGAAGAAAAAGGCGGCTAAGAAAAAAGCTAAAAAGAAGTAGTCTCCTTCGACCGAGAACTATTTCCACACGATGGCGGACGCGAGTCCGCCATCTTTTTTTGTGCATTGCCAAATCAGCGGGGCTGTCTCACCTTGTCCGTATGTCCTGCCTTGTTTTTGATATCGAAACCTCTGCCCTGCCTCGCGAAGAATTGGATGAGGGCCGCCTTGAATATCTCTTTCGCCCCGCCGAACGCCTGCGTGATGAGGCCGAAAAAGCCCTAAAACGTGAGGAAATCGGCCAGCAATTCAATCTTTGGCCTTTCACTGCTCAGTGCGTTTGCATTTGCCTGATGAACGCGGACAGTGGCCGGGGCAAGGTGCTTTACCTTTCCGATGACTTCGAGGAGCCGAGCGAAGGACCGGTGGAGTACGTGGCGTGTATGGATGAATCAGAGTTGCTCGATCAATTTTGGAAACTCGCCGCCAAGTATGACAAGATTTGCACCTTCAACGGCCGCTCCTTTGATGTGCCTTTTCTTTACCTCCGCTCCGCCGTGCTCAACGTGCCCATCTCGCGCAAGGATTGGCTGGGCTACCGTTTCCAAGTGGAACCGCATTGCGATCTCGCCGAGCAATTTACCTTTTACAATGTGAGCGGCTGGACGGGTGCGGCGCGGCGCTTCAACCTCGATTTTTACTGCAAAGCATTCGGTATCGATTCACCCAAAGCCGAAGGCGTCACGGGGATGGACGTCAACGATCTGATGGCCGAAGGCCGCTACCGCGACATTGCCGAATATTGCGTGCGCGACGTGGTGGCCACCACGCGGCTGTATGAAATTTGGACCGAACGACTGGCTGGAATCCGATAACCCCCGTTTGAATAAAGTTTGGCTTGCGAAAGTTTCGCTTGAGGTTCGAGTGTAGTTGTGGTCTATTGATGGCGAACCAGCCGTTCCAATTTCGGTGGTGCTATGGCTACGTCACACGACAAACAAAACGAGTGGGTGGGCTCGCAGCAATGGTCGGTCAAACTGCCAAACCGTTGGCACGTGCTGCCGCACGAGGTGGTGTTCGCACTGTTCCTTGGTGCGGCGTGGTTGCGCCTCGGCGCAGTAGTTGGCTTCACCCATTCCAGCACATTCATCTACGGGTTCTACCTTCTCTCGTTGGTGATGGTTGTGGCGTGGACCCAAGCGCGGCCTTCGCCTTATCGATGGCGCGTGCGGATGCTGTTCACCTTGACGGTCAGCGCGTTTTCATATTTTTCTCTGACCACCGCCGTGCCGTTGATGCACAACCCGCACGGGCTCGACCTTGCCTGGCATCAAGATGCCGTGTTGAGTCAATGGGATGTGGCGCTGTTCGGTGACTTGCCGCGTGCGCTGATGGCGTCCCAGCCGGCGGCGTGGGTGACGGATTTGTTTATGGGATGTTACCTGTTTTTCTTTTACTACCTCGTGGGCGGGTTGCTGTTTTATTTTATCACCAATCTGAACAAATTCCGCGTGTGTCTCGTGGGCTTTTGCACGTTGTACGCGCTGGGTTATGTGGGCTATATGCTGCTGCCGGCGGCGGGGCCGGTGGCGGAAATGGGCGCGCGCACCGGCGGCTGGCTCACCAACGTGGGCGGCAGCGTCATCGCGCAGCGGACGAATGGAGTGGATGTTTTTCCGAGCATTCATATGGCGGCTTCGCTGTATTTGCTGCTCTTTGATTGGGAACATCGGCGCAACCATTTTTGGTGGGTGCTCGCGCCGGTGGTTGGGTTGTGGATTTCCACGGTGTTTCTGCGCTACCATTACGGCATCGATTTGGTGGCTGGCATCGCGCTGGCGCTCGGTTGTCTGTGGCTGACGCGGTGGTATTCCCAAAGCCAACTCTGCGCCGATGTGGAAGCCGAATGCGCCGCGCACGGCAAACGGACTGTGATCGCGACCGCATCATCAGATTCGCACGATTCACAGGAATCACTTTAGGACACATTCGTCATTGGACACCGTGCGTTTTGCCGTTAGCTTACGCCAATGATTATCGGCGTCCCCCGTGAAGTGAAGGCTGAAGAGCACCGTGTCGGGTTGCTGCCTTCTGCTGCGTACCAACTCACCCAACGCGGCCATCGCGTGGTAGTCGAATCCGGCGCGGGAGCGGGCAGCGGATATCCCGATTCCGACTACGCGCAGGCCGGCGCGGAAATTTGCGACACGCACGAAGCCGTCTACGCCGAAGCGGATTTGATTGTAAAAGTCAAAGAACCGCAGCCCGAGGAAACCCGGCTGCTGCGCGAAGATCAAATCCTGTTCACCTATCTCCACCTCGCCCCTGTGCCGGAACTGACTCAGGCGCTTGTCGCGAGCAAGTGCACCGCCATCGCCTACGAAACCATCGAAGTCAATGGCCGCCTGCCGTTGCTCGAGCCGATGAGCGAAATCGCCGGGCGCATGTCCGTCATCGTCGGCGGCTATTATCTTGCCAAACATTTTACCGGCAGCGGCACATTGCTCGGCGGTGTGCCGGGCGTGTTGCCGGGCAAAGTAGTGGTGCTCGGTGGTGGCGTCAGCGGCGTCAACGCCGCCCGAATGGCCACCGGCCTTGGCGCGGATGTCACGATCCTCGAGGTGGACGTCGAGCGGATGCGTTTTCTGGACATCACGTTGCATACCGCCCATACGCTTTATTCCGACCACGCGCATTTGATGGAACTGCTTCCCCACGTGGATCTGCTTATCGGCGCCGTGCTCGTGCCCGGCGCCAAGGCGCCCAAGCTCATCACGCGCGAAATGCTCCGCGCAATGCGGCCGGGCAGTGTGGTGGTCGATATCGCCATTGATCAGGGCGGCTGCGCCGAGAGCAGCCGGCCCACCACCCACAACGACCCCGTGTACACCGAAGAAGGTGTCATCCATTATTGCGTTGCGAATATGCCCGGCGCATACGCCCGCACCGCCACGCAAGCGCTCACCAACGTCACCTTTCCCTATGTGGATCTCATCGCTACTCGAGGCCTTGCCGAAGCCGCCGTCGCCCGTCCCGAATTGCCCGGCGGCATCAACGTGATGAACGGCCGAGTCACCTGCCCCGCCGTCGCCGAAGCGCACGGGATGGAGTGCGCCGAAGTGGTGTTGTAGCTCGGGCCAACGGGCCGGGTGCTACTGAACGGCCACCAACCAAGGATCGCCCGTCCGGTCGGTTTTCAGAGGAGTCATTCATCGTCGAGCCCGTGATTGTAAACACGCTCCAGTTGCGTTGCCCGTGAAAGCTCGATTGGGCTGATTATTTTCTGATTCGGCGGCATTGGCCCGCCGTTGTATTTTTCAATGGTCGCCAAATAAGGTTTCCAATTCAAATCTCCCAGCGCGATCAGCTTGCCTATTTTTTGCCCGGTCGTTTTTTCCCACGCGTGAAAAACCAGTTCCGAGCAATAAAGATTTCCCTGCCCCAATTCGTATTTAAAATCGTACGGCTTCCCCGCGTGCGGATGGAGGTTCGCCAAAAAATTTGGCAAATGCTTTTGATGTGTCGCCTTCAGGCGATACACCGCCCACCGCCCCTCGCGGCTCACCGATTTCCATTTTTCAAACGGCGAATAAATCACCCCCGCGCCCGTGGCCTCGATCACCGTCCATGCCCCGGCGCGTTTGTGCAGCACACCCACGTGCGAGTAATTCGATTCCGTGACCCCTTCGATGGCCACCACCAAATCCACCTCCAACGACAGCGCCTGAAAAACCAAATCGCCCTCGCGCGGCGAATAAGTTTGCGATTGCTGAAGACCCGTACAGCCCGAAAGGCCGGCGGCCAACGCGATGGTTCCGAGGACGTTTGCGAGATTCATTGTGTGGAAAAGGTAACACCGCGCCACCAAAAGCGTTAATTGAAACGAAGAGGCCGACCATCGACTGAGTCAATGTAGCCCGGGCCACCGGCCCCGGCTCCATTTCACGTCCAAATTTGGCGGTCGAGGCTGCGATATTGGATCGCTTCGGAAACGTGCTCAGCGCCGATCGTCTTCGTGCCGGCGAGGTCGGCGAGCGTGCGTGCGACTTTTAGGATGCGGTCGTAGGCGCGGGCGCTGAGGTCGAGCTCTTCCATTGCGGCGCGGAGGAGATCGCGGGTGGGATCGTCGAGCGCGCAGTGTGTTTGGAGGTCGCGCGGTTGCATCCGGGCGTTGCAGTTGGGTTTGCCGCGCCAGCGGCGGTATTGGGCGCGGCGGGCTTCGAGCACGCGCTCGCGGATGGTCGCGCTGGATTCGCCACCGGATTGCGAATCCATTTCGCGAAACTTCACCGGTGGCACTTCCACGTGCAAATCAATGCGATCGAGCAGCGGGCCTGAAATGCGGCCGAGATAATTTTGTATCTCGCGCGGGCTGCTGCGGCTTTCGGCGGGCATCTTGCCGTCGGGTGTGGGGTTCATCGCGGCGACGAGCATAAATTCGGAGGGAAACGTCATCGTGCCCGCGGCGCGGCTGATGGTGACGTGGCCGTCCTCCAATGGCTGCCGCATCGTCTCCAAAACGCTGCGGCGGAATTCCGGCAGTTCGTCCAAAAACAAAACGCCGTGATGGGCCAACGAAATTTCGCCGGGCGATGGGTTGATGTTGCCGCCGAGCAATCCCGCATCGCTCGCGGTGTGATGCGGCGCGCGGAAAGGCCGCTGCGTGACGAGCGCCTGCTTGGCCTCCAGCAATCCGGCGACGCTGTGGATGCGCGTGGTCTCGAGCGCTTCGTCCAAAGTGAGCGGCGGCAGGATGGTGCCGAGCCGCTTGGCGATCATGCTTTTGCCCGTGCCCGGCGGGCCGATGAGAATCAAATTGTGCCCGCCCGCGGCAGCGATTTCCAGCGCGCGCTTCACGGTTTCCTGCCCCTTCACTTCACTGAGGTCGTACTCGCCATTGGCTTGATGTTCGAACAATGCCTGCGTGTCCACGTGCGTTGGCGTGATGGGCGCGGTGCCGGCGATGAAGCTCGCCGCCTCGCGCAGATTATTCACGGGGATGACTTCGAGCCCTTCAACGACCGCCGCCTCGGCCGCGTTATCCGGCGGCACCAACAAACCGCGCCGGCCTTCCGCCCGCGCGCTGAGTGCCACGGGCAACACGCCTTTCACGCGCCGCACTTTTCCGGTGAGCGCCAGCTCGCCGATGATCGCGTAGTCTGCCGCGTCGCCGATGCTCGATTGCTCGCTCGCCATCAGCCATGCGATCCCGATTGCCAAATCAAAACTCGGCCCTTCCTTGCGCAGATCAGCGGGGGCGAGATTGATGGTCGTTTTGCCCGGCGGCAAATGAAAGCCCGAGCTGGTGAGCGCCGCAGAAACGCGCTCCACCGATTCCCGCACCGCCGCATCCGGCAAACCGACGACCACGACTTTTTGTTCGCCCGGCCCCACGCTCACTTCCACCTCTACCGGCACCGCTTCCACACCACGCAACGCAGCCGCATAAACCTTGGAGAGCATCGGCGCAGGATACGCCTTGCTCTGGTATTTGTGAATTAAAATATAAAGGACTTCAAAAAATAAACGACAAGCGTGCCCAGATTTCATCTGAAGTTTCGCCGTCCTCAAAACTCACCGCATTGCGTTCGCCGTGCAGATTGCGTCCGTTGAAATGATCCCAGCCGAGGGAGAGCGACCACTGCTCGGAAATGCGTTGAGTGAAGCCCAGCCCAAGCCCCACGCCGCGCCCGAGCCGCAAGCTGGCGTCTACCGATGAATCATCCGACAACCCGTTGCGATGTCGCACGCCCATCGTGTATTCCTGCTGGCCCGCGCCGGTGAGGACGGCTTCGGCGGCGAATGGGAAATACGTGTTGGCATCCCATCGATACCCGCTGCTGAGCTTCCACGACATGCCGCGCGTGGTGAGATAATTTTCAACGTCCGGCAGCGCGAAGCCGTTGTACGAGTAACTTTTCACCCACGCATCGCCGCCCTCGGCGTATTCGCCCGCGCCGATCAAATAGCTCCACGTGGATGCGCTAAGCGCGAAGCCCACGAGATTGGCCGCGCGCATATCGGTTTTTGAAATGCTGACGCCTTTGTTGGAGTAATACGTTTCGAGATCGCTGAGGTCGCCACTGCCGCGTCCGTAAAATGTGGCGTCCAATCGCGCCATTGTGTACGGCAGCCACTCGCTGTAATGCGCCGCGCCGCGTTCGCGCAGGCGCTCGCCAAGGCTGCCGGCAAACGCCATCGAGTTATTGAGGCCGCCGGTGGTGATGAGGATTTTGCCGTCATTGGTCAGCGTGCCATCGGCATTCACAAAGCGCCGCACGGGCGAGGTGAACTCGCGATCACTCGTGCTGTACACCGCGTACGCATCGTTGAAGGGATCGAGAAAACGCCGCCCAAAAAATTGCCACGGCGATCGCGTGGTGCTGCCGGTCGCGCCGCTGCGATATTTGGTGCGATACCCCAACGCCTCCAAGCGCGAGCCGTGGCCGAACTCGTGATGGCTGACCTTGTACACATTCATCGTGTAAAGGCCCAGCGTGCTGCCGATCAAAAACTCGCCTTCACGTGAAACTCCCCAACGCCCGGTCATATCCAGCTGTTCAAGCGCGTACGCATTCAAGTCCACCCACTCCCGCCCGAAATGCTCCCACGCGCGATCCGAATTGAGTTTCCGAAAATAACCCGAATCAAATGAAAACGTCCGCTCAAACGGCTGCGCTATTGCGGCGGTTGAAAAAATAAAACCGGTCAACAAAATCCGAATGCATTTCATGCAGAAACCAAACGCCACCCCATGGTCTCTGTCAAAGAAAAGTCATTGGTGGCGGGGATGCTGTCGATCACGGATTATCTTCGTGCCCATCGTCTGCGGCGGTATAGTTGCGCGAATGAGTTTTTCAGTGAACCTGTACACATTGCTGAAAATTTTTTGCTAAATGCCAATGGCCAAGAAACATCATAGCGTTTACGTGGTTGAGCTGGATGAGGCGGTCTTGAAGGAGAAAAAATTTTGCGCTGCGAATCCGAATTTTGATCCTTACCTGTCCTGCTTTTACGTGGGGATGACGGGGTTGGATCCGGAGGTGCGGTTTGAAAATCACAAACGCGGTTACAAAGCCAGCGGGTACGTGAAAAAATACGGGCTGCATTTGTTGCCGGAGCTTTATGAATGCTATAACCCGATGAGCTACGAGACGGCAGCGGCAAAAGAGATTTCGCTGGCAGAGGAATTGCGGGCGGAAGGGTACGCGGTTTGGCAGAATTAATTTTTCAAGAAAGCGGCACAAAAAAACGGCACAAAAAAGCCGCCCTTGGATTCAACCGAAGTTCAATCGCCGGGCGGCTACCAATCCTTTTCGATCCGTCCCTTGCGGGCTTTCACTCGAAGGTCAATGCCCTTGGTAGGGCACCTGCCGGCTGACCCCTTCCTGACTGGCCCGAAGGCCTGACTTTCAGGTTTTCAGATTCCCACTGCCCCGAAGGACTGCTTTCTTCTGAAGTGGTCAACTGGCTGACCGAGGGGCTCCGAAGAGCCGCTCAACGCAGAAGAAATTATCACAAATTCTCCCTCAGCCAAGCTGGAGTTATTATTTCGTATGCACCGGCTCTTCACGGGTTGTTGACATTGCCCAAACCGGTGTGGTTGAAAAGGAATTGTAAATGGTGGCGGAGGGGGCGGGATTCGAACCCGCGGTAGGGGTAAACCTACGCACGCTTTCCAAGCGTGTGCCTTCGACCACTCAGCCACCCCTCCGGGACGCGCACTGTGGCGGAGGTGCGGGCGCACGGCAAGATTTTCTGGCGATTCGGCCTTGCTTCGCCTCCCCGCAGCACGTTTCAATGGCCGGGCAAATGAGTGCCCCCGGCATGTATAAATGCTCCTGCCAATCCTGCGGTGAGCATCTGGAATACCCTACCGATTATGAGGGGACCACCGTGGCGTGCCCTCATTGCGGCCAAGGCACCGAGCTGCACCAGCCCAAACCTGCCTCCCCCCAAGCCCCGCCTCCTATGAAATCCAGTGGTGGCCGTGGCAGCGTTTCCCCGCCAGTTCGTGGCCGCGCGGAGCCCGATCCCTTTGCCGCCGCCGCACCCGTAGATACACAGCTCACATCCCAATCCGCCGGACCCATCGACCCTATTCCCGCTGCCGAACCGGAAGATCCCAATGCCTGCGTCAATTGCGGCACCCGGCTTAACGAAGATGAGAAGGTCTGCGTTGAATGCGGCCACCGTCGACCCACCGTCAGCAACTGGGACGGCTCCGCCATATTCCGACTCGTGGCCGGCATCATTATTGCCTGCGAACTACTCGTCATCATTTTGCAATGGACTACCACTGGCAAACCTTTTGGGCTGCGCGAGCGTACCCGCCATGCAGTCCTCGTCAAAGTCGGGCTGCGCAAAGAGCTGACCCCTGCCGAAGCGGCCGCCGCGCAATCAGGCACCAATGCGCCTGCTGCCGCCAAACTGAAAGACCCCGATCTCCTCCTTAAAAGTCATCGCCTCACAACCGATAAAAATAACGGAGCTCAATACATCACCGGAACCATCAAAAATATTTCCCAATACCGATACCTCGCCGTGAAAGTTAACTTCGCTCTGCTTGATGCCACTGGCCAGGTCATCCCCAATGCGAATGTCTCTGCCTACACCCAAATCCTTGAGCCCGGCAAAGACTGGGCATTCAAAGTGCTCCTCCTTGATCCCGATGCCAAAACCTATCGCCCCCTTCCCCCGGTGGAAGGAGTGAGGTGAACGGCCTTTCCATCGGCAAGAATTAGGAAATGAAAATGGTGGAGCCATGGAGAGTCGAACTCCAGACCTTCGCATTGCGAA
>JACKQG010000320.1_pt2 | contig 65847 bp, 62 predicted proteins | sample 8237621 | NCBI WGS metagenome assembly JACKQG01 (sample SAMN15677084, study PRJNA649215) | marine metagenome | biome: marine; feature: Black Sea; material: saline water; isolation source: suspended particulate matter (SPM) from the Black Sea western gyre | collected 2013-06-09/2013-06-10 | depth... | reverse complement strand
CCCCCCCCCCCCCCCCCCCCCCCCGCGGCCCCCCCCCCCCCCCCCCCCCCCCCCCACCCCCCCCCCCCCACCCCCGCCGCTGCACCCGCCACCCCCGCGGCCGACACGCCTGAATCATTCAACGTTGCATACCTGTCCGCGAGTTCAGCCAACACGTGGTTGTTGGCTTCGCGGGAGCAAATGGATGCCGTAGCAGCCGGGGCGAACGTCACCATTACTGAGTTCGATGCACAGTTCAACCCCGGACTCCAGACCACCCAGATGCAGGATGCTGTCGCCAGCGGCCAGTACGACGGGCTGATCGTCGTCGCGTTGATCGGTCCGGGCCTGGCGCCCGACATCGAGGCGGCGCTGGATGCAGGGCTTGAGGTCGTGGTGCTCAACCAGGTTGTAGGCGCCGACCTGACGACAGCTGATCCACAGGTCGATGGCCTGGCAGCATCAGTAATGGCTCCGCCGCAGCGAAGTGGTGAGCGCATGGGTGCACTCGCCGTTCAGGCCTGTGAGGGGAACGACTCCTGTGACGTCGTGTTCATCTACGGGATCAGGGGCATTCCTCTCGATGACGCCCTTAGGGCCGGCTTCGACTCTGTAATTGCCGACCACGCCAACATTTCTGTCGTTGCAGAGGGCGAGGGCCAGTACCTCGGACCCGAGGGTGGCATGAACGCCATCCAGGACATCATGCAGACCACCCCCGACTTCGACGTGGTGGTCGGGGCAGACCAGTCCATTGAAGGCATCGAGATTGTTCTCCGGGAAGAGGGAATGCTCGACTCGGTGAAACTCATTGGTCTCGGTGGGTCGGCAGCGGCGATCCAGGGGATCTCCCACGGAAGTTGGTTCGGTGGCGTCTACGGCGCTCCCGCCGATGAGGGTCGCTACGCAATGGAGGCCATGCTGGCAGCACTTACCGATGGCACCATGACCGGTGGTGTTGATCCGCTTTCCGGTTTGCCCGACGACGGCCTTGTTACCGCCGCCAACGTGGGCCAGTTCGAGGCACAGTGGGGTGAGGCCCCACCTCTGCCGGTTGCTGCTCCAGAGTCATATGAGGTGGCATACCTGTCGGCCAGTTCGGCTAACACGTGGCTGCTGGCTTCTCGTGAGGAGATGGACGCTGTCGCTGCTGGTGCCAACGTCACCATCACCGAGTTCGATGCCCAGTTCAATCCTGAGCTACAGACGACCCAGATCCAGGATGCCATCGCCAGCGGTCAGTACGACGGGCTCGTAGTGGTTGCTCTGATCGGTCCCGGTCTGGCACCTGACATTGAGGCTGCGTTGGATGCAGGGCTCGAGGTGGTCGTGTTGAACCAGGTCGTGGGAACCGACCTGACGACAGCTGATCCACAGGTTGATGGCCTGGCGGCCTCGGTAATGGCTCCGCCGCAGCGAAGTGGTGAGCGGATGGGCGCACTCGCCGTTCAGGCTTGTGAGGGAATCGACCCCTGCCGCGTCGTGTTCATCTACGGGATCAGGGGCATTCCACTTGACGACGCCCTCAAGTCGGGGTTTGACTCGGCCATTGCAGACCATGCCCACATCTCGGTGGTAGCCGAGGGAGAGGGCATGTACCTCGGGCCGCAGGGAGGCATGAACGCCATCCAGGACATCATGCAGGCGACACCCGAGTTCGACGTTGTGGTAGGAGCAGACCAGTCAATCCAGGGTATCGAGATCGTGCTCGAGGAAGAGGGCATGCTGGACTCCGTGAAGTTGATCGGTCTGGGAGGCTCGGCAGCTGCCATCGAGGGCATTTCCAGCGGCACGTGGTTCGGTGGCGTCTACGGTGCCCCGGGCGATGAGGGTCGCTACGCCATGGAGGCCATGATCGCGGCGCTCCGGGACGGCACCGTGACCGGTGGCATCGACCCGGCTCAGAGCTTGCCCGACGAGGGCCTAGTGACCGCTGACAATGTGAGCCAGTTCGAGGCTCAGTGGGAAGGCTGATCTAGTTGCCGACGATCGCCCTCGACGACCACGTACTGCTCAAGGGAATATCGAAGCAGTTCGGGTCAACGAGGGCGATCGATTCGGTCAACCTCACCATCAGACGTGGCGAGGTCCATGCGCTGATAGGCGAGAACGGCGCAGGGAAGTCGACCCTCGGCAAGGTTCTGGCCGGCGTACATGAACCAGACGAGGGATCGATGACGATTGCGGGTAAGACCGTGAGATTTCGCTCACCCCGTCAGGCTCTCGACATGCGGGTCACCATGGTTGCTCAGGAACTGCAGCTTGTGCCCACGCTGACCGCCATTGAGAACGTCTATCTGGGGATTGAGTCCTCAAGGGGTCCGGTTGTGGACGACCGTGACCACAGGGACAGGTATCAACGTCTCGTCCAGCAGTCTGGGATCGGTGTGGATCCGAGCAGACGTGTCGACTCACTGTCTGTTGCGGACCAGCAAAAGGTCGAGATCCTTCGCGCCCTTGCACGGGAGGCTGAGCTCATCGTCATGGATGAGCCAACTGCCCGTCTGACTGCAGACGAGGCTTCCAATCTCCTCCAGATCATCAGGGACCTGAGTGTCGGTGGAACCACGGTGGTCTTCGTCTCACACTTTCTGGATCAGGTTCTGGATGTCGCAGATCGCATCACGATCATGAGGGATGGGCGGATCGTGCGAACCTCCGAAGCCGGATCCGAATCGACCGGGTCACTAGTCGAGGCGATGATCGGCCGCACTCTGGAGGCCAACTTTCCCCCCAAGTCGCCTCCGGACACCACCGCCGAGACCGTCCTGACGGTTAAGGGCTTGGGAAGGGTCGGATCCTTTGAGGACGTAGACCTGCAGGTGAATGCTGGTGAGATCGTTGCGCTGGCCGGCCTGGTTGGATCGGGTAGGACCGAGGTCGTGCGATCGGTGTTCGGCGTTGACCCCGTGGATTGTGGAAGCGTCGAGATGCTCGGTTCGGGAGTCGGATTGGGTACCCCACGTGCCGCAATCGCCAGCGGGATGGGCATGATCCCGGAGTCCCGAAGCGACCAGGGTCTGATGCTTCGTAGGCCGGTTCGTGAGAACGCATCGCTGCCGAGGCTCGGCTTGTTCTCTCGACTGGGCATGGTTCTCAGGCGAGGCGAGCAGGAGAGCGTGCAAGTAGCGACGACCGAGGTGGATTTGAGGGCGGCTTCCCTTGAGATGCCCGTTGAGAGCCTGTCGGGAGGGAACCAGCAGAAAACGATGTTCGCGAGATGGCTGATCGAGCGGCCGAGGCTCCTGATCGCCGATGAACCGACCCGGGGCGTAGACGTGGGTGCCAAGCGGGCCATCTACGAATTGTTGGCTGGGCTGGCTGAGGACGGCATGGCGGTGCTTCTGGTTTCCTCTGAGATCGAAGAGGTGTTGGGCCTCGCCCACAGAATTCTGGTGATGCGAGGAGGTCGGATCGTGTGTGAAATCGACGGGATCGAGGCGAGTGAGGCCGAAGTCCTTGAAGCTGCGTTTGGTACTTCTGCTGAGGAGGCGGTCGGTGTCTGAGGTCCATCTAGACGAAAAGGTCGAGTCGGGCGGCCTAATCGCACATCTCCGGCCGCACCTGAAGGGCTATGGGATCATCTGGATCACCCTTGCTCTCTTTCTCCTGCTAACGGTCACGACCGGACCGTTCTTCAGCGAGGCGAATCTGCGAAACATCCTGGACCAGCAGGCGACCTTGCTGATTGCCGCATCGCTTGCCACGGTGGCGATGATTGCCGGCGGCTTTGACCTTTCGATCTCTGCCGTGTTCGTTGCGGCACCACTGCTGGCCCTTCAGGTGGAGAACGCCACTCAGTCAGTCCTGTTGGCGGTCGTCGTCGGCGTTCTTGCCGGGCTGTTTGTCGGGTGCTTGAACGGAGTCGTGGTTGCTGTGCTGAAGGTCAACTCCTTCATCGGGACGTTGGCAACTTCCTTCATGGTGTTTGGCGCCGGATACCTGATCAGTGACCGCCGCATCCTGCAGCCCGAGACGGAGACCTTCAGAAAGATTGCGCGCACCAGGTGGTTTTCTCTGACAACTGCAACCTGGATCGCATTGGGAGTGGTGCTTGCAACCTGGTTCCTTTTGTCGCGGACCCGTTTCGGACGGCACGTCTACGCCACTGGCGGGAATCCCGAGGCTGCACGTCTGGCTGGTGTCCGGGTAACCGGAGTGACTATCGCCGTGTTCGCTCTTACCGGAGCGGCCGCTGGCCTTGCCGGTGTCGTCTCTGCGTCACGGTCGCTGAGCGCGATGCCGTCCGACGACTTCAGCTTCCTGTTTGGAGTCATATCGGCTGTGGTCGTTGGTGGCACCTCAATTGCCGGCGGTGAGGGAGGGGTCTGGCGCACGGTGTTTGGAGCGTTCTTCATTGCGTTCATGATCAACGGTTTCAACCTGCACCAGGTTGATCCGATCTGGCAGCGGGTGATCCAGGGTGCTGTGATCCTGGTAGCGGTGAGCATCGACGCCTGGGCCCGGCGACGGCCAGCCGGCTGAGCGGTCCCTCGGGTGGGGATTCAATCGACCTCTCCGGAGTAGACGTACTCACGAAATAGTTATAGTCTCTCACTTCACCTGCACGGTGGCCTGTTTACCGTGCACCAGTGACGATCTTCAGGAGAAGCCAATGACCCGCATGACCCCCAGCGAAGCCTTCGTTGAGACACTGGTCGCCAACGGTGTCGATACCGCCTTCGGCATCATGGGCTCGGCGTTCATGGACGCCATGGACATCTTTGCCCCAGGCGGGATCCGGCTGGTACCCGTGGTCCACGAACAGGGCGCCGCCCACATGGCCGACGGCTACGCCAGGGTCAGCGGCCGCCACGGGGTCGTGATCGGCCAGAACGGCCCCGGCATCTCCAACTGCGTCACCGCCATCGCGGCAGCCTTCTGGGCACACAGCCCCGTCGTGATCGTCACCCCCGAGACCGGAACCATGGGCATCGGCCTCGGCGGCTTCCAGGAGGCCAACCAACTCCCCATGTTCGAGGAGTTCACCAAGTACCAGGGCCACGTCAACAACGAGAACCGCATGGCCGAGATCACGGCCCGATGCTTTGACCGGGCCATCCTGGAGATGGGCCCAACCCAGCTGAACATTCCCCGCGATCGCTTCTACGGTGACATCGACGTAGAAATCGCTGAGCCGATCCGCATCGAGCGCGGCCCCGGCGGCGAGCAGAGCCTCGACGAGGCAGCCGACCTGCTGGCCGCCGCCGAGTTCCCGGTCATGATCTCAGGTGGCGGCGTGGTCATGGGCGACGCCGTTGCTGAGGCCGCCGAGCTGGCAGAGCGGTTGGGCTGCCCGGTCGTCAACTCGTACCTCCACAACGACTCGTTCCCCGCCAGCCACCCGCAGTGGTGCGGTCCGCTCGGCTATCAGGGCTCCAAGGCCGCCATGAAGCTGATCGCCCGCGCCGACGTGGTGCTGGCCCTCGGTACGCGGCTGGGTCCCTTCGGAACACTGCCCCAACACGACATGGACTACTGGCCCGCCGACGCCAAGATCATCCAGGTAGACGCCGACGCCAAGATGCTCGGTCTGGTCAAGAAGATTTCCGTGGGCATCTGCGGTGATGCCGGAGCCGCAGCAAGGGCGCTCACTGCCCGGCTGACCGACCGCACACTCAACTGTGACGCCACCACCGACGAGAGAGCCGGCGCAATGGCTGAGGAGAAGGCCACATGGGAGGCCGAACTCGACGAGTGGACCCACGAGATCGACGACTTCAGCATCGACATGATCAAGGAGTCAATCGACGAGGAGGGCAACTGGCTTCACCCCCGTCAGGTTCTCCGCGAGCTGGAAAAAGTAATGCCTGAGCGGGTCATGGTCGCCACAGACATTGGCAACATCAACTCGGTCTCCAACAGCTACCTGCGCTTCGAGGAGCCGAGATCCTTCTTTGCAGCCATGAGCTGGGGAAACTGTGGCTACGCCCTACCGACCATCATCGGAGCCAAGGCGGCAGCACCCGACAGGCCGGCAATCTCCTATGCAGGTGACGGAGCCTGGGCCATGAGCATGGTCGAGGTAATGACCGCAGTCCGCCACGACATTCCCGTGACCGCCGTCGTGTTCCACAACCGCCAGTGGGGTGCCGAGAAGAAGAACCAGGTCGACTTCTACGGCCAACGGTTCGTCGCCGGTGAGCTGGAGGGCGGCGAGAGCTACGCCGACATCGCAACCGCCATGGGAGCCGAGGCCATTCGCGTCGACCAGCTTGAAGAGGTCGGCCCTGCCCTGGCTGCTGCAATCGACGCCCAGATGAACGACGGCAAGACCACGGTCATCGAGATCATGTGCACCAAGGAACTGGGCGACCCGTTCCGCAAGGACGCCCTGTCAACGCCTGTCCGCCACCTGGACAAGTACGCCGACTTCGTCTGAGGGTCGACAAGAGGGTGTCCCTGGGCAGGGGTAACCTCGTCTCCGTGAGGCCCATTGACACCGACCCCGAGGTACGCAGGCGTCAAGTGGCCTTCTATCGGGGCCTCTCCCCCGAAGAACGCGTTGATGCGGCTGTAGAGATTGCAGAGTTGGCCCGAAGCACGACCCTGGCAGGCATCACCGCGCGGCACCCGGAGTTGGACGACGATGGGGTCAAGGCTGAGTTGCTGGTGATCATGCACGGGGGTCTGGGCAGGACGGCCGCGGGGGTGGCCCTGGGGCGATGAGCCAGTTCGAGTTGCTCGGAGCGGTGGTGTGTGCACTCGATTCGGCGGGAATCGATCACATGGTGGCAGGGTCGTTCGCAAGCACCTTCCATGGTGAGCCGCGAATGACCCAGGACATCGACCTGGTGATCGACCCTGACGAAGGCTCCTTGATGCAGTTCGTGGCGGCGTTTGAGCATCCGCGCTACTACGCCAGTGACGCACTCGTGGCCCTGGAGCGACGTGACATGTTCAACATCATCGAGATCGGTTCCGGGTGGAAGGTCGATCTGATCATCCGGAGGCAGAGGCCGTTCAGCGAGTCGGAGTTCGAGAGGAGACAAGCTGTCACGATCGGCGGGGTCAAGACATATGTGACGACGGTCGAGGATTCAATCCTGGCCAAGTTGGAATGGCGTCAGAAGACAGCGTCTGATCGCCAGATGCAGGACGTAGTAGGCATGCTCGGCACCGCCGGGGACAGCCTTGATGACGTGTATCTTGACCACTGGGCTGTCGAACTCGGGGTGGTTGAGGGGCTCTCTGAGGCCCGAGTAGCCGCCAGACCTTGACCGGCAGGCCCGGTCAGCCCAGGTGGGCGGTTACCCAGTTGTGGACCAGTCCTGCCACGTGGTCTCTGGCATCGGTGGGGTCCTGGAGGTAGTGGTCGCCTGTTACCCACTCCAACTGCTTGTCGGCGGCGGCCAACCCATCAAAGATCATCTGGGCATCTGATGTGAACACGCCCGTGTCAGCCAGGCTCTGGATCACCAGCGAGGGAACGGTCACATGTGCCAGGTTCGGGGCCCCGCGGCACTGGGAGTACTCGAGGCTCCACATTGACAGCCATGTCCGGATCGTGTTCGAGGAGCCGATGCCAAAGGGGCTGTAGTTGGCGAACCTGGGGTCACCCGCGTAGCAGGTGCCGACCAGGCGCTCTGAAGGGTCGATGCTGCCGTCGAGGAAGCGCAGGTCCGCCCAGGTGCGTGACATTGAGAACAGCCGGTCGTAGATGTCGAGCCCCTGCAGTCGCTCCAGTTCGGCAAGCGCCCAGTCAGTGATGCGGTTGTTCCTTGCGACCTGGGCAGAGCGGTACCTCTCCACGAACTCCGCTGGGTAGGGAGGGCCGTTGGCCGGGTCGTACATGTCCAGGCTCGGGTCAACCGAACTCGGGTCGTTCTCGTCTGTGAGCGACGGGTCGAACCAGTTGGTGAGAACCTCGGGTCGGCCCGGGTGGGCGTTCAGCGACACATACAGGTCGGCCGGTGACAGCTCAAGGGCGGCCTCGGGAACCGGACGTTCCAGCAGGGGTTTCAGTACCCCCGCAGCAGCCTGCGCCTGGTAGGCACCCATGAGCGAACCGCCGCCGCAGTTGGCCATGAGGACAACGGTCTCGACTCCGGCTTCCTCGCGCAGCCACCTGACGCCCACGCCGATGTCGACGAGGGCGTTGTCGAGGGTGAAGAACTGTTCAACACCCCGGAAGCGCGTGTTCCAGCCAAGGAAGCCGTAGCCGAGTGCAGCCAGGCGGGTTGCCAGGTAGTGCTCGGAGAAGTCCACGTTGTAGTGCGAGGCGATGAACGCAGTCTTGGGTGAGGTTCCCGAGACGTGGTGGTAGAGGCCCTGGGTGGGCATGAAGCCCGCACCGTTCTGGCCACCCGTTGGGGAGTCCAGGGAGACGAAGCGGCGCTCTACGGTGGGCATGTTTCCAGGTCTGTCTTAGATGACCTTGACCGTGCTCTCCGGGATGGCATCGAGCAACTCGAGGGCCCGCTGGCGGTCAGGTTCAAAGCCGGGGGTGTCCACGCAGAACTCAAGGGAGATCCCGTTGGGGTCGGTCACGTAGGTCGAGCGACACCAGCCGTGCTCAAGGGTGTAGGTGCCGTGACCAGCCTCCTGTAGTCGCTCGGTGATCACCGCAGTCTGGTCCTCGTTGCGCCTGAGGGCGATGTGGTTCACCCAGAGAGGCATGCCGAGGCCGGTCGAGATGTCGGTCCGGTCCTTGTCCTCCTCGCCCACACCGTGAAGGTCAAAGAACGCAAGACAGGAGCCATCGCCGGTGTCGTAGAAGGTGTGGCGGAAGAAGCCGTCGCCATAGGGGGTGACCTCGGTCTTGACAAGTTCCAGCCCGATCAGGTCCTCGTAGAAGCGGTGGTTCTCGTGGATGTCACGGCAGGCGTAGGCGACATGGTGGAACCCGGTTGCCTGGCTTGTGTCGGAACAGTCTTTGCTCACGGGACTCTCCTCTAGGCGATCACCCGTCTCTTGTGGGCACCGCCCACGTTAGTGGTCGGTCAAGCTGTGGAACCTAGGCTGGTGTTGGCCTCTCCCTGTCGAGAACCACGAACGATCCGGTGGCTGAGGCCACGGTCCTGTCGCCGTTGGTGGCGCGTGCCTCGGTCTGGATGATCCGCTTCCCGGGGTGCAGCACGCTGCCGCGAACCTCGACATCGCCCTCGAAGATCGGCTTCAGGTAACGGATCTGGATCTCCATGGTCACGCACATCTGGCCCTCTGCCAGATAGCCGGCCGCAGCGGTGCCCATGGCGGTGTCGAACATGGTGAACAGGGCACCGCCGTGCATGGTGCCGTTGGGGCTCAGGTGGACCGGGTCGATCGAGATCCTGCACGTGCCGTTGCCGTCCTGGCCGACCTTGAGGAACTCGGCCAGGGGAGAGGAGTCGTGGGAGACGGGGGTGCCTGGAGAGTCCATCAGGCTCCCGTCAGTTCGGCCATCTGGCTGGAGTAGGTGGCCATGTCGAAGTAGTCGCGCCAGAGGCTGATCTTGCCGTCGACCACCTCGAACACGCCTGCGATCGGCAACTCCAGCCAGCCATCGCCGATCTTGAAGCGGTCCAGGCGTTCGTTGACAACCACGTTGCCCACCTCGAACTGGCGCAGGACGGGCCATTCCACCTCGGATGCCGGTGCCAGGAATATCTCAAGGGTCGCTGCCATGGCCGCAGGCCCGACTATCGGCTGCATCGGCATGTTCTCGTAGGACACGTCATCGCTCACAAGGGCAACTGCAGCCTCAACGTCCTTGCGCTCGATGGCGGCGATGAACGCGTTCACGGTCTCTGTCGGGGTCATGGCCTGTACCCCCGTGAGACAGCCTCGAAGATCATCTCCCGTTGGAGTTCGTTGGCGCCTTCGCCCCACTCGTTGATCTTGCAGTCCCGGTAGAAGCGCTGGGCGGGGCTCTCCAGCATGAACCCCTGGGCGCCGTGCAGGTGCAGGCAGCGCTCGCTGACCCAGGTGGCGGTCTCGGAGGCGACCAGCTTGGCGATTGACGCATCGGTGTCGTAGTCGTCTCCGGCCTCCAACTTCTCGGCCGCCGAGTAGACGAGGTGACGCACGGTCCGCAGGCGGGTTGTCATGTCGGCAATCGTGGCACGCACGACCTGCTTGGCGGCCAGCGGGCCGCCGAATTGCTCCCGGGTGTCCACATGGGTGACGGCCGCATCTAGTGCTGCCCGACCCAGCCCCAGCGCCAGGGCGCCGGCAAACACCCGACCCTGGGAGAGCACCGCAAGGCACTGTCGGAACCCCTTGTCGAGCTCTCCGACCAGGCGATCGGCGGGAACCACGCAGTCTTCGAAGTGGAGCTCCGCGAGCTCTGACGGGCGCATGCCCAGCTTGTGCATCGAGCTCCGGGTGAGGCCTGCGGAGTTGCCGTCGACGGCCAGGACCGAGAGGCCGGCGAGCTTTCCCGGTTCGCCCGAGGTGCGTGCCACGACGAGGATCACATCGGCGAAGGTGGCGTTGGTGATGTACATCTTCGAGCCGTTCAGGACAAAGTTGTCGCCGTCTCTGCGCGCTGCGAGCCGCACCTGGGTTACGTCGGCTCCGGAGTCCGGCTCGGCGTAGGCCCAGGCGCCCGTCGTGGTTCCCGCCAGCAGGCCGGGCACGAAGCGTTCAGCAAGCTCCCTGTCGGCGATCTCGGCGAGAGCACCGGCGGCCAGGGCCGTGTGGACGTAGAGGCCGAGAGCGGCCCCGGCCGAGCCGTATGCCAGTTCCTCAAAGAGGATGCACCGGTCGACCGGTCCGCCACCGGAGCCTCCCAACGACTCGTCGAACCCGACGCCCAGCCAGCCCAACTCGCCCAACTGCGCAAACAGGTGCATCGGGTAGGAGCCCTCAGGGTCGGCCTGGTCCCATGTGGTGGCGTTGGGGGTGATCTCGGCAGCCGTGAACCTGGCCACCTCGGCCCGGAAGGACTCCCTGACGGCTGCGAGCTCAGACACCGCGGAACTCCGGTCGCCGCTTCTCCTGAAAGGCCTTGACACCTTCGTGGTGGTCCTCGGTCTGGATGCACTGCACCTGGGCGAAGATCTCGAACTCGAACTCAGCGTCCATGTCGACACCAAGGGAGCGGTGGATTGCGCGTTTCGTCCATGCGTGGGCGATCGGCGGGCCTGCAGCCAACCTGGCTGCAAACTCGGCCACGTGGTCGGTGAACTCATCGGCTGCCACGACCCGGTGTACGAGCCCCATGTCGAGTGCCTCGTCGGCCTTCACCAGCCGGCCGGTGAACATCATTTCGGTCGCCGCCCCCAGGCCAACCAGTCGAGGCAGGAACCAGCCAGCTGACATGTCACAGCCGGCCAGACCGATGGGAGTGAAGGGTGCTCCCAGGCGGATCCCCTCGGCGGCAATCCGGAAGTCGGATGCCAACGCCAGGCCAAGGCCGCCACCGACGGTGTCTCCGTGGAGGGCGGCTATCACCGGCTTGTCCATGCTGACGATGGCGCGAACCGGGTCCAGGTAACGGCGCACGATCGGCTCCCACTCCTGTGGCTTTCGCTCGACCATCTCGGCCTGGTCGGCGCCGGCACAAAAGACCCTGCCGGTCCCGGCCAGCACGACGACCCTCACGTCGTCGGATCCGGCCACCCGGGCCAGCGCATCGATCAGAAGGTCCAGCGTGTCGTGGTCGAGCGTGTTCAGGCGCTCGGGCCGGTTCAGGGTCACGGTGCCGACCCTGTCGGCGATTTCTACAAGTACCTGGTCGCTCATGCTGTGTGCTCCTCGGGGACGACTACCGTCCTGGCTGGTCCGAATGGTTCTGAGAAGATCGCGGCCGCATCGGCCAGCGCCACCTCGCGGCTGACAGATCTGGACACATCCAGGCGGCCACTGGAAATGAGCCTCAGAACCGTCGCAATCTCAGAGGGCGTGGATCCGAACGAGCCGTGGACGCTCAGCTCGGCACCGATGAACATGCCGAGCGGAGGCAACCGCGGCTGTGTGTGCCCGACGCCGACGACCACCAGGCGGCCGCCCGGGGCAAGGGACGCGAGGCCGAGCTCAACCGTCTCCGAGCTTCCCACGCACTCCAGGACAAGCGTGGCGCCACGGGCCAGCCTGCGGAGGTCCCTCGCCGGCTCGTCCGTCGACCCTGGGTCGAAGGTCTCGTCGGCACCAGCGGCCGTGGCGGCATCGCGTGCGGCCTCTGAAGGGTCGACGGCAACCACTCTGGCGGCACCACAGAGGCGGGCCAGCTGAACGGCGTGCACACCGAGGCCACCTGCGCCGATGACAACAACGGTCTCGCCCGGTTGCAGCCTCCCGACTGTGGTCAGCGCGTGGAACGGGGTGGCTATGGCGTCCGAGGCAATGGCGCCGATCCCGTCTGGCACCTCGTCGGGGAGCGCTACGAGGCTTGTGGTCGGCAGGGCGATCCGTTCGGCAAAACCGCCCTGTCTTGCCATGCCGAGGATCTGGGGTCGGCGGCAGCGGTTGGATCTGCCTGAGGTGCACGCGGCACAGGTTCCACAGGTGACCTGTCCGAAGGCGGCCACCCGGTCGCCGGGGTTCCAGCCCTCGACGCCATGTGTGGTTTCAAGGATCGTGCCCGCGATCTCGTGTCCGGGAACGGTTCCGGGCGGAACGCCAAGGTCGCCGGCGACGATGTGGCGGTCGGTGCCACAGACACCGGCAGCATCCACGGCGATCAGTACCTCACCGTCAGCGGGAACGGGCTCTGGAACCTCGATGAGGGAGATCTCGCCGGGTTCCCCCAGAACCAGTGCCTTCATGGTCAGCCCCGGGTCCGAAGGCCCATGTGGTGGGCGATGATGTTGCGCTGGATCTGGCTCGTTCCGCCCCCCAGTTCGCAGCCGCGGACCTCGAGGTTGCGTCGCAGGAAGTGCGACTCGGCTTCCCAGCCGCGTGCCCCGGCCACCTGCATGGCTGCGGTAGTTGCCCTGCCGGACACGTTGTTGGCGAGCATCTTGGCCATGGAGGCCTCCATCGGGCAGGGGCCCTCCACGTCACGCTTGTGGGCGGCTGCGTAGACGAGCAGGCGGGCGGCCGCCACCTCGGCCTGCGACTCGGCAAGTGGGTGGGTGACCGCCTGGAACCGGGCGATCGGCCCCCCGTACTGTTCACGGTTGTTGGCGTACTCCACGGCGTCGTCGAGAGCCGCCTGGGCGACACCGATCGACTGGGCCGCGTTTGCGAGGCGTTCAGGGTCCATCAGCTTGGATAGGTTCAGCCAGCCGCCGTCCACCTCGCCGAGCACGGCGTCGTCAGGCACGAACACGTTGTCGTAGGTGACGTCGTTGACCATCAGGGCCTTCATTGCCAGGTGCTGGCGACGGGTGAAGGAGAGGCCCGGCGTCGGGTTGTCGACCTGGTTCTCGACAAGGAAGAGGGTTATTCCCTTCTGGCGGGGCTGGTCCGGAAAGGTGTTGGTTCGGGCAGCGGTGATGATGGTCTCGGCACGCTCGGCACCTGAGATCGGTCCCTTGACGCCGTTTAGCCGCCAGCCACCGTCGACCTTTTCAGCTGTCGTCTCCATCCCGGCAAAGTCAGAGCCCGCTCCGGGTTCAGACATGGACAGGGCGAAGCGCTTGTCGCCGGTCACGATCGCGGGAAGGTACTTCTGGGCCTGTTCTGAGGAGCCACAGATGTGCAGAGCATGTGACCCGAAGATGGTCCCGGTTATGTAGAGGGTTGCCAGCGAGATCGAGGTCTTTCCGACCTCCTCAACCAGGACGCAGAGGTCCACGACCGAGCCATCTGATCCACCGTGCTCGGCGGGTACGGGAATACCGGTCCAGCCGCGCTCGGCACACGACCGGTAGAACTCATCGGGGTACTCCTCGTCGCGTTCCATCTGGGTGATTCGCTCCAGCGGGTACTCCTCATCGAGGAAGGCACGCACCTCGGCTCGCATGGCCAGCTGTTCTGGTGACAGGTAGACGTCCATCAGTTCCCCCTGAACGACGGTGTTCGTTTGGATCTTGTGGCCTCGAGGCCCTCGCTGAAGTCCTCTGAGCAGATGGCATCGGCCTGAATCTCGGCCTCCAGATCCAGGTGCTCTGCCAGCGAGCGTTGCTCGATCCCGTTGAGTGCCACCTTGTTTCCGCGCGTGGCCAGCGGTGCGAGGGAGGCCAGTCGGTCGGCGAGGTCGGCCACGGCCTTGTCGAAGGTTGCGGCCGGTGCCACCTCGGTGACCAGCCCTGCCTCCAGCGCCTCGTCGGCCGAGTAGACGGCACCGAGGGTGACAATCTCCATTGCCCGGACGGGACCGACCAGGCGGTTCAGCCACCAGGTGGCGCCGGTGTCGGCTCCCGATAGCCCGAGGCGAGAGAACACGAACCCCAGACGGGCTTCGTCACTCATGATCCGGAAGTCGGTTGACAGGGCGACTGCCGCACCGCCTCCGAAGGCGTCACCGTTGACTGCGGCGACCGTGGGCACGGCTAGTCCTGCTATTGCCTTGATGCCCTCGTTGGCGTGGCGCAGTTCTGCCACGGCGTTTGCACGGTCACCGTCCAGCAGGTCCTGGAGGGCCTCGAAGTCTCCACCTGCCGAGAAGGCAACACCCTCACCTGTGAGAACCATGACCCTGGCGTCGGGGTCGGCCGAAACGGCGGCACAGGCCTCGATCAGGTCGGTGAAGGCCTGCGGGTTGAGCGCGTTGCGAACCTCGGGGCGGCGGAACCTGATGGTGTGGACACCCCGGTCGTCTCGCTCATGGGAGAGCAGGTCAGGCATCGATCTTGAAGACCTTCGCAGCGTTGTCCCGCAGGATCTTGCGTGTCGCCTCCGGGGAGAAGCCGCAGTCGTAGACGTCGTCGACGGTGCGCTTGAATGGCAGCAGCGGGTAGTCGGTGGCCCAGATCATCTTGTCCTGGCCGTAGCCGCCGGAGAACTTCTTGACGCTCTCGGTCCAGTGCCTGGCCGGCCGTGCCGACGCTTCGACGTACACGTTTGGGTGCTTCCAGGCCAGGATCAGCATCTCGTCCTGCCAGGGGTCGCCCACGTGGGTGCCGAGGATCTTCAACTCGGGGAAGGTGAGGGCCACCTCGTCGAGGTAGATGGGCCTGCCGCATTCGGAGGGCAGCAGTGGTCCGGTGTGTCCGACCTGGATGCACAGCGGGATGTCGTACTCACAGCAGGCCACGTAGAAGGGCCAGTAGATGCGGTCGGTGGGTGGTGGGGCGGTGGTCCTACCGTCACCACACTGGAAGGGCTCGAGGCGGAAGGCCTTGTAGTCCAGCTCCTCCACGCAGCGTCGGAACTCGCGCATGCCGGGCATTGGGTCCCTGATGTCGACGGTGAATGCCCCGATGAAGCGATCGGGTGCCTCGCGCACGTAGGCGGCGTTCTCGTCGTTGCTCACGACCCACGAGTCGAGGAACTTGAACGAGGAGGCAACGCCGATGTCGACTCCGGCGTCGTCCATCTCGGCCAGGACCTCGTCGACGGTGAAGCCTCTCTGGAAGCGGTCCTCAACCCCGTACTTGCGGAAGATGTGCCAAAACGATGAGGGCCACCGGTCGGCTGAACCAGGAGGGGGAATGGTCATCCAGGCGTCTATTGCGCCAACTCGTGGGCTCTGTTCGGTTTCGGTCATCTGTCAGGTCCTTTCAGGGGGTTAGACGAGGGCGCGCGCTATCAGCTCGCGCATGATCTCGGAGGTGCCGGCTCCAATGGAGAATCCGGCTACGTCGCGGTAGTAGCGGGGTATTGGTGACTCCTCCATCTGGCCAAAGCCTCCGTGGAGTTGCAGGATCTCGGCTGCAACCGACTGCACTGCGTCTGCGGCGTGCAGCTTGGCCATCGAGACGGCGATGTCGCCGGCCGGGTCCTTGTCGCTGAGGAGGCGGGCTGCCTGGTGGGCCAGCAATCTGGTGGCCTCGAGCCGGGTGGCCATCTCGGCGAAGCGGTGGCGCCACGTCTGGAAGCCCATGATCGGGCCGCCGAAGGCCTCTCGTTCGTTGGCGTAGTCGAGGCCCAACTCGATGAGGCGCTCCATGATCCCGACTGCAAAGGCGGCGATCACGAGTCGCTCACCGCCGAAGTGGGAGAGGATGTAGCGCAGCCCGTGGCCCTCTTCGCCCACGAGGTTGGTGGCCGGTATGCGGCACTCGTCAAAGAACAGCTCGCCGGTGTCTGATGCCCTGGCGCCCAGCTTGTCGAGGCGTCGACCTACCTCGAAGCCGGGGGTGTCGGTGGGGAAGATGACCAGCGATATGCCCTTGGGGCCGGCCTCGCCGGTGCGGACCGCAAGGGTGATGAAGTCGGCTCTCGTGCCGTTGGAGATGAACGTCTTCTGGCCCGAGATGACGTAGTCGCCACCGTCGCGGCGCGCTCGGGTTGTGATGGCGGCCACGTCGGAACCGGCGCCCGGTTCTGACACGCCGATGGCTCCGATCAGTTCTCCGGCGATGGCTGGGGCCATAAAGGCTTCCTTCTGGGCATCGGTTGCCTCGTCGGCCAGGATCGCCAGGGCGAACTCGGACTGGGCCATGAGCGCAACGGCGGTGCCGATTGAGTCGCCCTTGGCGAGCTCTTCGGCCAGCACGCATGTGGCCATGAAGTCAAGGTTGGCGCCTCCGTAGGCCTCGTCATAGCGAAGTCCCAACAGGCCGGCGGCGCCGGCTTTCCGGTAGAGCTCCCTGTCGCACTGGCCGTCACGTTCCCAGGCGTCCACGTTGGGGCGGATCTCGCGTTCAACGAACGAGGCGACCGTCTGGCGGAAGGTCTCGTGATCCTCGGAGAGGAAGGAGGAGGGTTGGCGGGGGTAGGTGGCAGTGCTCTGGGACACGGGTGCTCCCGGTTCGGAAACAGGCTTAACTGACTAATGACCAGAATAGTATTCTGGTCATTAGGTGTCAACTTGTGTAATGTCGGGTCCATGACAGCCGTGGAGACAGCCACCCTTGATCCAGCCGAACGGCTCCTGGACGTTGCCGAGGCCAGGTTCAGGCGGTTCGGTTACAAGCGCACGACCGTCGAGGACGTTGCCATCGAGGCCGGCACCGCCAAGGGCAGCGTCTACCTCCACTTCAAGTCCAAACAGGACATCTATCTGGCGGTCGTGGAGCGATCACTTGAGCGGTTCCTGGCTGCTGCCGAGACTGCGCTGTCGACAGAGGGTGCCTCACCCGATCTGCTCCGGGCACTTGTAGAGGCGACCATCGACCACTACAGCCATGACGAACTGCTCCGCTCATCTCTGTTCGGCGATACGGACCTGGTTGCAGGCGAGGTGGCGCAGCTGGCCTCTGACCTTCAGCGTGACCGGATCCGGTCCCTGCTACGCGGGGTCCTCACCCGCGGTAAGGCCGAGGGGTCTGTCAGGGATGACATCGACGTGGACGCGGCGGCCTCCGTGCTCCAGGAGTCGGGCTGGGCGCTGGTACGGACCGGCCTGGTGAGCGAGGATCCGGCAGAACTCGAGACCCTGCTCGAGGCGTTCAACAGCATCGTTGGCCTCGGCCTGATACCACGGCACTGAAACCTGGAGGACCCTGATGACCGAAGGACCGCTGCGGATCGAGGCTCAGGGCGACGGCGTTCTGCTGCTCACCCTTGACCGGCCCGATCGTCGCAACGCGCTCAATGCCGAGTTGCGTGGACTTCTGGCAGACACGCTCGGCCGGCTCGCTACCGATGATTCGTGTCGGGTGGTCGTGTTGGCCGGTAACGGTTCCACCTTCTGTGCCGGTTTCGACCTGGACGAGATTCGTGCCGCCGAATCGCTCGAAGAGCTCTTTGCCGAGGCGCGTGTGTACCACCATGCTGTCCACACCTTTCCCAAGCCGATTATCGCGGCGATCCACGGGCCGGCCGTCGCGGGCGGAATGGATCTGGCCCTGATGTGTGACATGCGCATAGCCGGCACGGAGGCAACCTTCGGACAGCCACAGGTGAAGGCCGGGATTCCAGCCGCACACGACCTGGTGCGCACGGTTGTACTGGAGCCGGTGGCGCGCGAGATCTGCCTGACCGGCCGGGTATTGGGGGTCGAAGAGGCGCTCAGGGTCGGTCTGGTAAGCAGGGTGGTCGATGCCGACGACCTGATCGAGGAAACCCTCGCCCTCGCCACCGAGATCGCCTCGTCACCAGCTTCGGCGGCCGCCAAGGCACAGTTTCTTGAAAGTCAGCCGGACCTCTTCGGCTGAGCCGCCTCCCTGCTACTACCTACTGAAGGCCCTTGGCGGTGCCTCCGTCGACCGGTATTGAGGCACCGGTGATCGAGCGTGCCGACTCTGAACAGACGAACGCCACGACCCTTCCGAAGTCCCCGGGGTCGCCGAGCACCCCGGTCGGGAGCCGTGAGGCCACGGTGTCGAGGTCGTCGTAGAGCTGGGTGAGCCTGTCGGTGGCATGCAGGCCGGGCTGGACGGTGTTGACGGTCACCCCGTCGGGGGCCACCTCGGTGGCCGTCGTCTTGAGGAATGCTGTCAGGCCTGCCCGTGCCGTATTTGAGAGGATGAGTTGGTCTATGGGCTGACGGACCGAGATCGATGTGATCGCAACCACCCGTCCCCATCCGCGCTCCTGCATCGGCGGGACCAGGGCCTTGCACATGGCTACGGTCGAGAGAAGGTTCAGCTGAAGGGCCTCTGGGTAGGCCTCGAGGTCCGTGGAGGCGAAGTTTCCAGGGGGAGGTCCGCCGGCGTTGGCCACCAGGATGTCGATGTCTCCGAGGGCGTCCTGCGCGGCTGAGATCATCTCGTCGATCTCATCTGGCCTGCTGAGATCGGCCGGGATGCTGACCGGATCGCCCTCAATGGTCTCGGACGCGGCTGCCAGCCGCTCCACGGAGCGGGCCACTATGGCTACACGTACCCCGGCGCCCGCCAGAGCCTGAGCTGTGGCCAACCCCAACCCACCGGATGCTCCGGTGACCAGCGCAGTACGTCCAGCAATTCCCAGGTCCATTTGTCCTCCTCGGTCGTAGATGGCGAACCTAGTTGCTGTTGATGGCGGCGTCGCCCAGGCTCAGCCTGTCGGCTCAACCCTGGACTTCTCGGGGTCACAGACCCAGGGGCCGCTCCTGTCGGCGGCCAGGAACTCGGAGACCTCGCTGCCAGCCGTAATCCACGTTGTGTTCGAATCGTCATCGGAGGTGGCAAAGACGATGCCGATGAGGCGGTCGTCGTCATCGAATGCGCCAGCGCCGCTGTCACCCGTTCGAGTGTCCGCCTCGAGTTCATGACCGGAGCGCTCGTGGCCGCCTTGGCCGCCGATCCGGTCGATTGTTATTTGAACCGCCTGGCGCACCAGATACGGGATCGTCCCGGACGATGATGCCCCCACGATTTCACCGACGTCTCCCGCTGTGGCAGTACCCACCTCCACGGCCGGTTCTGAAAGTTCGGGTACGGAAAGCAGAGCCAGATCCGTGCGCATGTCCAGCCCGACCACGGTTGCAGGGTAGGTCCCACCGTCTGTGGTGGTCACGGCGATAGTTGATGATCCCCGAACCGAGTGCGCCGCCGTCAGCACCAGACCGGTGTCGACCACCACGCCAGAGGAGTTGACCGCCGTGGCGTAGCCGCAGCCTGCTGTCGAGATCGTGACGGATCGCTGCTCTGGTGTGGGGGAGCCTGCGCATGAGGCGGCCAGCAGCATCACAAGGGTGAGCACCGCTACGTGGCCCGCTGACGAGATGGCCCACGTACGCTGGCGGCCATGCGGCACAGCTTTCTGCTTCGGTCGGTGGGGCGCCTTCTTCAGGCCGATGAGCAACCGGTTGCGGTTGCCCTCATGTGGACTCGTCACCGTCTGATGATGCCCTACACGGTGGTGGTGTCGGTTGCCGTGGTGTTCTTGGCGACCGTCGTCGGTGTCGAATACTGGAGCACCCGTATGGGAATCGGTGCGGCCGCTGCGATCGTGGCCGCTACGGCCACCACCAATTATCGGGTTCTGGCCAGAACAACGAGGGGCCTGTTGCTCTGTCGGGGCGGGCGGGTCCGACAGGTCGCCACGTCGATCGTTGAACGGCTCCCTGACAATGCCTCGATCATCAGGACAGGTGGCAACCTCATCACAGGTGAGTGGGATGTCGGGGAGAGGCACTACAGCGTGCCCCGTCGCCACGAGCAGGCGATGGAACAGATCGCACGACCCTGAACGCGCAGCGACCCGGTCACCGACGAATCGGTGACCGGGTCGCTATGCGTTGGTTCCCCCTAGATCTGTGTCTGCTGATTCAGGTACGAGCGCTCTGCGAGGCCGTGCCACTCGGCAACGCCATCGCGGAACACACGCCACGGCTTGAGGATCTCGGCAAAGGCGGCGTCGCCAGCGGCGGTCTCGTTGAGGACCACCTCTGTCTCGCCCTTGAACGCCGCCATCAACTCAGGTGAGAATTCCCTGATCTTGGCGAACTGCTTGACCTTCTGGAGGTCGCGCTGGTTCAGGACGTCGTACATGCCGAGGGTGTTGAGGTTCGACCAGGCCGCTGCGTTCTCAATGGCTGCCTGGTACTGCGGTGGCAGTTCGTTCCATGCATCCAGCGAGATCTGGATCTCAACCGCGGTGCCCGGCTCCCACCACCCGGGGTGGTAGTAGAACAACTCGCCCTGGAACTGGTCAAGGCCCAAGATGAGGTCGTCGGTCGGGCCGACGAACTCAGCGGCGTCAATGGCGCCGGTCTCGATGGCCGGCAGGATCTCTCCGCCGGGCAGCGAGATCTGCTCGCCACCGAGGGCGGCGAGCACCTTTCCGGCCAGGCCGGGAATACGCATCTTGAGGCCCTGCAGGTCTGCTGGGGTCTTGAGCTCCTTGGTGAACCAGCCACCCATCTGGCAGCCGGTGCCACCACATGGGAAGAAGATCATGTTGTGCTCTTCGGCGTAGAACTTCTGGAGAAGTTGAAGGCCGCCACCCTGATAGAGCCATGCGTTGTGCTGGCGTTGGGTAAGGCCGAAGGGCACTGCCGTGCCGAACTGCTGCACCGGCGAGATGCCGACGTAGTAGTAGGAGGCGGTGTGTCCCATCTCCATGCCGCGGTCGCGGACCGTCTGGAGGACCTCGAGGCCGCCGACGATCTCACCTGCCGGCCTGGCGTTGATCTTGAACCTGCCACCGGTCAACCTGCCAACCTGTGTAGCGAAATTCTGGGCTGAGCCGAACAGGGTGATCAGCGCTGTGGGCCAACTGGTCCCCAGCTCCCACTCCAACTCGGGTCCGTCGGCAGCCAGCGCCACCGTGGTGGGTGCAGCTGTAGTGGCCGGAGCGGCTGTAGTGGCCGGAGCGGCTTCTTCTTCGCTACTGCATGCGGCCAGCAGCGTTCCTGCAGCGGCAAAACCGGCCACACCGACGCCGGCCTTTGCCAGGAACTTCCTCCGATCCAGATCGGATTCGGTGGTCTCTACGTCACTCATTGGTGCTCCTCTTGTTTGATGCTGTTGGATATCGCCGATCACCGCTGGGCGATGGCACGACTCCTCACCGATTGGGATGCTCTCACGGATAGTGGCTGGGTGCAACCGTGCGTGGCTGCGTGGCTGCGTGGCTGCGTGGCCCGACCCGGTGGTCTCAGGCCCCGCTGAAGAAGCGGAAAGAGAACTCGGTAATGCCGGGGAAGGCTCCCAGAATGCCCAGAAAGATGATCTGGATCCCCATGAACGGGAACGCGCCCTTGTGGATTTCGGCGGTCTTCACCTCTGGGGGCGCAACGCTCTGCAGGTAAAAGAGGGAGAACCCCACAGGTGGGGAGATGAAGGCCATGTTCAGGTTCACCGCCATCATCACGGCGAACCAGATCTTCTCCACAGCCGTGAAGCCCAGCTCCTGCATGGCGGGCACGAAGATCGGGACCACGATGAACGTGATCTCGATGAACTCCAGGTTGATGCCCAGCAGGAACACCGCGACCATTGCCACCGCCACGAAACCGAACTTGCCTCCGCCCACCGCTGTCAGCCAGTCCGAGGTCTGGTCCGATCCACCCAACTGGAAGAACATGAGGCTGAAGAAGGTGGATGAGAACAGCAGGGTCATGACGAGGACCACGATGTTCGCCGTTGAGGTACCGGCTGCGTAGATGGCGCTGGGTGTCAGCCGCCACCTGGGGGTGATGTGTTCCGCGCCGTCGCGGTGTAACAGGCGGTCGAAGTACCAGTTCAGGACGGTGAGCAGCAGCGCACCGAACACGCCCACCGCGCCTGACTCGGACGGGGTTGCCACTCCCTGGAAGATGGACACCAGGACACCGATGATGAGTACCAGGATCGGCACCACCGAGACCACTATCTCGGTGGTGAGCATTCCGCCGGTGAGCAGGATCGCCAGGATCACGACGAAGGTGCCTACCAGCGCGACCAGCGCCGAACCGGGGCTGAGAAGCAGCGACACCATGCCGAGCAGCAGGGCCAGCAGGGCGGCGATGATAACGGCGCTCCTACGGCTCAGCCTTCCGTCCAGGGTGCGTTGCTCCTTGGGCATGGCGGGACCCATATGCGGTTTGAGGTAGGAGATTCCCAGCGCATACGCCGCGTACATGGCGGCCAGCAGCAGGCCCGGGATGAGGGCACCGGCGAACAGGCCCAGGATGCCTACGCCAAGCTGCTGGGCCAGCAGGATCAGCACCAGGCTCGGTGGCACCAGCTGGGCCAGCGTTCCGGAGGCGATGATCACGCCGGTGGCCAGCTTGTGGTCGTAGCCCAACTTGATCATGGCTGGCAGGGACAGGATCCCCATGACGATGACGGTGGCTGCCACAACTCCTGTGGCAGCGGCCATCAGGGTTCCGACGAGAACCACCGCTGCTGCCACCCCGCCCCTTAGTGACCCCATGAGCATGCCGATGGCTGTGAGCAGGCGCTCTGCGAGGCCCGACCTTTCGAGGATGGCCCCCATCAGGACGAACAGGGGAACGGCCAGAAGGGTCTGGTCCGAGAGGGCCCCGTACCAGCGGCCCGGGAGAACGTTCATCGTGAGCGGGTCGAACTCTCCGAGAATGTCACCGAGGAAGGCGAACGCCAGGCCCGTCGAGGCGAACGAGAACGCCACGTTGTAGCCGGTGAGGATGAGCACCATGAAGACGGCGAACATGGACATGGCAAGGAATACGGTGAACTCCATGCCCAGAATGCCGAGAACCATCGTTGTGCCCACTACTCGATCCTCAACGGGGCATCGGGGTCGTGGATGTCGGCAAGGTCCTCACGACCCATGATTACGAAGCCGGTCTTGATGATCTCGGCGAGGATCTGGATTCCAAAGAGAATCAGTCCAACGAGGAGCATGAACTTGATGGGCCCTACCGGCAACTGGTCGGCGTCGGGCGACTGCTCCCAGGTGCGCCAGACCTTCCAGCCCTCGGGCCAGTCTCCTGAACGCTTCATGCCGAGGGCGATCCGGCTGTAGCCGAACAGGATCCGGGAGCCGGCGATGATGAACGGCAGGAAGAAGAAGGTGTGCATGACGAAGTCCAGCCACGCCTTGCGCCGGTGCGAGAATTCGGCCCACCAGAAGTCGATGCGGGGGTTGACCCCCTCGCGCACTCCGTAGTTCATTCCGATCAGGAACATGAATCCGAACGTCATCCAGGCCAGGCTCGTCACCTGGCCGATGATGATGTCTCTTTCCACGTAGCGGCCCGTGTATCGGGTTACCACGTTGAAGAGCGACACGATGAACACGACCCATCCCAGCCAGCGTGCGATGAGGCCGGTGACTGAGGTGATCTTCTCGATGCCAAGGCGGAATCTGTGGAGTGCGGCCGGCCTGGCACTCATAACGACAAAGGCGACGAGGACAAGCCAGACCCACAATGGCAGGTTCCCGATGAGGCGCTCGGTTCCCACGAGCGTTCCGACAATGGATAGGCAGAGAAAGCCCGCCAGGACCCATCCGAACGGATGAACCTGATGGTGGAACTTCAGATCGGGGGCCTGACCATCGGTGTCTGAGGGCGCGGTCTGACCCGGCGGGTTCTCGCCGATCTCGTCCACCTCAGGCACCTGTTGCCCCCCCCTCGGGTTCGTCTCCGCGGATGAGTAGGCGCACAGGGTAGCCACATATTGCGCTGCTGTCGGAATGAACCTGCGTCGCTGGTGTCAGGTCGTGTTCAGTTCGATGGCGATCTTGGCGGCCACAGCAGCATTGTTGAGCACCAGGGCCACGTTCGTGTCGATGCTCGCCCCTGTCGTTGACCCGGCGATGTGGGCGAGGAGGAACGGCGTGATCCCGGCTCCGGTGATGCCACGGGCATCAACCGCCTCCAGCCCCAGCCCGATTGCCTCTTCAACCGCCCGTCTGTCGGCCTCGTGTTCAGGAGGAACGGGTACGGCAACCACGGCACCGGTCGTCAGGCCCGCAGACCAGTGGGCCGACAGGATGGCAGCGGTCTCGACAGCGTCCCTCGAGCGGACGGTCACCGGCAGGTCCTTTCCACGTGTCCAGAACTCGGGGAACACATCGGTTTTCTGACCGATCACCGGCACACCGAGCGTCTCGAGGTGTTCAAGTGTCCGGGGGACGTCCAGGATCGCTTTTGCTCCGGCGCAGACCACTGCAACCGGGAGCGTTCCCAGAGCAGTCAGGTCTGCTGACACGTCACCTGAGTCTCCGCGGTGCACCCCACCGATCCCGCCCGTGGCGAAAACCCTGATTCCTGCCCTGTGGGCGGCGAACATTGTCGCGGCGACGGTCGTGGCTCCCGTTCCGCCAGAGGCCAGCACCCATCCAATGTCGCGAAGGCTGACCTTTGACACGTCGTCTGAGGTGGCGATGCGGTAAAGGTCCGAGTCCTCGAGCCCGACACGAATCTCCCCATCTAGCAGAGCCACCGTCGCCGGGGTGGCCCCGTTCTCACGGACAGCGGCCTCGATGGCATGGGCGGTCTCCAGATTGCGTGGATGTGGCAGGCCGTGGGAGATGATCGTGGACTCCAGTGCCACGACCGGTGTGCCCGCGTTAAGTGCCTCGGCAACCTCGTCGCTCAGGCGGATTGGTCCGTCGCTCTCGGGAAAGTCGTTCATCACAGACAGTCTCGCCCGGCAACCGCCCGCTCAGGCGTTGTGTGATGCACGGAATCGTGCCGGGGTCTCGCCGGTGAGGCGCCCGAACTGTCGGGTGAGGGTGGCCTGGTCGTAGAAGCCGCACTCTGCTGCCACGACGGCGATCGGGTCGTTCGAGTCGGTGAGGCGCGCTGCCGCCGTGTCGACCCTCACCCTCAGCACGTACTGGTTGGGTGTGATGCCGAAGACCTTCTTCATGCGGCGCTCAAGCTGGTCTTCTGAACAGCCGCCCGCACCGGCCATGTCAGCCACACGGATGGGTTCGGCCAACCTTTCGTGGACGAGGTCCACGACCCGGGTGAGGGACTCCATAGCGATTCCCTCTTCACTCGGTGTTTCAAGGTCGCGGCTCACGCTGACGAGGCCCACGACAACACCGTTCTCGATGACGGGCAACTTGGTCGTGAGGTACCAGCCTGTGGAGTGGTCGGGTCGTCGGATCAACTCCAGCTCGTTGCGGAGCGGCTCGCCGGTGGCGAAGACCTCGGCATCTTGTTGCTCGTAGTGCTCAGCAAGGGCCTCCGGAAAGAGGTCAACGGCACGTGCACCGATCACGTCGCGTCTCGACTGACGCCCAGAGCGCCGCACGAAGGCCTGGTTTACCGCCACGTAGCGGTCGTCGGTTCCCTTCATGCAAAACATCACGTTCGGTAGGGAGTCGAACAGGTCCAGCACCTCGGGAAGGCAGCCGGGAAGGGGCTGTACCTCTGCCGGTTTGTCGGATCCGGGTGCCATCAGGGCGCCGATCGTACAAGACCCTCCGACCCGGGTCCTAGATCATGTGTCCATGATCGATGTTGAGGCTCGACCCGATCCCGTTCCCGATTCGATCGCCGAGGAAGCGGTCAGCCTGGTCAGCCGGTGGCTGGATGTGGCGACCGACGTCGAAACCCGAGATGAGCGCCATCTGGCGGACCGCCTGCTTGGCCTCGTCGAGGACGAGGATGGCGTCGCCTTCACGATGCGTTTCGTGGACAGGGTTGCAAGGAGTCGCCACAACCGCCTCGCCGCACGCCAGCTTTCAAGGCTGGTGCGCGGTGGCCGGCTCCCCGCCTTTCTGGGCCCTATTGACCGGTTGCTGCTGGCCGTTGGCGCACGCCTGGCCCCGTTCCTGCCGGCTCTGGTGATGCCACTGGCGCGCCGGCGAATGCGCGGGCTCGTCGGTCACCTTGTGGTTGATTCTGAACCGGGTGCAATGCACGGACACCTGGCCTCCCGGAGAGATGACGGCTATGACCTGAACGTGAACCTCCTGGGCGAGGCCGTGCTGGGCGAAGCCGAGGCCGGGCGTCGGTTTCAGCGCACCCTGGACCTGATCGACGACCCGGAGGTGTCCTACGTTTCGGTCAAGGTCTCCTCGATCGCAAGCCAGGTGAACCTCTGGGCCTTCGACCACACCCTCGAGCGGGTAAAGGACCGCCTGCGTCGCCTCTACGAGAGGGCGGCCGATCCGGCGTCAGGTGGTGGCCCGACCTTTGTCAACCTGGACATGGAGGAGTACCGGGACCTGGAGTTGACCATCCGTGCCTTCACCGAACTGCTTGACGAGCCGGCCCTGAGACACCTTGATGCGGGGATCGTTCTGCAGGCCTACCTGCCTGATGCCTTTGAGGCACTCCAGAGGTTGACGGCATGGGCCGATGCCCGCCGTGGGGCCGGTGGCGGGCAGGCGAAGGTGCGCCTTGTGAAGGGCGCCAACCTGGCGATGGAACAGGTCGATGCCGCCATGCACGGCTGGGAGCAGGCCCCCTACATGAGCAAGGCCGAGGTGGACGCCAACTACAAGCGCTGCCTCGACTGGGTGCTCAGGCCCGAGCACACCGGTGCCCTCCGCGTTGGCCTGGCAAGCCACAACCTGTTCGACGTGGCCTGGGCACTTCTGCTGGCCGAGGCCCGTGGGGTCTCGGACCGGATCGAGTTCGAGATGCTCCAGGGCATGGCGCCGGCACAGGCGAGGACGGTGCGAGCCGACACCGGTGGGATGCTGCTCTACACGCCGATCGTCGCCCGAGAGGACTTCGACGTAGCCATCAGCTACCTGTTTCGGCGTCTGGAGGAGAACGCCTCGCCCCATAACTTCCTGAGGCACCTGTTCAGCCTGCGACCCGGAACACCCGAGTTCGACGAGCAGGCATCCGGCTTCAGGGAGTCGGTCCGGGACCGCTGGGTGGTTGAAAGTGCTGCGAGGCGTACGGGGGGCGTCGTCGAATCTGAGCCCGTCGGGTTCGTCAACCAGCCAGATACCGACACGGCACTGGTGGCGACGCGGACATGGCTGCACGGTCTCGTAGGGCGCCCGATGATCCCCGTCCGAACTCCGGTAACGACTTCTTCTGACGACGTTGATCGCGTCCTTGCCGAGGCGAGAGAGGCGCAGGCTGTCTGGGCGGACCTTCCGTGTGGCGACCGGAGGAAGGTCCTCCACCGAGTCGCCGATGAACTGATCGCCCGCCGCGACGACCTGTTCGTCTCCATGACCCGGGAGGCGGCCAAGACGTGGAGCGAGGCCGACCTGGAGATCAACGAGGCTGTCGACTTTGCACGCTGGTACGCGGACAGGTCGCTCGAACTGGACGCCATGGAGGGAGCCGTGTTCACGCCTCTGGGCGTGATGGCCGTGATCCCACCGTGGAATTTCCCCGTGGCGATCCCGACAGGCGGTGTTCTGGCCTCACTCGCTGCCGGGAACGCAGTCATCTTCAAGCCGGCACCGGAGACCCCGCGATGTGCGGAGATCATTGCGGAGGCCTGCTGGGCAGCGGGGGTTCCTGCAGACCTGTTGAGGTTCGTCCGTACGCCAGACGACGAGGTTGGACGGCACCTTGTTACTGCAGTTGACGGGGTGATCCTCACGGGCGCCCACGAGACCGCCACGATGTTCAGGTCATGGAAGCCGGACATGGCCCTCTTCGCTGAGACCAGCGGAAAGAACGCCCTGGTCGTCACGCCGCAGGCCGACCTGGATCTGGCAGCCAACGATCTTGTCAGGTCGGCTTTCGGGCATCAGGGCCAGAAGTGTTCGGCAGCCAGCCTCGGCATCCTGGTTGGTGAGGTCTACGGTGACGAGCGGTTCCTGCGCCAGGTCGTGGACGCGGCGGCATCGCTCGTGGTTGGTCCGACGTCTGACCCGGCAACCACCTTCGGACCTCTGATCGGTCCCGCCACCGGCAAGTTGTTCGATGCCCTCACCAACCTCGACGCGGGTGAGAGGTGGCTGTTGGAGCCACGCTGCCTCGACGATGCCGGGTCAGCCTGGACGCCGGGAATCAAGATCGGTGTGTCGCCCGGTTCGTCGTTCCACCAGACAGAGTGCTTCGGCCCGGTGCTCGGGCTGATGGCGGCGCCTGATCTGGACGGTGCCATAGCCATCCAGAACGCGGTCGACTACGGGTTGACGGGCGGCATCCACTCGCTGGATCCCGACGAGGTTGGGCACTGGTTTGAGCGGGTGGAGGTCGGCAACGCCTACGTGAACCGGCCAATTACCGGTGCCATCGTGCAGCGCCAGCCCTTCGGAGGTTGGAAGCGATCCGTGGTCGGGCCCGGTGCCAAGGCCGGCGGTCCGGACTACCTGTTGCAGCTCGGAACCTGGCAGGCGGTCGAGCCGACCCGGTCTGCTACGGCGCTGGCTGCTGCCATGGAAAGCGATGCCGAGTGGTGGGACAACCACTACGGGGTGGAGCGTGATCCGACCGGGTTGTTCTGCGAGGCAAACGTCCTGCGTTACCGGCCGCGCCCCGACGTGATCGTGCGCGTGGGCAGGGACGCAGATTCGTTCGAGGTGGACCGGGTGCTTGCAGCGGCACGGCAGTGTGGTGTCAGTCCAGAGGTGAGCCGTGTCGACCAGGTGGACGACGAGGCGTTTGCTACTTTGCTTGCCGGGCACAGGTTCGGCCGGATCAGGTATGTCGGGGCCGAAGGCGCAATCGGTGACGAGGTCAGGCTGGCAGCGATAGCTGCCGAGGTGGACCTGATAGATGAACCGGTGACGGCCAGCGGGCGTCTTGAGTTGAGGTGGTTCCTGCGTGAGCAGGCAGTGAGCCGGACCCTTCACCGCTTCGGCAACCTTGTGGGGGCGTCCACCTGACGCACGTCTGCCACCAAATCCGTTGTGTAGCTGTATCTGTGCAACGAAATCAGTTGCCAAGATGCCGTACAACGACCATATCCCTTGCAACCGCTGGCCCGGTTTGCGAGACTCATCTCAATGAAGCGACCAGCAATGCGGATTCTGGACCTCTCCGGCAGCCCCGCCTCGATGGGTCACGCCCACGGGGTGGCCTTCGCAGAGGAGATCCGCGCCTACGCCGATGACCGCGTCAGGCTCGCCGGCACCAGATTCTGGGCCGGTGGGGAGCTTGGCCGTGGTGACATCCTGGACATCGCCGGCGCATGCATCCCGGCTCACGAGGCACACTCGGCGCCTCTGTTCGAGGAGATGTGCGCGCTCGCTGAAGGGGCCGGCATCACACCCGAGGAGGCCGTGGTCGTCGGTGGCTTTACCGATTTTGTCGACACCGTGCGGTCCGTCGTCGGTGGGGCCCATCCCGATGAGGTAGTCGAGGACGACTGCACCGCCGTGATCGTGCCCGACGGTCGCGCCGACGGTGCGGGGTTCCTTGCCCAGACGTGGGACATGCACGACTCGGCGACAGAGCACGTTGTCCTCCTCAGGACCAGGCCCACCGACGGGCCCGCGGCACTCGTCTTCACCACCACGGGCTGCCTCGGCCAGATCGGAATGAACGAGGCCGGCGTGTGCGTGGGAATCAACAACCTGGTGGCCGCCGACGGGTGCCACGGCGTGATGTGGCCCTCGGTGGTCAGGGACATGCTGCTCAGGTCCACCGCGGACGAGGCGTTGGAGGCTCTCCTCGAAGCGAACCTGGCCGGAGGCCACAGTTTCCTGATAATGGACTCCAGCGGCATCGGCCACATCGTCGAGGCCATGCCGACAGCCAGGCCCTACGAGTCACTGAACGGCGATGCCCTTGTCCACACCAACCACACCACTTACCCGGATGCATCGGCTGTCGAGGGACCCAAGCCGGAGGGACTCATGGCAAGTTCGAGTCGTCGTCTCGAGAGGGCAACCGAACTGCTGGACCGCACCGGCATCACCAGCGACGACCTGATGGCACTCACGCGAGACCCGGACGCCATCTGCCAGGTATCAAGTGAGCCGTTTCACATCGAGTCCAGTGGTGGCGCCGTCATGCGACCACGGACCCTCGATTTCTGGGCAGTCTGGGGGCTCCCCAGCCAGAACGAGTACGTCCATGTTCCGTTCGGCGGATGAGGACCCCAATGGGTGACATCACCTATGCGCCGATCCAGGCGCGTTGGGCGAGCGAGTTGGCCGCAATCGAGCGGGCAGCATTTCCCACCGCTGGAGCCGTGGACCTTCTCACCGCCGAGGACATCGAGATCCTGTGTGAAGTGTTTTCCGAAGGTGGTTTCGTGGCGCTCGACGGCGACAAACCGGTTGCCATGGGGGTCGGGATCCTCATCGACTTCGACTTCGACGAGCCCCACCACTCGCTCGACGACCTCTGCGGTGAGAACTCGTGCGGCAACCACAGCGACGATGCCGACTGGTACTACGGGGTCACCATCGCAGTGGACCCGCGGTATCGCCGGCTCGGAATTGGCCAGCAGCTGTACGAGTTGCGTAAGGACACGGTGCGGCGACTGGGAAAGAACGGGATCGTGGCCGGAGGGGTAATCCCCGGGTATGCCGACCACATCAACGAGATGACCGCTGACGAGTACGTGGACCGGGTCGTGGCAGGTGAGCTCTACGACCCGACCCTCAGCTTCCAACTCGAGAACGGCTTCGAGACCCGGGGGGCAATCCCTGACTACATGGACGACCCTGCCGTTGGCGACAACGCCGTGCTGATCGTCTGGAACAACCCGGATCTGGCATCCTGATCACACCATTACCGGTGTGGGGGGTCATCTGATGCCAACAGGAATCGAGCGTGCAGAGCGCGGTGCCCTCGGGCACCTCCGGATCGCCGACTTCAGCCGCATCCTGGCCGGGCCCCTTGCGACGATGGTCATGGGCGACCTGGGAGCCGACGTGGTCAAGGTCGAACAGCCAGGCGTCGGTGATGACACGCGCACGTGGGGGCCGCCGTGGTGGGAGGTGGACGGTGATCCGACGAGCACCTACTACCTGGGCCTCAACCGCAACAAGCGGAGCATCGCCCTGGACCTGCGAGACCCCGAGGACCTCGAGATGGCTCGCCTCCTGTGTCTCGATGCCGACGTCGTTGTTGACAATTTCCGTGTCGGCACCATGGAACGGTTCGGCCTGGACAGGGACTCCCTTGTCGAAGGAAGGCCCGATCTCATCACCTGTTCGATCACCGGATTCGGGAGTACCGGCAAGGGTGCCGGTCTCGCCGGATACGACTTCCTCGTTCAGGCGATGAGCGGCCTCATGTCCATTACCGGTGAGGTCGACGGTGAGCCCATGAAGGTGGGCGCCGCCGTCGTCGACAAGCTGGCCGGCCTCTACGCTGCCGTCGCCATCCTGGCGGCTGTTGAGGAGAGGCGCCAGACGGGCCTCGGTCAACACGTTGAGGTTTCCCTGATGGGGGCGGCCCTGGCCGGTCTGTTGAATGTCGGTTCCGCCCACGTGACAACCGGCACCGACCCGGGACGCCACGGAAACCGTCACCCGTCGATCGTCCCCTATCAGCCCTACCGGGCCTCTGACGGCCAGATGGTGATCGCCGCAGCCAGCCCCGTTTTGTGGCAGCGGCTGTGTGAGGTTCTGGAGCGGCCCGACCTGGAGGCGGACACGCGTTTTGTAGACAATGCTGCACGTCTGCAGCATGCCGATGCCCTCGAGGCTGAGATCGAATCTGTGCTTGCACCGGCCAGCGTCGCCGTGTGGACACGAAGGCTGCGTGCTGCGGGGATTCCCGCCGGCCCGATCAACAGCGTTCGTGAGGCGTTTACCGCTGCCGAGGACCTGGGCCTCGATCCCGTCTGGGTCACGGGCGAGGGAACGGATGCCTTCAGGTCTGTTGGATCGCCAATCCGGATGTCGGCCACCCCACCGGGGATTCGCAGGCCACCGCCCGCCAACGACGAACACGGTGATGAGCTCCGCAGGGAGATCAGGGGCGGCTGATAGTCCAGGCTGATTCCCATCTCGACATGGCATTGACCTGGCCGTGTGGTGTGGTGCTCGGGATTCGCAACGAGAAGGTCTATGACCGCCGTCTAGAGGCGGTGTGATGTGCCAGAAATTGTTGTAGTACACTACAACTAATGCTGACCGTGCCCGAAGCAGCCCACCGCATTGGCCGTAATCCGGAGACCGTTCGCCGCTGGATTCGCGAGGGTCGTCTTCCGAGTTCCAGGGTCGGTACCCAGTACCTAATTGACGATGCAGATCTCGATGACTGTGTGGCCGAGGCCGAGATTATTGCCAGATCCGGCGGGGACACGATGATGGATGGCAGCCCCGCCCCCAACTTTGTTGCTGCACTCCGGTCTGCGAGGTCGGGGCGGTGAAGTTGGTGATCGACAGCAGTGCTGCCCTCTATGAGTTGGCGACAGCTGTCGGCTTGGATCCACTTGTAGACAGGCATGACCTCACAGCCCCGGCCCTCCTCTGGTCTGAGGCAACCTCGGTTATCAACCTCATGGTCTGGCGTGACGAGATAACTGACGAGGTTTCTGAGGTCATGCTGGAAAGGCTTCTGGAGGCACCGATTGAGCGCATGACGAGCCGGGCAATCTACGACGATGCAACGGCAGCGGCGCGTCAACTCGGTTGGGCTCGCACCTATGACGCCGAATACGTCGGGCTCGCCAAGGCGATGGATGTCCCATTGTTCACCCGCGATGGTCGCCTCAGTCGTGGTGCCGGGCGTCTGGTTCGAACCGTTGGACCCGACGACCTGTGATCTGATCGGGTCAGATCGCAGCCCGCGCCGAGCTAGGGCTCGATGATCCTGAAGAAGATCGGGAAGTCGGTGAACGTGTCCCACAGAGCGAGCACCCGATCTACGTCACCGCTGATGGTGGCTGCACCCGATCCGACAATGTCGCCGAGCTGGCCCCCCGTTGCCACGAGTTCGTTCAGCGCTGCCCGGTCGCAGGTGACTACGGCATCTGGCAACAGGTGTGACCTGCCCGGAGAGGAGTGGAGGGTGCCGTTGGAGAGTTCGACCCGGACGATCTCGTCAGCGTCGGGCAGCTGCCAGTTGATCCGCATGTGGCCGATGTCTGCCGCTGCGGGGCCGTCGACCCTGACGGCCAGATAGTCGAACACCTGCTGCAGGGTCATGCCCCGCGCCACCTCGGGCCTGGGTCGTTGCATCGCCGGTACGTCGATCGAGCCGTTCCGCAGCTCCTGGGCTCCTGTCAGGTAGATGTCGCGCCACGGTCCCGACTCGGCCCGGTAGGCCAGTTGCTCGAATGCGTCGGCCTGGAGAAGCCTGGCTTCCTCGCAGGTGGGGTCCGCGAACACGGCATGTCTCAAAACCTCGGCGACCCAGCGGTGGTCGCCGGCCTCGTATGAGGCCCGTGCCTGCTCGAGGAGGTTGTCCATTCCTCCCATGAACTCCAGGTAGCGGGCAGCGGCCTCGACGGGTTCATACGGGTCAAGGCTTGACGGGTGGCCGTCATACCAACCCAGGTAGCGCTGGTAGACAGCCCGAACGTTGTGGCTGACCGTCCCGTAGTAGCCGTGGCAGAGCCAGTCATCCCACAACCCGGGGGGCAGGTCGATTCGGGCAGAGATCTCGTTGGGGGTGAAACCCAGGTTGGCCAGACGCATCGCCTGGTCGTGCAACCACCTGTAGAGGTCCCGTTGGTTGGTCAGGTAGTTCCTGACGGCGTCGGTTCCCCAGTGGGGCCAGCCGTGGCTGGCGAACACGATGTCGGTCTTGTCGCCCCATCGGTCGAGTGCCTCGTCGATGTAGCGGCTCCACATGAGGGTGTCGCGAACCAGCGCCCCACGCAGGGTCAACACGTTGTGCATCGTCGCCGTGCAGTTCTCGGCCATGCAGAGGATGCGGTGGTCCGGGAAGTAGAAGTGCATCTCGGCTGGTGCTTCGGTCTCAGGTGTCAACTGGAACTCAATGCGGACCCCGTCCAGCACCAGCTCCTGGCCTGTTTCGGTGATCTCGATTGTCGGGGGCACCAGGGCTGATGAGCCTGTGGGTAGGCCCTTGCCGAGTCCCTGGTCGACATGCCCGTGTTCGTTCCACGGGATCAGCAGTCCGAATTGGTAGGTGGTCCTGCGGCTCATTGCCGGCCCGGCGACCACGTTCTCGGCCACCGCCTCCCGCAGAAAGCCCTCGGGCGCGACGATCGGCACCTCTCCGGACTCGACCCGTTCAAGGTCGACAACTCCCAGCACACCGCCGTAGTGGTCCACATGGGAGTGGGTGTAGATGACCGCAGTGACCGGGCGCTCACCCAGGTTCTCGGTTACCAGCTCGAATGCGGCGCGGGCCGTTTCGGTCGTGGTCAGGGGATCGATGACCACCCAGCCGCGGTCGCCCCTGATGAACGTGACGCAGGAGGTGTCAAAACCGCGAACCTGGTAGAAGCCGTCACAGATCTCGTAGAGGCCGTGCTGGGCGTTGAAGCCGGCCTGGCGCCACAGCGCCGGGTTGACGGTGTCAGGAGCGGGGCCTTCCACGAAATCTGACCGGGAGAGGTCCCATGAGACTGGCAGCCACTGGTTGGGCTGGATCTTCTCGATGACTGGCTCAGCCCTGGTGGCAATGAAGCCACGCGCCACGTCAGCGGCGTCGCTGCCGTCGTCCGGTGGAAGTGACGCCGTAAAGGCCTCCAGGTCGGCCCGGGTGTGTGTTGTGGCGGGCTTCGGGGTGCGAGGGTCGTCGGTCATTGGTGTTCAGCTACCCGGGCGGCTCATGGACCGGTGAAGACCGGGCCCGTGGTTTCGTGGATGGGGACCTCGCCTGGGCCGTCGCCGTAGCGGCCCAGCTCGAACCGTGCGACCACGAAGTGGTGAACCTCGTCAGGCCCGTCGGCCAGTCGCAGCGTGCGCTGGGAGGTGTACATCGATGCAAGAGGTGTCCACTGGGAGACGCCTGTTGCGCCGTGGACCTGGATCGCCTCGTCGATGATGTGACAGACCTTTTCTGGCACCATGGCCTTGACGGCGCTGATCCAGACTCGGGCCTCGGCGTTTCCCATGGTGTCCATTGCTCTCGCGGCACGAAGCACCATCAGCCTCATGGACTCGATGTCGATTCGTGCCCGAGAGATGACCTCCATGTTCTTGCCGAGGCGGGCGATGGGTTTGCCGAAGGCCTCCCGGTAGAGGCCACGGCGGGCCATCAACTCAACGGCCCGCTCGGCGGCACCGATGGAGCGCATGCAGTGGTGGATGCGTCCGGGTCCGAGGCGTAGCTGTGAGATCTCAAAGCCGCGACCCTCGCCCAGCAGGAGGTTGTCGTAGGGAACACGGCAGTCGTCGAAGGTGAGGTGCATGTGGCCGTGGGGGGCGTCGTCGTCGCCGAACACGTGCATGGCGTGGTCGATGGTCAGACCCGGTGCGTCGGTTGGTACGAGTATCTGGGACTGGCGGCGATGGGGTGGTCCGTCGGGGTCGGTCTGGACCATCGTGATCATGATCTTGCAGCGGGGGTCTCCGGCACCGGAGATGTAGTACTTGGTGCCGTTGATGACCCACTCGTCGCCGTCGCGCACGGCGCTGCAGGCGATGTTCTTGGCGTCAGAGGAGGCTAGGTCGGGTTCGGTCATGGCGTAGGCGGAGCGGATCTCGCCGTTCAGGAGGGGTTCCAGCCACTGCTTCTTCTGCTCGGGGGTGCCGACGCGTTCGAGCACCTCCATGTTGCCGGTGTCGGGTGCCGAGCAGTTGAGGCTCTCGGAGGCGATCGGGTTCTTGCCCAACTCGGCGGCGATGTAGGCGTAGTCGAGGTTGGAGAGGCCTTCGCCGGTTTCGGCGTCGGGAAGGAAGAAGTTCCAGAGGCCCTTCTCGCGAGCCTTGGCTTTGAGGGTCTCGATGATGTCGATCTGGCCGGGGTGGTAGCCCCAGTGGTCCTCACGCACCGTCCCGAGGTCGTGGTACTCGCGGGTCACGGGTTCCACCTCGGTGGCGATGAAGTCCACGACGGCGTCGTAGAGGGGTCGTGCCCCCTGCGACATTGCCAGGTTCATGGACTCGTCGCTTGGGTTCTCGATGTGTAGTCCGGGTCCGATCGGCATGGTTTTTCCTCTTTGTGCGGCTTGGGACTGTGGCTGAGTCGTGCCGGAACCTAGGTCAGGCGGGGCATCGGCCCCCAACCGGAAGGACTGGATTGTCCGGGTTCTCAGGCATGCAGAATCATTGTGTATATGTGTAACACGTAATCTGTGTTACACATATACACATGGCAAACCTTACGCTTTCGGTTGATGACGACCTCTTGGCCCGGGCTCGGGTGCGTGCAGTTGAGCAGGGAACCTCGGTGAATGCGGTGGTCCGCGAGCTGATAACCGGCTTCGCCGCCACAGACCGTGTCGATGCCGCTCGCCGTCGACTGGTGGCCCTCTCGATCTCCTCGGCGGCCGGATCCGGCGGAAGGCCTCTTGAATGAGCGGGCCCGCAACCAACAGGGTGTTCGTCGACACCTCGGTAGTGGTGCGCCTCTTTGATGACGACGATCCGCAACGCCAGGCGGCTGCCCGGGCCTTGATGGGCGACCACGGAGGAACGACGCTCATCTTGTCGACAAGGGTCCTGGCAGACTTCTACGACACCGTCACCGGTCGCTTCGCGCGTCCACTGCCTTCGGTCGTCGCCGGTCGCGCTCTGGCCGACCTGGCCGACCTGACGGTCGTTCAGGTGGATCCTGACATGATCGCAGCGGCCGCCGACACCGCCGAGGCCAACGACCTGCAACTCCGTGACGCCCTGGCCCTCGAGGCAGCGGTCACGGCAGGATGTGGCCGGCTGCTGACCGAGGCCATCCCACATGGGACCGTGTTACGGGGTCTCGTTGTAGAGGACCCGGCCAATGGCGAGGAGCACCTTTCAAAATGATGGAGATCACCGGCCTCAGCCGACACGACGTGGATGCGTTCGGAACTCGCATCCACGTGGCCGAGGTCGGATCAGGGCCGATGGTTCTGTTCGTTCACGGGTTTCCCGAGTCCTGGTACTCCTGGCGTCACCAGCTGCCGGTTGTTGCCGAGGCGGGGATGCGGGCGGTCGCACTCGACGTCAGGGGGTACGGGTCGTCGGACGCGCCCGACGAGATCGACGCCTACCGCCTCGTGGAGCTGGTCGGCGACTGTGTGGGCGTGGTCGAGGCCCTAGGCGAGGAGACGGCCGTGATCGTTGGTCACGACTGGGGCTCGCCTATCGCGGCTGCCGCGGCCCGCCTCAGACCTGACGTCTTCACGGCGGTGGCTCTGTTGTCGGTCGCCTACGAGCCGAGGAGCGACCTACGTCCAACAGATGCCTTCACGATGATGGGTGGCGACGACGAGTTCTACATCGAGTACTTCCAGCAGCCCGGTCGGGCCGAGGCTGAGATAGACGTCGACCCCGAGCGTTGGCTGGAGGGCTTCTACTTCACCGCATCTGGTGACTGTCCACCGTTCGGATCCGATGAGAAGCCGATGGGCCTGATAGCTCCGGGCGGGCAGATGAACGACTCCTTCAGGTATCCGGAGAAGCCGCCGGCGTGGATGACGCCCGACGACCTCGCCTTCTACGCGGCAGAGTTCGGCCGCTCCGGCTTCACCGGAGGCCTCAACCGCTACAGGTGTGTTGACCTGGACTGGGTCGACATGAGGGCCTGGCACGGAGCGCCGCTGACACAACCGTCGCTCTTCATCGGTGGTGAGAAGGACGGCCCGACCATCTGGGGAGCCGGCAGCATCAGCCGGTACCCACAGACGCTGCCGAGCCTGCACGCCTCGGTGATCCTGCCCGGCGTGGGGCACTGGATGCAGCAGGAGGACGCATCTGGTGTGAACTCCGCGCTGCTGGATTTCCTGGGGAGCCTCAGCTGACGAAACCGTTCGGGAGGTCACGTAGATCCGGATCTCTACAACCGGGGTCTGAGACCGCCTAGGTTGTGCGGATGGCGGCACGTGTTTCCGGAAAACTGACCAGGTCGCTCGGGTTGCGCCACGTCTTCGCCCTCTCCACGGGGGCGATGCTCTCGTCTGGCCTCTTTCTTCTTCCCGGCCTGGCAGCCGCCAAGGCGGGGCCGGCAGCGATCATCGCCTATCTGCTGGCGGGCATCCTTGCCATTCCTGCGATGCTCAGCGTCGCCGAGTTGTCGACCGCTCTGCCCAAGGCCGGGGGCGCCTACTACTTCCTGGAGCGTGCGCTTGGTCCGGCTGTTGGCACCGTGGCCGGCTTCGGCACATGGCTCTCGCTTGTGCTCAAGGACGCCTTTGCAATGGTCGGCATGAGCGCCTATCTGGTGCTGATTGTTGATGTCGACGGCAGGACCCTGGCGCTTGTGCTTATTGGGGTGTTCACGCTCGTCAACGTCGTTGGTTCCAAGGCCAGCGCGTCGGTCCAGCTGATCATGGTCGCGTTCATCCTGGTCGTGATGGCCTGGTTCCTCGTGGGAGGATTCTGGGAGATGAGGGCGAACGGAATCGACCGTTCGCGTCTCGATCCGTTCTTCACCTCAGGTTGGTCCGGAGTGCTGGCAGTTACGGGGCTGGTGTTCGTTTCCTACGGAGGCCTCACCAAGGTCGCCAGCGCTGCTGAAGAGGTGGAGGATCCGTCGCACCGGATTCCGTTGGGGATGATGCTCTCGCTGGGGGCTGCCACGCTCCTGTACACCCTCGGGGTGTTGGTGGCTGTCGTAGTGGTACCGCCGGAGATACTCCACGATGATCTTGCTCCGATTCACACCGCTGCGGTCGCCGTGCTGCCGACTGTAGGAGTCTGGCTGGTGGTCGTGGCGGCTCTGGCTGCTTTTGCGTCGGCGGTGAACGCTGGGATCCTGGCGGCTGCGCGGTACCCGATGGCGATGGCACGTGACGGCCTGTTGCCTGCCCGGCTTGGAGGGTTGAGCCGCTACGGAACACCGGCGGTCGGGGTCGTGATCACCGGTGCGATGATCGCCCTGGTGGTCGTGGCGTTCGACGCCGAGGCAATAGCCAAGCTGGCAAGTGCGTTCGTGCTGCTCACCCTTGGAATGGTGAACCTGGCCGTTCTGGTACTGAGGGCCTCGCGGATCGTTTCATACGCACCTGCCTTCCGCACCCCCTTCTACCCGTTCACCCAGTTCGTCGGAATCGCCATCTCGGTCCTGCTCATCTCCCAACTCGGTCTGCTTGCACTTGTCTTCATCGGTGTTGTCACGGTGGTTGCATGGGGATGGCACCACCTGTATGCCACGCCACGAACCAACCGGGCCGGTGCCATTCGCCACGTTTTCGAGCGCTGGGGCGAGGGTGTCGACCGCGGCCTGGACCGCGAGATGAGTGCTGCGATGGCCGGCCACGGATTGCGTGGCGACGATGACTACGCGGGGCTGATCGCACGGGCTGCGGTGCTTAGCGTGTCCTCGGGTACTGATATCGCCGAGGCCGCCGAGCGCGTGTCCACCGTGCTTTCGGACCGCATCGGGTTGTCTGCCGAATTGGTGAGCGACCAGTTCCTTGAGACGGGCTCGCTCTGGATCCAGCCTTCTGACGATCATCCGACGGCTACGCCGGTTGCCCTGTTCGATGCCATCGACGAGGACCAGTTGGTGATCGTGCGGGCGGCTGACGGCATCAGGATCCCGGCAGCGTGGGGTGGGTCTGGGGAGAGGGTGAACGCTCTGTTCTTCCTTGCCGGGACGGCGGCGAATCCGGGTCGTTCGCTGCGGCTGGCCGGGGAGTTGGCCGGCTACCTGCACGGTGGGGCCCGCCTGATCGGGTCGGCCGGCACCGAGGCCGAGGTCAAGTCCGCCCTCCTTCCGGGCATGACGCTTCGCCAGTACACGCTGCTTCCTGAGGGGGGCGACGTCGGCCTGATCGGTGAGCGGTTCGGTGACATCGAGTGGCTCGACGGCGTGGAGTTGGCAGCGGTCACCAGGTTCGGGATCTCGCTGACACCTGATGCTGACCTTGTGCTGGAGGCCGACGACCAGCTCACGATGCTGGGCCCCGACGATGTAATGCCGGCAGCAGGCCAGCCGGCCCCCGTGAGGCCGACCCGCCCCTGAGAGCTCATTGGTTTCTCAGCGCTTCAGCAGGCGCTTCACCTCGGCAATTCCGGCTATCGCCTCCGAGGGCGTACCGGCTACGGGTGCCAGGTTGAGGTCGACGGCACCCGCGTCCACGAATGGGGCCAGCCACCCGGCGATCTCGGATGGCGTGCCGACCGGCGAATACCTCTCGAACGCCGAGAAGGGAGCACCGTAGAAGGACTCCATAAGGGGGCCCAGGATTTCCGCCCCCTTCTCCGGTGTGTCTCCCAACCCCACCCACACCTGATACCCGTGCCTCCATGTCACGTCGGTCCGGCCGGCTGAGATGGCGGCTTCTTCAGCCATGGCGACTCCGGCAGCGAACCGCTCAGGTGAGCACCATGAAGCCAGCCAGCCACGGCCACGTGATCCGGCCCTCTGAATGGCAGCACTCGAACGGCCACCAACCGTGATCATGACCGGAGGGTCAGGTTCCGGCCTGACAGAGGTGTTCGGCACCTGGAAGAACTCACCGTCGTGGTCGACGGTAGTTCCGTCCAGAAGTGGGAGGAGAACGTCAAGGGCCTCGTCGGTCCGACGTCCTCGGGTGGCAGGGTCCACCCCGACCGACTCCATTTCGTGACGGTCCTCGCCACCTACTCCGATTCCGAGGGTGAGGCGGCCAGGAGCGTCCTCAGCCAGGGTCGAGACCTGGCGGGCCACCGCCACGGGATGACGGAGGGCAAGCAGGTAGACGCCGACGTAGAGACCGATGGTGGGGTGCAGCCCCGCCAGCCAGGCCATGGTCATCAGGCCGTCCCGTCCCTGGCCTCCACGGAATGTCACATGGTCCGACGTGATCAGGTGGTCGAGGCCGCCGTCGGCGGCGGCGTTCACATACGCGTCCGCCTCCTCGCGCGATCTGAGGCCAGCCGGCGGGATCGAGACGCCGACCCGAACCGGCCCGCTGGTCACGGAGTCTTCTTCTGCCCGAACCGATCCCATGACGTGATGCGTTCGGCTGGCCTGTTACGAGGGGCTACGCCCCAGTTGCCGGTCGGATGCCCGAGGGGCAGTAGGGCCAGGACCTCGTAGCGCTCGGGTATGTCACACAGTTGGCGCACCTCGTCCTCGTAGATTCGGTGCAGCGTGGTCATGGTCGTTCCGAGTCCCAGTGAGCGTGCTGCCAGCATGAAGTTCTGGACCGCCGGGTACACGGAGGCGTGGGTGGGACCTACGGGCATCGGGCCCTCGTCGTCCTCGACCGTCATGTCGATGGCGGGCATGAGAACGAGCACGAGCACCGGTACGTGCTCGAGGTTCTGTGCCAGGTGGACTGTGGCCCGGTTGTTGCGTTCCCAGCTGCTTCTGGCGGCATCGTCTGGGAATTCGGTTGGAGCAATGGCAGCGCCGTACCGTGCCCATCCACGTCTGTAGATCTCGGCCAGAGCCAGCCTTGTGTCCGGGTCCTGCACGATGAGGAACTGGTAGGGCTGGATGTTGCCCCCGCTCGGCGCCTGGACCGCTGCCTTGAGGCAGGTCCAGATGTCTTCTTCGCTGACCGGATCATCGGTGTACCGGCGCATCGCCCGATGGGTCATCAGGCCCTCGAGGAGACCCGGTTCCGGCTCGGTTTCTCTACCCATGCCGCTGTCCTCCTACCTGCCGGTAAAGCGGGGTTCGCGTTTTTCGGCCAGAGCTGCGAGAGCTTCGGCGTGGTCCTCTGAGGTGAACGTGAGCATCTCCAGGGCCGTGGACAGGTCGAATGAGGATCCCATTGTCTGCTTGATCCAGGCGTTGACGGCCTGCTTTGTGTACTGCACCGCCTGTGGCGCACCGGCGGCGAGGCGCTTTGCCCATGCAAGGCCTGCGGCCCGGCAGGTCTCTGCGTCGGGTGTCGATTCTGTGATCAGGCCCAGCCGGGCGGCCTCCTGTGCTCCAACTGCGTCCCCGGTGAGGAGAAACCGCTTGGCCAGTACGGGGCCGAGCGCGAGCGGCCATGCGATCGTGCCACCGTCACCTGCCACGATTCCGACCCTTACGTGGGGGTCGCCCAGCCGTGCCGTTTCGGACATGACCACCACGTCACAGAGAAGGGCGATGCTGGCTCCCAGGCCCATTGCGTGTCCGGTAACGGCACAGACCATTGGTAGGTGGACGTCCAGGAGGTCCCAGATGAGCGACTTTCCGTCAAGTCGCAGGTTGGCTGCGAACCCGGGTTCCTGGAACTCGGGGAACCAGGCGAAGTCGCCGCCGGCTGAGAAGGCCGAATCGGTACCGGTCAGGAGGACAGCCCGGGCACTGCGTTCGGCCTGAAGGCGCGGGAACAGATTCGTCAACTCGTGGTGCATCCGGTCGTCGACCTTGTTGAGGGGGTCGTCGACCTTGTCGATGGTGACGATGAGGACGTCCTCGTCGTATTCGAACTGCAGGTACTCGAAGTCGTCGCTGGTCATGTCTGCGAGTTCACAACAGCGTCGTGTCGGTGTCCAACCCCAGTCGGATACGCCCCGTCAGTTCGTGGATCCTCTCGGCCACCATGCCGTGGGTCGCGGCGACCTGCCCGTCCCGTACCGCCCTCTGGAGGGGTTCTCGCAGATAGACGGCGGTACCGCCCGCCTGTCGCTGGAGGTTGATGAGGGCATCGGCACACCTCTGTGCCGCATCGGCTGCAGCCAGCCTGATGGCGCGACGTTGTTCGATGGTCAGCGGGTCGCCGGCAGACGCCGTTTCCCATGCGGTACCCAGAGCGTCCTGGAGGAAGGCTCTGGTGGACCGGGCGGTGGCTTCTGCAGTGGAGATGGAGATCTGTCCCGACGCCCGTTCAGCCAGAGTGCGCCCGGAGCCCTGAGGCGTCTTGGCCTCGGCTATCTCGACGAACCTGTCGATCGCACCGTCGAGCAGACCGATGGCCACAGCGGCCACTCCGGTAGCGAGCATGCCGTAGAAGGGGAAGCGCCAGAGGGGGCCGTCGAGGCGCGGTTTCGCATCGGGCAACTGCACCCAGCGACCCTCTGGCACGAACGCTTCTCTGGTCGCGTAGTCGGTGGAACCTGAGCCTGAGAGCCCGGTGACATGCCAGGTGTCCACGAACTCGACGTCGCCGGGCTCAAGGAACACGAACGGGGCGAACAGCCCGTCGGCTCTGCGGGTAGGTGCGCCGTCGTCGTCGACCAGGCGCGTACCTCCCCCAATCCAGGTGCAGTGGCGGGTGCCCGAACCCCATTCCCAGGAACCCGAGACGACGAGTCCACCGTCGACTGGTCGTGCTGTTCCGCTGGGAACCGAGTAGCCGCCGGTACAGGAGTCGGCCGGGCCGTAGATGGTCGTGGCGTGATCGGATGGGAGAAAGCCGGCCAGGAGGGATGTGGTTCCGGCGATCATCACGCACCAGGCGGCCCCGCCGTCGTGTCGGGCCACCTCGGCGATGGTGGCCATGCCCGTTGCGACGTCCACCTCGGGGCCACCGAGTTCTGCTGGGACGAAGAAGCGGAACAGGCCAGCTGAGCACAGGTCGTGAACGACATCATCCGGGAGGGTCCGGGTGGCTTCGATCCGTTCGGACCTCTCGGCGATCGAGGGTCCCAACTCACGGGCCACTTGTACGAGGTCCGCCATTGCCCGAATCTAGAAGCAGTGTCGGAGTCGGGCAAACCAGAAACCAGAGTTCATGGTCGGATGGCTCTCAGGGACGTAGGGTTGGACCGTGACTGACGAGGTCCAGGAGGCCGACTTGGACGACGGGAATGGTGCCGCTGATTCTGGGGTTACCGAGCGTGTGGGCAACCTGGAACCGACGTCTCTGTCGGCTGAGCAGGCATTCCAGAAGTATGTGCTGCCCGAGATCGACGTGCTCGGCCGGGTCGCCCTTTCTCTCACCCGCCATTCTGCGGACGCCGAGGACCTTGTCCAGGACACGCTGGTGCGGGCATGGAAGGCTATCGAGCGCTTCGATGGGCGCTACCCGAGGGCGTGGCTGTTGACCATCATGCGCAACACCAACCTGAACCGGGTCCGCAAGCGCCTCCCCGACCTGGAGCGCAACCCCGACGAGGGTGTCTCGGTGCTGGAGACGGCTGAGCCGCATGTGAGTGCCGAGGATGAGGTGGTCGACCCGGTCTTTGACGCCCGTGTGGTCGCTGCACTCGACGGTCTGCCAGACCGCTTTCGTCGGGTGCTGGAGATGGTCGACGTGGACGGCCTTACCTACGCAGAGGCAGCCGGGGTCCTGGACGTACCGGTCGGCACCGTGATGAGCCGGCTGCACCGTGCCCGCCGTCGCATCCGCGACGAACTGGTTCCTGACGATGAGATGGGGGAGGGATGATGTTTCGCCGGTTCCTACGACGAAAGGACGGCGAGCTGTCCTGCCCTGAGGTTGGTCGTCTTCTACAGCAGTACCTGGATGAGTCTGTAGCCGGTCCGTTGGCCCTGGATGAGTCGACCACCGTGAAGGTCAGCGGGCATCTGGCCGACTGCCGTCGCTGTGGGCTCGAGGTCGAGACCTACGAGTCCATTAGGGCTGCTACGGAGCGGTCCGGTGGTGGCCTATCGGAAGAGGCTCTTGGTCGGTTGAAGGAGTTCGGCGAGCGCCTGGCTGCCGGCGAGGAGTCCGACCCGTCCTGAGCCGTGGCTCCAGGTTGCCGTGGTTGGACTATCGGTCTCCGGTGAGGCGAGCTCAGGAGATGATCTGTGTATCGGGTCGAAATGCCGCCCAGGCGAACCAGAAGGTGTCAACGTGCTCAACGGCTTCCAGCCTGGTACCTGCTAGAGGCCCGGCGACTGCTTCACCGAGCACATTCCACTGGCTGTCAGTCCCGTCGTCGGTGAACCATTCGCCGTCGGTGGTGAACTGGAGCTCCTGACCGTTGACCACGGGGAGGAAGGCTCCGGTCGAGCCGATGTCCCGGCCGTCGGCGAGGGTGATGTCGTCGAGCGCTGATGCCGTTCCCGGACGGTGCCAGACGCTGATCCGTTGCCCGGCCAGATCGATGTCGAGTACACCCTCGTCGGTGAGGTTCTCGAGGGTGATGGCAACCGAGTCGTTGTCACGTCTGATTCCGATCACACGCTCCTTGGCCAGGAGGCGCCCGTCGGTGTCTCCGTCGAACAGGAAGGGGATGGTGTCGACGTCGTCGTAGCCGGGGTACGGGTTTCGGCCGTAGTCGCGTGACCAGCCCGTGTCATTGGATAGAACGAGGCCGTCGGGGTTCGTGGCCAGCCAGTCCCCCCATGCCACCGTGGAGACAGGGTAGGTGGTCGCCTGCTCGCCAACCAGCAGGCCGACTATGGCCTCGCCGGTGAAGTGGCTCCAGAGAGACTCCGTCTGGCGGTCGTACATGACCAGCGCGGAGTTGTAGAGCATCCCTGAGGTCCCGAACGAGAGGATCCTGTCACCCAGGCGTCTGTCGTAGGCCACAGCCGTGTTGCACAGGGGGCAGTAGGTGACCGATACGGGGATGCCTCCGACGGTGTCGTTCACGATCTCGTGCCAGGTCAGAATCTGAACCGGGTATGCACGTGATTCGCCGCCGACACGTAGAGCAAGGACAGGCTCGTTCAGTTGCAGGAAGTCGACATTTTGGGCGGTGACGAAGCGGGGCGTGTCGAGAGGGGGGATCCCATCCGGCGGTGGTCCACCAGAACGGATCCTGTTCGGATCGACCAGGGGATCTGGAAAGGCGTCGTCGAACTTGTTGGCGATGGCCGACGGGCCAAAGTCCGGGAGGTCGGCTGCGATCTGTTCAACCTCGAACGGCTTGGTCGGGTCGCTGGTTTCGGTTCTCTCATTCGGCACTGCTGATGGGCCTGGTTGCCGGGTTCTTATGCCGGACACGGCAGCCGACTCGGATGAGTTGGTTGAGATGCATGCGGTGGCGACGACCGCCAGCACCATTAGGAGGGCACCAACCCGGATCCTGTTGGCGTTGATCGGGAGGGTGTCGGTGGATCGGGTTGGGGGGTCGCTTGCCACACAGATGAAACCAGAAGACCCTGTCGTGTATTCCCCTGTTTCGGACAGGTATGACTGCATGCAGATTGCATGCAGTCATACCGGCAAGATAGTTTGGCCTCGTGGCCAAGACCATCCAGGTTCGCGATGTCGGCGACGAGACCCACCGTGCCCTGACCGAGCGCGCCGAAGCCGCCGGACTGTCCCTCTCGCAGTATCTCCGTACCGAACTCGACAACCTGGCTGGCCGTCTCACCGTTCGTCAGGCCTTCGACCTGTTCGCCGACCGCCTTCCGTCTACACCCCTGTCAGATGAGGTGATCGTCGAGGCGATAGGCGACGACCGGGCCGGACGCTGAGCCGTGCTGGTCGTCGATGCCTCGGTCGTGGTCGGTGCCATCACCTCCCTGGCACATCCAGCTTTCAAGCTATTGGCTGCCGACGACGACCTCCATGCCCCACATCTGTTGGACGTCGAGGTGGACAGTGCGCTGGCGAGGTTGGAACGACAGGGCACTCTCGAGTCGGACGTGGTCGAAGATGCCCGGTCCCTCTTTTCGGTTCTTCCCATCTATCGCCATGCCCACGGTCCTGTCGCCAGCCGGGCATGGGAGATCCGCGCCAACCTCTCCATTTACGACGCCGCCTATGTGGCACTGGCCGAGGCGCTGGGTGCATCTCTCGTCACCTCCGACAGGCGTCTGGCAGAGGCTCCGGGAAACCTCGCCGACATCGTGTTGGTAACCACCTGAGGGCCTTCCTCTGGCGGGCGGGCCGAAAATGCGCGACCATCAATGTCTGGTCGGATGCCGGGAACCCCACCATTGGGGGCGGGGCGGCCCGACCCATTGACACCATGGGGGTTTGTGATGGAGGTATCTGTCACGGTCAACGGTGAGGTACGCACCGCTGACGTAGAGCCGCGCACCTTGCTCGTGCATTTCCTGCGCGACGACCTGGGGCTGACCGGCACGAACATCGGCTGCGACACGAGCTCGTGTGGAGCCTGCACCGTTCTGGTCGATGGCCGATCGGCAAAGTCGTGCACGATGCTGGCCGTTCAGGCCGACGGAGCAGATGTGACGACCATCGAGGGTCTGGCCGGCGAAGACGGCCTGCATCCGATGCAGGAGGCCTTTCACGAGTGCCACGCCCTGCAGTGCGGGTACTGCACACCCGGAATGGTGATGGCGGCCGTCTCCCTGGTCGACGAGTACTCCGACATGGACGCCGACGGCGTGCGAGAGGGACTCGAAGGCAACCTCTGTCGCTGTACCGGCTACCAGAACATCGTCAAGGCCGTCCTGGCCGCGTCCGAGTAGGGGGAACGAATCGTGACAGTCACAGACACACCGTTCGCCGGCGGCATCGTCGGCGAGGCACGCCTCCGCAAGGAGGACCCCGCCCTGCTCACCGGCGAGGCGAAGTTCATAGACGACCTTGACCTGCCCGGAGCCCTCTGGGTGGCATGTGTGCGAAGCCCCCACGCACACGCACGCATCAACAGCGTTGACACTTCTGAGGCGCTGGCCGTGGCCGGTGTGGTTGCCGCCTATTCCGGCGAGGACCTGGCCGACACATGGGTTGCGCCGTTGCCGTGTGCCTGGCCCGTCACCGACGACATGAAGAACCCGGCCCACTTCCCCGTGGCGCAGGGAAAGGCCAACTATGCAGGCGACATCGTCGCTGTTGTGGTCGCAACCTCCCGTTACGCAGCTGCCGACGGTCTCGAGGGAGTCGTCGTCGACTACGAGCCGCTGGATGCCGTCGTGTCCATCGAGGATGCGGAATCCGACAGGGTCGTCATTCATGAGGATCTTGGGACCAACGTCTCCTACGAGTGGCCGCTCATTCCCGACCCCGAGGGAGTCGATGCCGCGTTCGAGGCTGCCGAACACCACATCACCGAGACCTACGTCCATCAGCGGCTGATTCCCGCACCGATGGAGCCTCGCGGTGTCGCGGTGGTACCGGCACCACACAACGGCGACATGACGCTCTACTCATCAACCCAGATCCCACACGTGCTGAAGGTCATGGCGGCGCTCACGCTCGGTGTACCCGAGCAGAAGCTGCGGGTTATCGCACCCTCTGTGGGTGGCGGGTTCGGCTGCAAGCTGAACGTCTACGCCGAGGAGATCCTCTGCATGGCCCTGGCGCAGCGACACGGAGTACCGGTGCGCTGGACCGAGAGCCGCACCGAGGCGGCAGGTTCGACCATTCAGGGAAGGGCACAGCGTCAGACAATCGAGTTGGCTGCTGATGCCGACGGGAAGTTGACCGCTGTCCGGGCGACCCTCCTGGCCGACATGGGCGCCTACCTCCAGTTGGTGGCACCCGGTGTGCCTTTGCTGGGTGCCTTCCTCTACCACGGGCTCTACGACGTGCCCCTCTACTCGTTCACCTGCAAGAGCGTGTTCACCAACCTCACCCCCACTGATGCCTACCGGGGTGCCGGAAGGCCAGAGGCCACCTATGCCATCGAGCGTGGAATGGACGCCCTGGCGGTTGCAGTCGGGGTCGGAGCCGACGAGATTCGCTCGCGCAACTTCATACCGACCGAGAAGTTCCCCTACGACTCGCCGGCGGGTCTGGTGTTCGACTCGGGCAACTACCAGCCGGCCCTGGACAGGGCCAAGGAACTAATCGGGTGGGATGCCCGCATGGCAGAACAGGCCGAGCGTCGGGCAGCAGGGTCCACCACACACCTGGGCCTCGGTATCTCCACGTATGTGGAGATGTGCGGCCTGGCACCCAGCAGGGTGCTCGCATCGCTCAACTACGGGGCAGGCGGCTGGGAGTCGGCAACCGTCCGGATACTTCCGACCTGCAAGGTCCAGGTGGTCACCGGAGCCACGCCCCACGGTCAGGGCCACGAGACCTGCTGGTCGATGATCGTCGCCGACCGTCTCGGCGTCGACCCCGACGATGTCGAGGTGCTCCACTCCGACACGGCGATTTCGCCGCTGGGAATGGACACCTACGGCTCACGGTCACTCTCGGTTGGCGGTACCGCCATCTGGATGGCCACCGAGAAGGTCGTGGAGAAGGCGGCGACCATCGCCGCGCACATGCTCGAGGCCAATCCGGAGGATCTTGAGTTGACGGGCGGCGTGTTCAGCGTCAAGGGCAGCCCGGATGCGGAGGTACCTCTGGCCGGCGTGGCGTTTGCGGCGTTCACGGCACACGACCTGCCGGACGGGGTGGAGCCGAACCTCCAGGCTCAGGTCACCTGGGATCCGCCCAACTTCACCTTTCCGTTCGGTGCCCACATCGCCGTTGTGGAGATCGACGAGGTGACCGGCGCTGTTGACCTGATCGACTACGCAGCCTGTGATGACTGCGGCAACCAGATCAACCCGATGATCGTCGAGGGCCAGGTCCACGGTGGCATCGTCCAGGGGGTCGCTCAGGCCCTCTGGGAGGAGGCTGTCTACGACGAGGACGGCCAGTGCCGTTCAGCGAACCTAGCCGACTACCTGGTGCCGTCGGCAGCCGAGTGCATAGACATGAAGCTGGACCACACCGTCACCCCGTCGCCCACGAACCCCATGGGCGTCAAGGGGATCGGAGAGGCCGGAACCATTGCGTCGACGCCGGCCGTCATGAACGCCGTCGTGGATGCGCTGAGGCCGCTGGGTGTGACCGGGATGGCCATGCCGGCGTCACCGATGACGGTCCGACGAGCCATCGAGGCCGCAGGGGGAGGTGCCTCATGATCCCCGCAGCAGTCGGATATGTAAGAGCCGACTCGGTAGAGGCGGCGGTCGCTGCGCTCGGCGAGCACGGCGACGAGGCCAAGCTGCTTGCAGGGGGCCAGTCCCTGATTCCGCTGATGCGGTTGCGTCTTGCAAGGCCGAGCGTTCTTGTTGACATGGGTAGGGCTAATGACCTCCGCGGCATCTCAGTCGACGGTGACACTGTGTCCATAGGTGCGTTGACCAGTCACAGCGACCTTGAGCATTCTGCGGAACTGGCTGCAGCCTGCCCTCTGCTTGCCCATGTGGCCTCCCAGGTGGGTGACCCGGCCGTAAGGCACAGGGGCACCCTTGGTGGGTCGCTGGCTCACGCCGATCCGGCTTCTGACCTGCCGGCGGCTGTGCTGGCACTCGGTGGAACCCTTGTTGCCACCGGTCCTGGCGGTTCGCGTGAGATTGCTGCGACAGATTTCTTCACCGGGTTCCTTGAGTCGGCCCTTGCAGCCGACGAGGTGCTCGCCGGGGTTCGGGTGCCGGTTTCCACCGGTGGCTGGTCGTACCAGAAGTTCAACCGCCGGGCTCAGGACTGGGCAATCGTCGGCGTCGCGGTTGCCGAGGGGGGCGCAGGTGTGGGCCTCGTGAACATGGGTTCCACACCGTTGCGTGCATCGGCGGTCGAGGCTGCCGTGGCTGGAGGTGCGGGTGCCTCTGATGCGGCTGCATCGGCAGCTGAAGGAACCGAGCCTCCCTCTGACAACAACGCCGACCCGGCCTACCGGGAGCATCTGGTCCGGGTTCTCACAGAGCGGGCTCTTGTGGCGGCGGGCGCATGATCAGCATCTCCCAGCGGCACAGGCTGGTGGCTGGTGGTCGTTGGGCACGACCGGGCACGTGGGTGGTCAGGGGCCGTGCGATGCCGGGCATGGACGAGAGCAGGGGCGAGTCGGACCGCTACCGGTATCAGGCCTCCAGGTCTCAGCGTTCCACTCGTTGGCGGGCCCGTGGGGTGGCACTGCAACGCCACCGGTAGGACCCGGCGGCAACGGCCGGATTGCTAGCGGAGCAGTCGGTGGAGCAGTTCGACGCGGCGTGATGGTCGGCCGGTTCTGGCCTCTGCCCGGTCTCCCGACCGTGCCGCCCAGAGTCCCGAGTTGATGCCGAGCCATCGGAACGGCTCTGGCGCCCACCTTCGTGACACGTGCCCGACCCAGGGGAGGTCTGTGCGTTCGCTGTCGGTGCCCGTGATCAACTCTGCCAGCGTGTGGCCTGCAAGCTTGGCTGCGGCCACGCCGTCGCCGGCGTAGCCGCCGGCATGGGCGAGACCGGTTTGTCGGTCAAGTCCCACCGACGGGAACCAGTCCCGCGGTATTCCGAGCACACCGCCCCAGCGGTGGGTGATTTCTGTCCCGGACAGAACCGGGAAGAGTTCGTGAAGCGACGCCACGATCATGTCGTGAATTGGTGAGTTGCGTTCCGTGGTTGTGTCGATCCGTGAGCCGAAGCGGTACGGCGCACCGCGGCCGCCGAAGGCCAGGCGACCGTCGGCGGTCCGCTGGCCGTAGATGGTCATGTTGCGGCCATCGGCAAAGGTGGGTCGGTCGGCCAGCCCGATCTCTTTGAGCACTTCGGGTGGGAGTGGCTCGGTGGCGACCATCAGGGAGTAGAAGGGTGCGATCGTGCGTCGGTAGCCCGCGAGGTCACGTGTGTAGCCCTCGGTGGCCCGGACCACGATCTCTGCAGTGACGGTTCCGCGGTCGGTCCTCACGACACCGGCATCTGTGGACTTCACCGTTGTCTGTTCGTGGATGGTGACACCCAGGCGCTCGGCAACGTCTGCGAGGCCACGCACGAGGCGGGCGGGATGCACCGCCGCCACGTGGTTCATGAAGCGGGCACCCATGATGTCGGTGGCGTTTCCGATTGACCGCGCCTCGTCGACGCTCAGCATCGAGATGTCGTCTGTGGTGAGGCCGACGGCGTGGCGGGCTCTGACTCCTGCACCAAGGCGCTCCAACTGCGCCCTGTTGCGCGCCCACGAGATCGATCCACCCTTGGCGTAGTGGCAGTCGATTCCCTCGGCTGCAGCAACCCTTCCGATGTCGTCGACCGCGTCGTAGAGGGCACGCATCTGCCGTACGGCAAGTTCGGGCGAAGAGGCACGGGCGATGTCCATTGGGCTGACCCCGTACTCGCCCAGAGCCCAACCGCCGTTGCGTCCCGATGCGCCAAAGCCTGCAATGTCTCGTTCCAGTACGAGGATGCGGAGGGACGGGTCGATGCGGGCCAGGTGGTAGGCGGTCCACAGGCCCGTGTAGCCGGCGCCGACGATGGCAACGTCACAGTCCCGATCACCCGGCAGTGCCTGTCGTGGCGCGATTGGTTCGGGAAGGGTGTCGTGCCAAAAGGAGAGAGAGCGGTAGGAGGTGGGCACGGATCTGAAAACTAACTGTTCAGGCCCATCCCGAACCGACCAAGGGTGCGGAGCCACGGCCCCTCCCTGCCCTCTCGACGGTCAGCCCGCTTGATTGCTGCCCGGGTCGCCTGGACGGCGATCCATCGGGCGGGCTCTGGTGGAAAGGGGAACGGCCGACGCTGCACCATCTGGAGTTCGGTGCGTTCGGTGGAGAGTCCGTCCACGAGGTCGAGCGAGACCTGGGCGCCGAACCGGCTGGCGCCGACCCCGAGGCCGGTGTAGCCGGCGGCCCATGCGACCCGACCGGCGTGTGTCGTTCCCCAGGCGCAGGTGAAGCGTGTTGTTGATGCGATCGGTCCGCTCCAGCGGTGGGTGAACCGGAGCCCCTCGAGTTGGGGGAACGTGTGAAAGAAGTTCCGGGCCAACCGGTTTGTAGTGGGGGCGTGGTGCTCAACGGCGGGACCGACGCGTCCTCCGAAGTGGTAGTGGACGTCGTAGCCGCCCCAAAGGATTCGGCCGTCGGCTGTACGCCGGTAGTAGTGGAACTGGTTTCCGGCGTCGGCAAGTCCCTGCCTGTTGTGCCAACGGATTGCAGCCCACTGATCGGCCGACAGGGGTTCGGTCATAAGCACGTGGTCGTAGACGGGGATGACATGGCGTCGGATTCGCGGTAGTGGCTTCCGGTAGGCGTTGGTGGCAACCACCGCCCGGTCGGCGGTGATACTTCCGTTGTCCGTATGCAACTCGAGACCGGTGCTCGCCCGCTTGATGGAACGTACGGGGGAGTGGTCGTGAAAGATGACTCTGAGTGATCTCGCGGCGCTCCGCAGGCCCCATGCGAGGCGGGCTGGGTCGACCATGGCGGCGCCGGTGCGTTGCCAGAGCCCTGCCAGGTAGGTGGGTGAGTCGACCTCGGCGCGCATCGCTTGTGTGTCGAGCATTTCGTGGTCGATGCCGAGCCTGGAGGAGGCATCGGCCAAGTGCCGGAGTTCATCGACCTGCCAGGGCTCGACGGCTATGTCCATGGTGCCGGTCCGTTCGGCATCGCAGTCGATTGTGTGGCGGTCGATGGTGTCCAGAAGGTCGTCGAGGTTTTCGTCGCCGAGCCTCAAGATGGTGTCCAGCTCGTCGGGCCAGTGGGCGAGCCCGTTGCCGAGGCCGTGGGTGAGGGATGCCTCGCAGAACCCGCCGTTGCGGCCGCTGGCGCCGAAGGCGGCGGTCTCGGCCTCGAGCACGACGATGCGGCGGCCGGGGTCTGCCTCGGCGGCGAGGAGAGCGGTCCAGAGGCCGGTGAAGCCGGCTCCCACGACTACAAGGTCGGCGGTCTCGGAGCCTTGGAGCTCATCTGCCGGGTCAGGGGTGTCGGGTCGGTCCAGCCAGAACACTGCCTCGCGGGTGTCGGCCAGCGCCGCTTCGGCAGGGGTGGTCGGGTTGAGGTTCCCATCCTTCATTGCGTTCCTCTTGACAACGGAATCAGTTGGTCTATGGTCTGTCATCGACTAGATCCGTCGCGAACATACCATGTGATGTGCTGAATCAGTAGTAGAGACGCTGCCATGACCGAGGTCCAGGGGGAGAGCAGTTCCAGATATGGGTGACAAGGGTGTGGCCGTCGGATTGAGCGGTGTCGTGAAGCGGTTCGGCGATGTGACCGCGGTCGACAACCTGGACCTCGACATCCGTGACGGTGAGTTCTTCTCCCTGCTGGGACCGTCGGGATGCGGAAAGACCACGACCCTGCGGATGATCGCCGGACTGGAACTTCCGACGGCCGGTTCGATCCAGATCCACGGTGAGGAGATGGGCATTCGCCCACCCAACAAGCGCCCCGTGAACACCGTGTTCCAGAGCTACGCCCTGTTCCCCCACATGAACGTGGCGCGCAACGTCGGCTTCGGCCTCGAAATGCGCAAGGTAGACAAGGCAGAGCGCGAGACCCTGGTTTCGTGGGCGATCGACCTCGTCGAGATGGGCGAGATGGCCCATCGCAAGCCCGCCCAGTTGTCTGGCGGGCAACAACAGCGCGTCGCCCTGGCGCGTGCGCTGGTCAACAGGCCCGAGGTGCTGTTGCTTGACGAGCCTCTCGGAGCCCTCGACCTGAAGTTGCGCCAGCAGATGCAGCACGAGCTGAAGGAACTGCAGCGTGAGGTCGGCATCACGTTCGTCTACGTGACCCACGACCAGGAAGAGGCGGTCACGATGAGCGACCGCATCGGCGTCATGCACGATGGCAGGCTCCTCCAGGTCGACTCTCCTGAGAGAATCTATGAGCACCCGACCACACGCTTCGTGGCCGACTTCATAGGCCAGACAAACTTCCTCGAGGCCACGGTTGCATCGGCCGATGAGGTGGTCCTTGCCAACGGCGACCGGCTTCGCCTCTCCACTGATCACGACGGAGGGGCAGCAGTCGCCGTGACGGTCCGACCCGAGCGCCTCACCGTTCACGGGCGAGGCGAGGCACCCGGTGGCACCCACGGTCTCGACGGCGTGGTCGACTCGGTCGTCTACATGGGGAATGCCATCAACTACACGATCTCGGTCGACTGGATGCACCTGGAGGTCCGCTGCCCAGCCACGCTTGCGGGCGACCGGAAGTATGAAGGGGACGAGGTCACCGTCTCATTTGACCCGGATCACGCGTCGGTGGTCATCGGCTGATGGACGTCGTGGTCGAGCCGGGCCTAGAGCACCAGGCTGAGCGCGCACGGTCGCGACAGGGCCTCCTCATGGGGTTGCCCGCAATGATCTACCTATTCGTCTTCTTCGTGATTCCACTTGGGTTCGTGGTCATGTACTCGTTTGCGACGCGCACCCGCACCGGTCGCACCGAGCTGGCAGGCTGGAACCTCGAGGCCTATGAACGCCTCGGTGAGACCGTCGTCCGGGCAGTGGCGTTCAGATCGCTCTGGATCGCTGCCGTCACGACCATCTTGAGCCTGGCGCTGGCCTACCCCCTCGCCTACTTCATCTCCACCCGTAGGCCGGCCACGAGAAACATGCTGCTCGTGGGCGTCATGATCCCGTTCTGGTCCAACTTCCTCATTCGGACCTATGCCTGGCGTGTTCTGCTGGACAGCGACGGCATCTTCACCAGGATCATGTCCGGGGCGGGCCTGGGCGACGGCCGAATCCTGTTCACCAACAAGGCCGTGATAATCGGCCTCGTCTACGGATACCTCCCGTTCATGGTGTTGCCGCTCTATGCGGCCATCGAGCGGATCGACTGGAGCCTCGTTGAGGGTGCCCGTGACCTCTATGCATCGGGTTGGTCGGCTTTCAGGCGGGTGGTCTGGCCGCTGTCGAAGCCGGGCGTGATAGCAGGCTCGATTCTCGTGTTCGTTCCCTCGTTTGGTGCCTATGTCACGCCGGCCATCCTCGGCGGAAACAAGAAGGGCCTGATGGGCAGCTACATCGTCGACCAGTTCATGGATGCCAGAAACGGGCCGCTTGGGTCATCGCTGTCCGTGCTGGTGCTGGTTGTCATGTTGATGGGAACCCTCGTCTACTTCCGCCAGGGCGGAAGGAGCCTGTGATGCGGTCGCGGCTCGCCGTGGTGGTGATGGGCTGATGGGAAAGGGTGTAGCACTCTCGACGGCCGAACCGATGGGGGCAACCAGATGGCTGCTACGTGGCCACTCGGCGCTCGTCTACGCCTTCTTCTACGCACCGATCATCGTCTTGGTCTTCTATTCGTTCAACGAGAGCCATCTGGTCGGTAGGTGGAGCGGCTTCTCGCTTCGCTGGTACGAGGCGTTCGTCCAAAACGACAACATCCAGTCTTCGCTCTGGGTCTCGGTCAAGATCTGTGCCGCCTCGACCGTGATCTCGGTTGTGCTGGGCACCCTCGCCGCACTCTCGATTGAGCGCTTCCGGTGGTGGGGACAAAAGGCCTTCGACGCCGTCCTCTACCTGCCCATCATCATTCCAGACGTCACCATGGCCGTGATGATGCTGGTGTTCTTCGGCGAGACGGCGCAGTTGTTCAACGTCATCCCGGGCGTCGACCTGACGAACGGACTGGAGAAGCTCGTGCTGTCGCATGTGGCCTTCAACATCTCCTTTGTCTCGGTAGTAGTTCGGGCGCGTCTTGCCAACCTTGACGAGGCCATGGAGGAGGCCGCCGCCGACCTGTATGCCAGCCGGTGGCAGGCGTTCCGGCGCGTCACGCTCCCTCAGATCATGCCTGGAGTTCTGGGTGGTGCCCTTCTGGCCGTCACGCTCTCGCTGGACGACGTAGTCGTCTCAAGCTTCGTCTCCGCAGTGGGGGCGACACCCGTATCGGTCTACGTGTTCGGGATGCTGCGCAAGGGGGTAAGTCCCCTCATCAACGCAGTGTCCGTAGTGATCCTTGCGGCGTCAATGACCCTGGTCATGGCGTCCCTGGTCCTCGAGCGAGCCACCAGCTCGCGAAAGAGGTGAAGTGGCCTGGCAACCGCCCGGCCACCGGAATGAGTGGGGAGGAAACCCAATGAAGAAGTGGATGAGCCTGGTAGCCGTGATTACGGCGTTCTCCATCGTGGCCGCCGCCTGTGGCGACGACGACGATGTGGCCCAGGCGGACTGTGATGCAGGTCAGACCGATGGCGATCTGGCCTTTTACAACTGGTCCGAGTACATGGACCCGGAACTGATTGCCGCCTTCCAGGAGGAGGCCGGGGTGACGGTCACCGAGGACTTCTACCCGTCAAACGAGGAGATGTTCGGCCGGGTCGAAGCGGGTGGTTCCGGCTACGACATGATCATCCCCTCGGACTACATGGTCTCGATCCTCATCTCAGAGAAGATGATTCAGCCTGTCTCCGAAGCGGCTGTGCCGAACAAGGCCAACGTCGCAGAGCGGTTCGCCAACCCGCCCTATGACCCCGGCGCCGTCTACACGGCTGCATACCAGTGGGGCACAACGGGTATCGGTGTCGACACGGGCGTGACCGGTGAGGACGTACCGCACACATGGGGCCTCCTTTTCGACGAGGCAGTTGCCGACCAGTACGGCCTGTCTGGAAGGATCTCGATCCTGGACGATCCGCGCGAGACAATGGGTGCTGCTCTCAAGTACCTGGGTTACTCGCTCAACTCGACCAGCAAGTCGGAGTTGGCTGAGGCCGAGAAGGTCGTCGCCGATGCCGTCGATCGTGTGGCTGCATTTGACTCGGACCAGTACAGCGAGTTGATCGTGCTCGGTGAGACGGTTGTTGGTCACGGCTACAGCGGGAACTTCCTCTGGGACTTCGAGGAGGGCGACAGCACCTATGACTACTTCGTGCCCGACGAGGGCGGAACCATCTGGGTGGACAACATGGCGGTTCTGACCGACGCCCCGCATCCGTGCACGGCGTTCGCATTCATGAACTTCCTGCTCGACGCTGAGAACGGCGCTCAGTTGACCAACTTCAACTGGTACGCCAGCCCCAACGCGGCGGCAGAGGCGTTCATCGATCAGGAGGTCCTTGACAACCCGATCATCTACCCGACGGACATGTCGAAACTGGAGTTCATTGAGGACACCGGCGACTTCGAGATTGAGTACACGGACGCGTTGTCGAGGGCGCGTTCCTGACACGTTTCCCCACTTTCCGGACCGGCCGGCCCCTGGGCGGGTCGGTCCGGAGACCGGGGACGAAACCGGTTTCTTCCAGGTGACCGGGCATTACCAGCGAAAAGAGGACAGGCAGTGACCGGAATCGACAGCGAACACGTACGCCTCGCCGAGTTGGCCGAGCGCCACCTCTGGGGGCACTTCAGCGTCCTCAAGAACACGATCGACGGCACGCGTGTCATCGAGCGTGGTGACGGCTGCTACGTGTGGGATGCCGAGGGCAACCGCTACCTGGACGGCCTTGCGGGGCTGTTCGTGAGCCAGCTTGGCCACGGTCGACCCGAGTTGGCCCGTGCCGCCGGTGATCAGGCTGCGACCCTGGCGTACTTCCCGATCTGGACATACGGTCATCCGTCGGCGATCGAGCTGTCGGCAAAGTTGGCCGAGTTGGCCCCGGGTGACATCAACCGGGTGTTCTTCACCACCGGTGGCTCTGAGGCGGTCGAATCGGCCTGGAAGTTGGCCCGCCAGTACTTCAAGTTGAAGGGCCAACCGGAGCGGATCAAGGTGATCAGCCGCAACCTCGCCTACCACGGAACGACAATGGGGGCACTTTCGATCACTGGCCTGGATTCGATCAAGGAGGTGTTCGAACCGCTCGTTCCCGGTGCCGTGAAGGTCCCTGAGACGAACCACTACAGGTGTCCGACCTGCCAGAACGATCCGCACTGCACGCTGCACGCTGCAGACGCCATCGAGGAGGCGATCCTGAGGGAGGGCCCTGAAACGGTGGCTGCCGTGTTCCTCGAACCGGTGCAGAACGCCGGAGGTTGCTTCACGCCCCCTCCCGGCTACTGGGCGAGGGTCCGCGAGATCTGTGACAGGCACGGGGTGCTGCTGGTGTCCGACGAGGTGATCTGTGCCTTCGGTCGGATCGGACACATGTTCGGATGCCAGCGCTACGACTACCAGCCGGACATGATCACGGTGGCTAAGGGGTTGACCTCGGGCTATTCGCCGTTGGGAGCCATGCTGGTGAGCGACAGGGTCGCAGAGCCGTTCGTGGGAACGGGCGATTCCTTCCTGCACGGAATCACCTTCGCCGGCCACCCCGTGAGTTGTGCGGTGGCGCTGGCAAACCTGAAGATCTTCGAGGACGAGGACATCCTCGGCCACGTTCAGCGAAACGAGGTTGCCTTTCGCGCCGCTCTTGATGATCTGTCGGACCTTCCGATTGTCGGAGACATCCGTGGTGCCGGCTACTTCTACGGCATCGAGTTGGTCAAGAACCGTGAAGGTCGAGAGTCGTTCAGCGACGAGGAGCGTGAACGACTGCTGCGGGGCTTCCTCTCGAATCGCCTGTTGGAGCTTGGTCTCATCTGCCGGGCCGACGACCGTGGCGAGCCGGTTATCCAGTTGTCCCCACCCCTCATTGCCGGCCCGGAGCAGTTCGACGAGATCAACGACAAGCTTCGCCAGGCCCTGACCGGGGCGATGGCCGAGATGGAGGCCTGACCGGTCATGCCCTCTGACCGCAGCGAGGTCTTCCAGCTTGATGAGGTCGACAAGGCGATCATCCGCGAACTTCAGGTTGATGGCCGTATCCCGTTCGCTCAACTGTCTCCGAAGGTTGGTCTCTCCCAGGCGGCCGTGAGGCAGCGGGTGAAGCGTCTCACCGAGCGCGGGGTGATGCAGGTCGTTGCCGTGACAGACCCGCTCAGCCTTGGGTTGACTACCCAGGCCATGGTCGGCATAGCCGTAACGGGCGATGTTCGTGCCGTGGCCGCCGCCGTTGCCGAACTGGAGGAATCAGAGTACGTGCTCATCACGGCAGGGCGCTTCGACGTGCTTGCCGAGGTGATCTGCGCTGACAACGAGGCTCTGTTGGAGTTGGTGAACGACCGGATCCGTTCGATTGACGGCGTCACCTCCACCGAGGTTTCTTCGATTCTGAAAATGGAGAAGTTGGTGTTCTCGTGGGGTACTGGCTGACCGACCCCAGATGCGACCTACCGCAGGGCGTCGGCCATGGCGTCGATGATGCGGCCGATCTCGTCGTCGGTGATGACGAGAGGCGGACAGATGGCCAGACAGGTGCCCATTGGCCGCAGGATGACCCCGGCCTCGAGCATCTTGTCTCGTGCCGGAACGGCGTCACGGCCCAGCTCGGCCGCGTAGATGGCTCCCATGCCGCGCCATGACTTGATCAGGCCGTCGCCCTCGAGGGCCGCGAGGCCGGCCCTCAGACGCTCACCGATGTTGTCGACCCGGCCCACCAGCCCTTCGGCCTCCATCAGCTCGATGTTGGCTATGCCGGCGGCACAGGATGCCTGATGGCCCGAGTAGGTGTAGCCGGTGCGGAGCAGGAAGCCGGGCTCCTCGAGTTCGTTGCACACGGCACGCGAGACGATCACACCTGAGAGCGGCTGGTAGCCGGATGTGACGCCTTTGGCGAAGGTCATCAGGTCGGGGGTGACGCCAAAGGTCTGGGCGCCGAACCACTGGCCGGTCCGTCCGAACCCACAGATCACCTCGTCGAAGATGAGCAGGGCTCCGTTGTCGTCGCAGAGACGGCGCAGACCCTCGAGGTAGCCGTCGACCGGCGGGTACACACCGCCTGCGCCCTGAACCGGTTCGGTGAGCACTGCGGCGATGCGATCACCGTGTTCGGCGAACACCGTTGCTGCCGCCTCGAGGTCATCGTGGGGAACCTCGATGAAGTGGGGAACAAGGTCACCCCAACCCTCGCGGTTCAAGGCAATGCCCTGAGCCGACGTGCCGCCGAAGTTGGTGCCGTGGTAGCCGTTGGTGCGCTTCACGATGATCTGTCGGCCCTCGTGGCCGCGGCGCTGTTGGACCAGCCTGGCCAACTTGAGGGCAGTATCGACCGCTTCGGATCCCGAGCAGCCTAGGAAGACGCGCCCGTCGGGGTGCGGCGAACGTTCCACGATCATCTCGGCAACCCGCGCCGCCGGCCCGCTGGTGAACGGCGCAAACGTGTTGTAGGCCTCAATCTGGCGCATCTGGGCGGTGACGGCGTCGATTATCTCGGTGCGGCCGTGGCCTACCTGGCAGAGCCACAGGTTGGCAATTCCGTCGACGTAGTCCCTGCCGGCGGCGTCAAAGACGAGGGAGCCCTCACCTCGCACGATCTCGAGGTAGTCGGCCTCGGGCTTGGCTGGTGGGGAGAATGGGTGAAGCAGTGCGTTGGTCATCTGAACAGCCTCCTGATCGTGCCAAATGGTACGCCGGGCCGTACCGGTTGGTGGTCCTCCGGTCGTGTTAGGACGGCTCCGACCACCAGAAGCAGAGCCATGACAGAAGACGTCGCGATCCAGACGGTCGTGTCGCTGGTGGCGCTGTAGACGGCGGCAAATGCGAGGGATGCTACGGCACCCGTCGCAACCTCGACCGCGGTCATCAGGCCCTGGGCTGCAGCCTGTCGTTCCTCGGGTACAGCGGCGGATGCCAGCATCGGCGTCGATGGGAAGCCGAATCCCTCGACGACCGAGGTGGCGCTGGTGAGGACTATCAGGGCCCACGCACCTGGGACGATCCCGTAGAACGCTACAACGACGGTCATGATGGCCAGCGTTCCCACCGACCACCGGCGTGCCCCGTACCGCTGGGCGAGGATGCCGCCGATCGGCGAGAAGATCGGAATTGGCACGGCGGCAATGGTCAACGCAAACCCGATGAGTGCCTGGGAGGCTCCCCTGGAGTCCAGTTCCAGGACCCACACCGACTCGAACGTCCCGATCAGGACGAAGTAGGCCGAGCCGATGCAGAGTGCGCCGATTAGTCGCCGGACCCGCAACAGGCCCTTCATCCCGAGTCGCTCGGTGTCCTGCGCGGCAGTGTCGGGTTGGGCCCGGAAGGCCGCTGGGAGCAGCAACAACAGGAAGGCAGCCGAAACCCAAAACCACGCACGGAAGCCGCCGATGGCGGTGACGGCTACGGCTGCGAGCGGCGCTGCGACGAACCCCGCCACGTCGTAGGCACCGAGCCGGCCGAGGTTGCGTCCCAGGTTGTTCGGGTCGGCGATGATCACGGTCCGGCGTGCCGCCGGGCTTCCCGCACCGAGGGCGAAACCGAAGGCGGCACGGCCCAGGACGTAGTGCCACAACTGGTCGCCAACGGCCAGCACAACCAGAGCACCGGCGCCGATTGTCAGCGCCAACTTCAACAACTGTGGCGACTTTCCCCGGTCTGCGAGTGGAGCCATTATGAGGCTGGCGACGAATGCCGTGGCGAAGCCGGTGGCAATTGCGATTCCGATGCCGAAATCGGAGAAGCCCAACTCGTGTTTCAACTCGGCCAGCAGGGCCACGACCCCGCCGAGGCCCGCAGACATCCCGAACACAATGAGGTAGTAGGGGGCCAGGTTCGGTCCCTTGTGCGTGCCGCCGATTTGCATCGGCGCAGTCTGGCATAAGGGGCCGCTTTCGGTAGTGCCCAATAGGCCCCCGCTGTGTCAGGATCCGGGCACCGATGCTGGAGTTCACAGACGAACAGGATGCGTTTCGCGGTGTTGTCCGTGAGTTCGCCGAGGCTGAGATAGCCCCCCATGCCGAGGCATGGGACAGGGACCACACTTTCCCGACCGAGACTGTGCTGGCGATGGGTGAACTCGGCCTTTTCGGGTTGATGTTCGGCGCCGAGTGGGGTGGCGCCGACGCCGGCCTCACCACCCAGTGCATCGCCATCGAGGAGGTCGGGCGGGTCGACCAGTCGATGGGCATAACCCTCGAGGCCGGCGTGTCGCTGGGTGCCAGGCCGATCGCCGAGTACGGGACCGACGACCAAAGGGAGCGGTGGCTTCCGGATCTGGTGGCCGGACGCCGCCTGGCTGCATTCGGCCTCACCGAACCGGGTGGTGGTTCCGACGCCGGTGCCACGTCGACGAGGGCCGTGAGGGACGGCGACGAGTGGGTGATCGACGGTGCCAAGACGTTCATAACCAACTCGGGCACCGACATCACGAGCCTCGTCACCGTGACGGCCCGGACCGACGAGGGGATCTCGGCCATCGTCGTCCCCGCCGGTGCTCCGGGTCTCACTGTTGAGCCCGCCTACCGCAAGATGGGCTGGCACGCCTCTGACACCCACGGTCTGGTCATGGAGGACTGCCGGGTTCCGGCAGAGAACCTGCTGGGTGAACCTGGCCGGGGCTTCGCACAGTTTCTTTCCACGCTCGACGACGGTCGGGTGGCGATCGCAGCGCTTTCTGTCGGACTCATCGCGGCGTGTCTGGACGAATGCGTCCGCTACGCGAACGAACGCACGGCCTTTGGCAGGCCCATCGGCTCCTACCAGGCGGTTGCGTTCAAGTGCGCCGACATGGCCACATCGCTGGAGACCGCACGCCTCGCCACCTATCACGCCGCCGGCCTGCGTGATGCCGGTAGGCCGTTTCGGCGTGAGGCGGCTATAGCCAAGCTGCATGCCAGCGAGGCCGCCGTGGCAGCTACCCGTGAGGCGACGCAGATCTTCGGCGGCTACGGGTTCATCGACGAGACACCGGTTTCGCGGTTCTACCGCGACGCCAAGATTCTCGAGATCGGCGAGGGAACCAGCGAGATTCAGCGCCTGGTCATCAGCCGTGACCTCGGACTGGGAGAGCCCCGGTAGGGTCCTTCGCCGGGGCGGAACAGGTCAGGAGCAGGAGATGCCGGCAGCCAACTGTATGAAGGCCTTCAACTTTCAGGCCTGGATAGACGAGCACCGTGACCTGCTGAAGCCGCCTGTCAACAACAAGCTCATCTGGACCGATGGCGACCTGATGGCCTTTGTCGTCGGGGGCCCAAACGTGCGCACCGACTATCACGATGACCCTGTCGACGAGTTCTTCTACCAGCTGGAGGGCAACATGATCCTGCGGGTCATGGAGGAACCGGGCAGCCCACCAGTCGACTTCCCCATCAGGGAGGGCGAGGTGTTTTTCCTGCCTGCACACACCAGACACTCGCCGCAGCGCCCCGAGGCCGGAAGCGTCGGCCTGGTCATAGAGCCTGCGCGGCCTCCGGGCGAGAAGGACGCCTTCGACTGGTACTGCCCGAACTGCCACCAACTCGTCTATAGGGCAGAGGTGCTCCTGAAGTCGATAGTCACCGACCTGCCACCTCTCTTCGCTGCGTTCTACGGAGACGAGGAAAAGCGCACCTGTGGATCCTGCGGGCACCTGCACCCATCCCGTGACGGCTAGTGGAGGTTGACCTCCATTCACTTTTCTCTGCCGGGGTCGGCGATGTCTGAGCAGTTCGACGCCTCGTCTACTTGTGCTGCACGTCTTGATGCCGAGGATCCGCTGGCGCACCTTCGCGATGAGTTCATCTTTCCCGTCACCCCGGGGGGCGAAGAGGAGATCTACCTTGTCGGCAACTCGCTGGGGCTCCAGCCCAGGGCAGTGCGGGCCTATGTAGATGCCGAACTGGACAAGTGGGGTCGTCTGGGCGTGAAGGGCCACGTCGACACCGATGTGGAGCCGACGTTTCCCTGGGAGTCCTACGAGGAGTCCCTTACCGACCAGATGGCGACCCTGGTGGGGGCGCTGCCTTCCGAGGTGGTGGTCATGAACGGCCTGACCGTGAACCTCCACCTGCTCATGACCAGCTTCTACCGACCGACGACGGAGCGTTTCAAGGTGCTCATCGAGGAGCACGCCTTTCCTTCGGACCACTTCGCTGTGGCGTCCCAGGTACGCCACCACGGCAGGACGGCCGAGGAGGCCCTGGTGACCGTGTCGCCCCGCCCCGGCGAGGACCTCTTGCACATTGACGACATCGCGGCGGAGATTGCCGAACACGGTGACCAGTTGGCCCTGGTTCTGTTGCCCGGGGTGCATTACTACACAGGCCAGGTGTTCCCAATGGCCGAGATAGTCGACACGGCCCATGGCGTCGGCGCCCTGGTCGGCTTCGACCTGGCCCACGCCGTCGGCAACATCCCCCTGAACCTGCACGACGCCAACATGGACTTCGCTGCCTGGTGCACCTACAAGTACCTCAACTCCGGTCCGGGTGCTACGGCCGGTTGCTTCGTTCACGAACGCCACCTCGGCAGGACCGACATCAACCGCTTCGAGGGCTGGTGGGGCACCGACAAGGAGACTCGCTTCCAGATGGAGACGGTGTTTGATCCGATCCCGACAGCCGAGGCGTGGCAGCTCTCCAACCCTCCCGTCTTCTCAATGGCGCCAATCCGCGCCTCACTCGAGGTGTTTGAAAAGGCAGGCGGAATGGGGCCGCTGCGCGACAAGAGCGAGAGGCAGATCGCCTACCTGGACTATCTGTTGGACGCGGTGCTGGCTGGCCGGGTCGAGTCCATTACCCCCCGGTCGTTCGCCCAGAGGGGTTGTCAGTATTCCCTGAGGGTGGTGGCCGAGGGGCACGCAGGCAGGGGCGTGTTCGACGCACTGGAGTCGGCTGGGGTGGCATGCGACTGGCGGCATCCCGACGTCATCCGGATCGCAGCGGTGCCGCTCTACAACTCCTTCAGCGATATCCACCGCTTTGTCCAGATTCTGGACGGGATCCTGTCGTGACCGGCCACGTGACGATCGTGGGAGCGGGGCCGGCCGGGTCGATGCTCTCAATCCTGCTCGCCCGTCAGGGCGTGTCCGTGACCATGTACGAGAGCCGTCCCGACATGCGTACCACCGACATCTGGGCCGGTCGGTCCATCAACCTGGCTCTTGCCACCCGTGGAATCGAGGCGCTCAGGGAGGTGGGGGTGATGCCGCAGGTCGAGGAGATCCTGATCCCGATGATGGGGAGGCTGATCCACGACGACGATGGTGGCACCTCGATGCAGCCCTACGGCAGCCGTCCGCACGAGTACATCAGCTCGGTGTCACGCACCGCTCTCACAAGCATCCTGTTGGATGCGGCGGAGGCCACCGGACAGGTTGACATCCACTTCGACATGCGCTGTCGCGGGGTCGACTTCGACGGGGGAACCCTCCACTTCACCAACTCGACATCCGGCCAGACGAGCCACGTTCCCTTTACGACCGTGTTCGGTACGGACGGATCCGCATCGGCCGTCCGTGACTCCGTCGTGGGAGCAAACGGTGGACGGGTCGACCTTGAGCCTCTTGAACACGGCTACAAGGAGCTGACAATGCCTGCGGGCTCCGACGGTGGCTGTCAGATCGAGAGGGAGGCCCTCCACATCTGGCCCCGA
>JACKQG010000373.1_pt1 | contig 65873 bp, 48 predicted proteins | sample 8237621 | NCBI WGS metagenome assembly JACKQG01 (sample SAMN15677084, study PRJNA649215) | marine metagenome | biome: marine; feature: Black Sea; material: saline water; isolation source: suspended particulate matter (SPM) from the Black Sea western gyre | collected 2013-06-09/2013-06-10 | depth... | reverse complement strand
GGCACCGGGACCCTACGAAGATGGACCGGACGCAACTCCGGACGACACTCTTCCGGTCTGTGATAGTGACGATACGAACTGCTAGTATTCATAGAAAAAATCTGGGGGCTCCGGTCATTTGACCGGAGATTCTCGATTCACCTCCACTTCAAGCGAGTTGAAGTCACCATTTGTGCCAACACTTGTTTGAGACCTGCCCTTCGGGATTTTCCCGGAGGGCTTTTTTTTTACTCTCTAGCGTCAGGCTTGCTCCGCTGGCTTTTGAGCCTCATCATCTCGCTTTGGAGGTGAGATGAAGGCCGTGTTATTCGATCTCTTTGGTACCCTAGTTCCCAATTTACCTCCGGAGTTATGGACGGAGAGTTGCCGCCTCATCTCAGGCACTCTCGGCATCCCTGAAGATGAGTACACCCGGATATGGAGTGAGAAGTTTGAAGACCGAATGACCGGCAAGATTCTCGACGGGCCAGAACAGTTCGATGACATTCTTCAAAAACTCGATCATCAGGTTTCCGACGAAATCAAATCTGCTGCCTACCAAATCCATAGAGATCTTTTGGCACGAGCCCTAAAACCCAAGCACGATGCTGTTCAAACTCTGACCCAACTTCGAGATAACGGACTCCTTTTAGCGCTAGTGACCGATTGTTCGTCATCCGCCCCGGAAATTCTTGACCAGACTCCATTGGGAGATTTCTTCCCTCACAAATCCAGCTCCGCACATTTGGGTACCCGAAAACCGGACCCAAAAATGTATCAGCACGTCTTAAACCTATTAGAAATTGATGCGGCTGACGCCCTCTATGTCGGAGATGGCAACTCACACGAACTTCCCGGTGCAAAATCGATGGGAATGACGACTGTGTGGGTGGATAACGGAATCCAGCAATATTGGCGAGAACGATATGACCCGTCTGCCGATCACACCATTCAGGATCTCAAGGAGTTGATAACACTGTTGGACAAGTTCAACGCATAATCGATCTCTTCTAGATTCTCTAATGCAGATACTCCAGTGATAATTGAGACTCTGACGATCTCAGGAAAGTGAGTAAAGATTGAATTCTCCAGAAACCCTTGAAGTGATTCATGTCGAAACGGGCCCACAGCCAAAATTCGCAGTGATCTGGCTCCACGGACTTGGGGCAGACGGGCACGACTTTGAAGCCATCGTCCCCGAGCTAGATCTTTCCAACTGCCCGCCGATCCGCTTTATTTTCCCTCATGCACCGATGAAATCTGTCACGATCAATAACGGAATGGTGATGCGAGCTTGGTATGACATTCTCGAAATGAACATCGATCGCAAAATTGATCATGAAGGCCTGGAGTCGAGTTCTGAATCGATACGATTATTGATCCAGCAACAGGTCGATTTGGGCATCCCTACCGAAAACATCATTCTCGCCGGTTTCTCTCAGGGTGGAGCGATGACTTACCATGTCGGTCTCACCCATCATCCTCCCCTCAGAGGACTGATGGTCTTATCAGCCTATCTCGCAGACCCGAAGGCCGCTCAGGCGACACCTCAGGAGGTCCCTCTCCTCTGTTGTCATGGAACGATGGATCCCATGGTCCCTCATGCCTTAGGACACGCAGCCGCTGAGCAACTGAAGGATCTGGGCTGGCCTGTGGAATGGCTGGATTACCCCGCTCCCCATGGACTCCATCCCCAGCAAATCGGTGATATTTCCCGTTGGCTGACGGATCGTTTGGGCTCACAGCAGGTTTGAGCCCTTCAGAGAAGGCTCACATGTCACGAAATCGTCAGGGATTTTTTGCGAATTCTCCTGCGGGGGTATCCCCATCTCTGCATCGGTTTACAATCACCAAACCTGTTCCGAAACGGCGTGAACAACTAAAGCGAGTACCGGAGGTTCAAGGATGAATTCTGATTCCCCCATGATAGAAATTCAGGGTAAACCTGTTCAACGCATTGGCGTGATAGGATCTGGGCAAATTGGCCCCGACATTGCCCTTCACTTTTCTAAAGTATTTTCTCCATTCGAAGTCCCTGTGGTCGTCGTTGACATCTCACAGGACGCTCTCGAAAACGGACAGAAAAAGCTAAATAAAAAAGTCGACCGCGGCGTAGAAGCGCGAGCATTCCGCCCCGAGCAGGGTGAAAAGATGAAGCAAGGAGTCATCTTCACCTCTGATTACTCCCAACTTCAGGGATGTGATCTGATTGTCGAGGCCGCGACCGAAGATAAATCTCTCAAAGGACGCATCTTCCAACAGGTTCAAGAACTGGTTTCTCCGGAAGCCGTTCTTTGTTCCAACTCTTCCCATCTCGAACCAGAGGTAATTTTCGACGGTATCTCAAACCCTCAGAGAACGATGGTGGTTCACTACTTCTTTCCTGCAGAGCGCAATCCCATCGTCGAGATCGTTCCGAGTGCAGAAACTTGTCATGAGTTGACCCGAGATATGATGGGATTCTACGAAGCGATCGGCAAGATCCCCATTCAGGTACAAAGCCGCTATGGGTACGCCATCGATCCCGTCTTCGAAGGAATGTTCCTCGCTGCTGCCCTTCTGGTTGAAAATGGCACCGCCTCGAGCCGGGAAGTGGATCAGGTCGCCTGCGATGTCCTCGATTACACAGTGGGACCTTTCACTGCGATGAACCTCACCGGAGGGAATCCGATCACCGCTGTAGGGCTCGACAACTACAACGAAAAGATCCATTCCTGGTACCGAACACCAGAAATCCTGCGAAAAGCAGTCGCAGACGAAACCCCATGGGAAGTGCCTTCTAGGGGTGAAAAGGTCGACGTTCCTGCAGATACCTTTGCAGCCGTCAAGGATGCACTCCTCGGAGCATACTTCGGCATCGTCGGCGAAATTGTCGACAGCAAGATTTCGAATGTCGCAGATATGGACATGGCGGTGGAAACCGCACTCGATGTAAAAGCACCCTTCAGATTAATGAATGCGATGGGCGTCCGTGAATCGTTGGCTCTGACTGAAAAATACGCTGCCGACAATCCGGGTTTCCCAGTGCCCCAGTGCTTGAAAGCACAAGCGGAAGCGGATCAGTCATTCGCCATTCCATTGGTGCTTCGTCAAGACCACGATGGCATCGCTCAGATTACGATCCGACGCCCACGTCATCTCAATGCTCTCAACAACGACGCCTTTAACCAACTCGAGCAACACTTCAAAGATATCACTGCAGATGAAAGCATCACGGGCGCAGTTCTCACCGGGTTCGGAATCAAAGCTTTTGTCTCTGGCGCAGATGTAGGATTCCTCGCAAAGATTGATTCCGCGAGTATGGGCGAAGAAACCTCTCGGGGTTCACAACTCTCGGTACAAGCGATTGAAGATTGTCCCAAACCCGTCGTATGCGCTCTCAATGGACTCGCCTTTGGGGGAGGCAATGAAATCGCAATGGCGTGTGATATTCGCATTTCACGAGCAGGGATCAAAGTTTTGGTCGGACAGCCCGAAGTGAATCTCGGCATTATCCCTGGAGCGGGTGGAACTCAAAGACTCCCTCGTTGGGTCGGCGTTGAAAAAGCGGCAGAGTTGATGAGAACAGGAAGACCGATCTCCTCTTCTGAAGCACTTTCAATAGGACTCACGACCGAAGAGATTGCTGGAGATCCAAGAGCATTACGCCAAAGAGCCTTCGAATTGGTTCAACTTGCGGCTTCGGGAGACTCTCCATTCAAAGGAATCGAAAAAGGACCGATAGAAACCCCGAATGTTCTCCCTGTGGTCGACCTCGGTCACCTCAGCACAGAGGTCGACCGACTGCTCCAAAAAGCGCTGATCGAGGGTTGTAGACTGCCCCTGAGGGACGGAATCGCCCTTGAAGCCCGGTTTTTCGGGGAAGTTTGCTCCACTCAGGATATGAGGATTGGCGTAACGAATTTCCTCGAAAATGGCCCGAGAACGCCGGCCAAGTTCGTAAACGCTTAACGTAAACTACTAAAAACAATAGACTTAAAGGATTCAGGAGCCGTCATCGGGCCACCACCGATGACGGCTCCTGCTTTTACAAATCCCCGAATAAAGCCACCAGAATGGCAAAATTCGTAAAATTCCCTCTTCCATTCTTTGTCCCATGAAGGATATCCTCACCCTCGTGAGAAAGATCCTACCCGCTCCGTGGCGGGCTACATGCCAGGATCATGGTTTCACGTTTTGGCCGGAGAGACTCGCGGAGGTCTCTTGAATCTGGCTATGTGGATTTGAACAATAGAAATTGCGCCTCGAGACTGGGATACGGTTCCAGTGAGGGCAGGAAAGGTATCCGATGGCAGAACAGGAAATGTTGCTCGTAGGAAGCAAGGCCAAGGCTGCGCTCAAGGAGCACGACGTAAATGTGGGTGGAGACGCCCTCGATGGTCTCAACAGTGTGATTCATGACTACATCCGTCAAGCCGCGAAGCGTGCGACTGAGAACGGGCGCAAGACAGTCAGAGCTCACGACTTCACATGCTAGTCGATTGATCTTTGTGATCACAAGAAGGGGGCCCGATGCTGAGCATCGGGCCCCCTTCTTTTTTTATCGACTCATGATCAATCATCCGAGCGGTGTGATTTCATGAGCTATGTCCGTGGAGAATCACCTTCGAAATCTTCCTTGCGAATCTCATGCCTCTTCAACAAGTTCGATAACTGAGGCCTGTGAATACCCAGAGCTTCTGCAGCCCGAGTGATATTCCCCCCTGACCTGAACAGTTCTGCGATGATGTATCTCTTCTCCAAAGCAGTCTTCGCTTCTTTGAGGGACATCTCTCCAGAAGTCAGTTCCGCCACTTCCTGATCCAAATCAGGCTTCAGCCCAGCCCGGAAGAAATCACTACGGCTTGAAGCGAGTGAAGAGATCTCTGGTGAGCCCACAGCAAACCAGTGAGGGAGAACTGTGACCGGCACATCGACAGGCAAATTGAACTGGTCTCTAAGATCGTGAAGAACGTGCTGCAAATCTTTGCTGCGCTTTCTTAAGTCATCTTCTCCTGCACCGATAAGAGCACAAATCAAATGATCGCCTCCGGTGTGATACACGCCATGAATCGGTTGCAGTGTTTCAACCAATTGACGAACGAAGAGTTCATCCTCGCGATCTCTCAGAATCAGATCTAATCCAGGAAGACTGACCTCCAAGAATCCAAGAGGCTCCTTGTCTCGTTGGTGGCGATAAAGCATCCCCACCAAATCCTCATCAAAGGCCGCATGAGAACAAATCTCACTCTGTTCGTACTCGAGAAGATCCGCATTTCGAGCCAAGGCTGTCAGTTGCCCTTTTACGAGAACAAGAATCTCTTCGATCAGTTGGACGTCTTCCACCCTGAATGGATTTCCTGCTGTCGGTCTCTCCAAAACCAGCGCGGCCTCGAAGAGCTCCGAAGCATAAAATGGAATCGCAAGCAGACTTCGACCTCTTAATGAAGCCCCTGCATCCGTGGCTGCGATCCACGACTCCCAATCACTATCGCCAGTCCGCAGAGGCTTCCTCCGAGACAAACTCTCTTGGGCCAATGCGCCCAATGCGAGATTCGGCGGAAGCCATTCCTCACTCGGTCCCATATCTACGTCAGCAAGGCTTTGCCAGTAACGACGTCTCCTCGCCGCAATAAAGCCACGAGGGCTGGGAACTTTTCTACGAATCTCTTCCAAGAGGCCATCCAGGAATTTTCGCAGATCCGTATGGTGACCGAGAACTTCGATGATTTTGGCGAAATCTGACCAATCCTTACTCTGAACAGTCTCGATGCCTTGAGACATCACTTCAGGATGAGGGGTGGGTCTATCTCCGGGCTGGGCGACCACAGGGACATGAATATGGGTTGCCGTCTCTTTGCGGAAACGGAGTAAATCTGTGAAGAAGTCTTTTCTGCGACGGTCGTCTCTGAAGACCACCCTCATATCCTCAGGAAGTCTTTGAGAGATTCTCTCCACTAAAGCGGATGCTCTTTCGTAGTGGGTACGAGCTCGCTCAATCTCATTCGACGCATGAAGAAGTCGAGCCGTCGCGTAATGGATTTGCCACTGAAGAGGCAAAAGAGAATCCCCCGTGATCATTTGAAGGGCTTTCTCATAATTTTCGAGTGCCTTCTCCTGTCCCTCTTCGTTTCTCTGGCGGCTGATCGCCCCCTTCAGCAGGAGACCTCTTACGAGAAGAGGAACAGACTGAAGAGATTCAGCCTTGATCATGCCACGGCTGACAGTCTTGAGAGCACTCTCATACTCTTCTCTCTCGATCGACAACTGTGCTTGATCAAAACAACTGGCGGCTACGACTCGATCCAACCCCATCTTCTGGGCCAACTCTTCTGCTTTTTTGAGTTCTTTGCTGGCGGATTTCCACTCACCTCGCAAGAGCGCAAGATTTCCTTGGAGTCTGTGCCCCTCGCACTGGTGCTCAGGAAGTTCAAACTCCTGGGTCAAGATAAGAATTTGTCGAACGAGATTCTCAACTTGCTTTCGCTCTCCAAGAGCAAACCATGTCCAACCGAGATGCAGGAAAGAACGAACGATCCCCTTCGTGCTTCCTTGCTTTTCACTGTTGGAAATACTCCGCTTGAAGTAACGCACCGCTCGGGAGTAGTCCCCGGAGTGGGCATGCAAACTACCAATTGAATTGAGTGTCGGAGAAATCTCTGTGGTATCCCCGATTCTCTCGCTCAAATGCAATGCTCTTCGGAAGTAACTGAGGCTTCGAGAAAAGTCTCCGCTGTTTCTGTAGATCTTCCCGAGGAGATCATAAGTTGCAGCAAGCGATTTCAAATCTTGTGATTTCTCAACTACTTCCATAGCCCGGAATAAGTACCGTGCGGCTCTGAAGTGTTTTCCTCTGTCGTAGTAGACACGTCCAATAGTTCTCAGTACCGCTCCGAGGGCGAGAGGTTGCCCAGAGTCCTCCAAAATTTCGAGAACTCTCTGGTAACTATTGAGGGCCGCGGCGGAGTCTCCCCTCGCGAGTTGTGTCTCAGCGGTCACCTCATGAATTTGGCATTGGATCTCTTGTGCGCCATGAGAGGATTCCTGGGTAGTGATCTCTTTCTGTGCTCTCAGGCACAAGCTCATGGCTCTCTTGATATCGAGTCTCTTTAATCTCAGACGAGCTCTCAGCGTACTGATACGAGCCGGTGCCAGCGGTCCTGCAGCCTCGATCTCCACTCCTGTAATTCTGTTTAATACCTTGATCCCCTTCAGGGGTTCATTGATTTGCAAATAAATGTTACTGAGGAAAATCTGCGATTCGAAACGTATCCTGACATCCAAACCAGGCTCGCTGATCAATGCCTTGATATGAGATTTGGAAGCTTGAGGTTGACCCGATTCGAGTTCCACTCTGGCAAGCGTAGAAAGGACTTCTCGTCTTTCCTCTTCCAGAGAACTGGACTCTAGGGTGGCCATTAATCTACGACCAATCCTAATCGCCAAAGGCTCGGCATAGGCCTCTGCGAAAAATCTCATCGCCGTCAATCCATGAGGAATCGCGGCGAGGTCATCTCCAGCCGCATCCAGCAATTCGTATACTTCATAGGCTCGGACAGGGTCGTCGCTACGCTTATCTGCTGCCAGTGTTTTGCCCAACTCAGACTGCAGGCGAGAAGCCGCCTCTTCACCCAAGAATGAGCGAATGCCGTGAAGATACATCTCGTGGGCAATCGCATATCTGATTTTCCCACGCACCTCTTGTATCGTCAGATAACCCCTCTGATTGAGGTGCTCCAGTGCGGTGACCAATCTCTCCTCAGTGACTGAACAAGAACGTGACAAGAGAGCGACCTGAACAGGTCGACGCAACATTGCCAGGTGCTCCAAGACTTTTCTCTCCAGAGGAGGGAGCCCCGCCAAGCGTCGCTCGATGAGGATTCCGGCCATCGATCGGCCTTGAGCACTCTCGATCAAAGCCTGAACACTTTCCTTTTCGAGAGGAGCAGCGACGCCACTCTCCACGAGCAACCGCCCAAATTCAGAGATCAGGAGTGGATTTCCTCCACAAGCAGTCGTCACGAGTGCGCACAGTTCTTCATCCACTTCTGCGCCGACGATATCACTGATGAAGGGTGTCGACTCGTCACGTGTGAAGGGTGGAGCTTCGATCACTTGGCAATAAGATTGCTGAGCCAGCGTTTTAAGAGGACCTTCGACCTCTTTGCCCTTTTCTGTACTGAAGTCAGCGAGCAATAGAAGTCGGCCACCGGGATCTAAATAATCTTCTTCCCCATTCTCGGTATCGATGATGGAAGACGCAAATTCGCCGGATTTTCCTTCTCTCGATCGAATCTGCTTCCAGTCTCGGGTGTCTCCCGAAGCTGAATCAGACTTGCCATGACGACTCATATTCCAGGAAAGAGAACTGTTACGAGCCAAGAACTCGACGAATTCCACGGTTCCCGGATCACTGCGATGAAGATCATGGAGAACCAGAATCAATGTTCGGCCCTGTGCCATCTCGAAGAGAATCTCTCCCAGAGCCTCATGGAACTGTATTCTTCCACTCTTGCCGGGAAGCGGGTCCTGATGCGTCTCTTCTCCCAAAACCAGAGTCAATTCAGGAAACACCCTCGAGAGAACATGGGCGTATCTTTTCCAAAGAGCCGACTCTTCGCCGCTTTGAAGGATCAAATCCTTGATCAATCTCAGAATCGGTAAGAACGGGATCCCTTGTCGCTCATGGCACTGAACCCGACAGCAGAGAAGCGGCTCCTCTAACTCCGTGGATGTGCCTTTCAGGGCTTCCTCGATCAACCAGGATTTCCCTAGGCCGATCTCTCCCTCGATGAGAGAGAGAGTGCAGTGCGATGAGGCAAACGATCCAGTATCCGGTTCCACCCCCCCATGAATCCATTGGCGCAGAGTATGGATAATTTGATTTCTCTGTCGCCCCTGATCCTCTGTCGAGTTGGGGTTCTCCATCACGGAATCTTCACTCATGTGCTTCTCCTTCACACTCGGCGCCTCTTCGAGGGCCGTAATGAATACAGACGGATAGGGTATCGACGGGAGTTGCGACCGTAAAGATTTATAACGGCCTATTTTATTGGAATTCTCACAAGTACATGTTTCAGAACTACTTATAAATATTCCCCGTCGTCCCTACACGACGGGGATTTGCTTGGACTGTGTGACGGTACGTCAAGGCACTTATCCGGAAGAGTGCAGGGACAGATAAGCGTCATTGTGGCAATTGGAAGGGAGCAGGCACTCCGTATCGACTCAGAACACTTCGGCGGCTACTCGCAGAGCACCCGCGTGTTCGTAGGAGTCCTCATGATCTTCTCGAGGTTCAGGACCAGTCATCTCAAGATAAGACCTGGTGGGGACCCCCATGATGACGAGGCACCCGCCAGCTCTGTCGCCCGCCAGCTCTGTCGCCCGCCAGCTCTGTCGCCCGCCAGCTCAGTCGACCGCTGGAAGGATCGACCCATTGAAGGATCGACCGCTGGAAGGGTCGACACACATCTTCTTTTGATGTCTGAATGAGATCCCCGTTGCAGAAACCGGAACCCCCATCCCGGACAGGCCTCAAGGCCCAAATTCTGCTCGCCCGAATCGATTCCCCAAAACCCTCACTCCAGAACCGACCTGCAACAGGGGGCGAGCCTGCAGCGAATTCTGGCGAGGATTCCAAGACGCGCAAACCTCAATACCAAGGCTGATGTGCGTCAATGTCATCTATTCAATCTCTTGCTGAGAAGGTGCTCGATTCAGCACCCTAGAGAGCGGAGTGGATATGGGATGGTAAACGGGCTCTCCGAAAGGAAATATGCATGACATATATATCGATATCAAGGGACTGAATTCCAAATGATCCCGGAGCTGAATCAGATTCAGCTCCGGGATCACTCCAACTTCGTCATTAATGGCGGGACAAGCCTCTATGGCTGCAATCCCTGACTCTGCACCTTTGGCCTTTTTCAGTCGACCATGCACCGCGAACATAGTGACGAACCTTCTTATGAACCCAATGGTCCGGCGCCTGAACCATGACTGTGTAAGGTGTCCGGACAAGAACTCCACAACGGTATTCACTCCTGTATCTCACTTGTGGACGACACTGCCCCTGAATTTTGACCTTCTGCATTCGGGTTTTGTAATGCGCTGGAATCCATCTCTGAACCATTCCGCATGAAAGGCGTCTTTTCTTCACCCCATCGATACAGAACGTCACTCCGGCAAGACGTTGCTGACCTCTTTGGATCGTTCGTTGGCGGAGGCTTCTCTGTGGCAAAGACCTCTGTGAACGCAAGACTCTCGAGGATCTCCGGGGACCGGTCTGACACCCTCCTGAAAGCCATGGTTGGGCTGTCAGAGTTATCAACCCGTCTCTAGAGGGACTCGCTTCTACGGCTTCTGGAGCCAGTGTGAAAAATAGCGTGAGGGTGCTGATCCCCATCAAGATTCGGGTCATCATAGCCCGCTCCTTTCATCTTATGATCGCCAGTACACCCTTTGCACTGGATCGTTCATGAAGGGGATGACGGAGCGCACAGAACCTTATTCAGATGTTTTTTTCGAAGTTTCCGGGGGAGCGGGCGGCCCTAAGAAAAGAATCGCCCTTTTCGGAAGAACAATTCTTCCACCTCTACGCCACTCAATATCTTGCCAGTCATTCACATTTTTTCGAGATCGCTTCAACCAATCATTCGCCGTCTTTTTACTTCCGAGGCGATCCCAAAGTGACGCGGTCCGCAAGGCGAGAGAGTCTGCTGCATGCAATCGTGCCTGAGAGATTTCGAGTGTTTCTCGGGTGACACCGACACGCCCATCCGCATGAGCGATTTCTGCAAACAACCAATCATTCCAGCCGTCGAGAGGATTCAATTTCCGGCATCTATCGATAGAGGTTCGAGCAGATTTGAGATCTCCCATATGCATCTCGCATAAAGCTTTATGAAACCACAGGTCAGCATCGCCCGAATCAGTGACGACCATTCGCTTCAATTCTTCCAGTGCATTGTCAAACCTCAACAGATACAAGTTTCCTGCGACAAGACTCCAGCGATCAAAATCATCGAGGGGCTCAAGCTCTAGCCCCCTTTCGATTTCGATCACTCCGCCCGAATCTCCCAACTCGATAGCAGAGATCCCCATGACCACCCACGAACCGGGACGCCCCGGTTCTATTCGAGTCGCATATTGCGCTGCCGTTCTGGCCAGTTGGTTCCTCCCCGCTCGAAGGCTGACCCACGCAAACTGCCTTTGAACTTCAGGGTCTTGAGTCTGTGATCGTGCGCGCAGTTCATAACGAAGAAACAAACGAATAGCGAAAGGATCCACGGGTGGCTCTTCGCCATGAAGCGGTAGAGGTCGAATCAACATCACTTTGGCCAGTTCGCCAGACATGTCGAATGAGGTTTCCTCAGTCCCTGCAAAACGACCAATCAAGGCTGCAATCACCAACAGGACTCCAAAAAGCGCCACTCTCAGTCGCCACAATCGGGGCGGCTCTAGCGATCCCGACCGCGATCTTGATCGAGGTCTCTCTCCATCCCTGACCGCTTCCAGCATGCTGGCAAATCCCTTCAGGGTTCCCGGTCTTCGAGCAGGATCAATAGCGAGAGAATCTCGTAGAAGCCCCTTCAATCCAGGGGGGTTCAGGGGAACTTCTGATTGGTCCAGTAAGCAAACACCGGATAACAATCGATCCGCGACCTCTGTCGCGTCTCGACCGGACCAGGGAGGAGAACCCAGAACGCATTCGTGTAGCAAGACCGCTAATGCATAAACGATTTGGGATTCATTCAACTTTGAATCATGACTTGCCAGCAGAACTTCTGGAGCGATTCTCGCGGCAACTTCATCCAGATTTTGCTCTTCTTTTGGCTGCAATCGATTCGAGACAATGTAGAGCCTACGATCACTGCCCATGAGAATCGCATCTGGAGAAATCGCAGAAACGGGCACTCCGGATTCATAGAGATATGAAAAAGATCTGGCGAGAATTGCAAACTCGCTGACCAGGGTATGCATTCCACCGATCAACAAGACATCCCACTTCCGGGAGGGATCCGAACGGGTCAGGGCAACACCGTCCTGCAATGTCATCACATTCTCTGGCAGTTGATCCAGAGTCATCAGTCTCAGGTCAGTTTGATCGGTGCGCTGATCCATATTTGAGGAAAGCCACCGCAATTGGGAATGCCAGTCAGAAGTAGTTTTCGTAGGATCTACTTCACCCTCTCCAGGAGGTCTTCCGCTGAGACCCGAATCGGGCTGGAGATCATGCCTGCCACCCCCGGTGTTTTCGGTATCTTCTACGAAGAATTTTCCTGGATTACCCGACACTTTGAACCATCCCCCTGATGACTGCGGTCATGCAAGAATGTTGCACTGGAGAATCCAATGGAACAACCCGAAGCTCTGCCATCAGATGAAAAGCCCGCCTCAGCCGTCAAAAAGATAAACTCTGATCAGGATCCTTCGAGGCCCAGCAAACCAGGATCAACCTCTGGAGGAAGATCCGATTTTTCTTCCACTCGATCTCCCGAAGGTTTCTCTGAGGATCCAGAAGTTTCCACATTCGTATCCAGAAGCGCTTCTGGTAACGGAATATCCATCAAATGATAGATTTCCCGGTCATTGAGAACTTCCTTATCGAGCAATTCCTGGGTCAGCAACTCTAGCTTTTCACGGGATTCACTGAGGATTCGCATCGCTCTCTGGTAACCCTCATCGAGCATCGTTCTGATCTCTTCGTCGATCAGCATGGCGGTGTGCTCACTAAAGTTCTTCGATTCCCCCAGCTCTCTGCCAAGGAAAACGTGCTCTTCGCCTCGTTTGAAGGAAACAGGTCCCATTTTTTCACTCATTCCCCACAGACAGATCATTCTCTCTGCAAGCCCAGTCGCTTGCTCGAGGTCATTAGATGCCCCTGTAGTAAACTCCTGAAAAACAAGATCCTCTGCGGCACGTCCTCCGAGAAGAATGGCGATACGGTTAAGAAGGTAAGTTTTTGAGTAATTGTGCGTCTCTTCAAGCGGCAACTGTTGTGTCACTCCAAGAGCTCTACCACGAGGAACAATGGTCACAGAGTGTACGGGATCCGTCTCTGGGAGAAGCAGTGCTAGCAATGCGTGGCCCGCTTCGTGGTATGCGGTGAGTTTCTTTTCTTTTTCACTCATCGCCTCGTCACGAAGAGTTCCGAGTTGGATTTTATCTTTGGCTCTCTCAAAATCTCCCTGAGTGATGCGCTTGTGCCCCTGACGAGCCGCCATCAAAGCCGCTTCATTCGCGAGGTTTTCCAAATCAGCACCCGAGAAACCAATCGTCCCTCTTGCCAGAGATTCCATATCGACATCCGAAGACAATGGCATGTTTCGGGTGTGGACGCCGAGAATCGCTTTTCGACCATCTTTCTGGGGTCTCTCCACCACCACCTGACGATCGAATCGCCCCGGTCGCACGAGAGCGGCATCGAGAACATCGGGTCTATTTGTAGCAGCGAGAACGATCACGGCCTGATTACTTTCAAATCCGTCCATTTCCGACAAGATTTGATTCAGTGTCTGCTCTCGCTCGTCATGCCCTCCACCGAGACCCGCTCCGCGGGATCGACCGACGGCATCGATTTCGTCAATAAAGACGATACAAGGAGCGCTCTTCTTGGCCTCCTCGAAAAGTTCCCGGACTCGGGATGCCCCGACACCGACAAAGAGTTCGATGAATTCCGATCCGGAGATGGAATAGAAGGGAACTTCCGCTTCACCTGCAACGGCGCGGGCTAAAAGTGTTTTTCCGGTACCCGGAGGTCCGACCAACAAAACGCCCTTGGGAATCTTTGCTCCAAGTTGAGTGAATCTTTCGGGCTCTCGCAGAAATTCGACCAACTCTTGAAGCTCTTTTTTTACATTTTTGAGTCCTGCGACATCTTCAAATGTGACGGAACCTTCACCTTTTTCAAATCGCTTGGCTTGATTCCCGCCAAACTTTCCAAAAATCCCGGGTCCACCCATCTGCCTTTTCACTCTGTTGCTCATCCACCAAAAGAAGAGCACCAGAATTAGAATTGGAAGGAAGCCACTGACGACAACCTGCCAAGCAGGCGTACTGTTGGTCAGAAAGATGACCGGAGCATTACGCTCGGCACAGATCGCAAACAGATCTGGTTGAATTTCACTCGGAATTGTGGCGAAGATTTTGTTACTCGAAACATCTTCGCTCGATCCCAGCTGTGTTTTCGGAACGATGATTTCACTCCGCAGCTGAGCCACGAAAATTTCTTGCTCCGATTCCTTCAGCCTCTCGATATTGCCTCGCTGTGCCTCTTCAAAAAGGCGCGTGGACTCAACCTCGAGTGCCCCCATGCGATCACTGTCACTGAACACATTCATCAAGGTCACGACAAAGAGCATGAGCATCAGGAACCAAAACCAAGGCCTCTGATTCCAGGACGGAGCCTCGGATTCATTCTCTTCGTTATCTTCAGGATCTCTCTGGTCAGATTCTCTCAATGGAAACTCCTCGCTCTAAAACACACAGGAACGTAAATATCCTGCACACAAAAACTGCCGACACTTCGGCGGCAGTTCAGCTCGCTCCCCTACAAATGAGAAACGAGGGCCTCGACAGATCCGTGACGGATCTCAACCTTCAGGAACAACGGATATGGACTTCAGCCGGTTCCATCAGGACCCTCCTTTAATGAGGGATCTAATATAATGCCAGATCTCTGGCTGCTTGTGCCACATTCTCTGGTTGAGGAAGGATGACTTCCTCTAATTCTGGGGCATATGCAACAAAACAATCCATAGCACCGACTCTTCTCACAGGCGCATCCAAATAATCAAAGAGCTCATCTTGGATTCTGGCTGCTAACTCTGCTCCGTATCCCCACGATAACGACTCTTCGTGAGCAATGAGGACCTTATGGTTTCTTTTGACCGACTCCTCAATGGAATTCCAGTCATAGGGAGCCAGTGTCCTAAGATCGAGAATTTCGACCTCTATTCCTTCTTCGGCAAGAGTCTTGGCCGCTGTCATGCATCGCTGAACGAGCGCACCATAGGTGACGATCGTCAATCGATCACCCTCGCGAACCCGGGCTGCTTTTCCAAACGGAATCATGAAATTAGATCCGGGATATGCCCCTTTGTTGTGAGTCTGACGGTAGAGATGTTTGTGCTCCAAGAAAATCACCGGATCGTCACAGCGCATTGCTGTTCTCAGCAATCCATTGGCATCCGTCGCATTACTGGGCATCACCACCCGCAAGCCGGGAATGTGAGTGAAAAGCGTCTCTGCAGACTGACTGTGGTAAACCGCTCCACCTCGAAGGTAGCCTCCACTGGCCACTCGAATCACGACGGGGCATTTATCCGCGCCCGCAGATCTCCAGCGCATCAGTGCCAATTCTGAACGAATCTGATGGTAAGCAGGCCAGATATAATCGAGGAACTGAATTTCAACGACCGGCTTGAGTCCACGAACAGCCATTCCGATGGCCCGCCCCACGATATTGGCCTCTGCCAAAGGAGAGTTGTAGACGCGAGCCTCTCCGAATTCCCTTTGTAAGCCAAAGGTCGCTTTGAAAACGCCACCCTTGCCTTTGACCTCTGCCAACGCTTCGGGACGACTGGCATCTGCGACGTCTTCACCAAACATATGAATGGTAGGATTCCGACGCATCTCGTCCCTCATGGAAGCATTGATGAGATCGACCATCGTGGTGGGTGTCGCACCCTCTTCAGCCTCCACTTTGGTTTCAAACTCTGACGAGGTGGGGTCAACTTCAGGTGAATAGAGATGATCGAGTACGGTATCGCTCGAAGGTTGCCGACAAGCGACAGCGATGTCAGATGCTTCCCTGACAGCGGCTTTCACTTCTGTCCTAATACCCTCTAGAGTCTCCTCATCGGCCAGCCCATTCTCCAATAAGAACTTGGGGAAGGACAACAGAGGGTCTCTATCCGCCTCTTCTTCACGTTCTGCGCTAGTTCTGTAGAGTCTCTCATCATCCGACAAACTGTGACTGTAAGGGCGAACAACCTTGGCATGAATCAGGGTTGGACCATTGCCTCTTCGCATGTCAGCCACCACTTTGGTCAACATGGCATGGCAAGCGATCGGATCACAGCCGTCGACTTCTCGGACATCCAGTCCGGGGAATCCCAGAACCAAATTAGAGATGGATCCACCAGGGGTATTCACCTCGACGGGAACACTGATGGCATAGCCATTGTCCTCGACGACAAACAGCACGGGTAATTCGAGATTACAGGCAGTACTCAGAGATTCCCAAAACTCACCTTCACTCGTCGTTCCGTCTCCCACTGAAACGTGAACGATTTCGCCCTCGGACCAATCCGAAATGTGCTCTCTTAGAGACTCGTCTTCTTGACCTTTTTTCCAAGCCTCTGCAGTTCCCACTGCATGAAGGCATTGGCTTCCCGTACACGACGACTGATTGACGACATGTAAATGCTTCGCTCCCCAGTGGGAAGGCATTTGTCGACCCGCACCCGCAGGCTCATCATGAGCCGCTGTTCCCATCTTCAACATTTCTGTCGGAGTCAATCCGAGTTGAAGCATGAGGGCACGATCGCGGTAGTAAGGAAAAAACCAATCTTTTCCCGGATCCAGCACCCTGCCCAACACTGTGTTGATCGCTTCGTGACCACAGCCGTTGATCTGGAAGAAGATCTTCCCTTTGCCCTTTAATCGAATCTCTTCCTCATCGATTTCTCGACTGAGGAACATGTTTCTATAGATGTCGAGAAGATCGGGCTTCTCCAGTCCTTGAAGGTCCACTTTGGGCTCCTCTGCCTTCCTGGGGCGACCGGGGGATTTCTTGTTCTTTTTACTCTGCGTCGGCATTGAGGGTCCTCACCACTTTCAGGGAGACCGGAAAGATAAAGCGAATGCCTCCTCAGTGGACATTCACGACCTGTTGGCATTCTAGGGTCCAAGCGGCGACCATTCAACGAGACCTGAAAGCTCTCTTCGCTGGATGAGCAGGGCACCTTCCGGGTATCGTCACAGCACCCGTGCCCGGATGTTGTCGATTCGTGAATCACACTCCTCAGAAGCACACTTGAGATTCGATGGATTTATTTGCCCGAGATGGGGCAGAAAGGACCTGAAATGGTCGAGAAGATCGGCAGTTTCGATGTTGCTGTCATAGGAGGCGGACCCGGTGGATATGTCGCGGCAATCCGTGCAGGACAACTAGGCCTGTCCACTATTCTGATCGAAAAGGACTCCCAACCCGGTGGGACCTGTCTTCACCGAGGTTGCATCCCCACTAAAGCCCTTCTTCAAAGTGCACACGTGATCGATGTCGCCCGAGAGTCCTCCTATTTCGGAGTGAACATTGAAAATCCTTCTGTCGATATGGACGGAGTCCTCTCCTTCCAGAAAAAAATCGTTCAGAAAAATGCCAAGGGCGTGGAATACCTTCTGAAGAAGAATGGAATCACCACGGTTCACGGGACTGGACGACTGGACGGTCTAAACTCGATCCGTGTCGTCATCGACGACAACACTGAAAAAACCGTCGAAGCAAAAAATATCATCTTGGCGACCGGCTCTGTGGCCGCACGTCCAGGTTTCCTCGACTGGTCTACCGACAAGATCATCACGAGCGACGAAGCTCTTCGACTCTCAAAAGTCCCCGGTAAAACGGTAGTTCTTGGAGCCGGAGCAGTGGGCTGCGAGTTCGCATCCATTCTCAATTCATTCGGCAGCGATGTCACACTGGTTGAAATGATGGATCGCCTATTGCCCATCGAGGATCACGAAAGCTCTTCAGAACTTCAGAGATCATTCAAGAAACACGGCATACGCAGTATGGTTTCCACCAAGTTGGAAAAAGCCACACCCACGTCTAACGGAGTGGATCTGGTTCTGACCGATGGAAATGGAAAAACCGAAGAGATCCAAGCCGATATTCTTCTTTGCGCTATAGGGCGTAAGCCTGTCACTGAGGGCCTCAAACTTGATCAGGTGGGCATCAAAACTGAACGTGGCTTCATTCCTGTGAACCCGGATCAGAGCACCACACGCCCCAATATTTTTGCCATCGGAGATATCGTTCACGGAACCCCGCAACTCGCTCATGTAGCCAGTGCGGAAGGGGTCATTGCTGTAGAGTCGATAGCAGGAATGCACACGCATCCCATCGTCAACGAACGCGTCCCCAATGCGACCTACTGTCATCCCGAGGTGGCCAGTATTGGATTGACGGAAAATGCTGCCAAAGAAGCAGGTCATTCCATCAAAGTGTCGAAGTTCCCCCTGTCTGCTCTCGGAAAAGCAGGCATCGTCGGCAAGGCGATCCCAGGCTTCTTCAAAATCATCGCTGATGAAAAGTATGGAGAAATATTGGGGATCCATATTGTCGGACCTCACGCCACAGATCTGATCAGTGAAGGTTGTGCGATTCTTGGACTTGAAGGAACTGCCGAAGATCTGGCACATATAATTCACCCACATCCCACTTTGGGTGAAGGAATGATGGAAGCAGCCCACGGTCTCGTCGGCGGCGCCATCCATATGTAGGAGAAAGCTTTGGCAGAAACCATCACATACCTTGAATCATTGCAAAGAGCGTTGCGTCAGGTCCTCAAAGAGGACCCGAAGGCATTCCTCATAGGCGAAGACATCGGTGCCTATGGTGGAGCGTTCAAATTGACGGATGGTTTCCTGAAGGAATTTGGTGAGGATCGAATCATCGACACCCCTATCGTTGAAACAGGACTCGTAGGAGCTGCGATCGGGGCGAGCATGGCCGGATTGAAACCGATCGTCGAAATGCAGTTCATCGATTTCATTTCATGCACGTTTAACCAATTGACCAATTTTGCCGCTACTTGTCATTTCAGATGGGGACAAAACGTCCCCATCGTCGTTCGAGGTCCATCCGGAGGAGGGGTTCATGCCGGCCCCTTTCATAGTCAGATGGTCGAATCTTTTTTCCTCAATACTCCGGGGATAAAAATAGTCGTTCCGGCAACTGTGACGGATGTCCATGGAATGCTTCTGGGTGCGGTGAAAGATCCGAATCCAGTATTATTCCTGGAACAAAAGGGACTCTATCGCACCCTTAAAGAAGAAGTCTCTGGAACTCCTGAAGCGATTCCACCCGGGGTCGCACGTCTCCACCGAGAAGGGGATCAGGTCAGCATCATCACATGGGGAGCCATGCTTCATCGCTGTGCTTCCGCGGCAAAAAGAGCCGAGGAGGAGGACGGCATCTCCTGTGAAATCCTCGACTTAAGATCTCTTTGCCCGCTAGATCTCGATGCGATCTATTCCACCGTCAGAAAAACCGGAAAAGTTCTCGTGATCCATGAGGACAACCTCACCGGAGGGGCTGGAGCGGAGATCTCCGCACGGATCGTCGAACACTGCTTTGAGGACCTCGACGCTCCTGTCAGGAGAGTGGCTGCCCTCGACGTCCCCATTCCGCTCGCCGCTGTTTTAGAAGATGCCTCCCTTCCCGACGAAAACAGAATTCTTGACGAAATTCGGGATCTCGCCCGCTGGTGAGCCTTAGTCTCTTCTTCGCCTTTTCTTGATCACTCCGTCCTGTTTCTCAGCAGGATTCCATGAATTTAACAGTCTCTGTCACCCAACTGCGGTGGTTGAAACCGGTGCCCCCGGGTATGATCACCCTTCGTGATGGAAGAGTGTGCCGTCACCAAAATCGGGGCAATCTCGGGTTCCATACCCGCAAGCCCCCTGGTCCAGGAAGAAGTGATCAAAAATGTCGACAGAAGTCCTGATGCCCCAAATGGGCGAATCCATCGCCGAGGGCACCCTAACCCGCTGGTTCAAAAAGCCCGGCGATGTCATCAAGCGCGATGAACCTCTTTTCGAAATCTCGACAGATAAAGTCGATGCAGAAGTTCCCGCTCCCGCAGATGGAATTCTTGAAAAGATCATCGTCGAAGAAGGTGTGACCGTCGAAGTGAATACTGTCGTCGCCCTTCTCGGTAGCGGAAGTGCCGTCGCGAATGATGCGGCACCTGCGACTCCTGTCGCAGAGGAAACACCCGCCGCACCCGTGGCGACCCCTGCTCCGGTGGCAGAGACACCCGCGCCTGTTGCTGCACCTGTTGCTGCGCCTGTCGCTGCACCTGTCGCCGCACCTGCTGCACCTGTCGCCGCACCTGCTGCGGCTCCTGTTGCTGCTTCGGGTGGAGATCTCACAGATGTTCCTATGCCCCAAATGGGAGAGTCCATCGCCGAGGGAACTCTGACGCGTTGGTTCAAAAAACCGGGAGACACCATCGAGCGCGATGAGCCTCTCTTCGAGATTTCCACTGACAAGGTGGATGCAGAAGTACCTGCACCGGCCAGTGGTACTTTGGCAGAAATCCTTGTTGAAGAAGGCACGACTGTCGACGTCAATACGATTGTGGCACGCATCGGATCGGGTGTTGCTGCGGCGGCTCCTGCTGTTGCGACTCCTGTTGCAGCTCCTGCTGCTCCCGCTCCTGCTGCTCCCGCTCCTGCTGCTCCCGCTCCTGTTGCGGCGCCTGCTGTTGCAGCGCCTGCTGTTGCAGCACCCGTTTCGGCAGCGACTGCAGTGAACGGAACGACAACCGGTTCAGGTCAAAAGGTCAGATCTTCTCCACTGGTCAGAAAGATTGCCAAAGACAACGGCATTGGCGACCTCTCCGTGATCTCAGGAACAGGAGCCGGAGGCCGAATCACCAAGAACGATATTCTAGGCTTCATTGCTACAGGCGCAGCCTCGGCAACTCCTGTCAGTGCAGCACCCGCTGCTCCCAGATCAGTACCTGTGGCCGCTCCCTCTGCATCTGCTGCAGCGCCCTCTGCACTGCCTTCCCAGGGACTTCCCCGCGGAGGCAGTCGCGTCGAAAAAATGTCCGTCATGCGCAAGAAGATCGCAGAGCACATGGTGGAATCCCGCAGAACTTCGGCACATGTTCACTCTGTGTTCGAAGCGGACATGACCGCCATTTCTCAAATGAGGCAGAAGTGGAAGAACGAGTTTATCTCTCGTAATGGCACAAAGTTGACCTTTATGCCCTTCTTCCTGAAAGCTTGTTGCGATGCATTGCGTCAGTTCCCGCATGTCAATTCCTCGATCGACGGAGATGACCTACTCCTGCACAACGATGTCAATATCGGCATTGCCGTGGCATTGGAAAATGGACTGATCGTTCCCGTTGTGAAAAACGTTCAAGATATGAGTATCGCAGGGATTCAAAAATCAGTCACTGACGTGGCCCACCGAGCCCGGAACAAACAGTTGCTTCCTGACGAAGTCGCTGGAGGAACATTCACGATAACGAATCCGGGTCAATTCGGAGGGCTCTTCGGCATTCCGATCATCAATCAGCCGCAGGTCGCGATTTTGGGTGTAGGCGGAATCATTAAACGTCCCGTCGTCGTAGACGGCGACAAGATCGCCATTCGGGATATGCTCTACATGTGCCTCTCATACGATCACCGCATCGTCGATGGGGCTCTTGCGGATCATTTCATGTCACACGTAAAAAATACTCTCGAAAACTTTGACGAATCTTCGATTGGTTAATGTCGCCGTGATGAATTCTGCAGTGAAAACAGATTCTGATGTTGTCCTTGTCGAGTCTCCCGGCAGAGTTCCTTTCGCTGAAATTCACCAGCATATGCTGGACCTTCAAGCGGAACTTGGAACAGCCGTAGATTCAGACCTACAGCAAAGAGTCCTCCTCTTCGAACCGTCGCCAGTGGTGACTCTCGGAAGTGGAGCACAGGGCGAGAATTCAATCCTCGAAGAAGCGAAGCTCTCCCAACATGGTATCGATCGATACAGTGTCGACCGTGGCGGTGAAGCGACTTATCACGGACCAGGTCAACTTCTGGCCTACCCCGTGATTCAACTTCAAGAACATGAGCGAGATCTTCACGTACTTCTCAGGAACTTAGAGGAAGCGATTCTGCTGACCTTGGGTGACTGGAATATTGAAGGTCAACGAGATGAAGACAACACAGGAGTGTGGGTCGGGGATTCCAAAATTGCTTCCGTCGGACTCAGCGTCCGTCGTTGGGTAACCGGCCATGGGCTCGCCTTGTATGTCAGTGGAAATCAAGAACCGTTTCAGTGGATCATTCCCTGTGGGTTGAAGAACTGCAAAATCACGACTATGGAATCTTTATTGGGTTCTTCTGTAGAGATCCCCGCAGTGGAAGCTCGTCTCAAGTTCCACCTTTTGAATCTCCTCAACAGGACAGAGGTCTCCTCATGAGTCCCGTTGAATATCGCGGTAAAAAACCAAAACTTGAACGACCATCTTGGATCAAGGTTGCCGTCCCCGGAGACGACTCTCTCAAACGTGTCGGAGAGTTGATGAGTAAAGGTGGGCTTCACACTGTCTGCCAAGAAGCTCATTGCCCCAATATTTACGAATGTTGGCAGAGGGGAACAGCCACCTTCCTAATTCTTGGCGAAGTGTGCACACGTAAATGTGGTTTTTGTGCTGTCAGTAAGGGATCGCCCACTCCAGTCGACCCGGACGAACCCGGCGAGCTTGCAGAAGCGGCCGCTCGCCTCGACCTCAAGCATGTCGTCATTACAAGTGTTGACCGTGACGACCTCCCAGACGGAGGCGCAGGTCAATTCGCTAAAACATTAGAAGCTCTTCGAGAGAAGTTGCCGAGTGCCACAACTGAAGTTTTGGTCCCTGACTTCCGACCCGATCCGGTTCTTGGACTCGAAATCGTCCTCAATGCGAATCCTACGATATTTTCACATAACGTAGAAACAGTAAGGCGCCTCTACCCGGCAGCGCGGCCCGGCTCAAACTACGATCACTCCGTTTCTCTGCTCGCGAGTGCAGCTGAAAAAATTGGAGGAGATCGGGTCAAGTCGAGTCTCATTTTGGGACTGGGTGAGCAAGAGGACGAAGTGAAAGAAACGATTCAGGATCTGTTCAATGCAGGTTCACGAAGAATCAATCTGGGGCAGTACCTCGCACCTTCTGATCGACATATTCCGGTGAAGCGATATTGGTCACCAGAAGAGTTCAACGCTCTCGGAGACTTCGCTAGAGGGCTCGGATTCATCAAAGTGGAATCTGCTCCATTGGTTCGCTCCTCATATCACGCCGCAGTTTAATCAACGCAGTTTAATCAACGCAGTTTACCCAACGATGTTTGACCTCCCTCCTATCGGGTGGCAGTATTGATTCCTGATTCTTCCACAGAACTGGGCGGTGAAGAATCTCCATGAAATGTGATCGAAATGAATCCACGTATATTAACTTTCGATAACGAAAGTCCCGATTCCGCTTCGCTCCAACAAGCAGTGGATGAGATCGCAATCGGCAACTTGATAATATTCCCCACAGAAACGGTCTATGGACTCGGTGCGATTCAAGGGGATCCAGAAGCCCGAGAGAAACTCGCTCAAGCAAAAGGACGTTCAGGAAACCAACCATTTACAGTTCACATCTCTGATATGAATCAGTTGAAACCACTGATCACTGAGATCCCCTCCGATATCCAAAAGTTGATAGATCACTTCTGGCCAGGCCCGATGACGATCATCATTCCCGACGGATCAAAATCGGGATTAGGGGTTCGTTTTCCCGCTCATGAGGTCACTCGAAAGCTATTGGACTTAACGGGGCCCCTGATTGCTTCCAGTGCTAATAAAAATGGGGAGCCTCCACCGTTGACTTGTGCAAACGCTGTGAACAGCATAGGGGAAGAGGTCAATGTCGCTCTCGATGGTGGCCCGTGCGTCATTGGCGAAGCCTCCACCATCGTCAAATTCGACGAGTCAGGGGACTTCCGGATTCTGAGAGAAGGACTTATCAGCTCAGAGAGCATCAGTAAAGCCTTGGGAAGAATCAATGTCCTCTTTGTCTGCACAGGGAATACGTGTCGTAGTCCCATGGCAGAAGCTCTATGCAAAAAGATGATTGCTAAAAAAGAAGGTATCTCAGTAAGCGAGTTACCAGCACATGGTTACAAGATTCATAGCGCAGCACTTTATTCCTCCGGAGGAGCAGCGAGCCGTCATGCACAAACGGTCATGAAAGAAATGGGATCGGATGCTACCGAACACACTTCCCGTCAACTTCAGGTCTCCATGCTCGAATCCGCTGACCTAATTCTCGCATTAGCTCCCAATCACAGGGACACCATTTCTGTCGAATTCCAAGACGATCTAAATCTGCAGTCAAAACTCTTCATGATTGATGCTGTAGGAGTCTCTGATCCTGTAGGTAGGCCAATAGAAGCCTACAGAAACTGTGCTGAACAGATCAGCGCATCTATCGAAAAATACTGGTTAGAGAGGATTGTGAAACCATGAAAGCATTCGTCGGTTCGGATCATGCAGGAATTGACGGTAGAAAAACCGTCGCTGAAGTCTTCAGAAATCGTGGTTGGGAAGTCACAGAAGTCGGCCCTAGCACGACAGAAGAAAAAGCCGATTACCCTGACATCGCACATGAGGTTTCTGTCGGAGTCACGACAGGACTCGCAGAGGTCGGAGTGCTCGTATGTGGAACCGGGCAAGGCATGGCCATGACCGCAAACCGCTATCAAGGAGCCCGAGCAGCTGTGATTACCGATTCATTTACTGCGGAAATGTCTCGCGGCCACAACAATGCAAACATCGCCTGCTTTGGCGAGCGTGTCATCGGAACAGAAAAAATTAAAGATTTGATCGCGGTCTTCATCGACACTCCTTTTGAAGGAGGACGTCATGGTACCCGTGTCGACAAGATCGACAAAATCCCCAGTTAACTGATCGCCATCAAAAAAAGGGCCGCCAACGAATCTCGTTGGCGGCCCTTTTGTGTATACAGCTTTCAAAGCAAGGACTTACCCGGAGGTATCTGATCCTTCTTCCGACTGATTCTGCAGTTCCTCACGAGAAACAGCGCCTCCATCTTCTTGGTACAACATGATGTTGGCACTTTCCATGAGCTCTGCTTCATAAGCCTCAAGAATCGCTCTCTGCTTGTCCAACAAGAGACGTCTTTCAGTGCTTTCTTTCAACGAACTGAAGAGCTCCAGATCAGCATCACCCATTCCACTCAGACGAACAAGATACACGGCCTTGTCGGCATCACTGCCCACCGGCCCCACCACTTGACCAACTTCCTGAATGTCGAATGCCGCAGTCAAAATATCTCTCGCTGCCGAAATCACTACATTATTGATCTTCAGATTAAAGGACTGGGAGCGAGTCACAGGATCCATCGTGTAGATGGAGTAATTGTTAGCATCTGTGATCGACTCCAGGGTCACGCCCTCTTCACCTGAACGGATCTGCTCAATCCAGCCTTCTACAGTACTGGAAGCGAGTTCTTTTGCTTTAGCAACTTCAGTGGCCTTGATAATGTCTTCGAGTCCTTCCTCGTAAGTCATTTGCCTCTGTGGCTCCATCTCTTTCACCCTGATCAGGAAGTTACCCTGACTGTTGGTAGCGATAGAGGAGTAAAGATCTCCCGGCTGAACCGCTCCCGGAGTGTTTCTCTCACGCGTGAAGAACTCCCCGTAAGCCGCAGGATTTCGATACTGTGACTCTAGGGTATTAATCTCACGCTGGGTAAAGGGATCCAATTCTACGATTTCGACGTAATCCAGTCCCTCAGGAAACACTTGCGAAAGCTCTACGGTTTCACCTTGATTGCGAAACTCGGTCAATGCATCGAGAGCACTTTGAAGGAGGTCACCTTCAACGACTTGGGCCTTCTCCTGATTAAAGGATCGAACAACCCGCTCAAAGACTTCCGCCAAAGGCCTGTAGTCATCTTCGGGATCGGCGTCCTCAGGTGGAACATATCCATCCGGACGACGAACACGATAAAGGACATCTCTGTCTTCCGAGTATTTGGCCTCAATCTCTTCAGCAGTCGGCTCATAATTCGTACTGGCGATCAAATTATTCCGGTTAATTCGGGCCACCTCAACAACCAGACGATTATTCAGTACGAACTCATCGGCATTGTCTTGGTAGTACTTTTCGAATTCCTCGATGGTCGCACTCTCGCGAGCTTCATCGATGAAGTCATCTCCGGGAATCTGCACGACATCCAGAATTCGCTTCTCGTAAGAAGCGGAAAAATCGCTGAAGGCTTCCTGCTCGGAGACCACCACCGATGAAGTCACGGCATTCAGCAACTCTTGAGTTCTCAAGTTGCGAACAATGCTGTCCTCAAAATCCTTGATCGACAAAGGATTGGTCGAAGAGTTCCAAAAGTTTGAATCAGCAAAGACAGCTTTGTAATCAGCTGTTTTAAAGATGAAGTTGGGATCATTTCTTTTGACGCTAAATCCAGGGAAATTATCCTGATAAGTCCCCTCCCAACCAGACTGATCCATCACTTGATGCCAAGCGATGATATCCAGTGCAGCATTGCGGATCTCTTCCGCTTTCCGCTCCATACTGGGCTCGATGCCTCGCTCATTCAAATCATGCTGGAACACAAGATGTCGCAGCACGTCATCAACGGTCGCAGATTGGTATCGCCTTGATACCTGAGCACCATAAGGCCCAAACCTGCGAATATTGTTGACCCAAAGAGCTTCAGACAAGCCTCTTCGTGCCTCGATAAATGTTTCAGCATCGATGGATTCGCCAAAGACCACATAGGAATCGGGATTCCCGCCTTCAAAGAAGGACTGAATGAGACCTGTGGCCGCAAAAGTCGGCGCAAGAATCAAGAGGAGCAAGGTCATGATGACCTTCTCGTTACTTTTGAAGAAGCCGGTGGACATCTCCGGTCCTCCCTCTCCTTGGGTTAAACCCAAATTTCGTGAACAGAACCCCAACACGGAGTTCAGGAAAGCTAATTAGAGATCCTAGAGTGCCGGCGTAAATCCTGCAACGGAAGCTGGCATGAAGACCGACGGCACCATCAGGAGAATACGATGGATTCTCCTGTTGTGCCGCTCAGATGGCCTTAAACCCCAACATTTAGGGATTACCGGCCTTGTGGGTTCAATTTCTACTCTTGTACAATCGAGATCAGTTCCACGTCAAAAATCAGAGTTGCCTTGGGTGGAATGGTAGGCGGACGTCCATTAGGACCATATGCCAAATCAAACGGAATAATCAATTTCCGCTTACCACCGACCTTCATCGATCCTACTCCTTCAGTCCAACCTTTGATCACTTGGTTCAAACCGAAAGTGGCGGGCTGGCCACGCTTGACACTGCTATCAAACATCGAGCCATCGGTGAGATATCCCGAGTAGTGAACGGTGACTTGCGTCTCGGAGGAAGCGGGGGTCGCACCCTCACCTTCGATGATTTCGATGTAACTTAATCCTGAATCGGTCGTCTGAAGTTCACCCTTCGCTTCTATTCCAGGGAACCTCATGATCTCATCACGATTATTTACTTTGCCATCGGAACTGATCAAGAAGCGTTCATTCTTCTCAACAGTGCAAGTTTCTACATTGATCAGCATTAATGCAGATCCTAGTTGAAACTTTGCAGAGGTAGCGACTCCACCACTCAACTCCTCGGCGATGTCAATCGCACCCTTCAAGCTTGTTTCTGATCCAGAAACAAGCTTGTGAAGCTCTTTTGCCTCTAGCGGAATAGTTGAATAATCCGCGACCATCGCTGCTGTCAAAACTCCCGCCATCGCAATGACGACAAGGATCATTAGAATCTGCATCGTGCTCATTCTCTTTCCTCTCATGGTGCCCAAGACGCTTCGTCTATAGCCCTGTTTGCAAGACCATCGCACCGTTCATTTTCCTCATGACCTGAATGCCCTCTTACCCATTCCCATTGAATTTCGTGCAGGGCTGCTATTTCTATCAATTGCTTCCAAAGATCATCATTCACGACCGGCTTCCCGTCGGATTTTCTCCAACCACGTCGTTGCCAGCCCACGATCCATTCCTTCATTCCCTTGATCACATACTGAGAATCACTGAATAACTGTACCTGACTGGACCCCGGCAATGATCTCAACGCTTCAATCACTGCCATCAGTTCCATTCGATTATTCGTAGTCTGTTGCTCAGCATCATACTGGGAAGACTCATCACCGGAGGCTGATCTTGAGATGTAACCCCAACCCCCGGGACCGGGATTGCCACGACATGCGCCATCTGTCCAAATCTGGAATTGCTGTCGCTCGCCCATTACCCATCACCTCGAGTTTCTGCGTTTTTTCTGACCACCGCCAGACTTCCTCCCTGGAGAGGAACCTCGGTGACCTCTCCCAGATTTTCCGGCATCCTTACGGTGTGAATCACGACCGGCTTTCTTCTTACCGCCCGTACTCACGGGATGCCCTCCCGCTCCTTTGCCCCTGCGGGCACCCGGTCTGGTATGAAGGTACCTTAAATCGACGTCTCTTTGCAGGGGATCTACTCCTTCAAGTTCCACCTCTACAGGATCGCCGAGACGAATCATGTTGCCCTTATTGATGCCTCTCAAGGCAAAATGGGTCTCGTTGTAGACGTAATGGTCATCTCGCAATCTGGAGACATGTACGAATCCATCGACGAGAACCCCATCCAAGCGGACGTAGAAGCCCTGATCCCGCACCGCTGTCACAATCCCCGGAAAACGCTCACCGACTCTGTGCCTGAGCCAAGAAATCGCCCTCAATCGGGTCATATCACGCTCAGCGCTTTCCGCAGCACGCTCTCGAGTGGAACAAGATTCTCCCAGTTCCATCAATGTCACAGATTCTTGCCCCAGTTTGGGACCTGCCCCTCCTGAAAAGAGGTGCTTGTCGAGAGCCTGATGAACCTGGAGGTCAGGATATCTACGAATCGGAGAAGTGAAGTGACAGTATTCAAGTTTCTGTAATGCGAAGTGTATCGCTTTCACCGGGCTGTATTCCGCACGACTCAAACTTCGTAAGAGAGCGAAGAAAACCACAGGCGCGACGTCGCTTCCCTTCACGGCTTCCACCAACTTGCCCAGTTCTGTCACTGTGTTGATGGGTGCTTCAGGCACAAGAACGCGACAGAGTTTAATAAACTTTTCCAGTTCTGCTTCATCGGGTGGAGCATGAACTCTGCGAAGAACCGGGAGGTCCTCCCTACTGGCCAATGTGGCCACTGCCTCATTCGCGGCCAACATACACTCCTCGACCAATCCATGAGCCAACAGAGGTTCCCTGCTGACCACGTCGATCACTTCGCCCTCATCGTCAAGAACGAGTTTCATCTCTTCAATTTCCAACTGGAGTGATCCCTGGCGGATGCGTCTGTCATGAAGAAGCTGACGTGCCTGATTGAGAATCATCACCTGGTCGACCAATACAGGATCTTCTTTTTCAGCGATAACACCGTCGAGAATTGACTGCACTTCTTCATAGGTAAACCGACGAGCACTTCTGATGACCGCGTGCTCAACTCTGATATTTTGGAACTCTCCCGCCGAATCGATATCCATCCATGCCACTTTTGCCAAACGATCAACGTTCGGTCGAAGCGAGCAAAGATCATTACTCAGTCGTTCCGGCAACATGGGAATCGTCTTACCTGGAATATAAACACTGGTTCCCCTCAACAATGCCTCGGCATCGATAGGATCGCCCTGTTTGACAAAGTGACTGACGTCAGCAATAGCGACTCCCAAACGAACCCCTCCCTCGGGAAGAGGAGAAGCCACGAGAGCATCATCGAAATCCTTGGCATCAACAGGATCGATGGTCATGAAGGGCTCGTCTCTCAAGTCGCTCCGTCGAGAAAGCTCCTCCTCGGGAATAGTGTTCGGATACTGTGAGGCAAGTTCTTCCACCTCACGAGGGAACGCTTCTCTCAATCCGTGCTCGGCACAAACCATTTGCAGGTCGGCCAACCAAGTTCCTTCCGGAGCCCAAGCGCAAAGGACTTCACCAGGGGGAAGTCCGTCTATGGCAGATCCCTGACGCAGTCGAACCAGCACCCGATCCCCATCTTCAATTCCTGATCGAAAACTGGGGTCGATCCACACTTCCCGGACACTTTCGTGTCGGGCAGGTTCAACGATTCCAGCACCGCCTTCAGCATCACGAAAGTAGCCGGGAAACACCCTTGGACTTCTCTCCAAAACTTCGAGAATCTTTCCTGATCGGCCATCTTCAGCCGAAGCAGGTTTACCTCGACGAGGTCGTTCCAATGCGACGAGCACTCGGTCGCCGTGATGAGCATCCTTCAATCTTCGAGCAGGGATAAACACATCACCCCTAGGATCGACGCTCAAAGCACGAACAAACCCGAATCCTTTGCGCGCGATGGTCAAAGTTCCGACAAACCAGTTTTCTCTCCATGGAACAAACCAGCCACGCGCTTGTAGGAATACGAACTCTCCTAAATTCTCCAACTCCTCAAGAGCCTCAGATAAAGACGAGGTCTTTGAATCGGTCAGTTCCAACTCACGTTGAAGTTCGGAGAGGGTCACTTTGTGATACGCCTTGCTGCGTGCCCACTCACGAAGTTGGGATAGTATTTCCTTGTTTCGACTCAACAGGGTTCCTTTGATTGGAGACAAAAAAGAGGGCCGTGTCGGGATCATACCCGACACGGCCCTATCTGGTCATCGATCGTTAAATGCCTTATCCGACCTTTTGAATGATCGAGAGCAATGGCATGAACAACGCGACAACGATGAATCCCACGGCCCCTCCCATTCCCACAATCAGAACGGGTTCCAAGAGACTGGAAAGGGAGTCCACAAGGACGTCCACGTCGAGATCGTAGTTATCGGAGATCTTGTTCAGCATCTTATCAAGTTCTCCGGTTTCCTCGCCGATATCGATCATGTTCACCAGAAGTGGATCGAAAACACCGGAGGCCCCAAGAGGCTCTGCGATCGTCTCACCCTCACGGATGGAGCCGCAGACAGACTCGATGGCGTCCGAGATCACTCGGTTACCGACAGCGGCCCGCACGATTTCCAACGCCTCAAGAATCGGGACACCTGAACTGATCAAGGTTCCAAGAGTTCTGCAGAATCTGGAAATGGTCGACTTTCGGACAATCTGCCCAAAGATCGGCGCGTTCAACTTGGACTTATCGATGGCCAATTCACCGCCGCTGGTTTTGGCGAGCGCTTTCAATGCTGCGAGCACCAAGAAAATCACTACCGGTGCAGCCCACCAATATCCCTGAACCGCTTCCGCAAATCCCAAAAGTGCCAAAGTCGGACCTGGCAGAGCAGTATCCATATCGGCGAACATTTTTTGGAACTGAGGAATCACCTGAGTCATGATGAAACCAAGGATCAACGCGGCCACACAAATGACGGCCACCGGATACACCAAGGCACCCTGAACCTTCTTGCGCAACTTCATCGACTTCTCTTGGAAGTCCGAGAGACGCTGAAGGATGGTATCGAGAACACCACCCGCCTCACCAGCTTTGACCATGGCTACAAAGAGTGTGTCGAAAGTCTTCGGGTATTTTTCGAGAGCTTCCGAAAGAGTGGAACCCCCCTCAACATCTTCAGTCACCTGATTGAGCTGGTTCTGGAAGACTCCCGGATTCATTTGGTCCGCAAGAATCTTGAGCGAACGCACAATGGGAAGTCCTGCGTCCTGAAGAGTGGCCAACTGCTGGGTAAACTGGACAAGGTCAGCCTGTGACACGCCGCCACCGAACAAACCTCCACCCATTTTTTTCTTCTTACCGCCGGAGGCTGATCCCCCTGCAGCGGCTTTTTTACTCTCACGAATTTTAGTTGGCTTCATGCCCCTGGAACGCAATTGCTTAATCGCTTCTGCCTGGTTTGCAGCTTCGATAGTACTACGCTTTTTTTGTCCCCCAGGTCCGATTGCCTCGAACTCGAATACCGCCATCTGGGTTGCTCCTTAAATCTGACCAAGACTTCTTGCCCCGGTCGCTGATATCCTAGTGGATGATGACCTAACTGACGATGGTCTCCTTGACGACTTCTTCAATCGTGGTCACACCGTCGTAAATATGGATCAATCCTGCGTCCCTGAGGGTCTGCATACCCTCTTCACGAGCCGCATTTTGAATTTCCTGCGTACTGGCACCATCCATGATCAAATCCCGGAGTCTGTCTGACATCATCATGATCTCGAATAGGGCAATACGACCCTTGTATCCCGATCCATTACAAACTTTGCAGCCTTTTCCGTAGAAGAAAGTTCGACCCTGAACATCTGAACGGGTCAATTCGAGCTCCATCAAGACTTCGCCTGTCGGCTCAAACTCTTCCTTACATTCTGAACAGACACGACGCACCAGTCTCTGGGCCACAACCGCTTCAACGGTCGCGGTCAACAGGAACGCTTCGACACCCAAGTCCACCAGTCGAATGACCGAGGAAGGAGCATCGTTGGTGTGAAGGGTGGAGAACACGATATGACCCGTCAAGCTCGCCTCAACAGCGATCTGAGCCGTCTCAAGGTCACGAATCTCACCGACGAGAATCTTGTCCGGGTCCTGACGCAGGATGGCACGGAGACAAGCAGCGTAGGTCACTCCGATATCCTCGTTGATGGGAATCTGGACGATTCCATCGATGTTGTATTCTACCGGATCCTCAGTCGTGATGATCTTTGTCATCGGATCGTTCGCTTCATTCAGACATGAATAAAGAGTGGTCGTCTTACCGGAACCCGTGGGGCCCGTCACAAGAATGATCCCGTTTGGTTTCAGGATCAGTTTGCGAATGATTTCCAGGTCCTTGGATCTCAATCCGATCTGTTCAAGATCGAGAGAAACCTGACCCCGGTCAAGAACCCTCAGTACGACCGATTCTCCGTACATGGTCGGAAGTGTCGAAACACGAAGGTCAACCGGACGACCAGCAATGTTCAACTCGATACGCCCATCCTGAGGTAATCGAGTCTCAGCGATGTCCAGATTGGACATGACTTTCACTCTTGAGATCACAGCCCGAGCCAATTGAATGGGTGGCGGCATCATCTCATAGAGAACCCCGTCTACCCTGTATCGAATCTTGAACTCTTTCTCGAAGGGTTCGAGGTGAATATCTGAAGCGCGATCCTTGATCGCTGACAACAGCACCATGTTCAGAAGTTTGACCACAGGAGCCGCGTTGACGTCTTTCTCCAACTGATCCATGTCCATCATTTGATGACGACTGTCATCCATGACTTCCATCTCTCCGGAATCCATCGATCCGAGCAAGCTCTCCATCGACTCCGAACGATCACTGTAGTATTTCGCCAATGCCGCTTCTACAGAAGTCGCATCACTGAGAGCACCTTTGACGTCGACATTCAGCATGAACTTCATGTCGTCGAGTGCACTCACGTTTTGTGGATCTGCGAGAGCCAGTGTCAAAACTGAGCCATCAAAGTCCACAGGAATTACTTGGTACGTCTCTGCCACGTGGGCAGGAACCATATCGAGAAGATCCGAAGTCATTACGATTTCATCCAGATTGACCGGTTCCATTCCTGACTGCTTTGCAATCGCAATGCGAAGGTCCTCATCAGTAACGAGTCCCTTGTCAGAAAGAATCTTACCAATAGCGCCGCCGCGGGCTTTTTGATCCTGCAGCGCCTCCTGGATGTCGAGTTCGGAGATTTTACCCATCTCCTTGAGGATCTGTCCGAGTGGCTGAGAAGCCATTGCCATGTCTCACCTCACCGCCATGACGGGGCGGCACCGTTAGATTTCAAAATTGACTAACCAGCAAACTCCGAGGAGTGCGTCACGCGAAGGATTTCCTCAACGGAGGTCACTCCGGCAAGCAACTTCCGAACCGCATCTTCCTGCAGGGTCACCATGCCCTCACTTCTTGCCTTGTTGCGAAGATCCTTCGACACCGACTTGTTGAAAGTCAGGTCCCTCAAATCAGAGGACATCTCCAGCAACTCATAGATTCCAAGTCTTCCTTTGTATCCACCTGAACATTTATCACAGCCCACAGGCCTGAAGATCTGCTGAGCTTGTATCTCCGAAGAGGTCAGACCAATCATTCGCAGTTCAGTTTCAGCCGGTTCGTAGGGTTCCTTGCATGTCGAACACAATTTCCTGATCAGTCTTTGCCCCATGATGGAGAGGACTGCGGAGGCCACGAGGAACGGCTTCACTCCCATATCAATGAGACGCGTCAATGCTGACGGCGCATCATTGGTGTGGAGGGTTGAGAAGACCAAGTGTCCAGTCAGAGCCGCCTGAATCGCGGTGTCCGCTGTTTCCCGGTCACGAATCTCACCGACAAGGATAATGTTGGGAGCCTGACGCATCATGGCGCGCAAGATTCGAGAGAAATCGAGTCCGATTTCGTGTCGAACTTCCGACTGGTTGATACCCGTCAAGTTGTATTCAATCGGGTGCTCTGCAGTAATGATCTTGGTGTCCGGCTTATTCAGATTCATCAATGCCGAATAGAGTGTTGTCGTCTTACCTGAACCTGTGGGCCCGGTGACGAGGAAGATTCCATTCGGGCGCTTGATGATCCTGTTGAATCTTTTCAGATCCGATTCGTGGAATCCTAATTTCTCCAGATCCACCAGTCCCGCGTCCTTGTCAAGAATCCTCATAACGATGCTCTCGCCATGAACCGTCGGGATAACAGAGACACGAAGGTCGATCTCTTTACCCGAAATCTTGATCTTGATACGGCCGTCCTGTGGTCGACGTTTCTCTGCCATATCCATACGAGCCATAATTTTTACTCTGGAGAGTACAGGTCCCTGCAGTTTCTTTGGGGGGGAGTCCATGATCTGACAAACACCGTCGATTCTGTACCGAACCTGAAGATGGTGCTCCATCGGCTCGATATGAATATCAGAAGCTCCGGCCTTCAGCGCATTGGCAATGACCATATGCACCAATTTGATGACGGGAGCATCATTGGCATCCCCATCTTCTCCGGAATAATCTCCACGACCGAATTCGACGTCATCGTCTGAACCGGCATCCTCGCCCAGAACCGAGTCGTATCCCCCAGCAAGGCGATAGTAATCGTCGAGGGCTTCATCCACGGCATCCGGCATAGCGAGTGCACAATCGACTTCCGTCGAAAGAATGAATCTGAGGTTATCGAGAGCAAAGAAGTCGAGCGGGTCTGAAAGAGCAATCACCAGACTTCGACCTTTACGAGCTACCGGAATAATTCGATGTTCCAGAGCCACATCCTTGGGTACAGCATCGATGATTTCCTGAGGAATCACGTGCTTACCAAGATTGGCAAATGGTAACTGGAAATGAATCGCAAGCGCTCTCGTGACTTGCTCCTGTGAGCAAATCTCAAGATTCAACAAAGCCTCACCGATACGACAATTTTCTGCCTTACCGTATGCGAGAGCTTTTTGAACTTGCTCCTCGGTAACCCAGCCTTTTTCGAGCAGGATTTCTCCGACTTTCTTCTTCATGCGCGGCCTTCCCTAGCAGGGGCTCCTGGCAATCCGTGAGTTGACCCGATCGAATATATGCCGAATGCAATGCATGAGACTCTTTAGAAGCCACAGCAACGCCACAAAATGACCACGAAAAATCGTAGTCAATTCAAATGACGCAAACTGCAGAACAACATCCCCGAAAAAATCTCCTCAATGAGCTCGATGAGCATGAGAAGATCTTCCAAAGGAAGAATCCTGATCAGCGCGACATCCGCATGGATTCGAACCGGATTCCCCGAATCGTGATGAAAACATGAAGAGACGGCTTGAGCCGCCCCCCCTGGGAACTCTGGGGTTGACGGACCTCCCGAAGGGGGATCCACCAACCTGTGATCGTAAGAGATGCCCGGTTCGAGTCAAGAATTGCCCAACATTGGTCTTTATTTACTCCAGAATCCGCTCCGATAACGAGATGTTGGACGCCTTGAGAAGAAAAGCCTGAGGCGGGACCCTTGCCGCTCGACAGACATCGGTCTAGAATCCCGCTCTTATGCTGTCATCTATACCGAAGGAGTTGAGACTTCCAAGGTTCCTAGATTTGGCAGTATTGGAGTCCGAAAAGTAACCCGATCAACCAGACACGGTTAAAGAGAACAGGAAGCCTACCCGGCAACCTGTGCGTCGATGCCCTCTGTCGCGACCGAAGGTGCCCTTTAGTGCACCTAGCCCATGGAAGAATTGGAGACCCAAAGTGTCCAGTCTCAAAACCTCAAGTATCGCTCTCTTGTGCCTCGTGTTCCTCGCCGGTTGCGCCGGAAATGAGGATTGGGTCCGTCTAAGACCTGACACGAAGTCCCCCTTCTCTGGAGTCGATCAGCCGATCGAAAAACCATATTCGGGGCAAGTCAGCGCTTTTTATGGAACCTATGACTACGACGAAAATCCTCAGGATCTCGTCGACGTCGATGGTTACGGACTTTGGATCAGCGCTCGCAAGAGTGACTGGTACGTTGCTCCGGAAGTCGGATACCTCAACGCCACCGAGGACAACGGTGTTTTGGGAGATATCGATAACTCGGAATTTTTCTTCGGTGGCCGAGTCACCGCTGAGCTTCCCTTCACTCCCTTCTCTCTCATCGGAGGGGGCGGAATCACTCAACTGAAAATAAATGAGTACGACGTCAATGCCGATGAAAGCGGAGTCTACTTCCACGGCGGCGCATTGCTTCACCTGGGAGACAACTCTCACATTGGTATCGACTACCGTTACTCAACCTACGACGGCATTTCTGATAGATCTGTCTTCTCGGTGATGACCGGGATCAACTGGTAAAACTTTCGACCTTGGTCGAGCAGTAACCTGAGCGCACCAGTAACCTAAGCGCACCAGTAACCTGTAAAAGGGCCCCGCACGATGAGTGCGGGGCCCTTTTTTTGCTTCATGACGCCGTAAATCTGCCCTTATCGCCCCAGCGGCAACGCGACAGAATAACGCTCAGGCAATGATCTCATTGACCACCCTGCCGTGAACATCCGTAAGACGGAAGTCACGACCTGCGTAGCGATAGGTCAACTTTTCGTGATCGATGCCCAACAAATGTAAAATCGTGGCATGAAGATCATGCACGTGCACTTTGTCGATCACCGCGTGATAACCAAAGTCATCTGTCTCTCCATAAGAGAAACCTCCTCGCACTCCACCCCCGGCCATCCACATCGTAAATCCATGAGGATTGTGATCTCGTCCTGTCCCGTCTTGCGCCATCGGTGTTCGCCCAAACTCTCCACCCCAAAGAACGAGGGTGTCCTCGAGTAGGCCTCTACTTTTCAGATCTTTAAGAAGTCCAGCGATCGGCTTATCCACTTCATGTGCATTCTTCGAATGATCTCTTTCAAGGTTGGTGTGCTGATCCCATTTATAAGAGTGAGTGCATTGAATAAATCGAACCCCAGCCTCGGCAAATCGACGAGCCATCAAACATTGACGACCGAAGTTATCAGTGGGCTCTTCATCGATACCATAAAGATCGAGAGTCGTTTCTGTTTCCCCTGAGAGGTCCATGACCTCTGGAGCTTCTGTCTGCATTTGGAAAGCCAGTTCAAATGAACGGATTCGAGCCTCGAGAGCATCGTCCGTTTCTCTCTTTCCTAAATGTTCTAGATTAATTTCTTCGAGCAAGCCCAATTGCAGCTGCTGCAATCCCTGATTCCAGTGATTGTTTTTCAGATGATGGATCGTCGCTTCTCTAGCCTTCACTCCTGCGTGACCGATAGGAGTCCCTTGAAAACGAGCGGGCAGAAAGCCACTGGACCAATTATTCACGCCCCCATGACCCAAGGTGGGGCAAATCGTAATAAATCCGGGAAGGTTTGAGTTTTCCTCACCAAGCCCATACTGAATCCAAGACCCCATGCTAGGCCTGACAAAGGTATCGCTGCCGGTATGGAGGGCCAACAGTGCCCCTCCATGGGCGTCATTCGTCCCGTGTAAGCTTTTTACGAAGCAGAGATCGTCGACCATCTCTGCGACGTGGGGAAACAGAGTGCTCGCCCACATCCCGGATTCCCCATGCCTACTGAATTCCCAGGGTGACTGCAATACGCCACCGTATTGCTTAGGATCCGCAAATGTGACCCGAGGTAAGGGCAACGACAATGGCTTTCCATGATCCTTGATTAATCGCGGCTTGTAATCGAACGTGTCGACCTGAGAAGGCCCTCCGTGCATGAAGAGGAAAATAACCCTCTTCGCCCTCGGTACATGGTGAGGTCCACCCGGAATCCCAGCAAAAAGAGAGGATGAGCCCATGAGTCCATCGAGGGCGAGAGAGCCAAATCCTGCACAACATCCCTTAAGAAGGCTTCTACGCGAAATACCTCCGGGATGCATATTCGACGGATCAATGATCAATGAAGTCTCTCAATCCAAGTAAAGGAACTCACTTGCGGAGATCAGTGTTTGGCAAAAACTTTGCCAAGCTAACAGAACTCTCGTCTCGACGTCAGATTCTTCCGCCGCCAAAATCACTTTTGCATTCTCCAAAAACAAGTGCGCTCTCTCGATCTCTTCGGCATCAGGATTTCTACATAGAACTCTCTGATAGATTTTTCTGACTCTCTCCTCAGAGCCCTCGAATTCTGCAAAAACCTGAGTGACCAGTTTCCCAGAAGCCTCAATCACCATTGGAGAGTTCAGGAAATAGAGCGCTTGATGCGGAACAACCGTCGAAGGCCGGCGTGCAATATGTATCGAGGGGTCGTTGTAGTCAAAAGCACTGAACAACTCGTACATTGCATTCCGAATCACTGGAAGATAGATCGAGCGGCGCGGCACATCGTATCGGGCCTGATTATTTGACTGGTCATTGGTGACATAACCCCGGTTTGGGGTCATCAAAAGGGTCCCCCCAAAATCCTGATCCAATTGCCCACTGACAAAAAGAACAGCATCTCTTACAGATTCAGCCCTTAATCGCTGCCGATTCTGACTCCACAACCAACGATTCTCAGGATCGATGTCCTGATATTCAGAGTTCTCGACCACCTGTTGTCGCCAAGCAGAACTATCCACAATCTTTCGAATGAGTTTCTTAATGGACCAACCATCTTTTATGAAATCTCGAGCCAAACGATCCAATAACTCCGGATGACTGGGAGCGTCCCCCCTCAAACCAAAGTTAGATGGCGTCGCAACCAATCCATCGCCAAACAACTCTAACCAAACCCTGTTGACGAGAACTCTTGCGGTCAAGGGATGCTCTTCACGAGTCATCCAACTCGCCAACTCCAACCTTCCGCTTTTATCCGCAGGGATTTCTGGAGCAGGTAAGACATTTTCAATCACCCCCATAAACCCTCGGGGCACCTCTTCTTGAGCCAACCGAAGATGACTACCACGAATGTGAACAGGTAAGTTCACGATTTCCCCGTCTTGAACTCCCAGTGATCTTTGGGGGTCGGGAGGCTTCACTCCGTCGAGGCGAATCAATTCTTCCTGATCAGCGTTCAGTTTCTCTTTTAAATCCTCAGGAGCACTCTGTTCTGCGCTCTGGAGGATCTCATACCAAGGTCCTGAAATTCCCACGACATGATCGTGTACTTTTTTCAACGACTCCGACGGCGGATCCGATTCACGGGGGGAGGATTCCCTGAGCAGCTCTTGCCAACGCAAAGCCCAGTGTCGATGTGGTTCAGAGAAATCGGGGTTATCCTCAAGCTTCACAAGGATCTCTACGATTTCGGCGGAAAGCGCACCTCTATCTTCTTCCCTCAGAAAATCTTGTTCACCGTCAAATCGAGGGGAGGAGGTTTGCTGGGCTGCGCTTCTTGCCCAACTGCCCCAAAGAGGATCTTTGAGGGTGGAAGGCCTCCGCAGAAAATCCACCCATGCCAAGACACCGGACGGGTTCTGAACTTCTGCCAACAAATCTTCATGTAACAATCGAACCCTGTCGATGTGTGGCACTGACTGCCCACCGACCAACTTTATCTCATGGATGCCGGGAGACAGGTCTAACTTTGCTTGAGACTCCCAGCGCAATCCATCTGCACTCCACGTGCCCGTCATCGACTTGAGTGCCTGATCCGTCAGCAACTCACCATCGAGAAACAACTTCATAGGCCTTGATTCGAGCGCAGTGTACCGAACCTGAAGATCATGAAGCCCAGACTCCAAAACTTCGATGTCCCACGTCACCTGTTGCATTCCACTTTGAACGGTGTGGGCCACTGGAAAGTATGGGGTTCCATACATTTGATGATTAAGCCCCAAAGACATGGAAGAATTTTCAACCACTGTCTTTCCTGGAACCCGGAAGGCCAGTTCTTCAGCGCGGAGTAACTGTTCAGGTAATTCTTCCAACAGAAGATTCTCAAGATCGTGCCGCAAGGCAACTAAAGTCTGCTCTCGTCGCTCGACAACTTCACTCCGTTTTTTCTGCCAGCCTTCTCTCGCATTTTTTTCCGTAGCGGTCTCTAAGGAGATCTCACGCCATCTCGAAACGAAGTTCAGATCTTCAAAAGTACTGGTCGAGCGAAATATTCCTGCCATGGCGTAATAATCACGAGCCGTGACAGGATCGAATTTGTGGTCATGACATCTGGCGCACCCGATCGTCATTCCCAGAAATGTTTGGCCGGCAACATCGAGCTGTTCGTCCACGACATCGATGGCTAATTTATCTTTGTCCTGCTCTGCAAGCATTTTGGGTCCCAGAGCGAGGAAAGCGGTTGCTGTCCTCTGCTCTCTCCAGGATTCATCGGAATCAGGCTGGGGTAAGAGATCACCCGCCAATTGTTCCGTCAAAAATCGATCGTATGGTTTGTCCTGATTAAAGGATCGAATGACGTAATCCCTGAAACGCCATGCTTCACCATAGGCCAGGTTCTCATCCAGTCCGTTGGAATCCGAATAGCGTGCGAGATCAAGCCACCACCGAGCCCAACGCTCCCCAAACGCTTCAGAAGCCAATAGTTCCTCGACGTACTCTCCCAAAGCTTCTGGGTTTTCGGAATCTCGAAGTTGGGTCAGTCGATCCCAACTGATGGGTAAGCCCGTAAGCCCTTGGGACAATCTGCGGGCTAAAGTCTCCGTCGAAGCCTCCGGAGCCATCTGCCAACCGAGGCTTTCCAACTGTGCGAGGACAAAGGCATCTAGATTTTGACGAATCCTATCTTTTGACTTCACCTCTGGAATCTGGGGATCCGCCATCGCTTGGAATGACCAATGGTTCGCCCTCAATTCCATGTCTGGGATTCCGTTTCCTGAACCCGAAGAATGCGCAGGGGAATTCGTTCGAGGATCGACGAGTCCATCCTCAACCCATTGCTCAAGCACTCTGATCTCTTCAACAGAGAGAGGTTTCCCCTCAGGCGGCATTTGGAGTCCCAGATGCTCTCCTTGACCCAACCCGCGCACCGCAGAGATCAACAAACTCCCTGCGGCATCTCCTGGAATCACTGCTGGGCCTCTTTGCCCGCCAGTCAGCAACCCTTCCCTATGAGTCAGATTGAGACCTGATTCCTGCTTTTGGCCTGCTGTCCCGTGGCAAGAAAGACACCGGTCCACCAATAAGGGGCGAACTTTCTTCTCGAAGAATTCCAGACGCGGATCTTCCACCGACGTCATTGCGGCAACCTCGAAATTCTTATCGATCACATTCGAGATTCCCAGAATGACCATCGAGGCTGCCAGAGCCCCCCCCACAACGCAGATCTTCAGAGCGCGGGCTATCAATAAAGCCACTTTCACTCTTTCATTACTGAGAGGTGTAGAAGACATGTATCCCTCGAATCCCAATGAAAGGGTCTGTAATCGTCGCCTCCCTATCCTAGCCTTCAAAAGAAGCCTCGACCAGAACCGGGATCTCTGTCGATCCTTGCACTTTCACACCTTTCCAGAATAATCAGGGGAGAGAGGCATTCATGAGAATCGACTCATCAGACCCTTAATGACGGTGGTAACCATCTTTGAGCGATATTTATTTACTGCGAAGAGTGTAACAAACTCTTCGATCCGCTCATCTGGAGGAGGCCGCGACCTCCTGCTTTTCACTATTCTCATCCCCATAGTGTTTACAGTCGGGTGCTCGACCACTTCAAAAAACTTAGAACGATTTTCACTGGAGCATTCACATTCACTGACCCAAACATCACTTTCAGGAACCATCTCTTCAGACTCCCCCGGAAAAGAGTCGCAAGTGACTCTGGGTGAACTGGGACTCGACGCTTCTGAAGTGACATATAGTCCTGCTCTCAAACTTTCACACGGCCCTGTTTCATGGAGCCTCGAACTGCTCAACGGACAAGCAGAATCAAGCCAACCGTTTTCAGGATCTTTCGGAGGCTCACTACTGCCTGCAGGTGACTACCAATTCGACACCAAGGTCACCTCGACTCGACTTCTACAGTCGATCCCCTTAGACCCTCTTTTTGGAATCACCTCCCCACAGATTCAATGGTTAGCAGGCCTCGATTTCCTGGACTACAAGTTCGGAGCAACCTCAGTATTGGATCCACAAATTTCCACAGAACTGTCCGATCTGGTTCAAATTCCAGTGGGCGGCCTATCCTTGAGTTGGGATTTAGGAGAAGAGTGGAATCTTTACGTAATCTATACAAATTCACTGCTTTACAGAAAGCAGTTTCAACCCTCAAAATATAGAGACGGTTCATTTGGAGTCTCATGGAGGCCGAGTTCAAGCTGGAGTCTTCATGCCGCTTACAATCAACTTGAGCTGGAGTTTGATCGATCAGGGAGTGGCGATTCTGCGAAGCTCGACTTTGCTCTGACTTCGTTTGAACTCGGTGCGACTTTCAAGTTTTAGTCACCGCATTATTATTCGGAACTAGACTCATACTTCACTAAACGAAAAGAGCACAAAAGTGAAGAACAAGAACTCCATTATCATCGTCGAAGACGAAGCAGATATCTTGGATGTCATCGATTACAATTTGTCCCGTGAAGGATTTAAAGTCTCTGGCTACAAAGATGGCGAAGTCGGACTTTCGGCGATTCGTGAATCCCATCCTGATCTCATCCTCCTCGACCTGATGCTTCCAGGCATCGATGGCCTCGAAATCTGCAAGAAACTCAAAGAAGATCCTCTAACCCGAAACATCCCCGTCATCATGATTACGGCGAAAACAGAGGAGAGTGACGTAATTCTTGGGCTTGGGATGGGCGCCGACGACTACCTCAGTAAACCATTTAGCCCCAAAGAGTTGGTTGCCAGAGTCAAAGCAGTTCTGAGAAGAGCGCCACTCAAAGATTTAAGAGAGAACAAGGAACTTATCGAGCGAGAGGGCTTCATTCTCGACGTTCAAATGCACGATGTCAGAGTAGACGGCGAATCGGCTCACCTTACTGCCACAGAGTTCCGAATACTCCATTTCCTCGCCTCGCATTCTGGGCGAGTTTTCAGTCGTGATCACCTCCTCTCAAGGGTGATCGGAAACGGTACTATCGTCATCGACAGAAATGTTGATGTTCACATTCGATCGATTCGAAAGAAGCTCGGAGAAAACCATCGTAAACTCATCGAAACCGTCCGAGGTGTCGGCTACAGATTCAAATACTGATCCCCCTTCTTCTCCCCGCTTTTTCTGGCAGGTCTATTCCATTTATGGAGTAATGATCGCGCTGGGAGGCTGGTTCTTCGGCTTACTGCTTTGCGAAAGATTCAGCCAAGACATCCTCTCCAATTTCCAAATAGGAATCGTTGAACAGACGAAAGCATATACGCAGGGCTGGAGTGATCTCGAAGAAGCTGCACTGATCACAGCCATCGAAAAATCCAATAACAATGATCAACATATCGAGCTCATCACGGGGGATGGGACTCGCTTTCTTTATCGACATCCCAAGAGAAGCTCGACGACACTAAGTCCTGTCGATTCTCTTGAAGGTGTAAGCGAAAGCCTTCGATCAGGCATCGGCTATTCCAACTTCACCGTCCAGGGTGCAAAATCCAGTCATCCGAGTGTCACGCTTGCGTTTGAATCAAAAAATGGAACAAACTATCTTCTTCGCCTAGAGCGAGACCCCCGCATCATCATTTCCCAAATCAATGCCATCTTTGATAGTGTCATCATGCTTGGCCTGATTTCGGCATTACTGGCTATGGTCATGGGGCATCTACTGTACCGAAGAATTAACCGGCAGTTCCATGTCTTGACTCAGGTCGCTGTTGCTTATTCAGAAGGAAACTTCTCTGCGAGAGCCCCTAAAGGGATGGATTCAGAAAGTATTCTTTTGGGAGAAGCACTCAATAAACTGGCTGATGAAATCCAAGATCAGATCTCAGAAATACACCTCGAGCATAACCGTATGAGGGTCATTCTCGGCGGAATGCGTGACGGCCTGATTGCTATCGACGAACTTGGAAAAATCGTATTGATCAATTCTGTCATGAGCAGGATTCTCGGCTTTGAAATCAGAGAAGCCCGCGGACGCCACTTATCAGAGGTCATTCAAGATCCCGAAATTATAGAACTGCTACTCAATACCCTGCGTGTGCAAAGGCCTCTAGAGGCTGAATTTGATCTTAATTTGGAACCCTCGAAAAAATCCTTCAAAGCGTATACCAGCCCGCTGATCGATTACGAACAAGACGTTTCAGGTGCACTGATCGTTGTCCATGACCTTACCCAGACTCGGCAACTTGAAAGTATGCGCAGAGATTTCGTAGCCAATGTTTCTCACGAGTTGAAAACACCTATCACTGCCATACGAGGAATCGCGGAAACGCTCTACGACGATGAGGGAATGAAACCGGAAATACGCCAACGATTCTTGGGCAAGATCACAGATCAATCACACCGATTGTCCACTCTCGTTAGCGACTTATTGGCACTGGCTCGACTCGACGAAAAAGACTCAACAACTACTGAACCTATCGATCTCCGTGAAATAATTTTAGAAAGAATCAATTCTCTATCAAAAGTCAGTTCTCCAGATTCACAAGCTTCACTTCATTATCATGGTCCAGAGCACCCCGTCTTTGTTCTGGGCGATGACGAAGAACTCAGACAAGCCATCGGGAACCTCATTGATAATGGTCTGAAGTACACTCAACTCGATGGAAACATCAACACCCACTTAAGTGTCGAAGATGGAACGGCCACCGTCTTGGTCAAAGATGATGGAGTTGGCATTCCCGAAGAATTTTTAGGGCGAATCTTTGAACGCTTCTTCAGAGTAGACAAAGCCCGTTCTCGGGAAATCGGGGGAACGGGCTTGGGGCTGGCAATCGTGAAACACATTTGCCTGAAACATATGGGTAGCATTGAAGTCGAAAGCCAAGAAGGAAAAGGCACAACATTCAGAGTGAAGCTTCCCATCTTCAATGGGAAATTTTCTAGCGAATCACATACCGAATAATTTTTCGCCTTAGAGCCCAAGCCGCCGAGAGAGCTCGGACTGAATCTCTCTTCGAGGATCAACTTTTTTGCGAAGTTCTCTGAAGCCATCGACATCTGGATACATTTTCTCAAACTGCTCTTGGGTGAGTGTGGAATCCTTAGCGAGATAGATCTTTCCTGAAATCTCAGCGACAAACTCGTTTAATCGATGGACTAAATCTCTACAGCCCGACTCATTTGCAAAATCCATAGATAGGGTGTATCCCGTTTCGCCGAATGAGAGGCCCCCTCTCCCCTCGCCCATTCTTTTCAACACAACAAGAGTGGGTCTGTAGGGGGAGGCCTGAACGAGGTCCATGATTTCCTGAATTCGATCTTCGGCTTGGGAAAGCGGAATCTGGCTCTGATGTTGATAGAAACCCCTCTGACCATAGACCTTTCGCCAGTTCCCCCAGGATTCCAAAGGGAACAAGAGGCTCTCTAGCGGCCAAAGTCGCTGCTGAGGGAGCCAACGAGCCAAGCCGTGGTAAAGAGAGTTATGCCACCGAACGAGCGTATTCCCGAATCCTGGAATGGGCGGCAAGGACGGCCCCGTTTCGGGCTGCCACAGCGAACCTGAATCCTTCAGCTGCTCATCCGCAATCCGATCGCCGCAAACGACGACTCCTCTTCCCGGAGCAACAGACCCCTTAGAAAAATCGATCCATGCTGAGACGTATTCCGATTTTCCAGATTCTGATTCCAGTTGTTGAATCGTTTCTCTGAGGGACTCTGTCGTCTTCACATTCACAGCCGCCTGAAGCCCCTTCAAAGGAACCACTTCCAAACACGCAGAGAGGATGACTCCAGTCAGCCCCATACCTCCCAGAGTGGCTCGAAATATTTCAGGTTCGTTCTGTTCTGAACACTCGAGAACTTCGCCGCTCGGAATCATGAGGCTTAAAGATCTCACCCACCTACCAAGAGACCCCATTTGGAAATGGTTTTTCCCATGAATATCAGCCGCTAACATTCCTCCGAGAGTCGCACCCAAAACTCCAGGTACGACCGGAAGAGTACAGCCGATCAAAGAAAGTCTCGCCAACAACTCCGATACGGTGATCGAAGACGACGCTGTGATTTGAAAATCTTTCCCGATGGAGCTCAGACGATCCTCAAAGGTGGGCAAGACCATAGTGCCCCCTGATAACAGTGCGGCATCTCCATAGCTGCAACCTGCACCACGTGGTAACCAAGGGTGCCCCGATTGAAAAATATTGAGGAGGCCGTCTTGGTCGAAACAGGAGACCACTTGACCGGTGCAATGGGATGTCCCGGACCAACCCGAGACAACGCGGGTATTGCACAGTGATTCGGGTGAGCCCTCAGATTTAGATAGAGGCAAGAAACTCCCTGATTTTGGTCAATAGGCCCCAATGAGCCACTCTCCGCTAACCTTCTGGCCTGAGGCCGCGATCAGCGAATGAACTCGGGATGTGCTACCGGAGGAATCGCACCCATCTCTTCACCCATGTGAAGGAAGCGGGTCACGGCCTCTCGACCGTCATCTCCGTAATCAAGAGTTCTTTGATTGACGTACATCCCGACGAACTTATCCGTCAATTCTCTCGTCAAACCACGGTTATAAGTCTCTGCATATTGGAGAGCTTCCTCACGATTGTCGAGAGCGTACGCGATGCTCTCACGAAGTATTCTCGAGATTTCTTGGATGTGCTCTTCGCCAAGATCTCGGCGAATAGCATTACCGCCCAGTGGTAGCGGCAATCCATCTTGCGTCTGAGCCCACCATTCACCGAGGTCGACCACCGAATGATAGCCTTGTTCTTTGTAGGTGACCTGACCCTCATGAATGATGACGCCCGCTTCAAATTCACCAGATCCCACACGATCCATAATCTGGTCAAACTCAACAACTTCAGTCACCGCTTCCGGGTACCAAAGTTTTGTTGCCAGTGCTGCACTGGTCCATTTTCCGGGAACGGCAATCTTGACGCCCGCCAAATCTTCACGAGTTTTTGGCTCGCGAGCAATCAGCACCGGCCCGTAATTCTCACCCATGCTTGCCCCATGATTGAGCAATGCATACTTATCAGAAAGGTGGGCATAAGCATGAATTGAAATGGCAGTGACTTCATGCCTACCCTCAACTGCATGCTGATTCAAGGTTTCGATGTCTGCCATCATGTGATCAAACTCATAGATTCCGGTATCAATCTTGCCCTCGCCAATGGCGAAATGCATGAAGGCATCGTCAGAATCTGGACTGTGGGCGATGACTACTTTCAAGGTTCCCTCCGGGGGTCATGACCAGAAATTACATTTCTGGAATTCTTCATTCAGGGTCAATAATTTCACAATACGGTCAAATTCGGTCACCCGCCAGCAAAGCCATCCCTTAGTTCACTTGCCAGATTCCCTTCTTGATTCTATTCTTCAAGTACTGGATCCGGAACTCTTCTTTAGGAAGAGGGCCGTTTGTTGTGATCGGATCAAGACATGCCGGTCACCTGATTTCTAATTTAAACCGAAAAATGTGCAGGAGCCCCTCAATGGCAGATCCCGCGAACAAAGTCGAGAGTAATGTCACCGGTAAGTGGTATGTGGATGAGGAGTGCATCGATTGCGACCTCTGCAGGACCACTGCACCTGACAATTTCAAAGCGAATGAAGACGAGGGTTATTCCTTTGTCTTCAAACAGCCCGGCTCTCCTGAAGAAGCTGAACTCTGCGAACAAGCGAAGGAAGAGTGTCCAGTTGAGGCCATCGGAGACGACTGCGATTAGTCAGTAACACCGGTTTACCTCTTCGCTTGTTTTTTAAATCTGGCGAGCTGCGATCATTCCATACGGGAACAAGCAGCGGCTGAGATCCTGGCTTATTTTTAGTTTCCAGAAACTATGGCCCCACATATTTCGGGGTCAGGGTTTCATTTCAAAAAATAATACAACTGCCTCAGCAATATGGCATCGACACCTCAATATGGCATCGACACCACGAAGCACCGCTTCGACGAATAAAGTGTCGTGTTGTTTTTCTGTGGGTGAGAACATTCCATCAGCGAAACCCTCTGTAGCGAGAAAGTTCTTTTAGAAAACTCTCGCAGGCTGAGGGGTCGGTCGAGACTGCTCAGCCTGCGAGTTTCACTCTGATTACGATCTAGTTCAGACCTGAACCGTTCTGCGCGGACTAGGCGCGGGCAACAAACGACGACGTACGACTTGTATACCGGCGGGCATTTCCCCATCAAAAAGTCTGGCGAGAACATCTTCAGGCTTTGTGAGGTGATCCCCTTGAAGGCAAACTCTCATACCCAGCAGACACTCGTCTGAGCGTCTCACCTGATAGCCTTCCGCATCTGCCGGAACTTCTTCAAGCCACTCAATGGAGCCCACTCCAGGGCGGATATCCACAACCTTAGGCTTGCCCTTTTTGGTCAATCGATCAACAAGGACCTCATCCTGATCCAGGAATGCTTCGACTTTCTCAACAGAAATCTGATCCGCTTTTTCTCTGGGAATAAAGATCAGGAAATCAGCCCAATTACTGATAGCCGACAACTTGGGTGCTTCTTTCCCCAAAGCATGAAGACTACGGATCTCGATCCCCTGAGGGCATTGTTTTGCGAGTGCTTCCATCACCTGCTCCGCAGGAAGGTCCTCTTGCAACTTGATGTCCACAACTTCAGAAAGTCCTGCCATTCCCAATCGCAGGGGAGGTCCAAATGACATCTGAGGGATGGGATGGAATCCTCGAGAATAAGCAGGAGAAAATCCAGCTCTGCGAATCGCACGAGGAAGGAAACGATTGAGATCGAGATGGCTCATGTAGCGAGCTCTTCCCAATTTTGCATACCGAATTCGGTATCCATGACTGGAATGCTCCAGCTCTTTTCTTTCCGGCGGCAACTTGGGGTTGGCTCTCAGTGCAAATCGCTTCTTTGCTTCAGCGCGAACTTCTTCTACTCCGGCATCCGTTTGAGAAGATTCGGCACCTTGCTTTCGCTCTGTGGCATCCAGATGATCGAGGTACTCGATCCGCTCCTCTTTCATGCGACTGAGGTCGCAGGCAATTCCACAGTCATAGCAAACCAACCTGCGCTTGTCCTCGCTAGCGTCCTCAACATTCGTGTAATGTGTCAAACGCTTGCCGGGCTTGCCGCACGGGTGCGAGGTTCTGTCCTTGAGTGCGCGCTGATATTCACGGACCAAGAACTTAGGCTCTACTCCGCAATCGATATGATCCCAAGGGAGTCTTGCATCGACAGGAATCGTTCCCAGGAACTTGTATCGGTCGATTTCGTTTTCCTCAATCGACTCCATCCAGTAATCAAATCTCATACGATCTGACCAACCGTCAAAGCGACAGCCTTTTCTCCACGCGGTCTCAATCACATTTGACAGGGTTCTATCCCCACGACTCAAGACACCTTCTAGGTGACTCGTCGAGGGATCATGCCAACGTAATTGAAGACCTGGATAACGGGTCAGTTTCCTCAATACGTCATGCTTTTCTTCAATATCGGGAAGGTCATCCATCGCTGCCCATTGAAATGGCGTAAATGGCTTGGGCACATGGCTGGACACTGAGACCGTTACCTGTGCTCTTCCCTTGGGTAGATACTCTCTTGCGATATCGAGCATCCTTTTTCCAGTTTCGGCAATGCCTCGGATATCAGAATCATCTTCTGTGGGCAGACCGATCATGAAGTAAAGCTTCATGCGTCTCCAACCTCGGGAGAAGATTCTATGGGCGCTCTTGGCGATGTCTTCTTCAGTAATGTTCTTGTTGACCACATCCCTCATACGCTGGGTCCCCGCTTCAGGGGCAAACGTCAATGAGGTATTACGGACACTCGACATCTCTTCGAGCATTTCATCGGTCAGTCCATAGGCTCGTAAAGATGACACGCTGAGAGAAATATTTTTCTCTCTCAGTTCAGGCATGATTTTCTTTACGAGCGGCTCGATGGCGCTGTAATCCGCAGTGGACAAACTCGTGAGTGATACTTCATCAAATCCACCACACTTGACGGCGTCTCTCACTACTTTCTGAATATCCTCCGGTGGTCTTTCTCTGACGGGTCTGTAAATCATGCCCGCTTGGCAGAAACGACACCCTTCAGTACAGCCCCTCGCAACCTCAATGCTCGCCCTATCAAAAACGACTTCGGTATTGGGAACCGGCGATTTGGAGGGAAACGGAAACTCTGAGAGATCTGGAACATGGGCTCGAGTCACACTCGCAGGAACACGATCGTCGAGAGGGGCGTCGACCACTGTGAAACCTGTATCAGGTTCAACTTTTGTACTGTAGAGGGAGGGGACATAAACGCCATCAAACTGGCTGATAGCGATCAATCGATCTCGCCTCGAGAGACCCTGTTCTTTTAGGGTTTTCCAATGGTCTACAACTTTGTGGAAGTGACCTTCTCCATCGCCAATGAGAAACGCATCGATAAATGCACTCATGGGTTCTGGCTGGAATGCGACGGGCCCACCGGCCATCACCAGAGGGCAGTCATCATCTCTATCCTCAGATCGAATAGGAATTTGACCGAGGTCCAACATTGTCAAAACATTAGTGAAGGTCAGTTCATACTGAAGAGAGAATCCGACAACATCGAAATCTCTCATCCGTTTCCAAGTTTCGAGACTCACCAACTCAAGTTCACGAGTTCGCAGTTCCTTTTCACAATCGATCCAGGGCGAGTAAACACGCTCGGCACTGACATCTTCGAGATCATTCAATTGTGAATAGAGAATCTTGAATCCCAGATGGCTCATCCCGATTTCGTAAACATCTGGAAATGCGAGAAGGAACGAAAGGCGAGTCTCTGTTTTCTTTACGGAATGAAGTTCACCACCGGTGTATCGACCGGGTTTTTCAAGTCGGTGAAGAAAGGCCTTATATGGATGATGGGCGATATCTTCCTTATCGGGAAGTACCGTCAAGTCCTCACCTTCCTGCGCCTCGGATGAACCGCTGACGAAACCGACCTTGCCCATAGAGTCCCAAAGAGAATTCTCGTCAGACACGCGTCTCCCGCCTTCAATTAGAATGAAATTCTTGCTGATCTTTTCTTTTGAAAAGACCCTGCTCAGTCAATAAGGATAATATCATGCCCGGAAGGACTTCACAGATGTGCGGTGCGCTGAATAAAGAAATGAGTCAGGACTCACCCCTCCTCTTTCGATTTACTCTTCTGAGGTCTTTTTGTCCTTCTTCAGGGCCGAAAAGAATCGGATACGAGAAGGGACAGATGGCCCTCTACGTACAGGAATCCACTGTATGGCGAGAGCAACGATCAGTGCGGTCGTCAAAAAAGTAGGCTCTGTCCAAAACATCTAGAGTTTCCCCTCATCGATGAGTCTCTTGATCTCTTTGAGAGGTTGGCCCTCTCTCTGAAGTTCTGCCATTTTCGCGAGACGCTCAAACACCCACTCGGCATAAAGCCTGTGCCCAGCAGGAGTTCTCTCTTCTTCTTCGATGAAGCCTGACACGGTGTAGTCATGCAGCGTTTGACGGGAGATCCCCGTCGCAGCCATGACTTCCCCGATCTTGAATAGCTTCCTGGGCACCTGTCCTGCTGAAGGCTTGGCCAAGCGTAGCGTCCCCTCTCGATGGCACCGGGCGTCCTCCCCGGTAAGAATGTACTTTATACTTTATAAAATATCCATCAAGCCCAGATCTGCTTCTTCCTGCTTAATTTAATCTTCTTTTATGGGGACAGGATCAAATCCACCCTTTGAAAAGGGGTGGCACCTCAAGAGTCGAGTCATGGTCAGCCATGATCCTCGAAATGCGCCATGTTGCTGAATCGCCTCTATTGAATAACAACTGCAGCTCGGCTCAAACCGACATAAAGGCGGCAGCAGTGGCGAGATCGCAGATCTATAAAAGCGGAGCAATCCTATAAGGATACGGGCGCCAACCCCGGTCCCCCCACTCCTCAGTCTATCCTTCATGGCGTCTCATTTTTTCGATGAATACGCCGAGAAAGGAGTTCGATGACTTCGGAGCGAAGATCAGAAAAGGAAAGATCAGCACATCCAGGCCGGGGGATGAAAACGACATCTCTGAGCTCAGGAGCACATTCTCGCTCGGTACGAAAAATCTCACGAAGACGTCTTTTCAATCGGTTTCTGACGACAGCATTCCCCACTTTACGGCTGACAGCCAAGCCGATTCGGGAGGCTTCCCGATCGGCTTCATGAACCACAGCCCTGAGATGGGGAGTGCTGAATCGGATTCCATGATCAAAGACGACCTGAAAATCACGACGTCGACAGATCCTGCAGGACCTTGGAAGTCGGTGATCTGTCAAGTCAGCCCCCTTATCAAACCTTAGGAAGTCGAATCAGCAACCGAATGACCATTCACCTGCCGAGCCTCCTCCAAGCGGTTTTCTGCCACCTGGTAGGCAGCCTCCGCAGGAGTCAGGTTCTCTCTGCGAGAGGTCTCAAAAACTTCCCTCAGTCCATTGTAGATGTTTTCGATCTTCGTCACAGCCGTGCGCTCATCGTAACCCTCAGGACGAACTTCAACTGAAACGTTGATGATTCCTCCTGCATTAATGATGAAATCAGGGGCATACAAGATGTCGTGATCATGAATCATGGCCGCATGAGACTCTGTCAATAACTGGTTATTGGCGGCTCCTGCAACCACTTTGACTTTCAGCCTCGGAATAGTGTCATCATTGAGAATCCCACCGAGAGCACAAGGCATAAAGACATCAGCATCGACATCGTAAATCTCATCTCCATGTGCCACTTCGACACCTGGGAGTGCTGAAAATTCAACGCAACGATCTTGATTGATATCCGATACGGTGACTCGTGCCCCTAGCATGGAGAGGCAGCGAACGACCTCACCCCCGACTTGACCTAATCCCTGAACTGAATAGTGAAGCCTATCCAGATGACTGGTTCCAAACTTTTCTTCAGTACATGCAAACAAGCCGCGAATACAGCCACGAGCAGTAAAGGGTGACGGGTTTCCACTCGATCCTGATTGACGGGAAAGCCCTGTCACATACTTCGTTTCTTTGTGGAGCCATTCCAGTTCCTGAATTCCGATTCCCACATCTTCAGCGGTGATGTAGGAACCTCCCAGAGTTTCGACAAATCGTCCCATGGCCCTGAATAATTGCTCACTCTTATCTCGATTTTGGTCACCGATGATTACGGCTTTTCCGCCACCCAGACCGGTGTTGGCACAGGCACTTTTGTAGGTCATTCCTCTAGAGAGCCTCAAAACATCAGTGATGGCTTCTTCGTCAGTCTTGTAGTTCCACATGCGAAGCCCACCAAGAGCGGGACCTAATGTGGTGTCATGAACGGCAATGATAGCTCTCAAACCCGAATCAGGGTCGATGCCCATCACTACATTTTCATATCCTTCAGCTTCTATTCTCTCAATTTTCATGCTTCCCCTTAATCAGTGGAGTAGTTGGAGAGACGACTCAGAGTCGCTTAGCCATGTTGAACCCTATCTTGGGAGAAAAAGGTTCTCGACGATTCTGTCGGGCAGAAAGGAGCGATAGCGCTCCCTCATGGGATTCAAAACGGTCGAAATGAGAACGATTCTCTCTTCTTCCGGGATTCTTATCTCTCAATCATCCGTATTGTAACCACACACCAATGATCCCTGAAGTGAATCGAAAACCTCTGAAAAACCGAGTGACCAGTTCACAAGTCCAAATAGTATATAGTCTTGTGGAAATAAAACGGTCTTTCTGCGGACCTTGCAATCCATCCCCTTAGACGGTAGACCTAGACGTTCCCCTCAATCAGGAGTTCCCTTGAAATATCATGACGACCTGACACGCAGATATCTGAAACGACGCTGGGCTCCCTGGGCTTCCACCCTTGCAGTCACACTGGGTGTCTTTTCGCTTCTGACAGTCCTCGCCGTTATGGAAGGATTCAAGGTCGAAATGCGAGAGCGCATTCGTGGAACCCTGTCGCACCTGGTGATCGAAGCCGATCCATTCAGGGGTCTCGTCGGTGAAGATTCTCTACTGGAGGCGATCCGAACCACTGAAGGTGTCGAGGCTGCGGCTCCGCATGTGACGACTCTCGCACTCTACAAAGTGGGCATCATGGATCACTGCGTCCTCAGGGGAATCGATCCTATCCCAGAGTCGAAGGTCTCAGATCTCGCGAGATACATCCTCAGCGATGAGGAAATCGACCTGATGCTCTCCGATAGATTCTCGATGCTCCCCCCCGACAGAGAACCCTCCACAGCCGAGGAAATCGCACATGTCTTCTCTATCGAGAGACGACGACAGATCATGGGTTCTCGATTAAATGAAGATCCAGGACCGGGCTTCACTCGCGAATCCCCTCCCCAGGCGATCATCGTGGGCATCGAAGCCTTGAGAAGTTTCCGCCTCCAAATGGGAGACGTAGTTCAGATATCCTCATATTCCCCTGTCACTCTGGAACCCTGTTCCGGCAATTTCTTGGTGGTCGGTGCATTTCAATCAGGGGTTTACGAACAAGACCTCCGCTGGGCTTACACCAACATTCGGGCTCTCCAAAATACTCTTCAACTCTGGGATGATTCCGCCGAAGACATGCGTATCTCTGGGATATCAATAAAACTCGACGATTTCCAAAAAGCTGACGAGATCAGCGAGACTCTTCGTAACAAGATTCGTTCACGGATGTCTCTCCCAGAAGATGACCCCAAGTCGATCCCAAGTCGTTTAACGAATATTGAGACGTGGGAAGACAAGCGCGCAAATCTCATCAAAGCCGTGGAAATTGAAAAACGTATCATTTCGGTACTGATGCTCCTCATCGTGGCATTCGCTTCCGGCATGATCTTTTTGATATTGATGTTGCTGGTGATAGAAAAAGAACGCGATCTTGGAGTACTGAGAGCTCTCGGAGCCACTCGATCCGGCATCGTATTACTCGTTCTGAAGCAGGGGATGTTTCTTTGTACAACCGGTGCCATCCTTGGATTGCTTTCAGGTTGGATTTTCTTGGAAAACATCAATGAGTTTCATGACTTCGTATTCAGAATGACCGGTCTCCAATTGTTCCCACCCAATGTTTATTATCTCGAACGAATCCCGGTAGTTCTTAGATATCAGGATGTACTTCTCGTTTGTCTACCTACCCTGATCTTTGGCTTTCTCGGGAGCGTTCTTCCCTCGATGCGAGCTGGAAGACAGGACCCGATCAAGGCGCTCCATCATGAGTGATTCCTCAGCTCCACTTCCTGTCGTCAGCGTTCGTAAACTGGAACGGTCATTCCCCCTTGCAAACGGGGAAAAACTGATGGTCTTAAAAGGGCTCGATCTCCAGATCTACGAAGCTGAAATGGTAGCTATCGTCGGACTCAGCGGAGTAGGAAAAAGTACTCTGCTTCACTGCCTCGGATTACTCGATACACCTTCTGGTGGTGAAATCACTTATCGATCCGGAGAAAAAACCTGGAAAACTTCCCAGTTGGATGAAGATGCTCGATGCCAATTGAGGAATCACTTCATTGGTTTCGTTTTTCAGTTCTTTCATCTTCTTCCCGATCTCAATGTCCTGGAAAACGTATTGTTACCATCACAAGTCAGCATGACTTCTAAGGCATGGAACAAGAATCGCGACGAATTTCATGGCCGTGCAGAATCACTAATTCAACGAGTCGGACTGAGTGGTCGTGAAAAACAAGCTCCAGGAACTCTCTCTGGCGGAGAGAGACAACGAGTCGCCATCGCGAGAGCCTTAATGCTCTCGCCCCCTTTACTTCTCTGTGATGAACCGACGGGTAATCTGGACTCTCGAACCAGTAAGAGCATCCATGAACTTTTAAGGGAACTCCACGAAGACTATTCGACTTCGATCCTTGTCGTGACTCATGACCCAGATCTGGCAGCACGTGCAGATAGACGCCTTCAGATGGTGGATGGTCGATTCGAAGCCGAGAGCACATCCTAATATCTTATAGACTATTTTTATTCAATCGGACTCTAGCGGCAGCCGAATAACATCCCAGCCATTCATGGGTTCATGAAGTGCCAATATAAAAGCTCGATCACGCTTTTTTTCCTGCTCGATCAAGTTCAGCATTAAAGATCTGCCTTCGCTGTTCTGTGAAGAAAAAGGTTCGTCGAGGAGCAGCAATTTCCCCGGTGAGCAAAGTGCCCTCATAAATTCTGCCCTCTGAGATTCCCCCCCGGAGAGCTGATGCGGCATACGGTCGAGTAATGGAACCATAGAGAGGGCTTCGGCAAAAGATTCCAGAGATGACTGATTTCTTTCGTCCTGTAATAGATAACATTGTTGCCGAATAGAGAGGTGCGGCCAAAGACCAGACTGCTGACCTTGCCAACCCAGTCCCCTTTTCCAACCCTCTGTGTGACTTCTCCGATCGTGCTTTCCGTCACTTCTAGGGAGCTTGAGTAGCACATCCCCACCGGTAGTTTCCAGAAGCCCTGCGATGGCGAGCATGAAACTGCTCTTCCCAGATCCGTTACTTCCCACCAGTGTGAGCCCACACCCCTCTGACAACGTCAGAGAAAGTGGCCCCAAACTATTCCGTCCTCTTTTAACCGTGAGCGCTTTCACTTCGAGAAGGGGTGATGTCTTCATCTTTGGCCTTTCCTTCCGAGTGATACTCCTGAAAACAATAATGTGAGCCCTGAACTGAGAATGATCAATGCGAGTGCCAGCCGAGACGCCTGTTCGTCATTCCTAAAATGGAGCAACTGATGCAACTCCAGTGCTGGAGAAGGGTGCCCAGGTGGCGCCAACAACAGAGTCGATTCCACTTCCCCCAGTATAAGAATCGCTCCCATGATGCTGGCTGGAATCAGTACCGGCAATGAACGGGGCAAGAAGATACGCCAACATGCAATTTCAGGCTTCACAAATCTTGCCGCATTCGCTTCTTCTTCCGGAATCATGCTCACTGCCAATATTCCGGCCAGCGCTGACAACGCTCCCAGTTGAACGATGTGTGCCAAGGACAGCAACCAAGGAATGCGGTCCAAAAACACAGGTGCATGAACACCCCATGTCGAGGCGAGAGACAAGCCCAATAAACTCGCGGGCAAAAACGTGGGAAGACACCAAGCCCATAACGCCCACTTTCTCTTTGCAACAGCAAGTCGCCAGCAACAAAGCACACTCAAGACAGAGACTAGCAGTGCTCTCTGAATCTCAATAATCCCATCCCACAAAGCTGACAAAAACTCGCTTTTCGCTAACTCCACTTCACTGGCTCTAGGCCAAGCGGTGTAGATCAATATCAGAATCAGAGATATCGCAGGGACAACTCTAAGAATCCACCATCCACTGGCAAACTTCCATGTGGGCAATCCCGCTGGTGACAAAGTTTTCAAACCCCGCCCCCACCATTGATTTCCAGGCATCAACCATGCCAACAGTGGCCCCACAATTCCGGCAAGGCCCGCAGATAAAATCCAGCCCGAAAGACCATCTCCAACAGTCAAGCGAGCCATCACTCTTCGAGAAATCGTTTCTATTCCTGCATAAGAAGGAATCTCTGCGGCGGGAAGCATCAACAAGAAGAGCAGGAGCATACAAGCCCGACGCCAATTTCGCTGTAGTTGCCATCTCACCTTGAGAGCTTTCACAGGTGGGAGCAATCGCAATGCCCATTCCTGTTCACGAGGAATCGTCAGCGATAGTCCTAGCAATATCGCGAGTGCGACCGGAGCCCAACGTAATGACAACAATATCAATGCGCCAAACTCATCCCTGACTCCCGCGACAAGAAATGAAGATCCAAATGTAGATTGAATTGCAGAAGCGACTGCCGCAGGTGGTGTGGTGAAGGTGAGAATCAGGAGGGGTACCCAAAGAAATCTCAGACGGCCCGAAGTCACGCCTCTTACTCCGGATATCAACAATGCATCGACCGCTCCAATCAGAGTGGCCAAAAATGCTGCGGAGATGGCGAGAATCACTGTAGAAATTATTACGGGTATCGAGGTGACAACGCTGGAAAAAGCGACCTCGATGGAACCCAGTGCGACATCATCCAATACAGCAATGAATACCGGTATGTAGAAACCACAGAGAAGTGGAAGAAGAGGCCAAATCCAGGAAAGCAATCTTCTCATCAGCGGTCCAGCAAATACCTTTCAGCTTCCTGAATAGCCGCAGGAAGAGCGTCAGCGGCATCATCCCAGTCAATAACGAGTGGATCAAGGTCTTCAATACTGAGTCCACCCACGGGCACTGACGTGCCAGGAATAAGAGGAACTTGCCGACTGCTTGAAGCCGCCAACAACTCTTCAACTCTGGAACTCAGCAACCAGCGGGCCAAGATCTCTCCCTCTATCGGGTTCGGACTCCCCTTTACCAATGCAATCACATTCGGCAAAAGCACATCTCCATCCGTACTTAAAAAGACCTCGCCAATACTCTCACCTCTCCGGCGAACCACTTCGATATCATCGGTATCAGTGACACCTATCCATGCCTCTCCTGCGAGTACGCGATCTCGGCTAGCAGAATTTGAAGACACCAATTGAACGTCGTTCATCTGGAGCCCCTCTAACAAATTCAGGTAGGATTCCTTACCCTCTATAGATCGGATGATTGCCAAGTGAGAACCCGTTGTACCGAATCGAGGATCCGCCAAGGCCACTTTGCCCAACCACTGATCCTCTGTGAGTTGCTTCATGGAAACGGGACCGGTCCACTCCCCAGCGGGTGAAGTGGGTTGTACGGCAAGAACCCTGACGCGCCCGGCGAAGCCACACCACAGTCCTGATTTGTCTTTCCACATCTCGGGGATGGCGGCCCCAAGATCAGATGGCATTTTTCTAAACAAACCCTCATGTGATAATCTGACAGATCTCAAAGGCTCATTCGACCAGTGCACGTCACAACGTGGACGCTCTCTCTCCGCTCGAAGCCTTTCAGCAAGGCCTACCGTCTTATTGGCCTCCGTGTCGAAAATGGCATCGACACGAATCCCGGTCTCAGCCTCAAAAAGATCCAAAATTTGTTCGGCATGAACACGATCATGAGCGCAATAAATTGTCACAGAAGGTTTGGTATCGCTTTGGCAACTGCTCAGAAAAAAGACCACCGAAATCAGCAATACTCGGACCAAAATGCTCATCTAGAAGACTCCTTTGACCACCGACCGTCTTTCAGAGTCATGACACGATCGGCTCGATCCGCCACTTCGGTGTCATGAGTCACGAGAACTAAAGTCGTCTGATACTCTTCCCTTAATCCGGAGAGAAGGTCCAAAATCTGCTGGCCATTTCGGCTATCCAGATTCCCGGTGGGTTCATCGCAGAGTAACAATTGAGGCTGTTTCACGAGCGCCCTGGCGATGGCCACTCTCTGACGCTCTCCTCCACTGAGTTGAGAAGGGAAATGTTTCACTCGATCAGACAACTGCACTCTTTCAAGCATCTGCTCGGCGAGGCTCGTCTCCACCTTACCCCTGCGATATTCCAGTGGAAGCCGGACATTATCGAGAGCGTTTCTGTCGCCGAGTAGGTGGAATGACTGAAAGACGAATCCCAAAACTTCATTTCGGACTCGAGCTAACTCTTTCTCTGGCAGTGATAGTACATTTTTTCCAGCCAACAAATATTGGCCGCTATCCGCTCGATCAAGACAACCCAATATTTGGAGCAGTGTGCTCTTCCCGCTCCCTGATGCTCCAACGATAGCAACAAACTCTCCCGCTTGGATGGAGAGATCGACATCGTCCAGAGCCTTGACCTGCGAAACACCATCCCCGTAATGACGACGAATCCCCTGCATTTCAACAATGCGTTTTGTATCAACTTGGTTCAAATGTCTCTCCGTCCACAAAGTACCGGGGCAGGATCAAGCGTTGCCACTCGATATGCCGGAAGGACGGCACTCAACATCGCCGTCACTACGAGAGCGCTTGAAACTCCCAGAATCATTTCGAGCGGCAGCCACGCCTCCCATCCCAAGACGGGTTTAACACCCCACTCAATGATAGAAAGCCCTACCCAATATCCAGGGAACAACGCCAACAGTGACAACATTCCTGCTTCTAGGAAAACAGGCGTAATGACTTGTGACACCCGGGCTCCCTCGGCTCTTCTCAGAGCGACTTCTTCCATGCTCTCATCGATCGCTAATAATGAAATGGTCGCTGTCAGTATCAATACAATGGTCAATCCCAATACCCAGATGAAATGCCCCAACCCACTAAACCGATCCACCATTTGTAGAATGATCGCTGTCCATTGCTTTTGAACATGTAGGTATACACCCTTGTCATTATCTTCAACCCATTGATCCAGTCGAGACTTCACACCGTCGACTTTGTCGACAGTATCGACGTCCAAAATGGTAACCGTAGGTTGATCTATTCCTTCTCTCCAAGGCATGTACAAATTCAAAAACTCCAACCTACGGGCAGGAATAGAACGAGCACGAGAAGTGGCATCGAAGGAACTCAGATGCTGACGCAGTAGAAGAGGATCACCCACTACTCCGATAATTTCGCAAGTAAATGGGATCCCAGATCGAATCGAACGAAACCGTCGTCCCATAGCGTACTCCGCTGAAGTGAAAAACTTCAGCGCCAATGCTTCATCGATCGCAACGGGAACGATGCCCTCACGATCGTCGGGCCATCGGTCTGACTCTTCCAAGAATCGTCCCGCCAGCATCCCTGAACGGAGAACCGAAAGAAAACCCGGAGTCGTGGCAACCATCGTATGTCTCCACGAAATCTCTCCATATGTGGTCAATCCTAAATTCACCAATAACGGGGATATCGTTTCAACCTCAGAACCTAATGCCGTTTTGATGGAAGGGATGTCTTGAGAAGTCACAGGAGATCCTTCGGTCACTCTTCCCAAACTCACTGTGCCTAACTCCACCGGGTTGACGAGAGCCAACAGATCTGAACCCAATGCTTCTAAATCATTACCGATGGCTCGGCGCCCCCCCTCGATGGTGCCCACGATGGCCACAACTGCTGAGAAGCCCAAAGCAAAGGTTAAAGTCACCAAGATTGAACGCATGGGACTTCGCTGAATCCGAATCATTCCATCCTTCAATAGAGACATCGCTATCGCCTCTCACTCAGAAGGAGAGCAGGATCCACACCACTCACAGTCCATGCTGGCCCTGCGGAAGCCAATGCTGCACCCGCTGTCACCAATAGGGCCGACTTCATGATCGTCCACCAGGGCCAAACCACTTCGAGCAGTTCTGACGGATCGATGCGCACACGGATTTCCGCGAGTCCGACACCTACAGCAGCACCCAAGAGTGCACCCAACAAAGCGATGAGTAATCCCTCAAAGAAAAACTGGCTGAAAATATCTATTCGAGTGGCACCTTCTGCCCGACGCAAACCCACTTCTGCACGTCTACGCCGACCGGTCAGCAACAGTAAATTCGCCAACACGACCAATCCGGTAAGTGCGGAGATGAGGAAGAAAACATCATGAAGAACGAGATATCCATCGAGCTCGGGACTGGCCAGTACAGCCCACGCTGCATTACTGTAAATCAGGGGAGAACAACCACGCCGAATCAAACTCTCTTCTACAAGTGCGCCGATTTCTGTAATACGGGATGGGTTTGTAGAAACGACAGTCCAGTCCACTTCACGGTCAAGCTTCGCAGAGGCGTCTCGATCAATATGAACAGACAACCCTTCGTCAAGCCAAGGAGCAGAATCCGGAGCGACCCCCAACATCTTGAGGACTCCCTCGACCATATCGGAGAATGTGTGATCCTTTCCGAACCCCAACGGATCAACTCCCTTGGGTTTCGCGACGACACCAGAAACGATGAAAGGCGTCGAATCCTCAGAGGACGACTTTAAGCCCACCCTCACGAATCCAAATCTTTGCTGAGAAATCCACAGTTCCTTCCCGATCAAACCCTCTGGAAGCCCCGTCGATCCCAGTAAGACCTCTACAAGATTCTCCTCAACGACCACTTCTGGCGGCTGAGAGCCGCTCTCAAACCAACGACCGACCAACATTTTCAAGGATCGTGCAGCGAGCTCTTCGGCATCTGAATAAAGAACCCAGCCTCGCATCTTCTTCTCGCCATTGAAAAGAGCGTCCGCAGCAGAGATTCCACTCACAAAACTGTCGGGATCCGCCTCAAGGATCTTTTCTCGTAGATCTTTGACGTCCTCGGTTTCGATAGAACGATCCGCCCCGGCGTCAGATTCGATCTGAATCCGGTCGGTACCCAGTTCTGAGGACCTTTCGATCGCAGCAGTTCTAGAACCCTCGAGAATGGCGGCGGGGGCCACCATCAAGGTGACAGACCACAGAATTCCCTGGCAGATCAATAATGTCCGGACCGGATGCCTGAGAAGTTCACTCAGAGCACCTTTTAGGGCACCAAACATACCTTTTTTCCTCTTCAGATTGCTGGATCGGTTTAGGCGGGTCCAAAGTTCGGACACACTTCATAGATTCCTCGGTCGGGTTCTCGCCTCGGCTCTATATTCGGATTATCCTTCGGGGAGGTTCGGAGGCAACCGCACTCGAACATCCCGGTAGGGAATCGTGCACAGTTGAATCAGGAGGTCTGAAATGACCGATATTCGAAGTTTTATTGCTTTTCATGCATCTCGACCCGTCATCGGGTTGTTTTTAGCCCTAGGCCTCGTTGTGACCATGGGCTGCGCAGGATTTGTTCCTGTCGAGGATTCCATCAACGTCGTGGAGCAACATCAACCCGATGATATCCCGGCACCTTTTGGATTCGATCTCGATCCAAACTCTTGGTCATACCTGAAATTTCAGGATGCTCCCCTTCCTATGCGGTCCGTAGAGGTCATTTACTGGGGCGATCGTCCGATAACCGAGATTTCTTCTTGGTACAAACAGCAAATGCCGATTCACGGCTGGGAGTTCGTTTCTGACAGTAACGATGCAGGAGAAACTCAGTTACGTTATTCTAAGAACGATGAGTACGCAGAAGTTCTCGTTCGCAGAATGCCAGATCAAAATGGCGAGTACTACGTAACGAGACTCATCGTCAGGATCGGTGTCGATTCCTGACCAACCCTTAATGGAGTTGAGGAGAATAACACCTTCATGGCAAACAATGGTCCCGGACGCCCAGAGAAAAAAATTCAAAGTACTGATACCGACGAATCCCAAGATCTAGAAAAGACTCTTGAGGATGCAACGTCAGTTGTGGTGGATGCGGCGAAAACCAATTCAACCACCTTGGTAGTCGGAGTCCTTTTCCTTCTCGCATTGATTTCCCTCCCATCACTTTTGGGTCGAATCGAAGAACAAAAGATTCAAAGATGGAATGATCAAATCGATGCGTGCCTCGCTCAGGAAAAAGAACTCGTCTTATCGAACTACCCTGCTCTTCTTGACGAACTTGAAGGAACACCGGTAGAAGCCTACGCATACTCCAGAGTGAGTACCTGGATGTGGAATCAGGACGACGCAGACTTGCGAAATGCAACACTCCAGTTGCTCGAAAATGCGAGTACCAAATTCCCTACCGACATGCTCATCAGTACTCGCATCATGGAATACAGTTCGACCATCGCCTCCAATGCAACATTCACACTTCCGGAACCTCCGGTTGTAGAGGTGATCGAAACTGAAGCGCCTGCTGAGGGCACGGCTGCGCCTGCGGGTGATACGCCTACGCCTGTGGGTGGAGTCTCTGTACCTGCTGATGAAACGGCGGGTGGTAGTGCTGCGACGACTGTGAACGAAGAGCCGAAAATCGACTTCGGAGATTCTGATCCAGCGACAATCCCTCAGAATCCTGCTGATTCCGGGGAAAGCGAACCCAGTGACTCCGGGCAAAGTGACTCCGGGCAAAGCGAACCCAGTGACTCCGGACGCTGAAGAAGCGCTCTCCCCTGAGATCCCCGATTCTCCTCCACCCAGAGAATCGGTGGTATCTCCGGAAGCGGACGGTGATCGACTCGACAGTTGGTTAGCCCATCACAATAAAGACTATTCTCGATCCTCACTTCGAAAACTCATCGAAGTGGGGACCGTTTCCATCAATGGCACCGTCAACAAAAAAGCTTCGCGAAAATTAAGCTCAGGGGACTGTATTATTTTTGCACCCCCTCCTCCCCCGTCATTGACTCCACTTCCTGAAAACATTCCCCTCGATGTTCTCTTTCAAGATGAACATATTCTGATTATTTCCAAGCCGGCAGGCATGATCGTCCATCCTTCTCCCGGAGCTCCACCAGAGGGCACACTGGTGAATGCGTTACTGGGACATGCCGATGATATCTCAACGGTAGGAGAATCTGATCGTCCTGGAATAGTTCACAGGCTAGACCGAGAAACTTCTGGTGTGATGGTGGTCGCAAGAACAAATAACGCGCACAGAGAACTCTCTCGTCAGTTTCATGACCGGGAAGTCTCCAAGGAATACCTCGCTCTTTGCCATGATGTTCCTGAAAAAAAATCGGGTGAAATTGACCTGCCTCTGGCTCGGTCATTTACGGATACAAAAAAATGGACCGTACGCCATGACAGCGATGCCCGTCAGTCCTTCACCGCCTGGAAACTCAAGGCCACCTTTCCAGATTTGAAAAAGCCGGTCTGCTGGTTCCATTGCTTCCCGAGAACAGGGCGAACTCACCAGATTCGCATCCACTTACGAGCGATCGGGCATCCCATTCTTTGTGACTACCTCTATGGCAGAGAACGAAAGCTCGAATTATCCCAACTGGGGAAAAATCAGCCTCATTCTCTTTTGGAGCGGCATGCTCTGCACGCATGGAAACTACACTTGAAACATCCGGTAAATGGCAAATCCATGCGATTCGAAGCCCCGCTACCCTCCGATTTGGAACCCTGGTGGGTCGCTGCCACTCAAGAGGAGATGGACGAAAGCCCATAAATTGACTCCATTATTGGAGCATGTCCCATGGGCTGACGTTGCAGACCCTCAATGTGCCGGATATTCTATTCATTCGATGAGAAATGCCTATTCCAGAGATCTCTTTAAGGAAACCTCCGGGATTCGCAACCAATGGTGACAATTACGACAGCATACCCACGGGAGAATTTCATGAATGAATACATCGAGAGTTTCCAAACTGTGCCTCTATTCAAAGGCTTGGAACCCACTGAAATTCAAAACCTGATGCGCATCTCTGAAGACATTGTCGCTAAAAAGAGCGACACCGTCGTTCTTCAGAATACGCCGGGGGATGGATTCTACATCATCAGTGCCGGTGCTTTTGAAGTCCTCAAGTCGGGGAATCGCAATGAAGTTTTGGGGAGACTTGAGTCTCTCTCTTTCTTTGGAGAGATGTCTCTCATCAGTAACGAAATGCGTTCCGCTACTGTCATGTGCGTAGAGGATGGTCGTCTCAAGAAAATACCTGCAGCCCCCTTCCAGAAACTGCTCGATGAAGGTGACCTCGTGGCCTACAAGGTGATTCGAAATATGGCCACAATTCTCGCACAAAGACTCGCCGCATCTGACAATCGTCTCGTTTCATAGACACGATTTCGGTTTATGTCACGCAAAGGTTCCATTCGTCTGGGTAGCGGACACCTCAAAGGTAAAAGTGTTCAGGTTCTCGAAGGTCTCGCTGTCCGACCCATGAGAACCCGGGTACGAGAGGCTCTCTTCAATCGTCTTCAAAATCAAATCTTATCCGCACGTGTTCTCGATGTTTTTGCAGGTTCGGGAGCGCTAGGAATAGAAGCGATATCTCGTGGTGCACGACAATCGATCTTGATTGAAAAAAATAAAGACGTCTTAGAAATCCTGAAAGCGAACCTTCAGAAACTCGGCGTCGAAGCCCAATGTAAAATCATGGTGAAAGACGCTTACCGACTGCGCCCAAATCCTCCTGGTT